>WNGF01006467.1_pt1 | contig 14493 bp, 11 predicted proteins | sample 5400641 | NCBI WGS metagenome assembly WNGF01 (sample SAMN13153371, study PRJNA577476) | soil metagenome | isolation source: 80 cm soil or saprolite under grassland replicate 2 | place: USA:California | collected 2016-06-15
GGTCCGTAGGAACCAGGCGAGTGGCTCGTCGAGGTCCGCGAGTCCCTCCCGCAGCCCGTCCCAGTGCCGGAGGACGTCGCCCCACGCTCCCTCGATCGCCTCGAGGAACTCGGCGATCCGCCGGTCCAGGTCGAGCGGGGCCCGGCCCTCGAAGACCAGCGCGAGGAACACGAAGGCGCCCTTCGCGATCGCCACCGCGCGCTCGTCAACCGTGAGGCTCTTCAACTCCCCCGGGCCGGCGCTGCCCCCGAAGGAATCGCGGACGAACTGCCCGACGAGGGTGAGCATCCCCGAGCTTGCGAGCTCGTCCCGCACGGCACCCTCCGAGCCGCCAATCCGCGTGATCAGCCGGCCGTCTGCGTGGATCAGGTACAGGTCGGTCGGTCGGAACGGTCCGGCCTTCACGCGCCGGAGGACGACCCACGCGAGCGGGACCATCGCGACCGCGAGCAGGAGCCAAGGTAGGGCCTCCAGGAGGTCGATGGTCGCGAGGGGTGCGCGGTACCCGAGGAGGAGCCGTGGTCGGGCCGAGGCGTTGGAGGCATCGCTGCTGGAGAACTCCTTCCGGCCCAGCGAGATCCCGAGGTCATCGTCCGCCTGCCGGACCAGGAGCCCCTGATTCGCGGCGGTTCCGTTCCACCAGCCCGTGACAAGGGAGGTGACGTTCCACGTGTACCAACCCGTGCCGTTCGTCACGCCCGTCACGATGTCGACCGGGGTCGGGTCGAAGTCCCCCCCGCCTCCGGACGCATTCCACGCGTTGGCGCCGTCCATGTCGTTCCAGGTCGCGCCGGACTCCGTCCACGGACTCGTCATCCGGTGCACGCTGAGATCCATCGCGTCCGGCGTGTCCGCCGCGTGCATGTAGAGTTCCAGGTGCGCCGACGATACGACCGCCCCCGCAGGGAGCGGCAAGGCCGGGAAGCGAAGGAGGGATCGGGTCCATTCCGGATTCCCCCAGTAGCCAACGAACAGATCGGCCGACGCCCCATAGACGGAATTCGATCCGCCCCCGTTCCGCAAGTAGGTGTCCGCCAGCTCGGCGGGCGTCGGTTGCCAAGTGAGGCTCGTCGTTGGACCCAGGTCGTGGGTCCCCGGGCTTGCGCCACCCAAGCTCGCCGCGACGATCCCGGGCGAGAGGAAGAGCAGGAGGACAACGCCCACGAACGGGGCACGAGGCATTGGATCTCCGAGGTGGGGATTCGCCCATCTAAAGCTTCTCGGGTCGTTATCAGCGGACCGAATCTCCATTCGGAGCGGACGTTCCGCCTGAGCTCAGCATGGGCTTTGCCGACCCCCAAACTCGCTTCCGTGATTCCGCCGGGCCGCAGCGAAACATTCTCGCGCGCGGAGGCGTTTCCCGGTCCGATGGTCCGCGCCGTCAAGCCGGGGCGGAAGCGGGACGGGCGCCTCGGTCCGCCTGAGGGCTATCCGAAGGATCCCGACAAGTACGGCGATCCGGCGAACTGGAAATACCCCGTGCACACGCCGTTCCACGCGCGGGCGGCCCGGCGATACTTCAACGAGCCGCGCAACCGGGCCAAGTACACGCCGGAGGAGCAGGCGTACGTCGACAAGAAGATCAACGAGGCACTCGAGCGCTATGGCGTCGCGGTGAAGATCAAGGGCGGGAAGGTCGAGGACGAGGCCGCCACGATCCAGGCGGACGTGCCGATGAACAAGGACATCGACAAGATGTCGTTCGAGGAATTGCTGCTCGTCCTCCTCGGCAAGAACCGCCTCGCTTCCGCGCAGGGCATCGACCCCTCGGTCGTCTCGGTCGACAAGGAGACGGAGACCCTGCTCGCAGGTACCGTCAAGGAGTACTCGGTCCTCATCGACCGGCAAGTGCGCCGCGTCGAGCACGACTGCGTGGACTTCAAGACGAACCGTGCGGTCGCGCGGTTGTTCTGCAAGCACCTCGGGGCCTTCCTGATGCGGGTCGACCGACCACGTGCGGTCCGGCTCCTGCGGGAACTGCTACGGGAGCGGGACCACTGGACGTTTGAATGAGCCCAAAGCGGTCAACCGTGACTCCTGCACCCGAACTCCATGCAGAAGGCCTCGGAACGACCGCATCTCAGGCAGAACCACTCGTGCCTCGCCGCATCCATCATCTTCCGTCGGCCGCACTTGCACCAATCCGGATGTGACGCTGCGACAGTTCGAGCGACGCTTGCGCCTCGAACCGATGGGAGCCTGTTAGCCAGATGCCGCTCATCGATTCGGCCCCCGTTGGACACGGTCGCCTCACAGCCGGCTGAAGTCCGCCTCACGATCCTTCCTCCTCGCTTCGCGTTCCGCCGCCGCCAAGGGTGCGTGGCACCCGGGGCAGACGTCCCCCGAGTCGATGCACGTCCCGCACAGCCAGGCACCGCACGCGTGGCGGTCGATGCCGGGAGCATGATGGGTTTCGCACACCGTGGACGGGGCGTCCGCGATCGACCTTCCCGGTGTCGGGGGCGGCGCCGCCTTCTTGGCGACGGGCGCTTCCTCCTCCGACACCTCCGACCGCGGCGCGACCGGGCGCTCCTCGGACTTCCCCTTCTTCGGCTTCGGTCCGGGGAGCCCTCGCGTCGTAATCCGATACGCGCCGCCCTGGAAGATCTTCAGGGAGACCTCGAGCTTCTTCGCCTCGAACGGCCCCAGGTGCAGTTCCTTCGCGAGATCGACGAGGTTCCACTCCTCCTTCGGGAGGTCGAGCGCCTGACGAATCAGGTCGTCGTTGTGCCACTCCGGCGTCGGTTCGAGAGGCGCGTCCCGCACCCAATCGATGTAGCCCCAGATCGTGCGGGCCTCGTCCAAGCCGACGTGCGGCAAGACGGTCGTCACGTCCGTGAGCCGAATCGCGTCCAGGTTGGCCGCGTTTCCGACGTGCTGCAAGACTGCGGCTCCGACCGCCTCGTACTTACGGAGCGCCTCGGGCTCGATGCGGTCCGGGGCGAGCGGCGCCGGCTCGTTGACGTATCGGATGACTTCGTCGAGGAGTTCGAGCGGCACGGAGCAGTATTTGAAGATCTCATCGCGCGTCGCCGGCCTCTTGAGGTGCGTCTCGAACCGGACGACGGCCTCCGCGAAGCCCTCGATCGTCGCGGCGTGGATGCGCTCCTCGGCGCGTCGCTTGCCGTCCGCGGCCGGCTCGAACGCCGGATCGAGGGCGAGCCCCGCATCGAAGCACTTCAGCGCATCGTCGAAGCGGCGGAGATGCAGCAGGGCCAGACCTTTGTTCGTCCACGTCGACTTGTCGCGCGCGTCGAGCCGCAGCGCCTCGTCGTACGCCGAGGCGGCGGCGTCGTATCGGCCCGCCCGCTCGTCTGCGAATCCGAGGGTCGTCCACAGCGCCTTGTCGTCCCTGCGTGCTTCCGTCGCCCGAGCGAGCGCGTCCGCGGCGTCCGGGTATCGCTCCAGCTTCAGGAGGACAAGGCCCCGTCCTCGCCACGCCGCGCCGTGCGTTTCGTCGGCGTCGATCGCCGCATCGAACGCGGCGAGGGCTTCGGTCGGCTTGTCGAGCGCTTGATACCCCTCGCCCTTCCACGCCAGCACGGCCGCATCTTGCGGGTGGGCTTTCAGCACGAAATCGAGGCACGGGATCGCGTCGGCCGCCCGATCCGTCCGCAGGAGGCAGACCCCTTTCGTCCGGTACGCCTCGTAGTTGTTCGGGTCCTTCCCGAAGACGATCGTCACGAGCGACAGCGCGTCGTCGAAGTGCGCCTCCGCAGCGAGGCACATCGCCTTGCCGTTCAGGAACTCGAGATTCTCGTGATCCAGGATGAGACCGTCCTCAAAGGTCCGGAGCGAGTCGACCACGCGGCCCGCGTCGAACAGGAGACGGCCCTTGGCCGCGAGCGCGGTGCGGTCCCCGGGGTTCAGGGAGAGCGATCGGTCGTACGCCTCCAGGGCCTCCGGCTTCCGGCCCGCGCGGACGAGCAAAGCGCCCTTCGCGTTCCACGTGTTCCGGTCCATCGGGTCGATGCGGCCGGCGGCGTCCAACTCCTCCAGGGCCGGGTCGAGCTTCCCCAACCGCTCGAGGGCGACGGCCCGTTCGCGTCTCGCATCCACGTCGCGCGGATCGATCTCGAGCAACCGCTCGCCGACCTCCGCCGCCGCCTTGAACGATCCTTGGGACACGAGGAGGTCCCGCTTGACCCGCAAGAGGTCCGTTCGCTCCGGCGCGAGGCCGACGGCCTTCGCGATCGCCGAGAGCGCGTCCTTCCCTTGGCCGATCGCGCTCGCGTACCGCGCGCGACGCGCCCAGGCCTCGACGTCTTTCGGATCGGCGAGGGTCAGCCGACCGCTCGCCTCGAACCCCTCCTTCGTGCGGCCGAGGCCCTCGAGGGCGGCGCACAGACCCGTGAGCGCGGCCTTGTCCTTCGGGTCGGCGGCGATGACCGTCTCGTAGATCGGGACGGCCTCCTCGTACCGGTGCAATTCCAAGAGGCACGAACCTTGCTTCAGCAAGGCAGGCATCATCGCCTTGTCCCGGAGCGCCGCCTGGCCGTACGCGTTCGCGGCCTCCTCGTACCGCTTGAGCCACTGGAGCGCGGTGCCTTTCCCGAGCCACGCCTTCGCGCTGTTCGGCTCGAGGGCGAGGGCGCGGTCGAACGCCGCGACCGCCTGCTCGTAGCGCGTCGCACCTTCGAGAGAGAGGCCGAGCAGATACCAGCCCCTCGGATCCGACGGCGCGTAGCGGATCGTGCGATCGAGGGAATCGGCGGCGTCCGCATAGGCCTTGAGCCAGTACTGGATGCGGCCTTTCTCGAGCCACAGGTTCGCGGACGCGGGGTCCGCGTCGATCGCGGCGTCGTATGCGCGGAGGGCGTCTTCGTATCGGCTCAGGTGGGACAGCAGCGCGGCCTTGCGGGCGGCGGCCTCGGCGGTGCGCGGATCGAGCCGCAACGCCGTCTCGTAGGCGGCGAGCGCCGCCTCCGGTTCCGAGAGCGCTTCGTGCGCCTCGCCCTTCGCGACCCAGGTGGACCGGTCCGCCGGGTCTTTCGCCAAGATCAGGTCGCACGCATGGAGGAGGACCTTCGGGTTCTTCGAGAAGCGCAACGCGTCCCGCTGGCCTCGGATCGCGTCAAGGTCGTCCGGCGCGACGACGTGCAGCTGGTCGAACGTCGCGTACGCCTTCTCGGCCTGCCCGAGGGCGAGCTGCGCGCGGCCCTTGTCTCTCAACGCCCGGACATGGTGCGGCTGCACCGCCAGGATCGCGTCGCAGGCGGCCACGAGGTCCGCCCATCGTTCCGATGTCAGGAGGAGCTGGCGCTTCGCCTCGAGCCCGTCGTACGAGCGTGGCTCGACCGCAAGGAAGGCGTCGAATGCGGCGAGCGCCTCGTCGGGGCGGTTCAGCTGAAGCAGCGCGTGGGCCTTCGCGTACAGAGCCGGGCCGTTGCGGGGGTCGAAGGCGGCGACCTTGCCGGCTTCCTTCACGACCTCGTCCCAGCGCGCGAGGGCGCGGAGCGCCTCGAGGCGGCCCACGTGGGGCGGGAGCGCCTTGGGCGTGAGGGCGATCGCTCGGTCGTACGACGCAACCGCATCGACGCTCCGCCCGATACTACGGAGCAACTCGGCGCGGGAGAGCCATGCGACCGCGTCGCCGTCCCGGAGCCGCACGGCTTCGTCGTAGGACCGCAGCGCCTCCTCGTTCTGATGCGACGCGGCGAGGACGTCTCCGCGGAGACGCCACGCGTCCGGGTCGTACCCGTCGAGCTGGATTACGCGGTCGAGGCAACGCAACGCCCGCTGCGGATCCTGCCCGCGGAGGTACGCGAGCGCCTTGCCCTCGAGGGCGGCCTTGCACGCGGAATCGACGCGGAGGGCGCGGTCGTAGGCGACATGGGCCTCCTCGAGCTCCTCCCGCCGCCGATGGGCCTCGCCCTTCCGGACCCACATCTCGACGTCCTCGGGCACGAGCGCGAGCACGCGCGCATACCCGTCGACGGCGTCCGGGTCGAGATTCACGACCTGGATGTACGCCCGGATCGACTCCGGACGCTGCTCCAGGGATGCGTGGGCGTTTCCCTTCCGGGACCAGACCCCTTTCGCCTTCGGGTTCGCGCGCAGCGCCGCGTCGTAATACGGAATCGCATCCGCCGCACGGCCCGCGGCGACGAGGAGGTCCCCCTGGACCGCGAGGGCTCGTACGTTCGCGGTGTCGCACCGCAGCGCCTCCGTAGCCGCGGCCTGCGCCGACTCCGCGTGGCCGACCGCGAAGAGACCCGCTCCGACTTTCGCGCACGCCTCGGCCCATTCCCCGGGGCGTTCGACCGGCGAAGTCTGAGCCTCGAGGAGGCTGAGCGCCTTCGTGTATGCGTTCGCCGCGCGGGCCTCCGCACCCGCGTTCAGCGACGCACCGCCGGATTCGACGAGCCGGCGGACCTTCTCGAGGGTGCGGCCTTCTCGATCGAGCAAGCCCTGGAAGAGAGCCATCCCTGTCATCCCATCCCGCGTCCGCGGCCCCACGAGAGGTCGCGTCGGACAACTGGCCGACATGTGGGCTGGATGACTTATAGATATCGCCAATGGCCCATCCACGTGGACAATCGCTCATGGGAAAGGGACGACGCCCCGTCGCCGATGCCGCTAAATACCGCGGAGCCGATCCACGACGGACAATCGTCGGACGGGATGGGACAAATGACCAAACGAGAGTCGGAGCACGCGGATCCGGCGAGGCTCCGTAAGGAGACACGCGAGTGGCTGGCGACCCGCACGATCCCGAATGTGCGCGAGGTCGCAAGGGACCTGGAGAACGCGGGCGAGGACGTGCACGACCTCATGGCGGCGATCGACGAGCTGGAGTCGCTCGTCCGAGGAGCGCGGACGAAACCCCGCAAGCGAGCCGTCGCGAAATCGCACGCGTAAGGAGTGCAGGGACCGGGATTTGAACCCGGGTCTCAGGCTTGGAAGGCCTGGGTCTTAACCAGCTGGACCATCCCTGCGCAGGCGCGAGAGCAAGGCAATTCGCATTAAGCTTTTCGAGGACTCCGAGACGGTTCGACGGCAGGGTGGATTCGTCTCGGGTTCGCAAAAAAGAAGTCGACCGGCGGAGTCGTGGAGGCGACCCTCTCCGCCGATCTCTGGGATGGATGGGCTGTAATCGTTAGCCGTCGTCGTCGGACGCATCGAAGTCGAGCGAGCATCCATACGACGCGTAGACGTCTTGCCAGCTGTGGTCTTCTCCCGCGTACATGTCACTCACCGGGGCCATGATCGCCGCGCTTTGCACGGACGTCCGAAGCGAGGGCAAGTATAAAGCGCGGGACGGGGGAGAGGTGCGCGAAAGTACTCGGCTGGAGGGGTGAAAGTGTTCGCAGGCCCACAGACGGTCGATCGCAATTCTCAGGTCCGATTGGCTTCTGACGGTTCGCCTCGCGATTGCAGGAATAGAACCGCGAAAGCACCGATGGCGACGGCGAGCGCAATTTCGCCTACGTTGGGAGCGAGATAGAACAACGCCGCGAGTCCGAAGAACGCGAGTCCTTTGAGGAACGCGACCAGCATTGCCAGGGGCTGCTCGGACATCTTCTTCCGCAAGTCCGCCATCGCCTCGGGGCTGTCGGAAGGCAACGTCAGGTCCGTCATTCGATCGCGAACCGAGTAGTAGAAAGGGTTCCCGGCCTGCGTCGCGAGGATCGGCGCGCGGTAGGTTGAGACAAAGCCCCCCGATAAGTATGCGACGGCCATCCACGCCAGCCCCGCGACGAAGAACGCATCCGCGAATCCGATCCCCTCTTGCGGCGGGACCAACCCAGGGACGAGAGAAAAGAGGACCCCGACCCCGGTGAAGACGAGAAGGACAAGCAACGAATTGCGGAATAGCTTGTGCAGGCCCCGCGACACGGTCACCGTAACCCCACCGGATAGCCGGCATGGACCCAGAAAAAGGATTCGTTGGGAACCCCAATCAATCTGGTTCCGCACACACGACGCCTACCGCGTCGTCAGCCACTCGAACGCGTGGTTCGCGACCAGCGCCCCGCCCACCCCGACCGCGAGGAGCGCGACGCCGGTCTCGCCGATCAACGCGAGGACGACCGCGACGATCGCGACGGACGCGATCGCGGTTACGAGCCGTCGAAACGAGATCGTCTCAATAAACACGACGAGGAACCCGAGTGTCAGGAGAAACACCACGACCGCGTCGAGGGCCGCGGCCCCGAGGTCCAGCAGGAGCGCCATCCGCGGACGCCGATGGGACCCGCTCCCCCTTAACGTTGCGGAGGCGCGAAGACGTGGCGCACATGGACCGCCTCGCCGCGACGCAGATCGACCATTTCCCGCCAGCCGAGCCGCGCCGTCCCGACCGCCCGCACGTCGTCGCCGTGGCGGACGACGACTTCGTCGCCCGGACGGATTTCCCGGGCCGCATCGACGACGCCGACTGCGAAGACGTTGCCCTTGGGGAGGAAGTCTTCGATCTCGACCCAATACGCGTCCCGCTTCGAGAGGATCGCACCGCCGTCGAGGGTGAGGGACAGCATCCCCCGGCCGGTGTGCATCGCCACCTGGCGGCCCCCCTGGATGATGCGGACGTCCGGGAAGCGACCGCGGAACGTCGCCCCGTCGACGAGGGCCCGGCCCGGCTCGCCGAACTGGAATCGCGCAATGCTCCCCATCTCCTCCGCGAACCGGGCCCCTTTCGACACGCGCTCGTGTCGCGCCGTCGTCTCGTTCAGTGTGTACGTGAGCGAGGCGAGGGATTCGTCCGACGCAGGGCGTTCCTGCGAGGACGGGATCGCATCGGGCAACGCGTCCCGGACGATCGGCATTTCGGCGGCGAGGTGGGCGACCACGGCGTCGTACCGATTCGCCTCCACATAGGCCCGCAGGTCGTCCGCCACCATGGCGGCCTCGTCGCGGCTCCAGTCGCCCGTGACGGGGATGTCGTAGGCGCGGGCGGGATAGAACCGCTCCAGCTCCCGGGGGATGAGGCCGAGCGGCGACGTGACGATCACCTCGTGCACGACGGAGGGATTCTTCGACGCGAGGATCGCATCGCGGAAGCGGCGGTGGCTCCGACTCAGCGAGTACGGCTTGCGGGCGGAGCACGGCAGCAAGAGGAGGATCCGCGCCGACGGCGGCTTCGCGTAGCGGTCCCGCACTCGACGCCGGAACCGGACGACCTCCGGCCGGGTGAGCGACTCGCGCGAGTACGCGAGGAGCTCGCCCCCGGCGACAGGGGTGTACGGCTCGACGAGGTCGTACCCGCGCAGGTCGAGATGCCGCACGATGCCGGTGTTCCATGGCGCGTTCGCGAGACGACGCTCGACCAGCTCCCGCAAGCGTCCGTGGGCGATGTGGTTCCGCACGAGGAGCATCTCGCGGAACAACGCGCGTTCGTTGTGCGCCGCGAGGCCCTCCGCCGCCGTACACGCGGGACAGCCGCACGCCTGGCGGTCCACCTCGTCCTCCGGCAACGCGCCGTCGGCGGTATGGAAGAAGCCTCGGGCGCTGTCGAGCCCGATGCGGCTCGAATCGACGACGTCGATTCCGGCGTAGACGAGGACGGCCAGGTTCGAAGGCGTCGCGAGCCCCGTGACCGCGAGGACCTTCCCGGGGCCCAGTTCGTCCCGTACACGCTGCACGGCGGCGACGAAGTCCCGAGGCGAGCGTTCGAACTCGGGGCCGTTGGCGAGGAAGACGGCGTCCGCGGATTTCGCCACCCCGATGTCGGACTCACCCGCGACGATCGCGAGGTCTCCGATGGGGTCCGTGGACGGCATGTCGAGGTCGGCCATCGACGCCGGCAAGCCCTTCGTCGGCGGGAGATCGTCGGGATGGCCGGCGGATTGGGGAGCGAATAGGCTGCCGCTCACCCGGATCTGCGGCCGCGGGTCAGGCGTGCGCTCACGGACGAACAGGACCTCGGCATAATCGGGCGCCCTTCGGGAGGGGAGCTCCACGAAGAGGACCGTCGGGAGGGCCAACGAACGGCCGCCGCGCTGCCATTCCGCGGTGCGTCCGAGGCCGCCTCGGTGGAGGATCTCGAGCATCGATCGCACGCGAATGCCGGCGGCCCGTCATAAAGCCGCGGACCTCCCTGGGCGGGTCTCTTTCCCGCGAAATCCCAAGCGACGTCGGGCGACCGCCGCCGGATCGGGTTCACTCGAGCGTCGACGTGTTGCGCTCGATCAACGCGAGTTCCTTCGCCTCGAACGCGCGGTCGTCGACGCTCAGGATGACGGCCGCGCGGTGCAACGCGATCTGCTCGTTGACGTATTCCAGGAAATGCAGGATCCGCGCGAAGTCATTGTTGATCATGAGGTACTCGATCCCGTCCAGGAGGATGACGGCCCTCGGACCGTCGGTCACGAAGTTCCCGACGAGGTTGCTGAGGCTGTTCAGGTTGTGCGGGTCGATGTAATCCTTCCCGAGGGTCGTCGACAGCCAGACCACGCGGATGTCGTGTTCCCCGCGGCGCCGCGGGACGTGGTTCGGATGCTGCCGCGTAATGTACATCGGCCTCCACCCGGCGTCGATCGCCTGGTGGAAGGAGCTCAGGCCCTTCTCCGGCTTGCGTTCCTTGACGAGGTAGGCGCGACCTTCTTCGAGGTCCTTCTTCTTCCCGAAGAGCAGGTCCCTGAGAAGTTCGTCCTCCTCGAAGGCGAGCAGGAGCGGCCACAGAAGCCGCCGCATTTTCAGAACCGTCTTGCCATCCGGAGGTCCGTTTTTATACGTATGGTGTCGCGTATCGGGGGTGAGACTTATTCCCGCATCAAAGGTGTTCGCGCGTGATGCGCGGGGCGAGAAGAACTTACGAACGGACGCTGGCCCGCTCCCTGGGTGCTCGCCCACCGGCCGGCCGGCGGCCCGGAAGCTTTATCGCCCGATGGCTTCTCGTCCGCCTCCATGGTGCCGCCCCTCATCGGGATTATCGGTGGCTCCGCGCTCGGAGACGCGTTCTCCCTCGAGGATGAACAAGCCCGGTTCCTCGTGACGCCCCACGGCGCCCCGAGTGACCCGCCGCGGATGGGGAAGCACGGCGCGACGACCGTCGTGTTCCTGCCCCGCCACGGGAAGGATCACCGCATCCCCCCGCACAAGCTGAACCACCGCGCGAACCTATGGGCGCTCAAGGAGCTCGGGGTGACACACATCCTCGGGACCTCGTCCACCGGCTCGCTGAAGAAGACGATCCGGCCGGGGACGTTCGTCGTGCCCGACGACTTCGTCTCCTTCTGGACCATCCCGACGTACTTCGACGAGCGGGTGGTGCACGCGACGCCGTCCCTCGACGACGGACTGCGGAGCGCGCTCGTCGCGGGCGCGAAGGACGCGAAGGCCACGGTCCGCGGACAAGGCGTGTACGTGCAGACGACGGGACCGCGCCTCGAGACGCGCGCGGAGATCGCGTACTTCAAGACGATCGGCGACGTCGTCGGGATGACGATGGCTGCCGAGGCCACGCTCGCGAGCGAGCTCGGGATCCCGTACGCCGCCCTGTGCACGGTCGACAACTTCGCGAACGGGATCGTGGACGAGCCGCTGACCTTCGACGCGATCCGGGACACGCAGCGAGCGAACGCGGACCTGACGAGGTCGATCGTCGTCCATGCGCTGGGGCACATCGGATGAGCATCCTGATCCGAGACGTGCAACTCGAAGGCGACGTCACCCAGATCTACATCGAAGGCAACCGGATCGCGGAGATCGGAAAGAGACAGGAGGCGGACACGGTCCTCGACGGCAAGGGGCGCATCGCGCTCCCCGGCCTCGTGAACCTTCACACGCACGCGGCCATGAGCCTGTTCCGCGGCTACGGGGACGACATGGACCTCGCGACGTGGCTCGAGACGCGGATCTGGCCCGCGGAGGCGCGCCTCACGCCGGACGACGTCTACTGGGGGACGAAGCTCGCCTGCCTCGAGATGATCAAGAGCGGCACGACGACGTTCAACGACATGTATTTCCACGCGGACCAAGCGGCGAAGGCGGCGAAGGAGATGGGGCTCCGCGCGTTTCTCGCGGAAGGCATCGTGGACCTGAACGATCCCGAGCGGGCGGCGAAGCAGCTGCGGGCCGCGGACGAGGCGACCCGCAAGATCGAGTCGCTCCGGACGGAGCGCATCACCGCGGTCCTCGGACCTCACGCGATCTACACGGTCTCGAAGGATTCCCTCCTTCGGATTCGAGAGCTCGCGGACAAGACCGGCACCTTGATCCACCTCCACCTCTCGGAGACGAAACGAGAGGTCGACGACTGCCTCGCGGAGAACGGGATGCGACCCGCCCAGTACCTCGATTCAATCGGCTTCCTCGCGAAGGACGTCATCGCGGCCCACGGATGCTGGCTCGACGCGGGCGAGATCGAGATCCTCGCGCACACCGGCACGAGGGTCGCCCACTGTCCCGTATCGAACATGAAGCTCGCGGCCGGACAGGCGATGCCCTATGTCGCGATGAAGGAGACAGGCCTCGTGATGGGCCTCGGCACGGATGGCGCCGCGAGCAACAACAATCTGGACATGTTCGAGACGATGAAGGTCGCGGCCCTGCTGCAGAAGCACGCCTCCGGAGACCCGAAGGCCTTGCCCGCGCGCGAGGCGTTCGAGCTCGCGACGCTCGGCGGCGCGCGGGCGCTCGGGATCGATGCGGGGATCGTCGGGGTCGGGCGCCTCGCGGACCTCATCCTGATCGACCCGAGGCGGGCCGAGTTCACCCCTCGCCATGATGATGTCAGTAACTGGGTCTACTCGGCGCACGGGAACATCGTCGACACGCTGATCTGCGACGGACAGGTGCTCATGCGCGGACGTCGGGTGAAGGGCGAGGCGGACATCCTCGAGAAGGCGGCGGCGGTCGCGCGGGACCTCGTGTCGAGGCCGTGACGATGGCCCTCGACCGACTCCGGACGAGCCTCGCGGAGTGCCCCGTGGTCCGCTTTGGCGAATACGAGTATTTCGTCCATCCGATCACGGACGGCATCCCCCTCGGCCGGCCCGAGGTGCTCGAGGAGGTCCTGACGGAACTCGCGCGAATCGGCGACTGGTCGCGATGCGACAAGATCGTCACGGCGGAGTCGATGGGCTTCTCGCTGGCGTCCGGCGTCGCGCTCCGTGTCCGCAAGCCGTACGTCTTCGTGCGGAAGCGGCGGTACGGGCTTCCCGGCGAAGTCTCCCTGAAGCAGACGACGGGCTACTCGAAGACGGACATGTTCATCAACAACGTGCACCCGGGGGACCGGGTCGTCTTCGTCGACGACGTCATCTCGACCGGCGGCACGCTCCTGTCGATCGTCAAGGCGCTGCGGACGATCGGCGCGGAGGTCGTGGACATCCTGATCGTCTTCGAGAAGACGAAGGCGCGGGAGAGCATGGAGAAAGAGCTCGGCATGCGGATCAAGACGCTGATGAAGGTCGACGTGGTCGGTGGGAAGCTCGTCGAGCGGACCTAGCGGGGGTCCGCGGCCGCCTCCGCCTTCGCGCGTCGCCGCTCGTCGTCGACGCCAGCCAGCGCTCGCTTGAAGAGCGGGGCCGGGAGCACCGAGACGAGGATCATCACGACGACGAGGACAGAGAACAACGACTCGGCGATCACACTCGCGCTGAGGGCGGCCAGCGCGACGATCAGGCCGACCTCCCCCCGAGGCGTCATGCCCCATCCGACCGCGAGCGCCTCGTGGCGGGTCATCTTCGACAACCGCGCGGGGATGCCGCAGCCGACGACCTTCGTGAGGATTGCGACGACCGTGAGGACGGCCCCGAAGACGAGGAGGGCGACGTTCCCGAGGGCCAGCGGGAGATCCACCTGGAGCCCGAGCGAGATGAAGAAGATCGGCGTGAAGATGGCGCCGAGATATCCGGCGCCCTCCGTGAAGTCCTCGCGGAGCGGCGTGCTGGCGAACAGCGTCCCGGCGAGGAATGCGCCGACGACCGCGGAGAGGCCGACGATCTCCGCGACGAAGGCGTAGAGGAACGTGACCGCCATCGCGATGATGAATCCGCCGTGCTTGAGGCCGAGTTTCATCCCTTCGACCTGGATGCGCACGACGACCCGCCGGAAGAAGTAGATCCCCACCGCCATCCCGACCCCGATGAAGGCGAGCGCCGCGAGCACCAGGAGGCCGATCGAGAGCGGGTCGACTTGGCCGCGGCTCGCGCCGACGACGAGCGACAGGACCACGAGGCTCAGGATGTCGTCGAGCACGGCGGCGCCCATGATCGTCTGGGCCACCCGCTCCTTCATGAGGCCGAGGTCCAGGAGGACCGACGCGGCGATCGCCGTGCTCGTGGCGGTCAACGTCGCACCCATGAAAATCGCCATCGTGAACTGGGAACCGTTGGTCCCCACCGCGTTCGGCGGGACGAGCAGGTACGCCGTCACGAACCCGAGGACGAACGGCAACGCGACGCCGCCGGCCGCCACGAGGACGTTCTTCGTCGTGTAGATGGCTCGGAAGTCGCTCTCCAGTCCGATCAGGAAGAGCAGGAAGATCGCGCCCAGCCCCGCGAAGCTCGCCACGAGGGCCTGATCGAACGGATAGACATTGAAGTA
>WNGF01006797.1_pt1 | contig 14493 bp, 12 predicted proteins | sample 5400641 | NCBI WGS metagenome assembly WNGF01 (sample SAMN13153371, study PRJNA577476) | soil metagenome | isolation source: 80 cm soil or saprolite under grassland replicate 2 | place: USA:California | collected 2016-06-15
AAATTCCGCGATGTGGAGCCCGTCCGCCCGCAGGGCGCCACCGACGTCACGGTCGAAGAGATGGAGACGACGGTCGCCGACTTCTACCAGAAGGCCCTCGAGGAGCAGCAGGCGTCCGGAGACCTCGCGCTCGACACGGATCTTGCCGACATCTTCAAGGTCTCCAGGCGCCGCAAGAAGGGGGTGCGTCCGGCGGGAGAGCTCGTCAGGGAAAACCGTAAGGCGATCGTGGACAAGGTCGCCTACTGGACGGGAGTTCAGCGGCCGGTCGTCAAGAAGCTCGTCGAGTCGATCGCGTCTCGCGTCGAGGAGATGGGCTTGCGCGCGGACGTTCGGTCGGAGAGGGAGCACTTGACCGAGGTCGCCGTGTATGCGACGGCGCTTGCCATGAACTACCTGACGCGCGGGAAATTCGTGCAGCCATGATTCCGTCGCTTCCGCTTTGCTCAGGTCATGGCTTCGCCACCGGCGAGCGACTCGGCCGGATGCGGCCTCGATCCGTCGCTTCCGCTCGCTCGGGACCTGCCGGCGCAACGGCGAGCGGCTCGCGCGGATGCGCACTCGGCCGCTCGCCTGGCCCCTCGCTCGCTCTCGCACGATCGCTCGCCTGGGGCCGGTGCGCCAAAGGCGCAGGTCCCTCGCAAGCGAGAGCGACGGCATGAGCAAGGCCAACTACAAGGTCGCGGTCCTCTACGATGCGTGGGAGGATGAGGCGCCGGAGCCCGCGCCCGAGCCTGCGCGCAAGCCGAAGAAGAAGAAGAAGGAGAAGCACGACCGAGAGGAGATCTTCGAGGCTCTCGGCAAACTCGGCTACGAGTCCTTCTATCAGGTACTCGACGGCAACAACCAGTCGCTGGCGGCGGTGGCTCGCGCCGAGGCGGACCTGACCTTCAACTTGACGGAGTCCTATGCCGGCGACGACACCAAGGACATGAACATCGCGGCGTATCTCGACCTGCTCGGTCGCGCCTACACGGGCGCCGGGCCACATGCCCTGTATCTGGCACAGGACAAGGCGCTCGCGAAGAAGATCTTCGCCTTTCACGGGATCAAGACCCCCTACTTCGCCACCTCCTATCGCGGCAAGCTCGATCACTCGCACGACATCTCGTTTCCGCTCATTGTCAAGCCGACTTCCGAGGACGGGTCGATCGGCATCGACGCCTCCTCCGTCGTGAACAGCATCAAGGAGCTGATGGAGAAGATCCACTACATCCAGGAGGAGTTCGACTCGCCCGCGCTCATCGAGGAGTACATCGAAGGGCGCGAGATCTACGCGTCCGTCCTTGGAAACGAGAACGCCGAGGTGCTTCCGTTGGTCGAGCTGGACCTCTCGAAGCTCCCCGAGGGGACTCCGCGGATCGCGGGCACAGAGGTCAAGTGGGAAAAGGAAACCGAGGCCTACAAGGTGACGAAGGCCGCGCCGGTCGAGGACCTGCCCGAGGCGACCGTCAAGCGCCTCTCCGACACCGCGCTGGCCGCGTACCAGGCCCTGAAGCTGCGCGACTACGGGCGCATCGACATGCGCCTCTCCAAGAAGGGCGAGGTCTTCGTCATCGAGGCCAACCCCAACCCCTGGCTCTCGACGAGCGCCGAGTTCGTGATGGCCGCCCGCAAGGCCGGCCGCTCCTACACGCAGTTGATCGCCGAGATCGTGGACCTCGCCCGGGCCCGCTACGCGACCTGACAGGTAAAATCTCCGCGAACTAAGGAGACGTCAAAATGAAGATTCGGATCGCCCTGCTCATGTCCTTCTGCACCGCGATCGCTTTCGCCGTTCCCGCGGGAGAGGTAGCCGGCGTCAAGATGCCGGACACGATCACCATCGAGGGGAAGACACTGAAGTTGAACGGAATAGGGCTGCGCAAGAAAATGCTCTTCAAGGTCTACGTCGCGGGGCTCTATGTTGAGAGCCCGTCGAAGGACGCCGCGAAGGTCATCTCCTCCGACGAGGTCAAGAGCATCGCGCTGAACGTCCTGCGAAGCCTCTCGGGCAGCCAGATCGGCGAGGCCATATCCGACGGCTTCTGGCACAACTCGAAGGCGCAGATGGGGGCCCTGACCGACCGCCTGCAGAAGCTCAACTCCATGTTCCCCGCCGTCGTCGAGGGGGACCAGATCGTGCTGACCTACGTTCCGGGCAAGGGCACGAGTGTCTCGGCGAAGGGCCAGGACAAAGGCGTAATCGAGGGCAAGGACTTCGCCGATGCCCTGTTCTCCGTCTGGCTTGGCGCCAACCCGGTCCAGGAAGACCTGAAGAAAGCGCTTCTCGGCGGTTAAGGCCCCGTCCGACTAATCGTTTTCTCGACTCCGGTCGCGGCGCGCAGCGCGGGATCAGGCCAGCGATCGAGGCCGCATCCGGCAGAGTCGCTGGCCAGTGCGCCCAAAGGCGCAGATCCCGCGCAAGTGCGAGCGACGTGCTAGCTCAGGATCTCGCCTCGGCGGCCTTCGGTCCGTTTGGCGGGAGGCGCAGCAGCCGCCGGCGCCAGCGGTCGAAGCCGATCCCGAGGAACATCAGGTTCATCCAGATCTGCGCGCGGAACGGGATCTTCTCGACACCGCCGGCGAGGACGCTCGTGACGGCGGCGCGCATGGACTGGTTGGGGGCTTCGGTGCAGAAGGCCTCGAAGAAGACCGGGTCATAGAAGGCGTAGACGAAGCGCCGGAAACGCGCAAAGAGCCGGTTGGCTTCTCTCTCGTAGGTCTTCAAATCCTCCGCGTCCACACGGCCGTGCCTTGTCAGCGCGCGGTCGATCGCGGCTGCGGCCCGCATGCCCGTCGCCATGGCGAGGAACACTCCAGTCGAGAAGACCGGGTCGAGGAACGTGGCGGCGTCGCCGACGAGAATGTAGCCGTCTCCTCGGAGTTTCGCCGAGGCGGCCGAGTAATCGGAGATCCCGAAGACCCTCGAGACCCGCCGGCCGCCCGCGAGCAGCTCCGGCATCCTGGAGTTACGCGCGATCAGGCGCTCGAAGCGTTGCTCGAGGGCTTCCGCCTCGTTTCCGCGCGTGACCGCCGGTTCGAACACCGCCCCGACGCTCGCGGTGTTGTCGGAAAAAGGGATGATCCAGTACCAGACGTCCTCACCGGTCGGGAGCAGGATGTCGCCCGCCTGCCTGCCCGCGGGACGAGGGACTCCTTCGTAGTGAGCGAAGACCGCGGCGCGTTTCAGTTTCGTGTCGAAACGCCGCGTGCCGAGCTTTTGAGACAGAAATGCGGTCTGGCCGGAGGCATCCACGACGACCTTCGCGCGCACCTCGTCGTTGCCCCCCGCCCGGCCGCGGGCCACGACGCCGACGGCGCGCCCCTCTTCGAAGAGGACCTCGCGGATCGCGGTCTCCTCGCGGACCACCGCGCCCGAATCTTCGGAGTGGCGCAGGAGTAGCTGGTCGAAGTCGGCGCGCTTGACCTGGTAGGCCATCGGATGCCGGTCGTCCCAGGACTTTTCGAAGACGACAGGGCGCGTGCCGCCGGTGGTCTCGTTCCAGAAGAAAGCGCCGTACTTCTCCTGGAAGCCGGCGGCGCGGATCTTCTCGGACAGGCCGAGTTTCTCGAAGATCGGCAGGCAGAAGGGGAGAAGCGACTCTCCCACGTGGAAGCGCGGGAATTTCTCCTTCTCGAAGACGATGACGGAGCGTCCGGCGCGGGCGAGCGCGGTCGCGACAGTCGAGCCGGCGGGGCCTCCGCCGATAACGGCCGCGTCATAGAATTGCGCCATTGCGCGATTCTAGCTCTCAGCCGTCGGCTCAGCCAGGCACGCGCGGAGCCCGAAGACTGAGAGCTGAAAGCTGATAACTGAGAGCTTGGTTCCGCCAGCGGTTGAATTTCAGGAGGTTCGGAAGTCGTTCGGCGGGCGTCCCGTCTTAGATGGTCTCTCGCTGACGGTCGAGGCGGGCCAGACCGTCGCCCTCATCGGGCCTTCGGGATGCGGCAAGACCACCGCGTTGAAGCTCGTCAACCGGCTCCTCGATGCGGACGCGGGCCGCGTGCTCGTCGAAGGGCGCGACGTCGCTCGGGAGGACGCGATCGCGCTGCGGCGCAAGCTCGGGTACGTCATCCAGGAGGGAGGGCTCTTCCCGCACTGGGACGTGCGCGCCAACGTCGAGACCGTTCCGCGCCTGCGCGGATGGGACGAAGAGCGGCGGCGCCACCGCGCCGGCGAAGTCCTCGGGATGGTCAACCTGCCCGTCGAGGAATTCGGCGCGCGACGGCCACGGCAGCTCTCCGGAGGTCAGAGGCAGCGCGTCGGAGTCGCCCGGGCGCTCGCGGCGGACCCGCCGGTCCTCTTGATGGACGAGCCCTTCGGGGCGCTGGACCCGATCGCGCGCCGCGCGCTGCAGCGGGAGTTCCTGGACTGGAAGAGCCGCTTGAAGAAGGCCGTGCTGCTCGTAACCCACGACATGCGCGAGGCGTTTCTGCTGGCCGACCGGATCGCGGTCATGGATCGCGGGCGCATCCGGCAAATGGGCACGAAGGCGGACTTGATCGAGCGGCCTGCCGACGACTACGTCCGCGAATTCGTATCGGAGGCTTCCTGAATCTCGCGAGTTACTTCTGGGAGCGGCGCGCCGAGATCCTCGCGCTGACCGGCCAGCACATCGTGCTGGTCGCGGTCTCGACGATCCTCGCGGCCGCGATCGGCATCCCGCTCGGGATCGTGCTGACGCGCCGGCCGCGCCTGGCCCGGCCGATCCTGGGGATCGCCAGCGTCGTGCAGACGATCCCGAGCCTCGCCCTCTTCGGCTTCCTGCTTCCTTTGCCCCTGATCGGTGGAATCGGGGCGCGGACCGCGATTGTGGCGCTGCTCGTCTACGCGATGCTCCCGGTCCTGCGCAACACTTACGCGGGGATCCTGTCGGTCGACCCGGCGATCTCGGAAGCGGCCACCGGACTCGGGATGACCGCGCGGCAGCGGCTCTGGTGGGTGGAACTGCCGCTGGCGCTGCCCGTCGTGCTCGCGGGGGTCCGCATCGCGACGGTCGTGTCGATCGGCCTGGCCACGATTGCCGCCGCGATCGGCGCGGGGGGCCTGGGCGTGTTGATCTACCGGGGCATCGCGATCGTGGATAACCGGCAGATCCTGGCGGGAGCCGTGCCGGCGGCGCTTCTGGCGCTCGCGGCGGACGGGCTGCTCGGATGGGTCGAGCGGCGCCAGTCGAAATGGAGGGAGTCGTGAACGAGGGCTCTCGGGATCGTGCCGTAGGGGAGGGGGTTTGCGGCGGGCGGACCCGCCGCATGTCGCGTCCCTCGGCCGCTACCGCGGCTGACAACGCTCGGTACGTCCCCTCCCGCCCTCGTCGTGTCCATCGAGCGAGGCGGGCGGCCGCGAGGGCCGCCCCTACGGCACGGAGAACGACCGCGGTCCTGGGTTTGCTCTTGAAGGGTCTCTTTTCTATTGTCCTGTTGGTTTCCGGCGCCTGTCGAGGGGGAAACACGCCGGTCAGGATCGGATCGAAGAACTTCTCCGAACAGGTGCTGCTCGCGGAGATCGTGGCGCAGGCGCTCGAAGGCAGAGGGCTGCGCGTGGACCGTCGGCTGAATCTCGGCGGCACGTTCGTCTGCCATAAGGCCCTCGTGGCGGGGGACCTGGACCTGTACCCCGAGTACACGGGCACGGCGTTCACGGCGATCCTCGCGAAGAAGCCGGTTTCGGACCCGGCGGCGGTCCGAAAGGAAGTCGAACGGGAGTACGCGAAGCGCTGGGGAATCGTCTGGTCGCCGCCCCTCGGGTTCGAGAATACTTTCGCGCTGGTCGTGCGGGGTGAGGATGCTCGGCGGTGGGGTTTGAAAACAATCTCGGACTTGAAGGCTCACGAGGCGGAGATCCGGCCTGGCTTCGGCTACGAATTCCTGGAGCGCGAGGACGGTTTTCCGGGGCTCGCGAAGACTTACGGGCTGGACTTTCCCAGGAGGCCCGCGCAGATGGACCTGGGGCTCCTGTACCCGGCACTTCAGAGTCATCAGGTGGACCTGATCGCCGGCAACTCGACGGACGGCCTGATCGCTGCGCTCGGCGCAGTCGTGCTGCAGGACGACCGGCACTATTTCCCGCCTTACGAGGCGGCGTTCGTGGTGCGCGGAAAAGTCTGGCGGGAGAACGCCGCCGCGCGCGAGGTCCTGGAGCGGCTCGGCCGGAAGATCTCCGCCGAGACGATGCGGAGGTTGAACGCGCAGCTCGACCGCGACAAGAGACGGCCCGAGGACGTGGCGAAGGAGTTCCTCGCCTCGTTCACTTCGAAGTAGCCGTGTCCTTTGAGACCTAAGACGAGCAGCGGGCCCTCCGGTCCGTGTTCTCGTGCCGTAGGGGCGGGGCTTGTCCCCGCCCGCGACAGTGTGCGTCTGATGCCGACCGGAGGCGGGCGGCCGCGTACCGAGCGTCGTCGGCCGCGACAGCGGCCGAGGGACGCGACATGCGGCGGGTCCGCCCGCCGCAAACGGCCGCCCCTACGGCACGAGGGCGAGCGCGGGTCCCACAGTGAAATCAGTTCTCTATCAACCGGAAGGTGGGGACGACGTCCCTTCCCAGGACGCTCCGCAGGACCGTCGCATGGAGGACCTCGTCGGAGAGGATCCGGCCGGCGGAGGCGGAGAGCGCGCGGTCCTGGAACTTGTCCACGACGGAGAGGTACGCGCGCGCCGCGCCCACCTCGAGCTTGAAGGCGAGCTCCAGGACGTCCTTCTCGGTCGCGAGCGGGACGTCGAACCTGTACTCCTTCTTCGAGTCCACCGGCGTCCCGCCCTTGCGCTTCACCGCGTCCGCGACCAGGTCGCGATGGATCTCGTGGCTGCCCTGGAAGAGAAGCCCAACCTCCTTCGCCTTCGCCGACAGCAGCCCGCTACTGCCGGCCAGCCCGTACGCCCAGATCGCCTCGTGCTCGAGCGCCAGCGCCGTGTTCAAGAGCACGACGTCGTCTCCCGGCGCCGGCGTTTTGCCCGTCTCCGGCAGGGCGATCAGCGGCCGCCCGGCCGCCGCGAGCCCCAGCGCCAAACCCGTTCTGGCCGTCGAGCGAAAGAAGTCCCTGCGATGCCACATGGTTCGTCTCCTCCTGGATTTGGAAACCTCATTGTACTGAGCGGCAAAGAAAAGTCCCCGGGCCGGCCGCGAGGGCGCCAGACCCGGGGCGCGCGGGGAAGAAGCGCTACTTTTGCTTAGCCCGTGCCTTATCCCCGGGGGTCAAGGCGTAAATTCCACCGCGGGGATAAAGCGCGCGTCATTCGTGCTGTTGTTCGCCACGACCGCGTAGCAGGACGCAGGCCCCGAGGGGTCGAACCGCACGTATCCGCCGCTGACGGCCGCGTTCACGGCCTTCTGCCCAAGGGTGTTCGGACCGAGCTGGAGCTGCAGGGTCGTCACCTGTGCCCCCGTACCGTCGAAGACCGTGGCGGTCACGGTATTCGCCACCTTCGATTCATTGAAGCATCCCACGTTGGCGCGATTGCTCGCGTCGACCGTGATGCCAACACTGAACGATCGCGAGTCCGTGCCCGGGAACTCCAGCGTCGGCAACGACGTGCCATACCGAACGCCGGAACTCGTCGTGTAGATCTCCGCGCTCAGGATGAAGAGGTTGTCGGGCGACCCGCCGACCTCGACGCCGCTCTGAAACCTGACGGTCCCCAACCCGGAGTAAGCGAACACCGTATCGAGGAAGTTCTGGTACGACTTCAGCTCGCCGGCGGCGAGCGTGATCGTCTTCTGCGTCTTCGTGCCGGCGGAGTCGAAGAGCGTCACCTGGACCGGGAAGCTCTTCGATGTCGGGTTCATGAGGGCCGCGTACGTTGCGAAAGTGGCGCCCGCGAACCCGCCCGCATTGATCATGACGGGGACGGTCAGAGAGTCGGATGCGAAGCTCACGCCGAGCTCCGGCCTGGTCTGGGAAAAGGCCGGCGTCGCGACGACGGCGGCCGACAAAACAGCCACGAGGAATGCGAGTTTCTTCATTGCGTCATCCTCCTATCTATCAACGGTCTGGCACGCTATCAACGGCCTGGCACGGCTGAGGCTTGGTCGGGTCCGGGATGTCCGGCACGGGTGTAGCGTTGGTGCCACCGTGGCCCTGGAGCAGGCCCTGGTGAGCAGGCGCCAGGAACGGGAACCTCGGGAGAAAGTCCTTGTCGTTGGTCTCGACGCCCCTGGCCAGGCCGGCGGCCGGGTCACCTGCGACGATCAGGCTGATCAGGACGCTGTTCACATTGACCTGATGGCGGTTTGGCGCTGTCCCACCGCCGAGACGCCGGCCGTTCGGGAAGGACGAATCGATGGCGGCGTCGAGGGTGATGACGTCACCCGACGAGCCGTCGGCGATCGGGATCGGCCGGTTCAGATTGATGGCTTTGACGATGTCCACGCGACCGCCGCCGGCTCCCTTGAGGGTGGCCACGGCCGAGTCAGGCACTCCCAGGGCCTTGTAGATGCCGAGCGCCTCGGCGTCGCGGGCGAGGACCGGGAACAGGATGTCGGCGCCGAAGTTCGACACGTCGGTCATGGGGGTGGTGTGAAGGTAAAGCGTCTGACGCGCGGTCCCGACGAGGCCGGCGTTGAAGAGCGGAAGGGCGTTGCGGCCAACCTGCACGAACCGGCCGGTCCCCTTGACGCCCGTGATGATATTGCTGACGTCGACGGTCTGCGTCTGACGCCGGCTGATGCTCACCCACACACGGAGCAGACTGTCGGTCGAGTTGGCGTCCAGCGTGCCATTGTGCGGGATGCCGTTCGGGAAGACCTCGGCGGTCGGGAGCTCGAGGGCGATCGAGAAGATGTTGAAGCCTGTGAAGACGTCTTCGATCGGGGTGTTCCGCGCCCCCGAGATTCCCCCGAGGTCGCCTCGGCCCAGGTTGACGAGGTCGAAGATCCCCTTCTCGTCGAGCTGATAGGGATCGTCGAACTGACCCGCGATGATCCGCCCGCCGTTGGAGAGGGACTTGATGAACGTGTCGACGAAAGCCTGATCGTAGAGACCCGTGTCGCGGCTGGAGGAATTGCCGGAGTCGTAACCCTGGAAGGTACCGAGACCGTAGACGAGCCGGTCGGTCTGCGGGCCGTGGTTGTTCGGGAGGACGGGGAGATCCTGGCCAAGGACGACCGGGTTGGGGTTTCCCGGAGCCATGACGCGCGTGACCGTCATAGTCTCGGTGCCGCCTGTGAGCTGCCAGAGCAGTTCGTTGCCGCCGCCCAGGGGAGCCGTTTGGCTCGGAGGCACCCCGGGATCGAGCTTGTTCGTGAACTCGATACGGTAGACCGCCTCGTCCCTGAGGCTCGCGCCCTTTCCGATGTGGAACTCGTAGCGGTAACCGTTGCAAGCCCGAAGGCCCTGGTTGCCCTGACCCGGCTCGTGGAGAGGGTTGAAGTCCATGATCAGGTAGAGCTTGTCGTGCGCGCCGTCGGATACCCAGGCGTAGGTGTCGGTGTTATCGGCGCACGGCTCGTTGAGAACCGCCAGCGCCTCGCGGTGGCTCGACGCCATCGCGGGGGCCGGCGAAAAGACTGTCGTGAGCGCCAAGCCGAGCAACGCCAGTGCCCAGCCCGCGCCCCTCTTGCGGAATACGGGAAACCTCATACCTCCTCCTTTTTCCGAGCCCGTTCTTCTCAAGCGGGTTATCGGGTGGTTTCGGTGTGGATACGGCGATTCACCCCGCATTGGATTTCCGTAGCGAAGGTGATAAAGGAGATCATTAGATTTCGATGGGGGCAAGTTCCGGCGAGACTGACCGCGCGCTGATCGCTCGCGTGGAGGCGCGGGACGCCGAAGCGCTGGATCTCCTCTATGACCGCTACGCCTCCCGCCTGATGGGCCTTGCGCAGCGGATCCTCGGAGACACGGGAGAGGCGGAAGAAGTTCTCCAGGAAGTCCTGCTCTTCGCCTGGCGTGCCGCGCCGACGTTCGATCCGACACGAGGGAGTGTTCTGGCCTGGCTCCTGGTTGCGACGCGCAGCCGGGCGATCGACCGCCTCCGCGCGCGACGTCCCGCGGTGCGGGCGGGTCTGACAAGAGTCGAGCAGCTTCCCGATAAACCTGATCCGCGTGACATCGAAGCGGACTCCGCGACGCGCGAGTGGGAGACGCGCTGCCGATCGGCGATCGCGGAGCTGCCGGCCGAGCAGCGAATCGTGCTGGAGCTCGCGTATTTCGAGGGATTGACGCATCAGGAGATTGCCCGGAAAACGTCGACTCCGCTCGGGACGGTGAAGACGCGCGTGCGCCTCGGGCTGATGAAACTCAAGGATCGAATCCGACCGTATCTCCAGGGTGGAACTCATGGCTCATAGCGAGAGGCACGAAGAGTTCGCGGCTCTCCAGGCGCTGGGCGTGCCTCTCGGGGACGAAGGGGCGGAGTATTTCGCCCATCTGCGCGACGGATGCGCAACGTGTGAGCAGCTTCTCGGCGAGTTCCGCGACGCGGCCAACGCGTTCGCGACGCAAGCTCCCGCGGTCTCACCGCGCCCCGAGATTCGGCAGAAGATCCTTGCCTCGCTGGGCCCGGTTCGCGCGCCTTCGGCCCCCGCTGTGCCGAGCCGCGCCCTGCGTTTTCTCGTCGGGCTCGCCGCGGCGCTCGCGCTGCTCTTCGTCGCGTTGGACGATCTGCGGCTGCGCCGCCAGCGGGAAGAGCTCCAGAGTCAGACGGCCCAGCTCTCCGAGCACCTCGACCGAGCGCGGCGCGATCTCGCCCGAAACAACCTTCGCGACGTGGTGTTCCAAAGCGATGACGTTCGGGTTCTCTTCCTTGGCGGCCAGGGTCCGCTGCCGGGCGCTCGCGCCAGAGTCTTCTGGAGCGACAAGGCGAAGCGAGGCATTCTCGTGGCCGGCAATCTCACGCCGCTCGAGCCGGGCAAGCAGTACGAGCTCTGGGTCTTCGCCGCCGGCAAGCCCGTGCCGGCCGGCGTCTTCGACCCGGATCCGTCGGGCCGCGCCCTCTTCGAGTCGCCGGAGCTTGCGGCGATCGCCTCCGCCGAAAACTTCGCGGTCACCATCGAGCCCCGCGGCGGCATGCCCGCCCCGACCGGCCCGATCGTGCTGATGGGGAAACCCTCGTAGCGAGGACGTAGGACGGAGGCGAGGACGTAGGACGTAGGACGTAGGACGTAGGGATAAGAGCTCAGCGGCTCGTCTACGTCCTACCACCTTCGTCCTACGTCCTAAACAAAAAGCCGCCCCGACTCTCGCCGGGGCGGCATCGGGTCGGTCCAGCCAGTTTGTGCGAAAGGCGCAGGCCGACCTGACGCTTTACAGCAACTTGCGTGCCGGCTCCGGCTGCCGGCCCAACTTCCCGGCGTTCCCGGTGTTCTCGTGCGTTCCCGGCGTTCCCTAGAGGTTTTCCTCGAAGAACTTCGCGATCGCGGAGTTGCGAAAGTCAACCGCGGCCTTTCCGCGAAAGCCATGCTTCTGGCCGGGGGCGACGCGCAGATCGTACTGCTTGCCGGCCTTGACCAGGGCATCCACGAACGCGACGGTGTTCTGCAGGTGGACGTTGTCGTCGGCCGTGCCATGGATCAAGAGAAGCTTCGCCGTCAGGTTCGCCGCCTTCGTCAAAGGAGCTGAGGCTTCGTAGCCTTTCGGATTCTCCTGCGGCGTCCTCATGTAGCGCTCGGTATAGATCGTGTCGTAGAACTTCCAGTGCGTCACGGGCGCTCCGGCCACCCCGCACTTCCAGACGTCCGGAGCGTTGGTCAGAGAGTAGAGCGTCATGTAGCCCCCGTAGGACCAGCCCCAGATGCCGATGCGGGATCCCTCGACGTAGGGGAGTCCCTTCAGGTACCGCACCCCCACGAGTTGATCCGCCAGCTCTCGCTTTCCCGTCTCCTTCACGATCACCGACTCCCAGGCATGCCCTCGCCCCCAGGAGCCGCGATTGTCGAGGCTCCAGATGAGGTAGCCGCGCTGCGCCAGATACTGATCGAGCGCCGAAACCGCGCCCCACGCGTCACGCACGACCTGCGCATGCGGACCCCCGTAGACGAACACGATCACCGGGTACTTCTTCTTCGCATCGAAGTCGGTCGGCTTGGTCAGGTGGGCAAGAAGCTTCGCCCCGTCGGTCGCTGCAATCTCCAGCTCTTCCGTCGGCGCGAAGTCGTATTCGGCTAGCCGGTTCTCGGCTTGCCAGACCACGCGCATCGTCTTGCCCGTGTCGTCCAACAGCGAAAGCGCCGGCGGCTGGGAGACCGTGGAGAAGCTGTCCAAGAGATGGCGGCCGTCGGGCGAGAGCTCCGGCGTATGCGTTCCCCTTGTATTTGTCGAGCTGAGCTTGGAAAAATTCTTCCCGTCGAGCCCCACGCGGTAGATCGGGCGCCGTCGCGGGCTGTCTTGCGTCGCCGTGAAGTAAACAAAGCCCTTCTTCGAGTCCACGCCAGCCACGCGATCGACCATCCAGTCGCCGTGCGTAATCGCCTCGAGGGGACCGCCGGAGACCCTGCCGACGTAAAGATGCGCAAAGCCGCTTCTCTCCGACTTCCAGAGAAAACGCCCATCCGGCAGGAAGTGAGGCGGCGCCGCGCCGTCGTCGTTGATCCAGTAGGGGTCTTCCTCCGTAAAGAGGACGCGAAACGCCCCGCCCGGCTCCCAAAGACGAACTTCCTGCCGGGTCTGCGCGCGGTTCAGGACTCGGTAGCAGACGGATTTGCCGTCCGCCGTCCAGGAAAAGGAAGGGGCGATGTAGGTCTCTCCATCGAAGTCCGCGGCTCCGAGAGATGTCCCGTCGAGGCCGATCACTCGGAAAGAGGGAATCGGGTTGCGGGCGCCGGACTTGGGATAGCGCTGCCACTGGACCTTGGCAGGGACGGCGAGAAAGTCCGTGAGCGGGTAGGGCTCGATCGGCCGGTCGTCCAAACGCAGGTAGGCGATCTGCGAGGAGTCAGGCGACCACTCGTACGCTCGGGCAGAGCGGCTCGCGAGCTCCTCTTCGTAGACCCAGTCGAGCTTGCCGTTCCAGATGAGCTCGCTTCCGTCGGAAGTCAGCCGGGTTTCCTTGCCCGAGGCGATCTCGACGACCCAGAGGTCGTTGCTCCGCACGAACGCCACCCGCTTGCCGTCGGGGGAGAAGCTCGCCACCTCCTCCTCTCCCGGTGCTCGCGTGAGCCGGTCGAGCTTCCCGTCGGCGGCGCGGCACAGCCAGAGATCTCCTGCCCCGGAGAGAAGCACCGTCTGACCGTCCGGAGACCAGCGATAGCCTTCCAGCGAAACCCGCCGCGAGGCAGCCGGCTCCTTCTCGACGCCCGGAGCGACTTCGGAAGGCTTCGGATCCTCGGGGACCGACAGCGTGGACGTGGAGACGACGAGTCTCTTGCGGCCGCTCGTGAGCTCCTCGAGCCATAGCTCGGACGCGGCTTCTGCCCCCGTGCCTTTCCTCACGACATAGGAAAAGCTCTTCGAGTCCGAGAGCCACGTCAGGCCGGCGGCGGGACGGCCCGCGATCCATTCGGAAGACAGGTCGCTGATCGCCAGCTTTTTTTTCTGCGCGAGTGCAGGCGCAGCGATCGAAGAGAGCAGGAGCGGCAGGATGAGGCAGAGTCGCCGCGCGCGGCGTGTGAAGGTCACGGTTCTTCCTCCTGTGCGTTCCGTCAGGAAGCGAGGAGCCGATTCTTTCATCGATAATGCGGGCCATGAAGCGACGCGCCGCCGGGATCCTGCTCGCCGCGCTCGTCACATCCGCCGGGCCGCCGGAAAAGAACAAGCCGCCTCGGCCCCCGGGACTGGGTCTGGCTGCCGAGTTCGAGAAGAATCTGCCAGCGGAAACCGAGCGAAAGTTGATGGGTCAGCTGCGGGCAACGGGCGTTTCGGTTTTCGCTCTTTCGGTTGCCTGGCCATCGGCGGAGCCCTCGCCCGGAAAGTACGATGTGAAGTCGGTGATCCGCGCGGCCCGCCTCCTGCGCCAGTCCGGTGCGAGCGTGCACCTGGACCTCCCGCTCGTGGTCGGACGAGAGAAAACAGTGGCGGCGGATCTCGCGCAGGCCGCTTTCGACGATTCCAGGCTGTCGATCCGGCTCGGCCAGCTCCTCGATGCACTGACGCCGGCGCTTCTCGACTCCTCGACCCTCTCGCTCGGTTACGAGGCGGACCTTTACTTTTCCGACAAGCAGGAGGAGTTGAAAGCGTACCGCCTGCTCTTGGACGGAGCCGTGACCTTCCTGCAAAAAAAAGCTCCCGAGCTGGCGGTGGGAGTGACCACGCTCGCGCCCACGGAAAGCCCGGCCCCTGTCGTGGCCGCGATGATTCATCAGCGCAGTCCCGTCCTCTTCTATGTCTATGCCCCCTTCGAACGGAATCGGCCCTTCGTCCACCGCCCGCCCTCCGCGATCGAAGAGGACTGGAAGCAGCTCCTGAAGGGGGCCGGGGGGCGGCCCATTGCCTTTCCGGAGGTCAGCTACTCGTCTTCTCCCCAGAATGAATCGAGCCCGGAGAAACAGGCTGAGTTCGTGAAGAGGCTCCGACGCTTAGTCGCCGGGAGCGATGGCCGCAACCTTCTCTTCGCTCGTTACGTGTCCTGGCGAGATCCGAA
>WNGF01006475.1_pt1 | contig 14487 bp, 14 predicted proteins | sample 5400641 | NCBI WGS metagenome assembly WNGF01 (sample SAMN13153371, study PRJNA577476) | soil metagenome | isolation source: 80 cm soil or saprolite under grassland replicate 2 | place: USA:California | collected 2016-06-15
CCCGAGAACCAGCCGCACCGCGCCGAGCTGTCGAAGATGCTGGTGCATCGCCGGGCCCGCCGCCAAGGGCTGGGGGCGGCGCTGATGCGAGCCGCGGAAGCCACCGCGCGCGAATGCGGCAAGACGCTGCTGGTGCTCGACACCGCCAACGACGAGGCCGAGCGCCTGTACGAGCGCCTGGGCTGGACGCGGGTGGGGGTGATCCCCGGCTATGCCTTGCTGCCTCAGGGCGGGCTCTGTGGCACGGCGGTGTACTACCGCAACCTCAGCGGTTAGCTCGAGCGCCCCTTCGGGCATGAGACCGAAGGGATTGCGCAATGCCACATAGGATGCGGGTTCCTCGGGAGGAGTTCCGCTTCCGTATCCTCAAGGGCGCGAAGCCGGCCGACCTGCCCGCACAGCAGCCGGCGAGGTACAATCTCGTCGTCACCCTCAAGACGGCGGCCACGTTGGGACTGGCGATCCCGCCCTCGCTGCTGCTGCGGACGGACGGCGCGGTCCAGGAGGGGAGAGGAACCGGGCCGTAGGCCTACCAGAAGATGAGAGCAATCGATAGGGCGAGCAGGATGCCCATGGTGATGTTGAACGCCCGCAGTCGCCGGGTCGTCTGAAGAAGTCGCTGGGCGGTGGCTCCGAACGCGAGCCACACGAAGCAGCTCGGCAACGCGACGAGGAAGAACAGGCCCCCGAGGAAGGCGGACTGCAAAATGGGGCTGCCGGCCCCCGCATGAAGAAAGGCTCCGGCGGCGCTCGCCGTCACCAGCCACGACTTCGGGTTGACCCACTGAAAGGCGGCCGCTCCGATGAAACCGACCGGGTTGCTTTCCGGCATCGAGTCGATGCGTCGGGAGGTGGCGATCTTCCACGAGAGCCAGAGGAGAAAAGCGGCACCGGCCCAGTTGAGCGCTTTGAGCACGAGCGGATTCTTGAGGATCAGACTGCCCAGGCCGAACGGCACCACGAACATCATGAGGCCCATGCCGATGGCGACGCCGAAGAGGCATGGTAATCCTTTCACCACGCCCCCATTCGCTCCCGCCGCGGTCAGCATGACGTTGCTGGGACCCGGCGTGACCGCGGCCACGACGGCGAAGAGAAGAAAGGCTGCCAGGTGCTCCGTGCTCATCGGTCACCCCCGCCGCTGGAGAAGGCTGTAACGGCATGAGCCCCAAGGGAACCAGATCCGGCGGTGGAGGTCTTGAACGATCGTGCAACCGGACGGGCGCCGACTGGATAGCCAGCACGGGCCCGGTCGGCGGCGTGGAGCTGTTCCGCGCGTGGTTCGCCGGCGAGGCGTACGCGAAGCATCGCCACGACACCTATGCCATCGGGCTCACCGACTGCGGCGTGCAGGTGTTCGACTACGGAGGCGCGGTGTGGACCAGCACGCCGGGGCGGGTGGTCGCGCTCTATCCGGATGAGGTCCACGACGGGCGCGCGGGCACCGCCGCCGGCTTCGGCTATCGGATCATCTACGTGGAGCCGTCACATCTGTCCGAGGCTCTGCGTGCGCTCTGCGGACGCTCATACCCGCTGCCCTTCCTACGCGAGCCGGTAGCGACGAACCCCCGGTTGTCTCGAGCCGTTCAGGGAGCCTTTCACTTCCCCTTAGAGCCCATGGGCGCCGACAGCCTCGCGCTCGACCTCGCGGAAGGGCTGATGGCCGGACAGCGTGGCGGCGGGCGCCCATTGGCCTCTCCCCGCGTCGATGCTCGAGCCGTCGAGCGCGCCCGGCAGTTTCTCGACGCGGAGCGAACCCGCGTCGTGCACGCGACAGAGCTGGAGTCGATCACGGGATTGACGCGCTATGACCTCGCCCGCCAGTTCAAGCTCATGTTCGGGACGAGTCCCCACCGTTACCTGCTCATGCGCCGTCTGGAGCTCGCGCGGCAGCGGATTCACCTCGGGCGCCCGCTGGCCGACGTGGCCGGCGAGACGGGGTTCGCCGATCAAGCGCACTTCACTCGCGCGTTCAAAGCGGCATTCGGCCTCACGCCCGCGCGCTACCGTGCCTTGAGGGCGCACCCTGGAGCATCGCTCCGGGGAGATGGTGAAGTGGTTCGACCTCTCTCTCCGCAAGGAGCGGGGCGCGCCTAGACCGGCCGCGTAGGCTCGACGACCTCGAACATCAGGGAGAAGTCGTCGAGCAGACCCAGGAGCTCGACGAGCCGGGCGGGATCGCCGTCGATGCGGATGCTTCCTGACTGCATCGCGTCCGCCGGCGAAAGCTCCCGCAGGAGCAGGCGATCCAGGGTGACGCGATCGAGGGTCACGGTGGCATCGGCGCGCGCGCTCCGGCGATCGGCCAAGTAGGTCAGGGCGCAATGCTCCAGGTTCAGCACGTAAGGCTTGGCCGGCTCCGGAAACACCCAGTTGATGACCAGATGCCGGCCCTCGGCCTTCTCGGCATTGAGCCGCACACCGAGAAGATCGAAGACGTGCTCGAGGTCCATGGCCCGGAGGACATCAGGGCTGACCGGTGCCCGCGCGGCCGTACTGGACAGGCCCTGCCGCAGCTCGGAGGCGCCGAGGAGATAGGCGTTGCGCCACGTCGCCGACTCCGCCGCATAGCCCAGCTGTTCCAGGGCGTCGGCTCCGAGCCGGCGCGCGTCGGTGTTCGACGGATCCGCGAAGACGACGTGGCTCATGGCCTCGGCCACGAAGCGGTACTCACCCCGCGCGAAGTCCGCCAGCGCCCGCCCGATGGCCGCTTCCGCGCCGCCCATGTACTCCACGTACTTGCGCCCCCGCTCCACCGGGGGCAGGGGATTGAGATTGGCGGGATTCGCGTCGTACCAGCCGAGATACCGCTGGTAGACGGCCTTGGAGTTGTGGCTCATCGTTCCGTAGTACCCGCGCACGTGCCAGGTCTGCGAGAGACTTTTCGGCAGGGTGAGACGCTCGGCGATCTCGGCCGCCTTCCAGCCGTGGTTCATGAGCCGCACCGTCTGGTCGTGCAGGTACTTGTAGAGGTCGCGCTGCCTGGTGAGGAAGTCGAGCACGCGAGGGTTGTCCCACACCGGCCAGTGGTGCTGGGCGAAGACCACGTCGGCGTGGGGGCCGAAGCGATCCAGCGCTTCGTTCAGGTAGCGGGCCCACGCGTTGGCGTCGCGCACCTGCGCCCCCCTGATGGGATAGGTGTTGTGCAGGTTGTGCGTCGCGTTTTCGGCCAGATTCAGGGCGCGGAGCGCGGGATAGAACATGTGCATCTCGGCCGGCGCCTCCGTCTCCGGGGCGAGCTGGAAGACGATCTCCACGCCGTCGATCCGGTGCGTCTCGAAGGGGGCCGCAATGATGCGCGTGGGTGGGATGAGGGTAACCGTGCCGCGCGACGTGACCTTGCCGAGGCCCGCGTCCACCTGGCCACGCGGCCCCTTCGGCAACGTCGCGCCGAACTGAAACTGCGCGCGCCGGATCATGGGCGTACCCGCGAGCACGTTCTCCGAGACGATCTCCTCCATGAAGCCCGCCGGGGCCATGATGTCGACGGCGCCCGACTTCACGTCAGCCTCGTCCACCACGCCCCGGACGCCCCCGTGGTGATCGGTGTGGCTGTGGGTGTAGATGACCGCGGTCACGGGGCGCCGTCCGCGGTGCGCGATGTAGAGATCGAGACCGGCCCGGGCCACTTCCGTCGAGATCAGCGGGTCGATGACGATGAGGCCGCGCTCGCCCTCGATGATGGTCATGTTCGAGATGTCGAAGCCGCGGATCTGATAGATGCGGTCGGCCACGTGAAAGAGGCCGTGATGCATGTTGAGCCGGGCCTGGCGCCAGAGGCTCGGATTCACGGTGGCCGGCGGCTGCTCGTCGGCGAGGAAGGCGTACTCCTTGAGGCTCCACACGACGCGTCCCTTGTCGTTCTTGATCTCCACGTCGGGAAGCGAGCCGAGAAAGCCACGCCGCGCGTCCTCGAAGTCCTGCGTGTCGTCAAAGGGGAGCGCGTCGAGCACGGCGCGGTTCTGCGCGCGGGTGGTGGGCGTGGCGTCCTTCGGATTCTCGGCGGGGCCGGCCATCGCGGCGAGACTGCCAGATCGGCAAGAGCAGGTCAAACAGCCCTCGCCATCTCTCTCCCCGAACCGGGGGAGAGGGCAGGGTGAGGGGGCACTGGGCGGCCTCTCAGCTCCGAGGCTGGTCGAGTCCCACCCTGGCGAGGAAGCTCTGCACCGCCGTCTGCCAGACGGTCACCGCGCCCGGCAGCAGGATGTGCCCGTCGTGGCCGATGGGAGGATAGAGCTGCAGCTCCGCCGTTCCGCCACCCTGGATGAACAGGCGATGGTACGACTGGACGGCTCCCGGTCCATAGTTCCGGTCGTTCTCCGAGTAGAGCCAGAGCATGGGTAGCTTCCCGGCACGCCCCGCCGCGGTGAAGGTGTCGGCATTGAAGCGAGTCGTCCTGTCACAGCGCTCGACCGTCCACCCGCCCGCGAAGTTGATGACGCCCTTGGCATTGGTACGGCGCCGCGAAGGGTAGAGCACCGACAGGAGCCCGCCGCGCGACATGCCGCCGAGGAGGAATCGGTCCATGTCGGCCCACGGCTGGCTCGACACGAAGGCCAGCACGGCATCGACATCCGCGACTGCACGGTCCACGCCGGCCGCCATGACGGCGCGATCGCAGTCGTAGCGCTCGAGGTACTCTCCGCCGGACGCGCCGCGCCCGCGTCGCATGGGGACCAGGACGGCCCAGCCCCGGTCCACGAAGAAGCGCGCCACTTCAGGGTACCGGAACCACTCCGTCGACGTCGGCGCCACCCGCCCCCCACCGGTGGAACCGTGATTGAAGACGAGGACAGGCGAGCGCCCGGACCCCGGCGGCCGGTACAGCATGCCCTCGAGCCTGACCTCACCTGCCGACCCGGGCGACTTGGACTCCGTGAACGGAATCCACACGGTCTCGAAAGGGGGCGCGGCGGCCTGCTCAGCGTTGGCGCCGGAGGCGCAGACGAGCACCGCCATGGAAAGGAGGACCCCCACCCACGGAGGCCTCACTGCTTCCTGAGCCGCATGTCTTCGTAGGGCGCGGCAAAGTAGAGCTGCGAGTTCAGGCCGATGGCGGCCTCCTCGACACGGGGCCCGACTCCGTGCAGCGTGGCCGGCTCGAAGATGGGGCCGAACATGACGCGCTCGTGCATCCATCGCTGAATCTGGTGCAGCAGCGCCTCGCGCTTCTTGCGGTCGCGCTCCTGCGCCTGCTGGCGGAACAGCTCGTCGATGTCGGGATAGCCGCCGGCGGCGTAGGGCGCGCTGCTGATCACGAAGGACTCGAGGCGGACGGCCGTACTGCCTGGCGCCGCCGAGACCGTCACGAGGACACCGCCGAGCTTCTTCGACCGCCACGCCTCCATGAAGGTGGCCCGCTCCATGCTGCGCTGCCGCGTGCGAATGCCCACCGCGGCCAGCTGGGTCGCCACCGCCTCTCCCATGGTGGTGAAGGGCGGGAGCGGCGTCAGGTCGCCGGCGTCGAAGCCGGCGGGAAAGCCGGCGTCGGCCAGGAGACGCTTGGCGTGCGTCGGGTCGTAGGGATACGGATCGAGGCGGAGCGCGAATTCCATGCCGCTCGGAATCATGGATCCCGTCAGGCGCGAGTATCCGAGCCGCTCCGCTTCGTTGATGGCCTGCTTGTCGACGGCCAGATTGGCGGCGAGCCGGACGCGGCGATCGTTCCACGGTGACTTGGGATTCCACTGCTCGGGGAACTCCAGCCACCAGACCGCGGGCGCGATGACCTTGGCGAGCCGCAGCTTCGGGTCCGCCTTGATGGTCGCCGCCTCGAGGCCGACCATCAGGTAGCCGATGTCGGCCTCCCCCGTCTTGAGCATGGCCAGGCGCGTCGTGCGGTCGGGGACGCCCTTGATGACGACGCGTTTGATCGTGGGCTTCTTGCGCCAGTACTGCTCGTTGGCCTCGAAGACGATCTCCACGCCGGGAAGCATGCGCACGAACCGGTAGGGTCCGAGCCCCACGGGCTGGCGTTTGAAGCCGTCCTCGCCGACCTTCTCGATGTACTTCTTGGGCACGACCCACGCCGCGCCCGTGGCCGGGGTGGCGTAGAAGACCAGGAAGTCCGGCCACGGCGTGTGCAGGACGAAACGGATGCGGTGCGGGTCGAGGATCTCCACGGCTTTCACGCGCTCGTGCAAGAGCTTGGCGGAGGCCCCGCGGTAGCGGTGGAAGCTGAACTTCACGTCCTCGGCGGTGACGGGATCGCCGTTGTGGAAGCGGAGACCCTCCCGCAGCTTGAACTCGTAGACGAGCCCGTCCGGGCTCTCCTTCCAGGACTCGGCCACGCAGGGCGCCATGTCGTTGCCGGGCAGCGGCTTGATCAGCGCATCGTGCAAGGCATAGAGGAAAACGAACGGCGTGCCGATTCCCGGCGTCTCGGCGGGATCGATGAACGTGGGAGCGATCGAGGTATCGAAGGCGATGGTCAGCTGGCCGTCGGGCTGGCCCTGGGCGGCGAGCTCCCCGCTCGACCACCCCAGCACCAGGACGGACACGAGAACGAGCGACGCCGTGAGTCTACCCATGTCGAGGTCTTCCTCCAGTTCATTGTGGGGCGTGTGCCAAGGGGATGGTGCGCCGCCGACCGCGTGGTGGTCAAGGGGCGGCGCGCAGCCCGCGGGTCCGGCTGCTGGGCGGCAGAGCGCGGAAACAATCCCAACGGCGGCGGTGATTCCCGCCGTGACGTCGAGGATGGCCCGCGCGGCCTCTGCGCCTGCGCGAAAGAGGGTGGCGTCGAGTAAGATGGGCGCGCGAATCCTTCATCACCAAGAACGGCGCCTTCGCCTTCGGCTCGCTGCCCGAGGTTGACGATCTCTTCCGCCGTCAGGCCAAGGAGCTGGACCGGAAGAAGCGCGAGGCGCTCCTGTTCCAGATGCAGCGCATCCTCCAGGAGCAGGCGAGACGGGGTCAGGTCTTGCATTCACACATCTTGGGGCCGCGAGCTGCGGTTGCCTAAGAGAATGCCGCATTGCAAGACCTGACCCCTAGTCGAAACCGGCGGCGGCGAACTTCGCCTTGAACGAGGGCCGGGCGACGAACGCAATGAAGGCCCGCGCCACGTCGGGCGTCGCGGCGCGTGACGACAGCGCGGCGGAATACGTGGTGATCTTCTGGAGCTCTCGGGGCAGCGGGCCCACGAGCGTGACGCCCTTCACGGGCAGGATCTCGCTGATCTGGTGCACGCACAGATCGGCCTGGCCCTTCACGAGCGCCTCCGCCGCGTAGCCGCCCTGCCACAGCACGGTCTTGTCCTTGACCGCGTCCGCGATGCCGAGGCGCTGGAGGACGCCGGCGAAATGGATCCCGCTCGTGGCGCCTCGCGCGGGATCCTGGTAGACGAGCGACTTCGCCGCCAGGATGGTCTGCTTGAAGGCCTCGGGAGTCGAGATGTCGGGCAGCGGCGCGCCCTCCTTCACGGCCACCCCGATGCCCGTCCGGGCGATATCCGCCCGGCTGTCCGCGACCACCATGCTCGTCGCCGCGAGCTGTTCCAGCACGGTGTCCGTCACGAATACCACGTCCGCCGGGTCACCCGCCGTCACCTTCTGACGGATCTCGCCAGCCGTTCCGGAGCTGATCACAACGGTGTGACCAGTCTCCTGACGGAATGTCTCGGCGAGGTCCGTCACCATGCCCTTCATCGCGCCCGCGCTCAGCACCTTGATCTCAGCCGCGTGAGTGGGGGTCACGCACGCCCACACGCCCAGCGCGACGGCGAGCACCCCCAGCCTCCCGACGATACCCTTGAATCTCGATCCCATCTGATTCTCGCGGTGGTTAGCCAATGACCCGTCCCCCCATCACGCGGATTTCGTCGCCGGTGACATAGGCCGAGGCGTCGGAGGCAAGGAACAGACAGGCGTCGGCGATCTCCTCGGGGCGGCCGAGCCGGCGGAGCGGGATTTGCTTGAGCTGCTCCGGCGCGCCCGGCGGTGCCTGACGGAACTCCGGATACCATTCCGCGTAGCGCCGCTCGGTGTCCATCGTGCCCGGTATCACCATGTTCGCGCGAATGCCGAAGGGGCCCAGCTCCGCGGCCAGCGCGCGCACGAAGCCGAGCAGGCCCGTCTTCGAGGCGGTCACGGCGGCGGTATTGGGCCGACCCGTCAGGCTCGACTGGCCGCCGATGGCGATGATGCTCCCGCGCTTGCGCTCCTTCATGCCCGGTACGACCGCGCGCACCAGGTAGAAGGCGGAGTGGAGATTGACACCGATGACGCGGTGCCAATTCTCGAGCGAGGTCTCGGTGACGGCGGTGTGCGGCCTGATGGCCGCGTTGCAGACGAGCACGTCGATGGCTCCCAGCTCGGCGAGCCCCTGCTTCACCATGGTCTCGACGGCCGAGGCATCCGCGATGTCACCGAGCACGGGGACGGCGCGCACGCCGGCCTTGCGGCACTCGGCGGCCACCGCCTCCAGCTCGTCGCGATTGACGCGGGTGTTCAGCGCGAGATCCGCGCCTTCGGCGGCGAAGGCCAGCGCGATGGCGCGGCCGATATTGCGGCTGGCGCCCGTGATGAGCGCGGTCTTGCCGGCGAGCCTCATGCGCGAACAGTATGGGAGGGTCGGGGGCTTGTCAATTTCCCCTGTGACGGGAGGCCGCCTTGACATGGCGGATGCCTGTTGCTATCGATGCCGCCATGAAGACCCTCATCGAAGGCGGCTGGGTGGTGGCGTTCAACGGCACGAGCCACGAGGTGCACGAGCAGGGGAACGTCGTCTTCGAGGACGACCGCATCGTCCACGCCGGCGGGTCGTACACCGGCGCGGTCGACGCCCGCCTGTCGGCCAAGGGCAAGCTCGTCTCGCCCGGGTTCATCAATACCCATGTCCACACCTCCGGCAATGGCGGCGACTACCTCCTCCTCGACATGGCGAAGAACGACTACCGCACCGCCAACTACATGAGCTTCGCCGCGCCGCTCAAGGGCAAGATGATGCCGCCGCCGCCCGAGGCCGTGGCGGCGCTTCGCACCTTCGTGTTCCTGCACGCCATCAAGCAGGGCACCACGACCATCATCGACGTGGGCGGGCAGCGCGGTGACTGGGAAGGCTACGTGCGGCTGGTGGACGAGCTTGGTGTGCGGGTGTACGGCAGCCCACCCTTCCGCGATCGCAATACCTTCTGCGACGCGCAGGGCCGGCTTTACTACGACCACGATGCCAACCTCGGCACGCAGGGGCTGAAGGACGCGGTAGCCTTCATCCGCTCCTACGACGGGGCGGCCGGGGGGCGCCTCCGCGGCATGCTCAACCCGTCGCAGGTGGAGACGTGCAGCGAGCCCCTGCTGCGCGCCTGCAAGGACGCCGCGCGCGAGCTGGACGTGCCCGTGCACACGCACGCGGGCGGCAACCTCGTCGAGTTCCAGCGCATCATGGACGAGTACCGCAAGACGCCCATCCAGTTCCTGGCCGACATCGGCTTCCTCGACGATCGCGCCCTCATTGGCCACGGCGTGTTTACCACCGCGCATCCGTGGAGCCACTACGCCTTCGGCGACGATCTGCGCGTGCTCGCCGAGCGGGGCGCCACCGTGGGGCACTGCCCGTACAAGTACGCCAAGATGGCGATCACCCTCAACTCGTTCCAGCGCTATCTGGACGCCGGCGTGAACGTGGCCATCGGCACCGACACCTTTCCCATGGACATGGTGGCCGAGCTCCGCTGGGCGTCGATCCTGGCCAAGGTGGCCGACGCGAACTATCAGGCCGGCCAGCACCGCGATGTCTTCAACGCCGCCACGCTCGCGAGCTGCAAGTTCCTGCACCGCGACGACCTCGGCCGCCTCGCCCCCGGCGCCAAAGCCGACATCGTGCTCATCAACCTCGACCATCTCGGCGCGGGGGTCTATGTCGATCCCATCAAGTCGCTGGTGGACGCGGGCTGCGGGCGCGACGTGGACACGGTGATCGTGGACGGCAAGATCCTGGTGCAGGGAGGACGAACTACGCGGATCGACGAGGACGAGGTCTACGCCAAGGCTCGGCAGGCGACGCAGACCTTCTGGAGCCACGTCCCCACCTGGCGCTGGGACGGCGCTGGTGTCGACCGCATCATTCCTCCGGCGTTTCCCATCCGCAAAGGAACCGGCTAACGTCGCAAGCGTCGCATCGCCCGCCGGCGCCCTCTGCGGCACAGTTCAGGCTTGCACGTCTGCGCTGCCTTGCTCCCGTGCGAGGAGGGCGCTATCCTCCCCTCCGTGCTTGCCCGGAGAAATCCTTGCGGCTAGAGCCGCCCGATCCGATGAGGGCCCTGGGACGCCGAGCCCGACTCCCCGCCGAGTATGCAGACCTGCCATATCGTATAGCGCAGGTCTGCATAACAAGGAGCCCGATGGCCTACGCCGATCGGGGAGGTCCTGTATTCATTGTGCGATTGCCCGACGAGCCATTGTCGCCGTCGCATGCTGGGCTGCCGACTCTCGTTCGGCTGGATGCGCTACGCAGACCAGCCGAATTCTAGCTGGGCAGATTTACGGCGCGCCGGGGAGAATGTTGTGAGACCACGGATTCCAAAGGGGTCATGGGTTAGAGGCTCAGCGTTCCTCGGACTTCTGGTACTCATCGCGCTGTCCGCAGCCGAGGCGCACGCGCAGCAGCCTGCGAAGGTCCGCCAGATCGGGTATCTGATTTACGGTTCCGCCGCCTCGGTGGCGCACCGGACAGAAGCACTGCGGATGGGCCTGCGGGACCTCGGCTATGTCGAGGGGAAGAACATTGCCATTGCATTTCGCTCGGCCGAAACGGCCGATCGGCTGCCCGAAGCGGCAGCCGACCTCGTCCGCCTGAAAGTCGACGTCATCTTCGCGACTTCTTCGACGGAGGTGGAGGCCGCCCGACGGGCAACCGACGTCATCCCCATTGTCTTCGCTACTCACGCCGACCCTGAGCGCCTCGGCCACGTGGCCAGCCTTGCGCGGCCGGGCGGCAACATCACGGGGCTGACATTGGTTCAAACGGAGGTCGTGGCTAAGGGACTCGAGATAATGAAACAGGCCCTGCCGCGCATGACCCGGGTCGGGGTGCTGTTGACTGCGACGGCGCCCTCGCACCATCCTTCCTTGCAGGCTGCCGAGGCTGCCGCCACCCAGCTTGGTCTTCAGGTCCTTGCGGTGTCGGTGCGGGCGCCCGAGGATCTCGATGGGGCGTTCGCGCGGATGGCACGGGAGCGAGCAGACGGCGTTCTCGCCGTGGCATCGCCTCTCACTCGGTTCCAGCGCGTGCGGCTCGCCGAGCTCTCGCTGAAGCATCGTCTGCCGGGAATGTTCGGAACGAGCGAGAATGTGGAGGCCGGCGGACTGATGAGTTACGCCGCGGATCTCGTTGACCTGACCCGGCGTGCCGCTACCTACATCGACAAGATCCTCAAGGGTGCCAAACCAGCCGACTTGCCGGTGGAACAGGCAGCCAAGTACGAGCTCGTCATCAATCTCAAGACCGCCAAGACGCTCGGTATCACGATCGCGCCGTCGGTGCTAGTGCGGGCGGATCGGGTTATCGAATGAGATGGCACACCCCAACATCGCGCTTCAACGGACCGGAGCTCGCGTTTGCTCGCTCCGGCCGCTGAGCGCCGCGTTGACATTCGCAATGTTCGACCGTGAACTGACCCAGCTCATCAGCACTGCAAACTACTACCTCGATGCCGCAGACGCGCTTCGTGTGCCAGACCAAGAGTTGGCCCGCACCGTCTCTGCCGATTCGGCAAGCTGGTCAGCGGACCGACTGCCACACCTTCTTTCCCCTCTTGCCATTTACTCAGCCCATCTCGGCAGCTGTGCCACGCGCTTGGCAACTATCCACGAGATTCTCGTCGCCGGCACAAAGCAGGCCTGGACCCTGGCATACCCGAATGACGCGGAGCTCACAGACGACAACGTCAGATTGGCGACTGCGCAAGCGCTCGAGATCCTCCTACGCGACAACGTGGCCCATGCCGAGGACCCAACGACCCAAGGGGCCAAGCGATCCAAATTTCGCAAGGCAGCGCTTGCCGCGCTCACGTTCAAGGAGCCGCGGGGCTGTCTACGGATCCGATGTCAGACGCTCGGGGACAGAATGCGTGAAGTACACGATGCCTAACATGCCGTTTCACCTGACGCCGACCTCGCTCCCGTCGGCCGCTCGGTCCACAGCAGGTGAACGGCAACCTTATACGCCGATCCGGTGGAGTTGACCAGGGGAGAGTCGCGAGAGGATATCGAGGATGGTCGGCACAAGGGGTCGGAGATGTAGGAGGCGATTCGAAGGTGCCCGGAGAAGGAGCACGCCGAACGGCAGTCCCGGGAGATTCTGCTGGAACTCGATCCCCCGGTCCATTGTGAGTAGCGCGTCGTATTCGCCGCGCATACGCTGCAGGAGGTCACCGTTCTTGATGCCTGCCCAGCCACGACCGACGACGGTGTCGACTGTGTGCCCGCTCAGGACTTCGGCGAGGGAAGCTGCTCGTCAAGAAGAACGCGCACCCGCCAGGAGTGTGGTGCGCGCAAGATCGAGCGCGGCGACCGCCTGCGCGCGCTTCACAGACGGGAACTGGCGAAGGAATTCGTCGAGGGTCTCGCCACCTTCGAGGTAGTCGAAGAGCGATTGGACCGGAACGCGTGTGCCAACAAAGACCGGCGTGCCGCCGAGGATCTCGGGGTCGCTGTGTACGATCTCGCTGAGCTGGGCCATGCTGAGTGTTCCGTCCCGTGCTTTGGAGTATACACGGATGGAGGAAGCGAGCGTATAACTCCGATATGCAGCCGACGGCCTACGGCGGCGGCGAAAAGAATCGCAGGTCGCCGTGGGTCGGATCGAGGCAGGGCAGTATGCGAGTCATTTGCGTGCCTGACGCCACGCTCGACTCCGTCTTCGTGATCACGGCATATCAGCTTGGGCCCAAGGCCCTGAGGACGCTTCGGAGTCGGCGGTGGAGGGGACGATGAAAGGGCAGGGGAGCGATCCAGCCAGCGAGCAGAGGACGTGGATGCCTACTCCTGAACAGTACAGCGGGCTCTCGATAGAAGCGTGCCTCAAGCGCCTCCAGCAAACACCGGGCGAGCTGGAGCGTGCGATTGCTGGCAAGACGGACGCCGAGCTGTCCCGGCGCCCCGACGCCCACAGTTGGGCCGCCAAGGAAATCGTCTGCCACCTGCGTGATGTCGAGGAGCTCTTCCAGATCCGGTTCCACACCGTGGTGGCACTCGACGAGCCGCGCATCCTCGTGTTGGGGGCGAGCGCAGCCGATCTGGCTCCGTGGAGAATCGGCGGCCTGATTGGTCACCCGCTCGATCCCGCACGATGGGCGGAAGAACGGCAGTATCTCCGCAATGACACCCGGGAGGCTCTTGCCGCATTTGGGCGGCGCCGGATCGAGGTGTTGACGCTCCTGCAGTCCCTCTCGCCGGCAGAATGGCAGCGTGGAGGGATTCATCTCAGCCAGGGCCGCCTGACCCTGGCAGACTGGGTCGCCCGCCTTGCCGCCCACGATGACAACCACGTCGACCAACTCCGCCGGGCGCTCGAAGGGCGGCCGTGAGATCACACCGCCAGGTAGGCTTGCCGCGCCTCTTCGTTGCCCAGGAACTCCGCCATCGAGCCGCGATAGCGGACCATACCGTTTTCCAGTATGTAGACGCGCGTCCCCAGCTCGCTGACGAAGCGCACGTTCTGCTCGGCGAGGACCATGGTGAGCCCGCTCGCCTTGAGGCGGCTGAGCTGCTCGCGCAGCGACTCCACGACGAGCGGGGCCAGGCCCTCCGAGGGCTCGTCGAGGAGCAGGAGTTCGGGGCTCCCCATCAGCGTCCGGGCAATCGTGAGCATCTGCTGCTCCCCACCGGACAAGGTCCCGGCGAGCTGGCGCCGGCGCTCGGCGAGGATCGGGAAGAGGTCGAACAGCCGTTGCTCCGTCCACGGGCTCCCCGCACCGTTCCCCCAGGTCCGGCGCGCAACCTCCAGGTTCTCGTGGACGGTGAGGTTCGGGAAGACGCGCCGGTCCTCGGGCACGAAGCCGATCCCGAGCCGGGCGATGCGGTAGGGCGGCAGCCCCACCAGGTCGAGTCCGCGCAGCGTGATCCGCCCGCCCCGGGGGGGCGTGAGGCCGATGATGCTGCGGACCGTGGTGGTCTTGCCGGCCCCGTTGCGGCCGAGCAGGCACACCACCTCTCCCGCTTCCACCTCGAGCGAGAGATCGAACAGGATGTGGCTGTCGCCGTAGTAGGTCTCGATGTGGCTGAGGTCGAGGAGGCCCATCAGCGCGGGCCCTGCGCCGGCAGCCCGAGGTAGACGCGCTGCACCTCGGGGTTGGCGCGCACCGCCGCGGGCGGCCCCTCTGCGAGGACGGCGCCCTGGTGGAGGACGGTGATGCGCTTGGCCGTCGCGAACACCACGTCCATGTCGTGCTCCGTGAAGACGACGGTCAGCCCGGTGTCCCGGGCGATGGCGGCGACCAGCCCCATCAGCTCGTGGCGCTCGCGAGGGGCCATGCCCGCAGTCGGCTCG
>WNGF01006479.1_pt1 | contig 14485 bp, 12 predicted proteins | sample 5400641 | NCBI WGS metagenome assembly WNGF01 (sample SAMN13153371, study PRJNA577476) | soil metagenome | isolation source: 80 cm soil or saprolite under grassland replicate 2 | place: USA:California | collected 2016-06-15
CGTCGCCGGCCGCAAGGTGACGCGAGACCACGCGCTCGCGCCCGAGGTCGCGGCCGAGCTCGCACGGCAATTCTTCAGCGCGTACGTCTTCCAGGTCGTCGTCGAGGGCGTCTACCACGCGGACCCACACTCGGGGAACGTGCTCCTCACCGACGACGGCCGTCTCGCGCTCGTCGACTTCGGCCTCCTCGGCAGGCTCGACGACGACGCGCGGCGCGGGCTCTCGCTGCTGCTGCCAGGACGCTCCAGCCGGACCTCGACCCGATCGCCCTGCTGGAGGAAGAGGCGCTCGAGGTGATGCTCGTCGAGGCGGAGCGTCGGCTCGAGCCGAACCGCCTCTTCGCGTACCTCTACACCCAGCTCGACCCGCTGACACGGCTGCCGCGGCGCATCGGGCACCTGCTCGCCGAGCTCGAGCAGGGGAGCTTCAAGGTGGGCGTCGTTCCGACCGGGCTCGGAGAGCTGGAGCACAACCTGCGCTCGATCGCGAACCGGATGGGCGCCGCGATCATCGTCGCCGCGCTCCTGCTCGCATCGGCGCTCGTCGTGCGGGTGCAGCGCTTCGAGTGGCTCGGCATCGCCGGCTTCTCCCTCGCCGCCTTCCTGGGCCTGTACATGATCTGGAAGATCGCGCGGACGCCGGGCGAGCTCTGACGGCTTGCCGGGCCTGCGGCCGGTCAGTAATAATCCTCTTCACTTCAAAAAGGAAAGTGACCAGAAAGAGAGTGAGGAGGGCGGAATGAGCCAGAACGGCTACGCGAAGGAAGTGCTCGTCACCACCGATTGGCTGGCCGAGCACCTGCACGACGCGAACGTCGTCGTGGCCGAGGTCGACGAGAACACGGATCTGTACGAGGACGGGCACATCCTGGGCGCCGTCGAGCTGCACTGGAAGGAGGATCTCCAGGATCCGATCGAGCGCGACCTCGTCGAGAAGGAGCGCTTCGAGCAGCTGCTCGGCGAGCGCGGGATCGACAACGAGACCACCGTCGTGCTCTACGGAGACAAGAACAACTGGTTCGCGGCGTACGCCTACTGGTACCTGCGCATCTACGGCCACCCGGACGTGCGGATCCTCGACGGCGGCCGCCAGAAGTGGATCGACGAGGACCGCGAGCTGACCGTCGACCGGCCGCAGCCCTCGCCGAAGCAGTACACCGCGCAGGAGCGCGACGAGTCGATCCGCGCCCGCCGCGACCAGATCCTGGAGTGGCTGGGCGAGTCGGGCCGTGCACTCGTCGACGTGCGCAGCCCGCAGGAGTACTCCGGCGAGCTGATGGCGCCGCCCGGCTACGAGCAGGAGGGCGCCTCCCGCACCGGTCACATCCCGACCGCCCAGTCGATCCCGTGGGCGCAGGCGGTGCGCGACGACGGCACGTTCAAGTCCGCCCGCGAGCTGAAGGAGCTCTACGGGGGCAAGGGCATCACACCAGACCGGGAGGTCACGGCGTACTGCCGCATCGGCGAGCGCAGCGCACACACCTGGTTCGTGCTGCACGAGCTGCTGGGCTACGAGCGCGTCCGCAACTACGACGGCTCGTGGACCGAGTGGGGCAACCTCGTGGACGTGCCGATCGAGCGCTGACCGCCCCTCTACGTGAGCCGTCGAGGCAGGTCAGTCCGCGTGTGCCGCGAACAGCAACGCGGAGGGAGTCGTTGCCGCCCTCCTCTCCCCGCGGAGGCGGCGGCCAAGGCCGCCGTCTCCGTACAGTAAGGGGGTGGAGACCCCCACGTTGACCGGGCTGACGGCGGGCGGGGGTTGTGCCGCGAAGTACTCGGCGGCGAGGCTCGGGCAGCTCCTGCGGGGATTCGTGCCGGTGGAGGCCGAGAACCTGCTCGTCGGCCTCTCGCCCGCAGACGACGCGGCCGTCTACAAGCTCGACGAGGACCGCGCGCTCGTCTTCACGCTCGACTTCTTCCCTCCGCTCGTCGACGACCCGGCCGCCTTCGGACGGATCGCCGCCACGAACGCCCTGAACGACGTGTTCGCGATGGGCGGCTCGCCGCTGCTCGCGCTGTCGATCGCCGCCTTTCCCGAGGAGCTGCCGACGGAGGTGCTGGCCTCGGTCTTCGCGGCAGCGGCGGAGCAGGTTCGGGCCGCGGGCGCGCTGCTCGCCGGCGGGCACACCATCCGCGACCGCGAGCCGAAGTACGGTCTCGCGGTCGTCGGCACGGTTCATCCCGACGGCGTCTGGCCCAAGAGCGGTGCACGCCCGGGCGACGCCCTCTTCCTGACGAAGCCGCTCGGCACGGGGCTCGTGCTCGCCGGTCACGGGAAGGGGATCGTCGGCGACGCCGAGCTCGCCGATGCGGTGCGCTGGATGACGACGCTCAACGGCGCCGCCGCCGACGTGCTACGCCCGTTCGAGCCCAACGCCGTCACCGACGTCACCGGCTTCGGCCTCTTCGGCCACGCGCACGAGACCGCGGAGCGGAGCGGGGTGCGCATCCGGATCGACGCGGCCGGCATGCCGGCCCTCGACGGTGCCCTCGAGGTCGCGCGGGACGGGGTGCGGACGGGCGGCGATCCGCGCAACCGCGACTTCGCCGCACCGCACGTGGAGAGCGACGGCCTCTCCGACGAGTTGCTCGCGCTCGGCTACGACGCGCAGACCGCGGGCGGTCTGCTCATCTCGCTGCCGGCCGACAAGGCGCTCTCGCTCGCCGCCGAGTTTCGCGCGCGCGACCTGTTCCTGCAACGCGTCGGCTCGGTTGAAGACGGCGCAGGTGTCGTCGTACACTGAGCAGAGCCGCCGTGGAGACCGTGTCGACGTTCGCGCTGTCCGCCGAAGAGCTGGGGCTCGCCGCGCGCAACCACGCGCTGCCGCTGGAGATGCTCCGCGAGCCGATCACGCCGGTCGGCCTGCACTATCTGCTCATCCACTTCGACATCCCGGCGGTGGACGTCGGAGCCTGGCAGCTCCGGGTCGGCGGGCGGGTCGAGCGGCCGCTGACGCTGAGCCTCGCCGAGCTGAAGGCCCGCCCGGCGCGGACGCTCGCGGTCACGCTCGAGTGCGCGGGAAACGGCCGCGCGCTCCTGTCGCCGCGCCCGGTGAGCCAGCCGTGGCTGACGGAGGCGGTGGGGACGGCCGAATGGACGGGTACGCCGCTCGTGCCGATCCTCGAGGAGGCCGGCGTGTCGAGCGACGCCGTCGAGGTCGTCTTCACCGGCCTCGATCGCGGCGTCCAGGGCGAGGTCGAGCAGTTGTACGAGCGGAGCCTGCCGCTCGCCGAGGCCCTGCGCGAGGAGATCCTGCTCGCCTACGCCGTCAACGGGCAGCCGCTGCCGCCGCAGCACGGCTTCCCGCTGCGCCTCGTGGTCCCGGGCTGGTACGGGATGACGCACGTCAAGTGGCTGCAGGCGATCACCGTCGTCGACGAGCCGTTCCGCGGCTGGCAGCAGGCCGTCTCCTACCACCTCAAGAGCTCGGAGGACGACCCGGGCCGCCCGGTGACGCGGATCCTGCCGCGCTCGCTGATGGTGCCGCCGGGGATCCCCGACTTCATGACGAGGACGCGCTTCGTCGACGTGGGGCCGGTCACGCTCACTGGGCGCGCCTGGTCGGGCTGGGCGCCGGTCGAGCGCGTCGAGGTCAGCGGCGACGGAGGCGCGACGTGGCACGAGGCGGAGCTGGACGAGCCGCTGTCGGCGTTCGCGTGGCGCGGCTGGACGTATCGCTGGCAGGCCGAGCCCGGCGAGCACGAGCTCTGCTGCCGCGCCGCCGACGCGGCCGGGAACGCGCAGCCGGACGTCGCCGAGTGGAACTTCGACGGGTTCTGCAACAACGCCGTCCAGCGCGTGCAAGTCGTCGTGCGCTGACAGTGATGCGGCCGGTGACGTTGCCCGGTGCCTGGGTCGCGAGCACCAAGCCAGGGGCCGTCATCGTCCGCAGGTAAGGCTTTCCTGCCTTGACGAGGACGAGGGCGGACACCGGCGCCGCGTGATCGCGGGCCAGGGGCCATGGCCATGTTGCCGGCCGCATCGCTCTCTCCGAAGGGCGTCTACACTCGGCGCGTGCACGCGGAGTCGGCTTCCCGGACGCTCCCGCGGCGGCATGCCCTCGAGCTCTCGCCCGAGCGATTTCGGCGACTGGCGCTCGCCGCGACCGGGATGCTCGTGGTGGTCGTCGCGACCGGCGCGACCGTGCGCCTGACCGGCTCCGGCCTCGGCTGCCAACACTGGCCCGGCTGCCAGCCGAACGTCTTCTTCCCCGCGCGCGGCTACCACTCCGACATCGAGTTCTCGAACCGCGTCGTCGCCTCCCTCACCGTGCTCGCGACGCTCCTGCTCGCGGCTGGAGCACTCGTCACGCGCCCGCTCTCCCGAGGCGTGAAGGTTCTCGCGGGCCTCGTCTTCGCCGGGACGGCAGCCCAGGCGGTGCTCGGCCCGATCACGATCCACTACCACCTCAACCCCTGGCTCGTGCTCACGCACCTGCTTCTGTCCCTCGTCGTGCTCGGCCTGGCCGTCGTCGTGCTGCTCGAGTCGACCCGCGTCGTACGCGGCGGCTCGCCTGCGCTCCCAGCGCGAGTGCAAGCGCTCGGCGCCGTGCTGCTCGCCGCGGTGGGCGTGCTCGTCGTCACCGGGACGCTCGCGACCGCGGCCGGCCCGCACCCGGGCAGTCAGGTGGTCGAGCGCATCGGCTCCTTCCAGCCGTCCGTCGCGCTCCACGTGCGCGCGACCGCCGCGTTCGGGATCACGTTCCTGCTCCTCTGCGCCTGGGCGTGGCGGGAGCGTGCGCGGCGGCCGTGGCTGCTGCGCGGCTGCCTCGGCCTGCTCGCACTGCTCGCCGCACAGATGGCGATCGGCGAGACGCAGTATCGGACGGGACTGCCGTGGTGGCTCGTCCTCGTGCACGTCGCCGTCGCCGCCAGCGTGTTCGGCTGGACGGTCGGGCTCGTGGCCCGGCTGTGGCGTCCGCTCGCGCCCGGCTCTGCGTAGACTCGGGACTCGTGCCTGAGCTCACGTTGTCGAGCAGGCCGGAGCTGCGCCGGCCGGTCCTCGTCGCCGCATTCCGCGGCTGGAACGACGGCGGCCAGGGGGCTTCGCTCGCCGGCGCCTACCTGGCGAAGCAGTGGAGTGCCGCCCGCTTCGGGGAGATCGATCCCGAGGAGTTCTTCGACTTCCAGACGACGCGGCCGCAGGTCTCGCTCGTGGACGGGCTCACGCGCCGAATCGACTGGCCGGACAACGGCTTTTTCCACGCACCGATTCCGGGCGGCGACCGCGACGCGATCATCCTCCTCGGGATCGAGCCGGGCCTGCGTTGGCGCACGTTCACGAACCTCGTCCTCGAGCTGGCACAGCACTTCGGCGTCGAGCTGCTCGTGACCTTCGGCTCGCTGCTGGCCGACGTGCCGCACACGCGACAGGCGCCCATCACCGGCGCCGCGACCGACCCGGCGCTCGTCGCGCAGATGGGTCTCGAGCCGTCGCGGTACGAGGGCCCGACCGGCATCGTCGGTGTCGTGCACGACGCGTGCCGCGAGTCGGGGTTGCCGTCGGTCAGCCTGTGGGCGGCCGTGCCGCACTACGTCTCGCTCGCGCCGAGCCCGCGCGCCGCCCTGGCGCTGGTGCGCCGCTTCGGCGAGCTGCTGGGCGTCGACATCGACCTCGAGGAGCTCGAGCAGGCGTCCGAGGAGTACAGCCAGCAGGTGAGCGAGGCTGTCTCCTCCGATGCCGAGACAGCCGCGTACGTCGAGGAGCTCGAGCGGCGTGTCGACATGCTCGAGGCCGCCGAGGACCTTCCCTCGGGCGACTCGCTTGCCGCCGAGCTGACCCGCTACCTGCGGGAGCGCGACGAGGAAGACGACGGCGGCGGCGACGGGCCGGACGGGCCCGCCGTCTGACGAATCACTGGCCCGCTTCCGGGCTCTCTTCGGCGGCCGGCTCGGAGCCTTCGGCTGCGGCGGCCACGGGCTTCCGGCGCCGCCGGCGCCGCTTCGGCTTCGCAGCCTCTTCGCCCTCCGGCGCGGCGGCCGGCTGCTCCGCCTCGGGCTGGCTCGCCTCGGCTTGGGCGGGCGCGACGGCCGCGGTCACGGCCTCCGGCGTCGCGCCCTTCTTCTTGCGGCGCCGCCGGCGGCGGTTGCGACTCGCCTGCTGCTTCGGCGCGGGCAGGTTCTCGGAGAGCGCGAGCGCGACCTCCTGAATCGTTCCGAGCCGCTCGCGCGCCTCGTCGATCAGTTTCGTCGAGCGCGGCGTGTAGCCCTCGGCCGAAGCGAGCAGCGCGGCTCCGAACTGGATCGGCTGCTCGAGCGCCGTGCGCACGAGCTTGGCCGCGTTCTCCTCGTGTCGGTGGCCGCGCGAGTTCGCGAGCGCTCCGAGCAGGCGCTTTGCCTCCGGGTACTCGGTCGACGCGCGCCGGTCCTGGACCTTGCGGGTCGCGCGCGCGAGGCGCCAGGTCCAGCGGACGAGTATCTGCTCGGGCGCGTCGGGCTTGCCGTCCGCGATCGCGCGCAGGAGGATCCGGATCCCCGGCAGCCGTTCCTTCTCCCAGGTCGGCGCCTGCGTCACGAGCGTGACGAGGTCGTCGAAGTCGGCGCGCTCGACGCGCATCGAGACGCGGTCCTGGAGCGCCATCATCCGCAGGCGCCGGTTCGGGTTCTCGGCCGCGCAGGTCGCGAGGAACTGCTCGAGCGCCCCCTTGCTCGCGCGGCCATCGGTCAGCTTCAGCACGAACGCCCCGCGCTCGTCGAAGCGAATCTGGCGCCCGGCGATGGTCGCCCAGTACCGCTGCTCGTCGTCGTCGAGGAAGCGCGGGTCGATCCGCTGCCACTCGCGCTGGATGACCGCGATGCGGCGGCGGACGTCGGGTGTGACCGGTACGAGCCAGGGTGCCGGGGTGAGCCGGCGCCGCGCGCGGCGCTGCGAGCGACGCCGCGGGGCCGGGGTGACGCGCGCGCCCTCGCGGTAGAAGTCGGCGTCGAGCAGCGAGTGCAGCGAGACGACGCGCTCGTTGTGCGTCGCGCCCTTCGGGACGAAGTCGACGACGATGCCGGCCTCCTTGCGCGGGTGCAGGCGCATGATGCGCCCGATCCGTTGTTGGTAGACGCGGCGCGAGGCCGTGGGCGCGAGGTGCATGCACACGGTCGCGCGCGGTGAGTTCCAGCCCTCCGCGAGCAGCTGCGCGTTGATCAGCACGTTGATCTCGCCGCGCTCGTACGCGGCCAGCGTCTCAGCGAGTCGCACCGGCGGCGTGCGGCCGGAGACGGCCTCCGCCTTGAGGCCCGCCGCCCGGAACTCCTGGGCGAGATTGTACGCGTGCTCGACGCCGGCCGCGTAGACGATCCCCGGCGTGTTGTCGAAGCGGTCGCGGTAGAGGCTGGCCGCCGCCTGGTTCAGCGCCTGATGGTCCAGGGTCTTGGCCAGGATCTCCTGGTCGAAGTCGCCGCCGACGATCGGCACGGAGTTGATCGCCGCCACCGGCGGCACGCGCAGGCAGCGGAGCGGCGCAATCAGACCGCGGCGCGCGGCGTCCTGCAACGGCAGGTCGTCGACCGAGGCGGGGAAGACGTCGGACACCTGCTTCGCGATCAGTTGCTCGGTGGCCGTCATGCCGATGAAGACCGGCTCCGGGAAGGAGCGGATCGCCGCGGACGTCTTCTCGCCGAGCGCCGTGTGCGCCTCGTCGCAGATCACGAGCTGGTACGCGTCGCGGCTGAGCGAGCCGACGTGCCGCGCGAACCACGCGTACGTCTGCACCGTCAGCGGATTGCCGCGCAGCGGCTCCGTGCCGGACTCGATCGCGTCGGTGAAGCGCTCCCCGTAGCCCTCCGTCGTCAGGTCGCGCCGGAACTGGGCGACGAGCAGGCGGCGGTGGGTGAGGATGAGCACGCCGAGCGTCCGTGCCGCCTCGACGAAGCCGGCGGCCGCGATCGTCTTGCCCGAGGCGGTGGGATGGCGGAAGCGGTAACGGCGCGCCGCGCCCGGATCCTGCGCCGGCACGAGCTCCTCGTCTTCCTCGCCGTCCGCCGCGGCGACGACGAGCGTCTCGTCCTCGTCGGCCTCCTCGGCGACCTGGGCGGCGAGCTCGGCGGCGGTGAGGTGCGCGTTGCCGTTCGCCTGCGCCTCCTCGTCGCGCTGCGAGGCGGCGATCAGCTCGGTGAGCATCCCGGCGAGTGCGTCGACCTGGTGGCGGCGCAGCGGGGTGCCCGCGGCCGTGTGCGGCTCCGGGTCTGCGAGCACGCGCTCGAGACCGAGCATCAGGCCGTAGCGCACCCTCCACTGCGGGCTCGGACCGCGCCGGCCGGCCTCGATCTCGGCGAGCGCGTCGTCGAGGGCTCGCCGGCGCGCCGTCCCGGGTGCGAGCACCTCGGCGGGATCCTCGCCGTCGCGGAGGAACGGCTCGCCCACCCACGCTTCCGCGCGGATCGCAAGGGCGGCGAGAGGATCGGCCGCCTCGGAGAGGATCGTCGGCTGCTGAGTCGCTTCCTGCATGTGCGCAGCACTATCGGCGTGCTGCAGTACCTCAAGAGGTGCACGCTCGCGAGTCCCCTGAGCGAGCGGCGCTTCACAAGCATACCCCCTGGAGGGGGCGCGTCAACCGCCCAGGCCGCCGAAGACCGCGAACGGGTTACCGGGGACGGTCTCCCAGACGAGTTGTCCGCCGGGCTCGACCGCGCCGTGCACCCGGGCGGCCAGCGCCTCGGCGTCCTCCTTCGAGGCTGCGCCCACGATCAGGTACTGCCAGCGCTGCTCGACCGCGTAGCCTTCACGCTCGAGCCGCTCCGCGAGGTCGCTCGCGTCGCCGTGCGAGCCGCAGGGCACGCGCACCTCCCAGGGCGCGTAGCCGCGCTCGAGCTCCTCGGCTTCCCACGACTCGACCGGCGGCTCGTCGTCCCAGCGCTCCTCGTCGGCGAGCCAGTGCTCGAGCCGGCTCGAGCTCGCCTCGATCCCCTGCGCCCGCAGCTCCGCCTCGATCACCTCCTGCGCCCGCGCCGCCTCGGCCGCCGAGCCGGCGTAGACGAAGACCTCGTCCCCGTCGCGCGTGACGGCCAGGCGTCGCGCCTCGAGCTCGCGCACGAGCTCCCGCGCCTCGGAGTCGAGCTCGAGGCCGAGCCGCTCGAGCAGCCCGCCGGCGTGCTCCTCGGCGACCTCGATCCGGATGCGCCAGTCGTCCCCCGCCATTCAGGCAGGGATCTTGCCGTACTCCGCGAGGGTCGAGCCGAAGAGCCGCTCCGAGATCCCGGTCTGGTCGAGGTGCTTCGTGATGCCGCCGAGGAAGAACGGGTAGCCGGCGCCGAGAATGAGGCAGGCGTCGACATCGGCCGCGGCGGGGACGACACCCTCGTCGAGCAGGTGCCGGACCTCGTCGGCGAGCGCCTCCAGCACATCCTCGCGGATCTGCTCGACCGTGCGTGGCGCGTCGCCGCGAACGACGATCTCGTCGCCGCCCTCGGCAAAGCGTGCGAGCGTGGGCGAGAGCGGGAAGCGGTCGGGATACGCCTCGTGCAGCGTCTCGAGCACGTGGTTCGCGACGCGCGGGCCGACCATCTGCAGGAGCACGGACGGGGCCATCGGCAGGCCGAGCGACAGGATCGCCTCGTCGGTCTCCTCGACGGTGTTGCCGTTCTCGAGCGCGTCCATCAGCACAGCGGTCATCCGCGTCAGCACGCGGTTCACGACGAACGCGGGCGCGTCGCGCACGAGCACGCCGCGCTTGCGCAGCTTCTTGACGACGTCCCACGCGGTGGCGAGCTGCTCGTCGGTCGTGTGCGGCGTCCGCACGACCTCGACGAGCGGCAGCACCGCGACGGGATTGAAGAAGTGCAGGCCCACGTCGGCGCCCATCGCCTCGACCGACAGCGACGACGTGTTCGTCGCCAGGATCGCGTCGGGGGCGATGTCGCGCACCGCCGCGACCACCTCGCGCTTCACGTCGAGCTCCTCGAATACCGCCTCGAGCACGAGGTCGCAGTCCTCGAACTGCTCCCAGCCGGTGCCGCCGGAGACGAGCGTGGCGAGGAACGGGCTGCGTGCGCCGACCTCCTCGCGGATCGTGGCGAGCGCCGCGTCGACGCGAGTCTGCTCGATGTCACGCAAGACCACCGGCACCTCGAGCCGGCGCAGGAACAGCGTCGCGAGCTGCGTCGCCATCAGGCCCGCGCCGACGATGCCGACCTTCTCCACCCGGCGCGGGATCGCGTCCGGCACGCCCGCACCCTTCTTCGCACGGCGCTCGACGACGGTGAACGCGTACGCGGAGGCCTGCGCCTGAGGGCTGAGCATCAGCTCGGCCATCGCGCTCTCCTCGGCCGCGTAGCCCTCCTCGAGCGACCAGTCCTTCGCGCCGGCGATCAGGTCGAGCGCGACGTACGGTGCGCGCGTCGCGCCGTGCACCGCGTCGTTGACGCGCGAACGCGCCCTGCGGATCACTGTCTCGAGCTCCGACCAATCCGCCGCAATGCGCTCGATGCCGCCCGCCTCGACCAGTTCGACCGCGTACTGCAGCGACTCGTCGACGAACTCGACCGGCTCGAGGAGCCGGTCGGCGAAGCCGAGCTCGCACGCTTCCTGCGCCGAGAGGAGCTTGTTCTGCCGCAGCGGGTTCGAGACGATCAGCTTCACCGCGGCCTCTGGCCCCGTGAGCTGCGGCGCGAGCTGCGTCCCGCCCCAGGCCGGGATGATCGAGAGGAAGACCTCGGGGAAGCCGAAGTGCCGCACGCTGGCTGCGATCGTGCGCGCGTCGCAGTGGAGCGCGAGCTCCAGGCCGCCGCCCAGGCACGCGCCGTTGATCGCTGCGACGGTCGGAAACGGCAGCGCGTGGATGCGGCCGAACAGCTCGTGGCCGGCGTGGGAGCCCGCGAGGGCGTCCGCGGTCGAGCCCATGCGCGTGAACTCGTCGATGTCGGCGCCGACGCAGAAGACGAACGGCTTGCCGGTGACGAGCATCGCCGCCCAGCCACCGCTCTCGAGCTGCTCGAGCACCGCCACCGCCGACTCGAAGGCCGAGCGGCCGAGCGTCGTCGGCTTCGTGTGGTCCTCGCCGTTGTCGACGGTGACGAGCGCGATCGGGCCCACCCGCGACTCCACCGCGTTCAGCTTGAAGACGGTGTTGCTCACTGGACGTTCTCCCAGAGGACGGCGCAGCCCATGCCCATGCCGATGCAGAGCGCGGTCAGGCCGTAGCGGCCACCGCGCTCGCGCAGCCCGTAGGCAAGCTGCGCGATCAGGCGCACGCCGGTCGCGGCGAGCGGGTGCCCGCAGGCGATCGCGCCGCCGTACGGATTCAGGCGCGGGTCGTCGGCGGCGACGCCCAGCTCGTCGCACCACGTCAGCACCTGCACGGCGAACGGCTCGTTCAGCTCGAAGAGGTCGATCTGGTCGAGGGTCACGCCGGCCTGCTCGAGCACGCGGCGCGTCGCGGGCACCGGGCCGTAGCCCATCAGGTGCGGCGCGACCCCCGCGTAGGCGTAGCCTACGAGGCGCAGCTTGGGCTCGAGCCCGAGCTCCTGCGCGGTCGCCTCGGAGACGAGGAGCGCGGCCGTCGCACCGTCCGTCAGCCCGGCCGAGTTGCCTGCGGTGACGCGGCCGCCGGCGCGGAACGCCGGCCTCAGCGCCGCGAGCGCCTCGAGGGTCGTGTCGGGCCGCAGGAACTCGTCGCGGTCGGCGACCTTCCAGCCGTCGTCGGAGAAGACGGCCATCGGCACGACCGTCTCCGTCATCACGCCGTTCTGCCAGGCGCGCGCCGACTTCTGCTGCGAGGCGAGCGCGAACCCGTCGGCTCGATCCTTCGTGATCCCGGGGAAGCGGTCGTGCAGGTTCTCGGCCGTTCGGCCCATCACGGCGGCCGACTCGTCGATCAGCCGCTCGCTGACGAAGCGCGGGTTGAAGTCGACGTCTTCGCCCATCGGGTGGTGGCCCATGTGCTCGACGCCGCCGGCGAGGGCGACGTCGACGGCGCCGAGCGCGATCTCTCCCGCGCCGGCGGTCACGGCGGTCAGCGCGCCGGCGCACATCCGGTCGACCGCGAAGCCGGGCACAGTCTCGGGCAGGCCGGCGAGAAGCGCGACGTCGCGGCCAAGCGTCAGGCCCTGGTCGCCGACCTGCGCGGTTGCCGCGAGGACGACGTCTCCGATTCGCTCGGGCGGGACGGCCGGATTGCGGCGCAGCAGCTCGCGAACGACCTTGACGGCCATGTCGTCCGCGCGCGTTCGCCAGAACTGGCCCTTCGGACCGGCCTTCCCGAAGGCGGTGCGTACGCCGTCGACGAAGAGCACTTCCCGCAGTTGCCGCATCGGCGCCACGATAGCGGCTTTGACTGACGGGTCAATCAGGCCCTCAGTTGGGATACTCTCGCGGTGGACTGGGCGGCCCGCGCAGAGGCGGCGATGGAGCGCTACCGCGGCGGCGAGAGCCGCGGGCTCGACCAGCGTCAGCTCACACAACTCGCGAACGCCGCCTGGGCGGCCGGTCTTTGCCTGCTGATGGCCGGGCGCCGCGACGAGGCGGCGGAGTGGCTCCGCCGGGCAGCGGGTCGTTATCGCGAGAGCTGGGCCGGCGCCCCGCCGGATTCCTGGGGCCGGCCGATCGCGGCGATGAAGGCGCTGCTCCTCGCGGGCGACGACGCCTCCGGCGCCGCGAGGTGGGCGCTCGACGCCGGCGCCGAGGAGGCGCAGTCGCCGATCGGCCGCTATGCCGGCGCGCTCGCACTCCTGGTGCTGGGGCGAGACGACGAGGCGCGCCGTCTCGCGGCGACCCTGCGCGACCGCGACGACTTCCCGCGCGACGTCGCCGACGCAGTGACGACGATCGCGGCAGGCGACCGGGCCGGCTACCTCGTCGCGGCCGAGGAGGTGCTCGCGTCCTTCGAGTCGCGGGCGGAGTTCCTCGAGGACGTCCCCGTCGCCGACACCGTGCTCGTGCTCCAGCTCCTGGCGCGTCCCCGCGACCTCGCCGTCGAGCTGCCCGCGTCCGACCGCCTGCCCGAGTAGCAAGTAACAGACTGTTACTTACCCGGGAGGTGTGCCGCCGCCGCGCGGTCGAGCACCACGGTGGTCGTCCCGTGCATTGCGCGCACGAGGCTGCCGGGCGTCGCGCGCGAGGGCTCGCCGGCGAACGCACGCCGGACGGCGTCCGCCTTGTCCTCGCCCGCGACGAGGAAGAGGATCGCGCGCGCTGCGCACAGCACCGGCAGTGTCAGCGTGATCCGGTCGACGTACGGCGGGTGCTTCGCCTCGGCTCCGACGGCGCGTCGCTCGGTCTCCTCGAGGGTCGGCTGGTCGGGGAAGAGCGAAGCAACATGCCCGTCGGGGCCGAGGCCGAGCAGCAGGAGGTCGAATCGCTCGAGTGGCGCGAGCTCCTGCTCATACAGCGTCGCGCCCCGTTCGCGCCCGAGCTCGCCGCGGATCCGGTGCACCTTCGCCGGCCCGCTGGCGAGCCGGTCGAGGAGCGGGCCCTTCGCCATGGCGTAGTTCGAGCGCTCGTCGTCCTGCGGCACACAGCGCTCGTCGCCCCACCACACTTCGACGCCGCTCCAGTCGGGCGCGAGGTCGGCGGCCTGCTCGTAGGCGCGCTTCGGCGTCGAGCCGCCGGTGAGCGCGACATGCCCGCCCGTGCGCGCCGCGTCGGCCAGCCGCTCCGCGACGATCTGCGCCGCACCCGCCGCGTCGTCGGCGACGACCAGCTCGATCTCGCGCCCTTCAGCCACCGTCGGCGAGCTCGCGTGCCCGCGTCATCGCCGCCTGAATCGCGTTCAGGAAAGCAGCGCGCACGCCGGCCTGCTCGAGCTCGCGGATCGCCGCGATCGTGGTGCCACCGGGCGACGTGACCGACTCGCGCAGCTCGACCGGGTGCATCTTCTCGTCGCGCAGCTGCTTGGCGGTCCCGAGCATCGTCTGCACCACGAGCGTCGTCGACACCTCGCGCGAGAGGCTCAGCAGGATCCCGGCCTCGATCATCGCCTCGGCGAGCAGCGCGAAGTACGCGGGCCCCGAGCCGGAGACCGCGGTCACCGCGTCCATCGCCTGCTCCGGCACGCGCACCACCCGACCGAGGTGCCCGAGCGCCTCCTCGGCGAGCGCGAGGTGCTCGTCCCCGGCGTGCGCCCCCGCGCAGATGCCCGCCATCCCCTCGTGCACCATCGAGGGCGAGTTCGGCATGGCGCGCACGACCGGCACGCCCTCGGCGATACGCGCCTCGATCCGTGTCGTCGGGATCGCCGCCGCGACGGAGAGGACGGTCTGGGAGGGAGTGAGCAAGGGGCCGATCTCGGCGAGCAGCACGTCGATGTCCTGCGGCTTGACGGCGACGACCACGAGGCCGGCGTCCCGGACCGCGGCCGGGTTCGACGTCGTCGCCTCGACCGCGTGGCGCTCGTGCAGCTCGGCGATGCGCTCCTCGCTGCGAGCCGTGACGACGATCTCGTCGCGCGAGCGCCAGCCCGAGGAGAGCAGCCCGGAGAGCAGAGCCTCGCCGATGCGGCCGCCGCCGACGATCGCGATCTTCCGAGACGGGTCGATCCGGGGCTGGGCCATGCGGCGCAGT
>WNGF01011213.1_pt1 | contig 14482 bp, 10 predicted proteins | sample 5400641 | NCBI WGS metagenome assembly WNGF01 (sample SAMN13153371, study PRJNA577476) | soil metagenome | isolation source: 80 cm soil or saprolite under grassland replicate 2 | place: USA:California | collected 2016-06-15
CGAGGGTTGAGGTGGCGAGCCCGGACTCGCTCGCGGACTGCGTCTCGCTGTAGTCGCTGCGGCTGCCGATCGTGAAGTCGCCGTCGGTGTCGTAGCTGCTCGTGCCAGCCCCGTTTGCGGCGGTGCCGTTGACCGTCAGAGCTCCACCCGCAGGCGCGGTCGAGTCGTCGGTGTAGGTGAGTGTGGCGGAGGGTGTGGTGTTGCCGGCGGTGTCGGCGCCGGTGACGACTTCGGTGGGGGAGGAGGTGGTTCCCTGGGTCCAGCTGAAGGCGTTCGATTCGTAGGGGCCGCCGGCGGGGGTGGAGACGGTCGAGGTGGTGTGCGTCCAGCCGCTGGTGGTGCCGCCGAGCGCGGCGGTGGCGGAGGAGGCGGGGCCGGAGCCGCCGTCGGCGACGGTGTTGGTGAGCTTGAAGCTGCCGCCGCCGGTCGCGGCGCCGTGGTAGTAGACGGTGGTGCCGCTCTTGAAGGCGGAGCCTGCGGGTGAGATCGAGCTGAGCGAGAGCGCGTTGGCGGGTGCCGTGTTGTCGACGCGCACGGTCACCAGCGCCGAGGTGAAGCTGCTGCCGACGTTGTCGGTTGTGACGGCGCGTAGGTCGTAGAGCCCGTCGGTGACGGCGGTCGTGTCCCAGCTGACCTGGTAGGGGCTGCTCGTGTCGGCCGCGCCGATGTTCGTCCAGCTGCCAAGCCCCGAGGGCGAGCGCTGGAACTGCACCGAGGCGACGCCCGAGCCGCCGTCGGCCGAGTCGGAGGAGACGGCGACGGAGCTGCCGCGCAGGTTCGCATTCGCCGACGGAGCCGTCACCGAGCCCGACGGCGCGGTCGAGTCATCCGTCAGCGCCAGCGTCGTTCCGGGGGAATTCGAGTTGCCGGCGTTGTCCGTGCCGATCACCGCCTCGGTCGGCGCGCTGCTGGTGCCGCTCGCCCAGGAGAAGAAGTTGGAGTCGTAGGGGCCGCCCGTCGGCGTCGAGACGGTGCTACTCGTGAACGACCAGCCGGTCGTCGTACCGCCGAGCGCGCCGAACTGGCTCGAGGCGGGGCCGGAGCCCGGGTCCGCAAGGGAGTTGCGCAGCTTGAACGAGCAGCTGCCGGCGACCTGGGTCTCGGCTGCACAGTTCGCGCCGGTGCCGCGGTACCAGAGCGTCGTTCCACTGCCAGGGTAGTAAGCGCTCCCGGCCGGCGAGACGGACGTGAGCGAGAAGATGTTCGTCGGCGCGGTCGTGTCCGGGACCAGCCCGATGACCTGGGCCGCCCACAAGGGGGAGCCGGTGCCGCTGAGCTGCTCACCGCTGGTCGAGACGTTCGTGAGCTGCGCGGCCGAGAAATAGTCGGCGTTCGCGGCGGCGGCGACATTGGCGACGTCGTACCGCTCGGTCATCGCCGTCGGCGCTGTGTTCTGCGTCCGGCCCGCGGCGTTGCCCTCGACGTAGAGCAACATCCGGTTCGTGCCAGAGGTCGAGATGCCGGTGACGTTCGCGTTGCGGCTCGCGCCGGTGGCGCCGTACGAGCTGTCGATCGGCGCGACGTTGTCGACACTGACGTATGCGGTGATGCCACCGGCCGAGCGGCGGCTGATACCGGTGCCGGGCGGGTTCTGCCAGGTGAAGACGTACGGCCCGCTGTCGCCCGATACGCCGACCGCGTGCCAGTAGGTCGCGACCGAGACGTTCGTGCCGTTGCTCGTCTGCCGGATCAGCGTCCACCCGCTGGGCGGAACGATCGTCAGCGCGGTCGCGCTCATCTCGACGGTGACGTGTGCGATGAGCATGTCGTAGGCGAGGGCGCCTGACGGCTTCGTCAGCGAGATGCTCGCGGTCTGCGCACCGCCGCTTGTCGTCGACGTGAAGCCGACGCCGGCGGTCGCACTCCGGATCACGATCGGATCGATGATGTATGGCTCGGGAAGCCTCGCGTCGTCGAGCCGAAGCTCAAGGTCGGGTCGAGCCTCTGTCCCGCCCAGGGACCAGCGCAACCCCTTTGGCGTCACGTCACGGCCGCCGCCATCGAGGATACGAACAGGAGCGATCGAGAGGTCGGTGATGCGCCATGTGCGTGGGTCGGTGAACTGGACGCTGCCCCCTGGTGCGAGCCTTGGCGTCAGCCGCGTGGCTAGAGACCAGCGCCACGTACGGGCGCCCTGGTGCCGGGAGACGATGAGCGACTCCTCCGTGCGCTCTCCGTGGAGAGTCACGGCCTCGCCGCCGAAGGCGCTCGCTCGCAAGACGCCGTGTTCGAAACGCCGCCACGTTGTCGGACGCACGTGCGCTGAGCGGAGCGTGACCGAGCCGTCAGATGAGCGGATGCGAACGCCGCGGCGTCCCAGCGTAACGGTGAGGTCCGCCGCCGGCATCCTGACGAGGGAGGCCGAGTCCAGCGGCGGACCCAGCTCCCTCGTCAGGAATGCCGTTGCGTCGTGTGCCTTCGCGCCGCGGAGAGTGGCGAGCTCGGAGTCGGCGAGAGAGGCGGTGAGAAGGAGCGCGGCGAGGGCCGCGAGGAGAGCGGGCGTCCCGAACCGACGCACGGCCCTGCTCTCGGCTTTCGCCGAGCGTGAACCAAGCCGCAGGTCCGGGAAGCTCGCCATATTTCTCCATCCGCGCGCGGATTGCACGCGGCTCCGTATGGAGGAATCGGCGTCAGAGCCCGCATTCCTAAGCGGTTCATGTGTTCAAAGTCATGAATTTGAGCAACAATTTTGGTCAAATCCCCCGTCCGAGGCAGTGCAAATCTGCAGTTTTCTGCGGCCACGCTCTGAGCGGGGCGCAAGCGGCCGCCCACACTAACCCTTTAGTTGAGGCTTAGTCTTGGCCGAGCAGGGCGGCCGCGACGTCACGACCGCCGGGTCCACTCGCGAACACACTGGTCTCGCCGAGCGCCCCGACCGCCAGCTCCGCCGCACCCGACCAGCAGCGGTCGAGCGGCGGGCAGTCGCTCTGGACCGTTGCCCCCGGGAACGCAGCCGCCACGTAACGGAGGACCGCATCTCGCCACTCTGCGGCGTCGTCGGCGGTGTCCCACCGAAGCACGACGGTGGCGATGGACTTGCCGTTAGGCGAGACGTACAGCGCGACTCGACCTCCGCCCCAGCCGGCCGCCACCCCGGTCGCGTTCGCAACTGCGAAGGCGCGCAGAAGTGCGCGCACGTCGAGCTCGCCAAACGTCTCCGACGCGCTCAACGTGAAGTCGCCGATGCGGGAGGGAACGCGGACTCGAAGAGCACGCTCGCGCTCGAGGAACTTGTCGACGTGGAGGAGCTGCTCGGTCGTCTGCGGAAACGTGCGCAGAGCGGTAGCGAGCGCACCTCGTCCACCGAGGTAGCGAAGCTCGGCGGCGAGCGCCCGCCCGGGGCCGAGGCCGGAGGTCTCTTCGATCTGGAGGAAGCGGTCGAGCGGAGCTCCCGTCGGCGCGGACGCGCGCCGACCCGACACGAGCGCTGCCGTGCCGTCGACGATTGCCGTCGCGGCGAGCGCACGGTCGCGGTCGCGGGCGCGAAGTCCGGCGAGGCGTCGCAGGCCGAAGTTCTGGTCGACGAGTGCGCGGACGAGCTGGTGGATGACGCTCGTGCGTCGCGGCCTGGCCGTGCGACGAATGAGCAGCCTGCGCGCGGATGGGTCGTACCACGCCTGTGAACCCTGCGCCCCTGGGCCGAGCGGTGCCCGCAGGCTTTTCGTCATCAGCCCGAGCCCGGAGTACAGCCGTGCGTCAACGCGCTGGAGCGCGCGAGGGTAGTCGCGCTGGAGCGCTCGCACGAGGAGCGCTTCGTACCTGGACCGCGAGAGGACCTTGCTGGGAACCGGCCTGCGCGCACTCAGGCCGGAGAGTCGAGCCGCGCTGCTCAGCAGCCGGCCCGTGTCGGGGGTCGTCGAAGCGCTCGCCGGCACAGCAAGCAGCCCACAAATGACAACTGCCACGATCGTTCGCACGAGAGGAGTATCGGCACGCCTCGCGGACGGCAGAAGCCGAAAATTGGCCCGTACAATCCGGCTCAGGATGGCGACAACCGAGGATCCCCAGGCGGGCGTGGACGAGACCGGCGAATGGAAGCGCGAGCTTTACGAGGCCAAACCCGAACGCCAGGGGGAGCTCTTCACCACCATCTCGGGCCTCGAAAACGAGCCGCTCTACACCCCGGACAACGTCCAGATCGACTACGACGGCGACCTCGGTTACCCGGGGGTTTATCCCTTCACGCGCGGCGTCTATCCGTCGATGTACCGCGGGAAGCTCTGGACGATGCGGCAGTTCGCCGGGTTCGGGACGGCCGCAGAGACGAACGCCCGCTTCCGGTATCTCCTCGAGCATGGCCAGACGGGACTCTCCACGGCGTTCGACATGCCGACGTTGATGGGCTACGACTCCGATCATCCGCGCTCGCTCGGCGAGGTCGGCCGCGAGGGAGTGGCGATCGACTCGCTCGACGACATGGAGACCCTCTTCGAGGGGATCCCGCTCGACGAGGTCTCGACCTCGATGACGATCAACTCAGCGGCGGCGATGCTGCTCGCGTTCTACGCGTGCGTCGGGGAGGAGCAGGGCGTGCCGCGCGGCAAGCTCCGCGGGACGATCCAGACGGACATCCTCAAGGAGTACATCGCCCAGAAGGAGTGGATCTTCCCGCCCGAGCCATCCATGAGGCTCGTGATCGACATGATCGAGTTCTGCGCGGCGGAGATGCCGCTTTGGCATCCGATCTCGATCTCGGGCTACCACATTCGTGAGGCGGGCTCGACCGCCGCGCAGGAGCTCGCGTTCACGCTCGCGGACGGATTCGCGTACGTCGAGGCGGCGATCGAGCGCGGGCTCGACGTCGACGACTTCGCACCGCGCCTGAGCTTCTTCTTCAACGCTCACCTCGACTTCTTCGAGGAGATCGCGAAGTACCGCGCGGCGAGGCGGATCTGGGCGCACGAGCTTCGCGAGCGCTACGGCGCGCGCAACCCGCGCTCGTGGCTGATGCGGTTCCACACGCAGACGGCAGGCGTCTCGCTCACGGCGCAGCAGCCGGAGGTGAACATCGTCCGCACGGCGCTGGAAGCGCTCGCCGCCGTTCTGGGTGGGACGCAGTCGCTGCACACGAACTCGTTCGACGAGGCGCTCGCCTTGCCGACGGAGAACGCCGTGCGGCTCGCGCTCCGCACGCAACAGGTACTGGCGCACGAGACGGGCGTCGTGAACACGATCGATCCGCTCGGCGGGTCCTACTACGTCGAAGACCTGACGAACCGGCTCGAAGCGGAGGCCTACGACTACTTCGACCGCATCCGCAAGCTCGGCGGCGTCATCCCGGCGATCAAAGAGAACTTCTTCCAGCGCGAGATCGCCGACGCCTCGTTCCGCTACCAGCACGAGATCGAACAGCGGCAGCGCATCGTGGTCGGGGTGAACCGCTACGAGGTGGAGGAGGAGTCGCCGATCGAGATCCTTCGCATCGACCCGGCGCTCGAAGACAAGCAGATCGGTCGCGTGCGCGCGTTGCGTGCGCGCCGAGACTCCGCCGCCGTCGAGGCTGCGCTGTCACGACTGAAGGACGACGCGGCCCGGGAGGACCGGAACCTGATGCCGCCGATCGTCGAGGCCGCCAAGGCCTACGTGACGATGGGCGAGATGTGCGACGCGCTTAGAGAAGTTTGGGGTGTTTGGCGTGAGACGCCCGTTTTTTGACCCATGGGGGAACCTCCCGGTTCCCCGAGACCCCTTCCCCTGGTCCGCTTCGCGGACAGGCGCTTCGCGCCGGGGCGTTTGGCATGAGACACCGGTCTTCTGACGCGCCGGGCTCCTCCGAACCGCCTCGACAGTTGTGCGGTCGCGGCCCCGACAGGAGACACGTTTGCCGTGACTTGCGCTAATCACCAGGTTTGACAAGTGGCGGATCGGGCACTGACGTCTGCAAGTGATCGTCGGGAGATCCTGTCGGGGGATGCTGCTTGCGGCTGCCGTCGTCGTCTTAACGGCGGCGAGCGCGCGGCCGGCATGGGCTGACACTGACGTCGTTCCGACGCTGAACGGAGAGCACACCCTTGCGCAGGCGAACCCTCCCCTCACTGGGGCAGCGTCATTCAGCTGCAGCCCGACGATCAGCGGGAGCGGGTCGTACGATGCGTTCGGGGTCGCCGAAGGCACTTACGGGGGCACGATCGAGGAGTCGGCAACCTTCACGTTCCAGAATGGCATTCCGATCTCCTACGAGGGGTCGTTCACGATCGACTCGGGCCTGACACATATCGAGGGGACCGTCGGGCCCCTCTCGATCGTCATCGCCGTGCCGATCTGCCAGCAGTCCGAAGACGCTGACAGGTTCGACATGTTCGTGTCGGCGCGCTACGTGGCGACCATTGCGTCTCCCGCCGGCACGATCACAGACCACGGGCAGCTCCCCGTCAAAATCACCATGACGACCGCTCACTCGAGCGGCCTCACGAGTGCGGTCATCTTGTCGCAGTTCGCGTCGGACCGCGAACGCGGCCGGGTCGAAGTGACGCCTCTTGAAGCCTTCAATCCCGTCGGCACGACGCACACGGTGACGATCTTCGCGCGCGACGCCCAGCAACAATTCCTTCCACACGCGTCGATCCTGATCACGGTCGAGGGCTCGGTATCGGAGACAGGCCAGTGCACGACCGGCTCGGACGGGACGTGCCAGTTCACCTATCTCGGCCCGGCCGAGCCTGGCGCCGACCTGATAACGGCCTGCTACGACTTCGACGAGGACAACACCGTCGATCCGGGCGAGAACTGCTCGAACGGCTCGAAAGTGTGGGAGGAGCCGACCTCCACTCCCGGGACGACGACGGGGGGCGGCTACATCACGGGCGTCGCAGGGAACCGGGTCGTCTTCGGCTTCGGAGCCGAGGACAGCCAGGAGGGTCCACGTGGCGGTTGCGACGTCTTCGACATGACCGCCGACGTGCGGATTCGCTGCCTCGATGTATCCCTGCTCGCGATCGTCGGCACCCACGCGACCATCTCGGGTGCGGCGATGCAGAACGGGCTCGGAACGGGGTACACGATCGACGTCGTCGACTCCGGTAACCCAGGTGCGGTCGCCGACACATTCACAATCCAGACCGACGCGGGCTACATCGAGACCGGCACCCTGCAGGCGGGGAACATCATCGTGAATCCGCGCCTCTAGAAGGCGAGGGACTGGAAGAAGAGCTTCTAGTGGTAGTCCGGCCTCATCGCCTGCGAGCGCACGCGGGCGCGGGCCAAGGCGAGACTAGACTGGTGTCGTGGCGCGCAAGATTCGAGTCGTCATCGCCAAGCCGGGGCTCGACGGACACGATCGCGGCGCGAAGATCATCGCGCGAGCCCTGCGCGACGCCGGTATGGAGGTGATCTACACCGGCCTCCACCAGACGCCCGAGCAGATCGTCGAGACGGCGATCCAGGAGGACGCCGACGCGGTCGGCATCTCGATCCTCTCCGGCGCGCACATGACTCTGGTACCGCGCATCATCGAAGGGTTGAAGGAGAACGGCGCCGAGGACGTGCTCGTCGTGGTCGGCGGGACGATTCCGAACGAAGACGCAGACGAGCTCAAGCAACTCGGGGTCGCGGAAGTCTTCACCCCGGGCGCGCCGACGAGTGAGATCGTCGACTTCCTGAAGGGCAAAGTCCCGGTCACGTGATTGCTGTCGAGCGGGACGACGCGGTCGCCGTCGTCACGGTGGACCGGCAGGAGGCGATGAATGCGCTCGACGTCGCGACGCTGACCGAGTTGCGTGACCGGCTCCGCCAGCTTGCCGGCGACGAGGAGTCGCGCGTCGTGATAGTGACCGGCGCCGGCGAGAAGGCGTTCGTCGCCGGCGCAGATATCAAGTACATGAGCGGCCTCGGCGTCGCCGAAGCGAAAGAGTGGGGAGCGCTCGGGCACGAGACCGGGCGGCTGCTGGAGACGATGCCGAAACCGACGATCGCGGCCGTCAACGGCTTCGCGCTCGGCGGCGGCTGCGAGCTCGCGCTCGCGTGCGACATCCGCTATGCGGCGTCCAACGCGAAGCTGGGTCAACCGGAGGTCAACCTCGGCATCATTCCGGGCTGGGGCGGCACGCAACGGCTGGCGCGCGTCTGCGGCCTCGGCGTCGCGAAAGAGCTGATCTTCACCGGGCGCGTCGTCGATGCGCAGGAGGCCTTCCGGATCGGCCTCGTCAACGCCGTTCACGATCCGGTGCTCGAGAAGGCTCGCGAGACCGCGGCGCTGCTGGCGTCGAAGAGCCCGGTTGCGCTGCGGTTGATGAAGGAGCTCGCGAACCGCTCGCTCGGTGGCGGCGATCACACCGCGAATCTCGAGGCCGAGGGTGACACGTTCGGCGAGCTGTTCGAGAGCGAGGACGCGAAGGAAGGCCTGACGGCGTTCGTCGAGAAGCGCGAGCCGATCTTTCGCGGACGCTGAGCGTGCGCCGGCTGTCGCTCTCAGTGACGGCCTAACCGAGCTGGATCAGCGCTGAGCTGAGCGCCCCGTCGTCCGCGCGCTGTGCTTTCAGCGACGTCGGAGCGGGTTGAGTCCAGACCACGACCTTCTCGCCTTTCTCCGCCAGCGAGACATTTGCGATCGTCCGGAAGAGGCCGGTCGGCCCGAGGCTCTGAACGATCGTGGTCTCGGGAACGGTGATCGCGATCGGCCGGTTGAGCTTGGTGAGGACGAGGCCGGACGGCCACGCCTGCGACGTCGACACGTTGACGACGAGACGGTTGGTGGAGGCAGCGGTGACCGTGCCGGTGAGCGTGAGCGCGAAGGGCGACCCCGACTTTCCTGCGAAGAGGAGCTTGTACGCCTTCTGGAGGTACGGGTACGGACTGATCGGACGTCCGCCCCCGGGATGCACCTCGAAGTGGAGATGTGAGTTGCCGCCGTTGGCGTCGCCCGAATCCCCAACGTAGGCGATCTGCTGACCGGCGGCGACCCGCGCCCCGTTCTTCACCGCGTATGCAACGCCCTTCACGCACTTCCCGCGGTTGTCGTTGCGAATCGTGAGGTCGTTGTTGAGGTGGACGTAGTAGTACATCGTTCCGCTCTCGCCGTAGAGGTAGAGCATGCAGCCGGCCGCGCTCGACGTCGTCCAGTACTTCACCGTGCCGGATTCGGCTGCGACCGCGGGCGACTTCTTCGCGGCCATGAGGTCGTTGCCCTGGTGGCGGCCGTTGCCGCGCGACGCGCCGAAGTCGTCGACGTAATTCACCTGACCGACGACGGGAAAGATGATGTGCTCCGGCACCTTGGGCGGAGCGGCAGCGGCCGTTCCGGCGACGAGGCCGAGCGTGGCGGCGAGGAAGAAAAACCCTCGGGCTTTCGTCCGGTGGCGTCTCATACGGAGGACGGGCGCTCCGGTGCGCGTCCGAAGGGCGGAACCCTAGCAGGCTCGCCTCCGGGCTAGGCCAGGGCCCTAAGGAGCGTCGACGGTAAAGACGACGACCCGACTGAAGGTGGCGCCGTCCATCTGCACGCCGTAACAGCCCGAGGCGCGGACGCGGACGCTCGAGGGCACTCCGCGGCTCCCGCGCGGTTGGCCCTCCCAGGAGACGGTGTCGTGCCGCGGCTCACCGGGCACGCGGCTCCGGCGGCGACCCGCGGCACGTGCAGCGGCCGGTGCAGCTTCGCCCAGGGGTCGGAGGCGCTGAGCGGTGCGCTCAACGTCAGCGCCCCTAGCAGCGCACCCACGCAAGCAGCCGTCATCCGGCCCACACTCGAAGTACACCACCACGCAGTCGGGGTTCCACGTGCTGAGTAGAGTCCGCGTCGCATGAAGATCGCCGTCTGCGTCAAGCAGGTGCCCGAGGCCGCTCACCTTCGCATCGATCCCGAGACGAAACGGCTCGATCGTTCGGGCGAAGGTGCGCTCAATCCGTTCGACGCGCACGCAGTCGAGGAGGCCTTGCGGCTCAAGGATGCGACCGGCGGCGGCGAGGTGGTGCTCGTTTCGATGGGACCCGCAAAGGCGCAAGACGCGCTGCGTAAGGCGCTGGCGATGGGCGCCGACCGCGCCGTTCTCGAAGGCGCTCGAGCGCGAGAGCGCGGATGTCGTGCTGTTCGGCCAGCAGGCCGGCGACTCCGACGGGGCGGTCCTCTGGGCCGCCGTCGCCGACCGGCTCCGCCTTCCGGTCGTGTCCCAGGCCGCGGAAATCACCCATGGCGACGGCAAGCTCAGGGTCAAACGTCAGACCGAGTTCGGCTACGACGTGATCGAGACGCCGCTGCCCGCGATCGTTGCCGTCTCGGACGCCATCAACGAACCGCGCTACCCCTCGCTCAAGGGGATCATGGGCGCGAAGTCGAAGCCACAAGAGACGCTCTCGCTGTCCGACCTCGCAGTTGAGAGCGACCGCCGCGGCCAAGGCGGTTCCAGGACCGAGGTGTACGCGCTCAACGAGCCGCCCGCACGCGGAGACTCGCGCAGGATCGACGACGACGGCAACGCCGCTCAGGCGATCGTCGACTTCCTTGCCGAGAAGCGGCTCGTATGAGCACGCTGGTCTTCCTCGAGCACCACGGCAACGAGCTGCTCAACGGTTCGCTCGGCGTCCTCTCGAAGGCAGCGTCGCTCGGTGACACCGACGTGGCGGGCGTCATCGCCGGTTCGGGTGTGCGATCGCTCGCCGACGAGGCGGGGAAGTTCGGCGCTGCGAAGGTGTACGTCGCCGAAGACGAGCAGCTCGAGGCTCCCCTCTCGCAGCCGCGCGTCGACGTCCTCGCGCAGCTCGTGCGCGACAGGGGAATCGACACCGTGCTGTTCGGGAACTCGGTGCTCGCTGCGGATGTGGCGGCCGGTCTCGCCGCGCGGCTCGACGCAGGCCTCAACTGGGACCTCACGGACATCGTCCAGGGGGACGGGCGGCTCGTGGGAAAGCGGCCCGCGTTGCAGGACTCCGTCTACGTCGACGTCGGCTGGACGTCGGAACCGCGCCTGGCGCTCTTCCGCTCCGGTTCGTTCGACCCGAACGCGACCGGCGGCTCGGCTGAGGTGGAGGATGTTCAGGTCACGCTCGAGGACTTCTCGACCGCAGCACGCATGATCGACCAGGCCCATGAGGAGAGCGAGGGGCCGTCGATTGAGGATGCCGACGTGATCGTGGCAGGCGGCCGCGGGCTCGGCGGCCCTGAGAACTTCACGCTCGTGGAAGAGCTGGCGAAGGCGCTCGGCGGCGCGGTCGGCGCGACCCGTGCGGTCGTGGACGCAGGCTGGTACCCGTACGCGACACAGGTTGGCCAGACGGGAAAGACGGTCTCGCCGAAGCTCTACATCGCGTGTGGCATCTCCGGCGCGATCCAGCACAAGGTCGGCATGCAGAGCTCCGGCTTGATCGTCGCGATCAACAAGGACCCGAATGCGCCGATCTTCGAGTTTTCGGACCTCGGCGTGGTCGGCGACGTGCACGAGGTCGTGCCGAAACTGACCGAGCTCGTCAAGCAACGCAAGGGCTCGTGACCAAACCCGCAGACTTCCCGCCTCCGTTCCGGGCAGCGGACTACGTCACCGCCCCGACCGATCCCGAGGACGAGCGGATCGAGGTCGGCGTTCTGATCGTCGGCGCCGGTCCGGCCGGCCTGGCCTGCGCTATTCGTCTCGGCCAGCTGCTCGCCGACGCGCCGGAGATTCGCGAGCGGCTCGGAGATGTGCCGGTCGCGGTGCTCGAGAAGGGAAAGCAGCCCGGGTCGCATCTTCTCTCTGGGGCCGTCGTCAACCCTCGTGCGCTGCGGCGTCTCTTCAAAGGCCGAAAGCGGATCGACGAGATGCCCTTTTACGGAGAGGTCGAGCACGAGTCGGTCTACTTCCTCACCCCGCGGCAGTCCTTGCGCATTCCGACGCCGCCGACGATGAAGAACGACGGCAACGTCCTGGCATCGCTGTCGCGACTCGGCCGCTGGCTCGCCGAGCAGGCGGAGGAGGGCGGCGCGATGATCCTCGCGGAGACGTCTGCAGAGAAGCTCCTCGCAGGCGACGGACGTGTTCGCGGCGTTCGCACCGGCGACAAGGGTCGCGGGCGCGAGGGTCAAGAGCTCGGCAACTTCGAGCCGGGCGCTGACGTCGCCGCCCGCGTCACCGTGCTCGCCGAGGGGACGCAGGGCCACCTCACCGGCATCGCGCTCGACCGCTTCGGCCTCGCCGGCGAGAACCCGCAGGTGTGGGCGCTCGGGGTGAAGGAGGTCTGGAAAGTCACTCGCCCCCTCGACCGCGTCATCCACACGATGGGCTGGCCCTTGCGTGCGGCCGCGAAGTACCGCGAGTTCGGCGGCTCGTTCATCTACCCGATGGGCAGCGACATGGTCACGCTCGGGATGGTGGTCGGGCTCGACTATCGCGATACCGAGCTCTCCGTCCACGACCTTCTTCAGGAGCTGAAGACGCATCCGCTCGTGCGCAAGCTGCTCGAAGGCGGCGAGCGCATCGCCTGGGGCGCCAAGACGATTCCCGAGGGAGGCTTTCTCTCGCTTCCGAAACGGCTGCACGCGCCCGGACTCCTGATCTGCGGAGACGGCGCCGGGCTCGTCAACGTTCCCGCACTCAAAGGGATCCACTACGCGATCGAGTCAGGCTCGCTTGCGGCGGAGGCCGCCTTCGCGGCGCTGCAGCCGGGTCAGACTCCGTGGACGCCGGGCGGGCTCTCCGGCTACGACGAGGCGCTCCGACAGAGCTTCGTGTGGAAGGACCTCAAGGAGGTGCGCAACATGCGGCAGGCCTTCGGGCGCGGCTTCTGGCTGGGCGGCGCGCTCGCCGGGATGATGACCGCGACGAAAGGCCGTTTCCCCCCGGGGAACACGCGCACGGAGCGCGACACCGAGCAGGAGCTGATGCGCACCGATCGGGCGAAGAGTTACCCCGCGCCGGACGGGAAGCTCACCTTCGACAAGCTCTCGTCGGTCTTCGCATCCGGGAACAAGACTCGCGACGATCAGCCGAACCACATCCTGATCCAGCGCGACGTGCCGGCAGACGTTGCGCGAATGTGGGAGTGGATGTGCCCGGCGCAGGTCTACGAGGCGACGGACGGCGGCGTCACCGTCACGCCGTCCAACTGCGTCCAGTGCGGTGCGATCACTGCGAAAGGCGGCCGCCTTACCACGCCCGAAGGAGGCAGCGGCCCCGAGTACACCCTGACCTAAAGGCCGGTGTCAGACACCCGCCTCCGAGTGTGACGAGATCGAGACGAGTTTCGCACGTTCCTGGAGCATTGCGGGTTGGCGGGGACGAGACACCACGTCCCCGGTGGCCACGGCCTGGTGTCAGACACTCGGCCGTGTGAGAACGAGGCACGTTCAGGCTCGACAGGCGCAAACCGCGCCGCGGCGGCTCTCGTAGCTCCTCCTATGCACAGACGACTGATCGCGCTCGCCCTGTCGCTCCTGCCCGTGATCCTCGCGGGTTGCGGCAAGGGCAAGTACTGACGCGCGTAGCATTCCGGGGCGACCGTCCGCCGCCGTAGGACTACGATCCGCGCGATGGCGACGACCGGATCACTGCTCTCGCTCGACGACGTGCATCGCGCACGCGAACGCATCGGCGACCGTCTCCACCGCACGCCGCTGCTCGGCTCGGCGACGCTGTCAGAGCAGGTCGACGCAGACGTCCGGTTCAAGGCGGAGCTCTTTCAGCGCACCGGCTCCTTCAAGCCGCGCGGGGTCCTGAACAAGCTCGCGACCCTGAACGAGGAGGAGAAGCGACGCGGTGTGATCTCGATCTCGGCAGGAAACCACGCACAGGCCTTGGCGTACGCATCCGGCGTCGAGGGGATCGACGCGCTCGTCGTCATGTGGCAGACGGCGAGCCCCATGAAGATCGCGGCCGCGCGCGGCTACGGGGCGACGATCGACACTGAAGCGGCCGACATCCCTGCGGCGTTCGAGCGGCTGGACGAGCTAATCGAGACGACCGGGCGCACGCTCGTGCATCCCTACGACGATCCCCTCGTGATGGCCGGCCAGGGCACAGTCGGACTCGAGATCCTCGAGGACGCTCCGGAAGCGGACGTCGTGCTCGTGCAAGTCGGAGGGGGCGGCCTCGTCTCGGGGATCGCGACCGCGGTCAAGGGCATGAGTCCCGAGACGCGCATCGTCGCGGTCGAGCCCGAGCGGTCGCCCGCGCTCCACGAGAGCCTGATGGCCGGCGAGCCCGTCACCGTCGAGGCGAAGTCGATCGCCGACGGCCTCAACGGGCCGTATGCGGGCGGCAACTGCGTGACGGTGTGCACGGAGCTCGGTGTGGAGTCGGTCCTCGTCTCGGAGGAGTCGCTGAGGGAGGCGTTTCGCTTCATGTACGGGCGCATGAAGCTCGCCTGCGAGGTCGCCGGCGCCGCAACTGCGGCCGCCTTGATGTCAGCGGCGGTCGAGGTCGAACCCGGCCAGACCGTCGCCGCGGTCGTCTCCGGGGGCAACGTGGCCCCGCAAACGGCCGCTGCTATCCTGGCTTCAAATGAAGCCTGAGATCCATCCCGACTACGTCCTCGCCACCGTGACGTGCTCCTGCGGGAACACGTTCCAGACGCGTTCCACGAA
>WNGF01006485.1_pt1 | contig 14476 bp, 8 predicted proteins | sample 5400641 | NCBI WGS metagenome assembly WNGF01 (sample SAMN13153371, study PRJNA577476) | soil metagenome | isolation source: 80 cm soil or saprolite under grassland replicate 2 | place: USA:California | collected 2016-06-15
AGAAATCACTCATCGTGATGGGATCGAACTTATGATCGTGACAGCGCGAACATTCGAGTGTCAGGCCGAGAAAGGCCGTGCCGAACGTGTCCACCCGATCGACCACGTAGCTGACGCGAAATTCCTCCTCGACGATGCCCCCCTCCTCGTTCTGGAGATGGAGCCGGTTGAACGCCGTGGCCAAACGCTGATCTTTAGTCGCGTCGGGTAACAGATCGCCCGCGAGCTGCCAGGTCACAAACTGGTCGAATGGCAGGTTTTCGTTGAAGGCCCGGATGACCCAATCGCGATATGGCCACACCTGCCGCGGCGCGTCCATCTGATAGCCGTAGGTGTCCGCGTAGCGCGCCAGGTCGAGCCATTGCGCAGCCATCCGTTCGCCGTAGCGCGGTGAGTTCAACAGACGATCGACGACTTTTTCATAAGCGTTCGACGATTTGTCGGCGAGAAAAGCGTCAATTTCCGAGGGTGTGGGCGGAAGGCCGGTGAGATCGAATGTGACGCGCCGGATCAAACGCTCGCGGTCCGCCTCGGCGGCCGGCCGCAGCCCTTCCTGCTCCAATCGGGCGAGCACAAACCGGTCAATTTCGTTCACCGGCCACCGTTGGTTCTTTGTGCGCGGCGGCCTGGGCGATTCGATCGGATTGAACGCCCAGTGCCGGCCCCATTTCGCGCCTTCGTCGATCCAGACTTTGATGAGATCGATTTGTTTCGGAGTCAGCTTATGGTTCGACTCCGGCGGCGGCATCAGATCGTCCGGGTCCCCGGTGGTGATGCGTCTGAACAACTCGCTTTCGGCGCTTTTGCCCGGAACGATCACCGTCTTGCCGTCTTTGAGCCGAAACGCGCCTTCTTTCGTGTCGAGCCGGAATTTTGCCTTGCGCGCCTTTTCATCCGGTCCGTGGCACTGAAAACAGTTGTCCGAAAATATCGGCAGGATGTCGCGGCTGAAATCAACGCCGCCTTTGTCCGCCGGGAGACCGGCGGCCACGCCAATACCAGTGGAGAACACGAACGTCGCCGCGCCGAGTACCGCGAGAACCCCCTCGTGAAGCGCGGCCCATTTCCGTTTGTTCGTCACTAAGCAAAAATAAAGCATCCTGAAACCGACGTCGCTGACCCAAATAATGAAACATAGTCACGCATTCGGCCTTGGGTTCAAGCCAAAACCCCTTGCGCCCGGCTTTGCGGGCTGTTGTAGCGGCAGCCATCCTGGCTGCCGTAGAGGGCGGCATCTTGCCGCCCGGAACCGATGCGCGAAATCGGCGGCGTATTGCCGCACTCCCAGCCCGATCCGCCGGGCAGGATGCCAGTTGTGTTCAGCACGCAAAACGCTTGCAGCGTTCTTCCTCTCTCTCCCCGCGAGGAACGAGCGGGGAGAGAGTCGGAGAGAGGGGCAATTGATAAAAAGCGCCTCCTCTCCCCCGCCCTCTCCTCCTTTTTTCAGGAGGAGAGGGAGAGCAAACGCCGTTGCGCGCTCAAAGCAATTCTTCTGCCGAACACACCTGGCAGGATGCCTGCCGCCACGGAGTTTTTGATACAACCACCACGTCGCCGAAGGAGATCTTCTCCCTCTCCTCCGCGGAGGAGGAGAGGGACGGGGAGAGGAGCCACTGGCCACTGCCGGAAACGTCCGGCAGTTGACGGCTGGCCGGCGATGTGTGACCCTCGGCGCGTTTGACAACCCATCAAAGAATTCGGCTGTGGAAATCAAAAAGGCGATCATAACGGCGGCGGGTAAAGCCCAACGAACGTTGCCGCTTCAGACGCTGGTTGACCGCGACGGAACACCGAAAACCGCCCTGGGCATTATTATCGAGGAGATTCTCAACGCGGGCATCGAGGAGATTTGTGTGGTGGTTTGCCCGGGCGATCAGGCGGCCTACCGGGGCGCTGCCGGCACTCACGCCCGGCGGATTGAATTCGTCGAGCAACCGGCGCCGCTCGGTTACGGACACGCCGTCGGGTGCGCGAACTCGTTCGTCGCCGATCGCCCGTTTCTCCTCCTCGTCGGCGATCACCTGTACGTCAGCGGCGACGACAAACGATGCGCCCAACAACTGGTCCAGGTCGCGGCGACGGAAAATTGCGCGGTGTCGGCCGTCCAGGCCACGCACGAGAGCAAGCTGCCTTACTACGGGGCCGTCGGCGGCAAACGAGTGGCCGGACGCCAGGGGCTTTATGAGGTGGCCGAAGTTCTTGAGAAACCAACCCCGACTGAAGCCGAGCAGCGGCTGATTGTCCCCGGCCTGCGCGCCGGGCACTATCTCTGCTTTTTCGGCATGCACGTCCTGACACCGGCCGTGATGAGCCTCCTCACCCAGGAAAGCGACCGCCGGGGTGAAAAAGGCGGCGTGCAACTGACCGCCGCGCTCGCGAGGCTGGCCGCGCGCGAACGCTATCTCGCCTGCGAATTGCAAGGCCGCCGTTACGACATCGGCGTCAAATACGGTCTGCTCACCGCGCAGCTTGCTCTCGCGCTCGCCGGCCAGGACCGCGATGAAGTCCTGAGCGGTCTGGTGGAATTGCTGGCCATCAAGGGAAAATGATCAGCCGACTCGTCGAGATTATCACCTCGGCCGATCCGGCCGTCCGCAATCAATCGCTGGACGCGTTCTGCGCGAAGCTCGCGCTGCCGGCGCTGCTCGAAGAATGTGTTGCCCTGGACGCCTTTCGTCGTCGGAGTGAAAACCTTTACGAACGGGTCCGCGCGCTCTTTTTCCTTTACGCCATCCATCGGTTCCATCTGCCGACCAAACCGGGCATCAGCCAGCGCGGATTGGTTCCCTTCAAGGGATACGAACACCTCTTGCGACGCCGCTTTGAAGAGGCCATCGAAAACTTTCTGTCGGTTCAAAAGGCCGAGGGGCCGAGCGACGGCCTCTCCAGCGCGCTGGCGACGGCGTATTATCGGCTGGGCTTTCAGACGCTGGCGGACCAGGTGCGGCGCAGCGTCCGTTCCGTGCGGGGCAATCAATGGATGTTCCGCGTGGGGCATCCGCTGGATCAGCCGTTGCGGGTCCGGCCCGAGTTGCTGCGGCCCTGCGCGAGCGACGGCACGTATCCTCTCCTGCGCGAGCGCACGCCGGTGCGAATGGACCTGACCCACTGCGGCTGGAGCGACATCTTTTTTCTCGCCATGGATTATCCCGAAGGCGCGAAAGTCCTGAATGTCTCGATTGACCTGGCGGTGCACGGACGCGACCCGTCGCCCAAACCGCCCGTCGAAGCCTACCTCCGTGTCATCGAAGAACCGGTCCTGCGCCTGACCAGTGTTGACCTCGGGGCGACGACCGACATCACGCACCTGGCCGACGTTTTTGATTTCGCCAGGGACTATCTCGGTCTGCTCAAGGCTGCGGTCATCGCCAGCGGCATCGTGCCGCCGGGCATTGAAGGCTCCGGCCAAAGTCTGGCCGAGTTGCTCGCCCGCATCGTCGGACCCGGGCGCGGCCTCGAAATAGTCAGCAACGTGAATAATATCCCCAAAGGTTCGCGCCTGGCGGTCTCCACCAACCTCCTGGCGGCGCTCATCAGCGTCGGCATGCGGGCCACCGGCCAGGCGGCGTCGCTCACCGGTCCGTTGCAGGAACAGGAGCGGCGCCTGGTGCTCGCGCGCGCGATTCTCGGCGAATGGCTGGGCGGCTCCGGCGGCGGCTGGCAGGATTCAGGGGGTATCTGGCCGGGCATGAAACTGATCGCGGGAATGCTCGCCGACGATCGCGAGCCGGAATTCGGCGTCAGTCGCGGCCGGCTCATGCCCCAACACAGGATCCTCAACGAGACCGACGTCTCCCCGAAAACGCGCCGACAATTGCAGGAAAGCCTCGTGTTGGTGCACGGCGGCATGGCCCAGAACGTCGGACCCATCCTCGAAATGGTCACCGAGAAATATCTGCTCCGTTCCCAGGCCGAATGGCGCGCCCGCCAGGAAGCGCTGGGAATTCTCGACGAAATTCTCGTCGCGCTCAGCCAGGGTGACATCCGCGCCATCGGCGCCGCCACCACGCGCAATTTTCAACAACCGATTCAAACCATCATTCCCTGGGCCAGCACCTTTTACACGGAAACGCTCCTCGAACGCGTTCGCACCGAGTTGGGCGAACATTTCTGGGGTTTCTGGATGCTCGGCGGCATGTCGGGCGGCGGAATGGGGTTCATCTTCGCGCCGGAGAAAAGGTCCGCCGCTCAACAGCGTCTGCAGGAAATCATGCAGGCTACCAGGCGCGAACTGCAGCACGCACTGCCGTTCGCGATGGAGCCGGTCGTTTACGACTTCGCCATCAACGAAAACGGCACGATCGCCGACCTGCTCGAAGGCGCCGACGCGTTGATGCCCCAGGGCTATTACGCGCTCACCGTGCCGACGTTGCTCCGCCAGGAATTGCGCGCGCTCTCGCCGCCGCGCCGCGCCGAGCTGGACAAATTCGGCGCCGCCTGCCGGACGCGGGCCGAACTGCGCGGCACGGTGCAAACGCTCTTCGACGCCCTGCTGCCGCGCGGCAAAGCGGAGTCGGCCGGCGACCAAACGCTCGCCGGGTTGCTCGAACAACACGGCTTCGACCGCGCCCAGCACGAGCAGATTCGGGCCGATTTGAAGGAAGGCCGCATCGGGTTGGCGCAGAATCGTCTGCCTCCCAGCGCGGTGATTGAGGACGTGCGGCCGGAGGATGTGATCGATGCCAGCGCCTGGGCTGCGGCGCCAACTGACGCCGGCGGCAGTGGCGCAGGCGTTCTGTCTGCCTCACTGGCTGACTTGCGCGACCTTGGCCTGGCGGCTCTTCGCGACGGTGAGGTCGCCGTCGTTACCCTCGCCGCCGGCGCCGGCTCGCGTTGGACGCAAGGGGCCGGGGTCGTCAAAGCCCTGCATCCGTTCTGCAAACTCGCCGGCCAACATCGCACTTTCCTCGAAACGCATCTGGCCAAGAGCCGCCGTGTCTCACGCATGAGCGGGACCCTGTTGCCGCACGTTTTCACCACCAGTTACCTCACCCACGAACCGACGGCCGAATTTCTCGCGTGTCAGAAAAACTACGGCTACGAAGGCCCCCTGCTCCTTTCGCCCGGAAGATCGGTCGGCCTGCGAACGGTTCCCACGGTGCGCGACCTTCATTTCGCCTGGGAAGAAATGCCGCAGCAACTCCTCGACGAACAACAACAGAAATTCCGCGACAGTTTGCGCGCCGCGCTCATCAACTGGGCGCGCCAGGCCGGGGAGGCCGGCGATTACACCGACAATGTCCCGCTCCAATGTCTTCACCCGGTCGGCCACTGGTATGAAGTTCCGAACCTGTTCCGCAACGGTGTCCTGGCAAAACTGCTCAACGAACGGCCCCGGTTGAAATACCTCCTGCTTCACAACATCGACACGCTCGGCGCAGACGTTGACCCGGCCCTGCTGGGTTTGCACATTCGTTCCGGCGCGTGCCTGACTTTTGAAGTCGTCACGCGCCGCATTGATGACCGCGGCGGCGGGCTGGCGCGCGTGAACGGGCGCGTCCGCATCATCGAAGGGCTGGCCATCCCGCGCGAGGAAGCGGAGTTCGCCTTGAGCTACTACAATTCGATGACGACATGGATTGATCTGGACAAACTGCTGGCCGATTTCGGGCTGACGCGCGAAGATATTCTGGGCAGTGCGGCAGGCGATCCGCCTGTCGCGAGGGCGTCCCGAGCTCGGGCATCGTCCGGCACCGGAGACCACGACCACGCGGGCGAGGCGCCCTCGTTGGCAGCCGGAACGGCTGCCCTGCCCGTTCCGGTTCACGAAAAAATCACCGCCGCCATCCGCGCGCTTGCCGCAAAGATGCCCACTTACATCACGCTCAAGGACGTGAAGAAGCGCTGGGGCCACGGCCAGGAGGATATTTTCCCGGTAACGCAATTTGAAAAGCTCTGGGGGGACATGACCGCCGTTCCGGAGATTGACTGCCGTTTCGTTGTTGTCCCGCGCTTGCGCGGCCAACAACTCAAGGACCAGGCACAACTGGACGGCTGGCTGCGCGACGGCTCGGCTGCCTACGTCGAATCGCTGTGCGAGTGGCAATGAAGGTTGGGAACAAAGCTCCAAACTCCAAGCTCCAAATCCCAAACAAATCCCAAACTCCAAATCCCAAACGCAAGGCGCGGGTTTTGGAGCTTGGGATTTGGATTTTGGAGCTTTTATCCTTCGTTCATGCCACGATCCCTTTTGCCACGTTGCCTTCGACATCGGTCAATCGAAAGTCGCGGCCCTGGAAACGATACGTCAAACGCGTGTGGTCGATGCCGAAGAGATAAAGCATGGTTGCGTGGAGATCGTGCACGTGCATTTGCTGGCCGTCTTCGACGTAACGGTATCCCAGTTCGTCCGTGCTGCCCCAGGTGAGGCCGCCCTTGATGCCGCCGCCCGCCATCCAGACTGAAAACGCGAGGATGTGGTGGTCGCGGCCGGAGCCTTGACCCATCGGCGTGCGGCCAAACTCGCCGCCCCAGAGGACGAGCGTGTCCTCGAGCATGCCGCGTTGCTTCAAATCCTTCACCAGCGCCGCGGAAGCGCGGTCCACATCCTTCGCGCTGACCGGCATGTCTTTCTCGATGTCGCTGTGATGGTCCCAGGCGCGATGATAAAGCTGGATGAACCGGACGCCGCGCTCGGCCAACCGCCGCGCCATGAGACAATTCGAAGCGAAACTGCCGTCACCCGGGTGCTGCACGCCGTACAGATCGAGGATGTGTTGCGGTTCGCTTCTGAAATCGGTCAGTTCCGGCACGGAGGATTGCATGCGGAAGGCCATTTCGTACTGGCTGATCCGGGTTTGAATTTCGGGATCGATGCGTTCCTCGGCCAGCATGCCGTTGAGTCGTTTGATTTCCTCCACGACCTGCCGCTGCGTGCTCTGGCAAACGCCCTCCGGATTGCCCACGTAATGTACCGCGTCGCCTTTGGATTGGAAAAGGATGCCTTCGAATTTGCCGGGCAGGAACCCGGCAGACCACTGCCGCGCGGACACGGGCTGCGCACCGGACCTGCCTTTGGAAGTCAGCACGACGAAGCCGGGCAGATCCTCCGTCTCGGCCCCCAGACCGTAAAGCAGCCACGCGCCCATGCTGGGCCGGCCCTTGATCTGCGAACCGGCGTTCATAAACGCGTGGGCCGGGTCGTGATTGATCTGCTCCGTGTGCAGGGAGCGGACGATGCAAATCTCGTCCGCGATGCCACCGATGTTCGGGAAGAGTTCCGAAATTTCCTGCCCGGACTTTCCCCACTTCTTGAACGCGCAGAACGGTCCGCGCGCCTTCAGTTCCGTGTTCTGCAACTGGGCGAGTTGCTGTCCTTTGGTGAACGATTCCGGAAAGGGTTTGCCCTGCAGTTCTTTGAGCTTCGGTTTATAGTCAAGACTCTCGAGGTGCGACGGTCCGCCCGCCATGTAAAGATGGATGATGCGCCTGGCGCGTATCGGAAAATGCGTTGGATTGACGATCCCCTTCCACCGGGCGTTGGCGATGGGAGGTTCGGACGCGCGCAGCGGACCGGGACCGAGCAAATGCGCGAGGGCAAGGCCGCCCAGGCCGTAGGCGGCGCGGCCGAGGAAGGTGCGACGGTTGATATTCAACTGGAATTCGGAGGGACTGAAAGAGGGGGTCATACGCGACTGCCGTTGAGAACCACCGTTACGAAAACACCAAACGCCAAACACCAAACACCAGAGAAGGTCCAAGCTTCAAACACCAAGAGGGTGCCGAAGGGTCCAGCAGGATTGGCAACAATGGCGGGCACATTCGTCATGGCGAATCGAGATAAGTTTAACAAGTTTATTTTCGGTACATGGAGGCAAAAATACGGACCAACTCGGTGGCTTCACGATAAAGGTCGCGGGCTTCGTCCTTGAGACCAGATTCGGAGGCGGCGATCATCCGAAGAAAAAAGCGCGTCTCTTTTGCCTCCTTCAGGCAACGCTTGATGGTATACCGGAAGTCCTTCTTCGAGACGCAATCATTGGCCTCACAATAGTTCGCTCCAACGCTGGTGCCGGCCCCGACCAGTTGATCAACGAGCCGGTCATTGGCCGGGCCACGGGGGATTCGCTTTGAGAACCGCACGATATTTTCCCCAAACCCGGCGGTCCGTTTCTCCAGGTCAAATGGGTGTCGTTGACCGGATGACCCGACCTGCTCTTCCTTCAAAACCAGTGCGTCGTCGTGCACATCCCAATCCCAGGCCATCCCGTCGGCAGCCGACGCCAGTTCTTGGGGTTTGGTGTTTGGTTTTTGGTACTTCTCTGGTGTTTGGTGTTTGGTGTTTGATGTTTCTGTGCTGTTTGGTGTTTGGTGCTTGGTGTTTTTCATATCAGTATCGCGTAATCGTTTCATGCAGATTCAGCACCACCCGGCACACCTGCAGCCACACCGCCAACTCGGTTTCCTCCGCGCCATTGGGCTCGGGCGCCATGCCGACGCGCATCAGTTTCTTCGCCTCACCGGGATTCGCCCGGTAATATTCCCGTTGAGCGGAGAGGAATTGTTCGAGTGAAGCGCGTTCCTCTGGTTTGACCGGCCGTTCCAACGCGTCCTGGAAGATCAGTTCGAGCCGCTGGTCGTCGTTCTTTTGGCCGGCCATCACTTTTTCCGCAAAGACGCGCGCCGCCTCGACAAAGGTGGGGTCGTTCAGCAGCGTGAGCGCCTGCTGCGGTGTGTTGGAGACGTTGCGGGCCGCGACACATTCCTCGCGCGAGGGCGCGTCGAAGTTGGCCAGCATGGGCTGCAAAAAAGTCCGCTGCCAATGCGTGTAAACACCCCGCCGATACTGGCGACGGTCGAGGTCGGGATAGTAATCGCGGTCCGGGAATTGCAGGTTTGCGTAGTATCCGGCCGGTTGATAGGGATGCACGCTGGGCCCGCCCAGCTCGAGGTTCAACAACCCGGCGATGAAGAGAGCGTTGTCGCGCACAAACTCCGCCTCGAGCCGGCGCGGCGTTTGCGAGGCCAACCAGCGGTTGTTCGGGTCGAGCTCTTTGATCTCCGGCCGCGGATTTGAACTCTGGCGATAGGTCGAGGACATGACCATCAGTTTCACCATGTGTTTGAGGTTCCAGCCGCTGTCCCCGAACTCGCGGGCGAGCCAGTCGAGCAATTCAGGATGGACCGGCCATTCGCCTTGCGCGCCGAGATCGTCCACAACCACGGAAATGCCCGTGCCGAAAAACTGTTTCCACAACCGGTTCATGATCGTGCGCCCGGTCAGCGGATTGTCCTGCGAAACGAGCCACTTGGCGAGGTCCAGGCGGGTCAGCCGGCGCCCATACGGATTCGGGATCTGCGGCAGGAAATGCGGCACAGCCGGCTGGACGATATCGCCGTTTTCGGCCTGCCAATTCCCCCGCGGCAGAACCCGGGTCACCATCGGCTCGCGGGCGGCCGTGACCACCACAGGCGATTTGCCGCCCCGACATTCCAGCAAGTCCCGATACAGTTTTTTGTAACGGCCGAAATCCTCGATGTCCCATCCGGTGCTGAGGAAATAGCTTTCACCCAGGCGGTCGCGCGCCGTCTTGTCGCGCGGCAATAACGGTTGGGGCAATGCGGCAAGCCACCGGCCCTGGGCTCCGCTCTTCACGGGGTCGGCGGCGGCAAACGGGGAGACGGAAACGCGCACGCAACCGGCCTCGGTCTTGCCCAGCTTCAAAATCAAGGCATCGCCCGCGCGCACTTTCCGGGGCGGATCGAGCAGCCAGACGGCTGTTTGCGGCGATTTGCGGTGTTCAGCGGAGGTCTTCCAGCGGTCTTTCACGCCGGGCACCTCAAAGCCATTCGAGTAAGTCTTTTCCTTGTGATCCGCTTCGGCGTGATAGAACGCAAGCCTGCTCTCCTTCCCTTTCAACGGCTTTAAACTGGCCTCCAGCGCAATCGAGGTGCTCGGGTCCTTGCCGCGCACGATACTGCCCTCGTGCGCGGCGCGCGGAAGCAATTCGACGCGAATGGCGGAAAGCCAGCCGGAAGAAAGCAGCAAAACGAGTTCGGTCTGCCCGGACGCTTTTCCGGTGAACAAAATGGAGCCGTCCGGGTTGGCTGTGAAGCCGGCCGCGGGCGTCGAATTGGTTCCGTTGGGCTTCAACCACACCACCGCCGCCGGGGTCTCCCAACCCTCGGAATGGCGATTCACAAAATCGGCCGCAAACCGGCGCCAACCGTCCAACTCCAGCGGCTGCGAGACGCCGCGCTCGAACTTCACCGCGACCGCCGCGCGCAGTTCGTTCATTTGTCGCTGCAACTGTGCCAGGCGACGCGCCAGATAAGGACTGTCCACCTCGATCTCCGGCGGAAAAGGATGGTCGTTGCTCCAGCCTTTCAAGTCCGGGTTCGGCGTGTAATCGTAATCCGAGTAAACGCCCCATTGCTTGATGTCCGCGAAGAAGGCCTCCATCGAATAAAAATCCCGGGTCGAGAACGGGTCGAATTTGTGGTCGTGGCACTCACAGCAACCCATCGTCGAACCGAGCCACGCCGTGGACACCGTGCGCACGCGGTCCGCCGCATATTTGGCCAGGTATTCCTTCGGCTGCGCGCCGCCTTCGCGGGTCATCATGTTGAGGCGGTTGAAGCCGCTGGCCGTCCGTTGTTCGGCCGTCGGCTGCGGCAGCAGATCGCCGGCAAGTTGTTCGATGGTGAACTGGTCGAAGGGCTCGTTCCGGTTGAACGCGTTGATGACGTAGTCGCGATAAGGAAACACGTTGACGTTCTGGTCGCCGTGATAACCGACCGTGTCAGCGAACCGCGCCACGTCCAGCCACGACACCGCCATCCGCTCGCCGAAATGCGGGGACCGCAGCAACCGATCCACCTGACGCTCGTAAGCCGTCGAACTGGAATCCCTCAGGAAATCCGCGGTCTCCTCCGGCGTCGGCGGCAGACCAATCAGGTCGAGGCTGAGGCGACGGAGCAGCGTTCGCTTGTCCGCTTCCGGCGACGGCTGGATTTGTTTCGCTTCCAGCGCGTGAAGAATGAACGCGTCGATGGGATTGCGGACCCCCTGCCGGTCGCCGACAGGGGGAACCTCGGGGCGTTGCGGCCTGAGGTAGGCCCAGTGCGGCTCGTATTCCGCCCCCTCGGCAACCCAGCGTTTGAGCCGTTCCTTCTGCTCCGGGGTCAGTTTTTTGTGCGATTCCGGCGGCGGCATCACCTCATCCGTGTTGGTCGTGTAAAGCCGCCTGACCAGTTCGCTCTCGTCCGGCCGCCCGGGAACCAAGGCCTGTTTCTCCAGCGCCGCTTCCCGCACATCGAGGCGCAACTTTGCCTTGCGCTGGTTTTTATCGGGGCCGTGGCAGGCGAAACAGTTCTCGGAAAGGAGCGGCCGGATGTCGCGGTTGTAGCCGAGTTTGGATCCGGGTGCGGGCGCTTCTGAAGCGGGTGCCGCGGCGAAGGCCGACGCCGAACCAGCCATGAGAGCCCAGGCGACCGCCACGGGCCACACGATCCGACCGAATTGGCCGGGCCGCGCGAACGGGCGGACCGCGCCTCCAGGAACAACATCGCTGACGGAATTGAACATTCCAATTACGGACGAAACATGGCTCGCTAAAATTTAACGCGACGACCGTGGGTTTCAAAGCCTTAGTTTCGAGAAGGGGAGTTTGTGGGCGCCGATGAATGGTTTCGCGGACCATTTCCGACTCAACCCAACCGCATCACGCGTTCGGAAGAATCGAGAGTATCGAGCAATTGACGAACGCTGAGCGTCTGACCAGGCAATACCAATTCAGGCGCGATCTCGCTCAGGGGTTGCAAAACAAAGCGTCGCGCGGGTGCGCGCGGGTGCGGCAGCGCGAGGGATTCCGTGCTGCGCGTCTCCCTGCGAAACGCAATCAAGTCGAGGTCGAGCGGTCGCGGCTCGTTGGGCGTTTTCCTGGGCTGGCGACCTGATTCCTTCTCCAGAGCCTGCAATTTGTCCAGCAGGCTTTCCGGCGTTTCATTCGCGCGGGGCAACAAACCAACGACGGCGTTGACGAACAGGGGAGAATCGGGCGGACAATCGACCGGCGTGCTTTGCCAGAGCGAGGAGCGCAGCAACGGGAAATCGGAAAACTGCTGCAGCCGGTCCATCGCGCGCAGCACGTTTTGTTTCGAATCGCCCAGGTTCGAGCCGAGGGCAACGAACGCCAGCTTCTGCAACTCGAACTGGAGATTGAGAAGGTCGAATGGCGATTTGATCGGCATGGGAACGGATCCACTGCGCTAAACCAGTGTCATGTCACAGAAATGCGTTGCCAATCGGTGATCTCGAACCAGCCCCTCACCCGTCCTTCGGACACCCTCTCCCCATCCGATGGGGAGAGGGAAGGGGTGAGGGGCCTCGAGATCAGCGGCGTCATCGTAAAGCAGCCTTACCGACACCACACCAGTTCATTTCAGTCCCAGCACATCCTGCATGTTGTAGAGCCCCGGTTTTTGCCGGACGACCCACTGCGCGGCGCGCAACGCGCCCCGGGCAAAGGTCTCGCGGCTGGATGCCCGGTGGGTCAACTCCAGGCGCTCGCCGTCCGCGGCAAAAATCACCGTGTGATCGCCCACCACATCGCCGCCGCGCAGCGAGTGCATGCCGATCTCCGTCGGGGTGCGTTCGCCGGTAATGCCCTGACGGCCGTGGCGGATCACCTTGGCGATCTGCTGCTGGCGCGCGTCGGCCAGGATTTCCGCCAGGGTCGCGGCCGTCCCACTCGGCGCGTCCTTTTTCATCCGATGATGCATCTCGACGACTTCCAGATCGAAGTTGGGGCCGAGTATCTCCGCCGCCTTGCGGGTGAGCCAGAAGAGCGTGTTGACCCCGGTGGAATAGTTCGATGCCCAGACCATCGGGATTTCAAATTTCAAATTTGAAATCTGAGATTTTTCAGCGTCGCTGTGGCCGGTCGTGCCGATGACCAGCGCCTTCTTGTGCTCGGCGCAAACGGAGGCGAATCGCGCGGTGGCATCGTGGAAACTGAAGTCAATCACCACCTCGGTCTCTTTGATCAGCGGCAACAGGTCATCGCCCAGGTCAATCTGACCGATGACCTGGAGTTGCGGATTGCGTTCGGCGCAGGCCACCAGCGTCTGGCCCATGCGGCCTTTGGCGCCGCTGATGATGATTTTGGTCGGGTTCAATGCAGAACGTCGTGCCGGGCGATTACGGCAACAAACCGCACGTCTTGAGTGTCGCCTTCAGCACCTCGCGGTTCTTCGGATTCATCGGCACCAGCGGCAGTCGGTATTCTTCTTCGATCTGCCCGACCATCGCCAGGGCCGCCTTGATCGGAACCGGGTTGGTCTCGAGGAACAAGTCCTTGAATAGCGGATAATATTTGTCGTGGAGCCTTAACGCCGCGGCCGGTCTGCCGGCCGCAAAGGCGCGAACCAGATGGCCCAGGTCGCGCGGGATAAGATTCGACGCGACGCTGACGACGCCTTGCGCGCCCAGGGCCATGAACGGCAGGGTCAACGAATCATCGCCGCTCAGAATGGCGAATTTTGGCCCCAGGGCCGCGCGCAGTTGGCTGACGCGATCGGCATTGCCGCCGGCTTCCTTGATGCCGACGATGTTTTTGCAATCGCGCGCCAGGCGTTTCACGGTGTCCACGCCGATTTCCACACCGCAGCGCCCCGGAATGCTGTAAAGGACGATCGGCAATTTGGTCGCGTAAGCAATCGCGCGAAAATGCTGGAACAAACCTTCCTGCGTCGGCTTGTTGTAGTAGGGCGCCACCTGGAGCGAACCGTCAGCGCCGCTTTTTTCCGCGGCGATCGTCAGGTAAATCGCCTCGTCCGTGGAGTTGCCGCCCGTGCCGGCGAGCACTTTGATTCTGCCCGCGGCGAATTGGACGGCCAGTTCGACCACGTACATGTGCTCTTCAAAACTGAGCGTGGGCGATTCACCGGTCGTGCCGACCGGCACAATGCCGTCCACGCCTCCCCTGATTTGCGCCTTGATCAGGCGTTCAAAGGCGAGTTCATCCACTTTGCCGTCTTTGAACGGCGTGACGAGGGCGGTGTAGGTTCCGGTAAACATGGTTTGTCCCAACGCGGCGAATAAAATCGGCCAAAGAAACGGATTTGGCCAGCCTGATTTATCCACAACGGATCAGACCGGAATGGCCGTCGCCAAAATCTCGTCTGATATGGCTCCTTCCGCCACTTTCGTCACCGGCCCGGTCATCAAAATCGAGTAATCGTTCCCGATCTCAATGGAGATTTTTCCACCCGGCATGTGGACGGCAATGGACGGGTCGCACAAACCCAGTCTATGCGCCACGGCCGCCGCCGCGCTGCTGCTGCTGCCCGACGCCAGGGTGTAGCCGGCGCCGCGTTCCCAGATTTCGATCTGAATGTTGTTCCGATCGAGCACCTTCAGGAACTGCACGTTGGTGCGCTTCGGGAAATTGGAGTGGGTCTCGAGCAACGGGCCATAGCGCTTCGCCAGGTCCGCGCCAATTTCCGGCAGCGGGACAACGCAGTGCGGATTGCC
>WNGF01008050.1_pt1 | contig 14465 bp, 22 predicted proteins | sample 5400641 | NCBI WGS metagenome assembly WNGF01 (sample SAMN13153371, study PRJNA577476) | soil metagenome | isolation source: 80 cm soil or saprolite under grassland replicate 2 | place: USA:California | collected 2016-06-15
GTCACGACTTCGCCCGATGCGCGGGCTGAAGCGTGACCGTACCGCCAGGGTGATCGTCGCTGGCCATGCTTTCGTCCAGAACCTCCGCAGGGGCTTCTACGATCTCGGGACCGATGTGCGTCCGGCCTTCCGTCTCGCCCGACGCCTTCACCGAACTGGCCCTCGTTATCTGATACGCGCCGGCGATGGATCGCTCCACGCCAGGAATTCAGCCAATGCAACAGTCCCCTGAAGCCTTGTCGAGGAGAGGCCTAAGTAGCGCTGGGCGATGGTGGAAGCTAGGCCACCGTGGATCGGCCGAGCCGGTGATTCGGCCTGCCAAGGCTCTCGCTGAAACGTCTTCGGCCCCAGCGTTGTTTGCGGCCTCAGGCGGTCAGTTCAGGTGGGAGGTTGGGACTTTCAATCTGGCAATGGAGAGACGTAGTGGAAAAGGTCTGAATTGGTAGTCCTCCGTTCGAGTCGGGTGGTGTCTCAGCTTGACTGAGACACCACCTCGAGTCGAGCACCCGCCACTTGAGGGGTACGAGGGATCCCAACGGCATGCACAGGATGGCATTGCCCAAGAGCTGGGGCTATGCCATTGTCACCCACAGTGTGGAGAACTCCGCGACGCGGGCGAGATTGATTGCCCTGAGCGCCTCGATCGACGGCAGCAACGTTAGGATCTGCACCGAAGCAATCGCGGCCGGAAGCGTCACATCAACAGACGAGGCTCGGAACGCTGTGCGAGCCGAGGAGCCGGCTGAGACGAACAAGGCTCAAGTCTCAGGATTGCACACGTAACCGCGATCAGGCCGAGCGGCACGAGGAGGAGCAGCGGCCGCACTGACAGCCAAACCTGCACCATGTTTCGACCCAATTGTCCTGACCCAAGCGAGTCGAGCCATTTGGGCCACGAGGTCATCTCTTCCCCTCGCGGACGTGATGTCGACACCGGCAATTCCCTCGCAGGCCCTGCTGCTCGCTGCCGGACGCCTGCGGCCCTTTAGTGCGGCCGACCACCTGAGGATCCGATGCCCTCGGATCAGAAGCCGGCATGGCCGGTGAGGAGTCGGCATGGGAAAAGTCACCGCCAGCCAAGACCGACCTTCGTCAAACTGGTCCGTCCAAAACCCGCAAGCCGGGCGCACCACCCGGCAGGGCGATCTCCAGCAGGCGGCGGATGGACCGCGAGGGATTCACGAGAGCGACGGGGCCGAGGCCTTCTTTCTGGGCATACACGGCGAACTGCAGGAACATTCGGAGCCCCGGGCTGTCCATGTGGGAGAGGTGGGAGAGGTCCACGACTGGCGGTGAACCAGCCCTCAGCTCGACCCGCAGAATTTCGGCGACCTCCTCCACGTTCGAGAGGTCGAGTTCCCCTGCAAGTAAGTATCGACCGTCCTCTCCTCGCCTGACCTCCACCCCTGTCGGCATGCGGCATCCCCGGTCTATCCGACGCCATGGCCTGCAGAGCCAACCAGCGGTCGAGCCTCAGTGGTCGCCACGTGCCTACGGGCCCATGCGATGGCGCTCCCGGAAGCGCCGGACCTTGTCGATGTTGCCGCAGGGGCCGCACCATCGGCGGGTCCGGTTCTTCGTCCGGTCGAGGAACATCCACCGGCATCCGGGGTTGTCGCACATCTTGAGCCGGTCGAGCTGTCCTCCAGCCAGGAAACGAGCGGCAGACAGGGCGATCTCTCCCGCGAGACCTTTTGGGGGCTGTTCGACGGGGACCATCTCCAGCTCAAGTTGAGCCCCGCGCCGCGAGAGCTGGAACCGCATCGGATGATCGGTGAGCACGGCCTTGAGGAGCTCGAGATCTCGTCTGGCCGGCGCCCGGCTTGCCCGCACGCGCTCCGCGATCGAGCGGATCGCCGAGCGTACCTCGATGAGCTCGGGAAGGTCGGCCTCTTCCAGGGGCTCGTATCGCTTCAGGCCGCATTCGCGGAGGAAGGCACGGCGCCAGGTCGGGTCCTGGAGCCGATCCGCAACGTTCCCTCGGCCGTCGTACCACTCGCTGTTGGCGAAGTCGATGAACAGCTGACCGGTGTTGAGTCCGCCGATCCTCCACGGATACATCTTGGGCTTCACGACTCCCTCACCTGGGTTGGGCCGATCACATGATACCCATGTAACCTGGGAAGTGTATACATACCGGTTACGGGGAATCAAGGAACGAGCCGAGGGGCGGGCAAGAGAAGGGAGTTGGGTGCTGTTGGGCAGAGAAACGCAAGCATCTACGGAGCGGGAAGAGCGATCGGAAGCAACGTCGCCCGCGTGCTCGCCCCCGAGGTCGACGTCACCTGGGGGTCAGCCGCTCTCCCTCTCCAATGCGATTCGTTATTGACGGAATCAGTAACTCTCGCCCTTGGGGCACGGGTAAGCATGGTGGGCCAGTGTACTGATCTGAACCTGCGAGGTGGAAGCGAGCGATGGAAGCAGACGACGGCTTGATCCCGGGAATGTGCTGCTTCTGGAGGACACGTCGGGCAAGGGCCACGCCACGCGGGCCGTAACCGACGACGCGACCGCCCGGCTCGACGGCTCGAAGGGTTGAGGTTGGGAGGAAAGGAGGTCGTCATGGAGACCATGCCGGTTCAGAGGACGACATCACCTCGTGGCCGCTGGGGCGTCCGGCTCCTAGTGGTTGGGGGGACAGTGCTGGCCGCCCTGGGCCTGTGGGCGGTGATGCACCTGGCGTTCGGTCTGGATCTGCGGAGCCCAGCGTCTTTCGGTGAGGAGTATGGAACCTCCTCCGCGGTCGGACCGGCCAACGTGGCGATCGTTAGCGCCATCGCGGCACTGGCCGCCTGGTTGCTCCTCGCCATTCTGGAACGGCTGACCCCGAAGGCCCGCCGCATCTGGCTAGTGATCGCTCTCGTGGTGCTGGTCGCGTCGCTTGGGGGACCGTTGTCCGGTAGGGGGATCACCACGGCTAACCGGATGGAACTGATCGGCTTCCATCTTCTGGTCGGAGCCGTGCTGATCCCCCTGATGTTCTGGACCTCGCCGAAGACGCCTGCTTCACGGAAGCGCGGACGCGAGGAGGTGCCCTCGATCAAGAGAACTGATGAGGCAGCAGCATGAGCGTGTTCACCGAGGCGGAGCTGGCCTATCTGCATACCGAGGGGTTGCTGGCCCGGGTGGCCACAATCGGACAGGACGGGACGCTGCACATTGCCCCCGTCGGGATGTGGAGTCAGAACGCGGACCTAGATGCGATCGACGTCACCGGCCGCGACTTCGACCACACGAAGAAGTTCCGGGATGTGGCTCGTAGCGGCCAGGCGGCGATCGTCATCGACGATATGGTGAAGCTGGACCCCTCCGAGGTCCAGCCGGGCGGCTGGGACTCGCGGCCTCGGGGCATCGAGGTCCGGGGTCGAGCTGAGGCGATCACTGATCCCCAACCGATGATCCGCATCTACCCGGAACGGATCATTTCGTGGGGTCTCGAAGGACCATTGGAGCGGAACGCCCGTAACGTCGCCGAGCGCGGGGCGTTCTGAGGAGGGAGGTGAGGATGGTCCCTCGAGTTCACCGCGAATCCGGCGAAACAATCGCGCGCGCCGACTCTCGCCCGGGGGTGATCCTCGCCCTGGTGTGTGCGGCCGCCTTCATGGGGGTCCTGGACATCGCCATCGTGAACGTCGCCCTCCCCTCGATCCAGCGCGACCTTGGGTTGTCCCAGGAGAGTCTCCAGTGGGTGGTCATCGCCTACAGCCTGATGTTCGGAGGCTTCCTTCTCTTGGGGGGGAGGCTTGCTGATCTGCTGGGGCGCCGCCGCATCTTCGTGGCCGGTCTGACGGTGTTCGGCCTCGCGTCGCTGGCCTCGGGCCTGGCGCCGTCGCTGGCGTTCTTGGTGGTGTCGCGAGGTTTGCAGGGGCTGGGCGCAGCCCTCACTGCCCCTGCAGGCCTCTCTATCCTGACCACCACCTTCGCCGAAGGGGAGCAGCGGAACCGGGCGCTCGCTGTGTGGGGAGCCGTGGCCGGATCCGGAGCGACGGCGGACATGATCGCCAAAGGAGTCCTCACCAACAAACCCGGCTGGCAGTAAATCTTCTTCATCAACGTCCCGATCGGCCCGGGCCTTGCTGCCTTGGCCCTTCACTTCGTCGCACGGGGGCGCCGCGACACGAGGAGGGGACGGTTCGACGTGGCGGGAGCCACAGCTGCGACCGCGGGTCTCCTGCTGCTTGTGTACGCGGTGAACCGGACCGTGGACCATGGGTGGCTCTCCCCCTGGACGGTAGTCCCCCTGGCAGCCTCGGCAGCGTTGCTGGCGACATTCGTCGGAATCGAGCGACGATCGCGGGCTCCGCTCGTCCCGTTCGAGATCTTCCGCCGGCCCACCCTTGCGGCGGCCAACGTCTCGGCGGCTCTGGTGTTTGGGTCGTTCGTTCCCCTGATCTTTCTGTCCACGCTTTACATGCAGCAAGTGATCGGGTACTCGGCTCTGCGAACGGGCGTGTCCTTTCTCGCGATGTCCATCTCCTCGCTGGTGGCCTCGGCGGTCGTGGGACGGTGGCTGGTGGGGCGGTACGGCGTCAGGCGGACCCTGGCATTTGGACTCCTCCTTCTGGCCTTGGGTCTCCTGCTCATTGCCCGTGCTCCGGTTGAGGGGACGTACTGGGATCTGCTGCCGACGTTCCTGCTTGCTGGGGTGGGGCTTGGGACCTGCGTCGTCCCGGTGCAGGTGGCCGCGTTCGCTGGCGTGGCCGATCGAGAGGCGGGGCTGGCCTCGGGGCTCGTCAGCACGGCCCAGGAGGTAGGAGGGGCTGTGGCCGTGGCGATGATCGCGACGGTAGCCGCTGCCCGCACGACCCATGTGTTGGCCCGTGGGACTGGATCGGTGCCTCTGCCTGTTGCGCTGGCAGAGGGGTTCCGATGGGGGTTCATGGGCGCGGCACTCGTGGCGGTAGTGGGTGTCCTTCTCGCTCTCCTCTTGCTGCCAGGGACCGCACGTGGGGCTGTCGAGTCCTCCAGGGGACGGGGTGCCGAGTGGAATGGGCCGGGGCCCGCTAGGACCGGGGGAAGCGGCACTGATCACCTGAGGCAGACACGTGTGGGAGACGCGCCAGCGAGAAAGGAGGTAGGACCGTGAAACTGGTCGGGTTCGGAGCTAACGGCAGAGTGGGGCAGCGGGTCGTCGACGAGGCACTGGCCCGAGGGCACGAAGTCTCCGCCCCTGTGCGTGACCCGAAGACCTTTTCGGAAAACATGCGCGTGCGGGTCACCAGGGCAGACGCAACCGACTCGTCAGATGTTGCAGATGCCGCCCTCGGTCAACACGCTGCAGTGAGCGCCATTGGTCCCGCATCAGACGGCGATCCACAGGTGCTCGTGGAGGCGGCTCGAGCGCTGCTGACAGGGCTATCGAAATCGGGCGTGCGACGCTTGATCGTGACCGGCGGCGCTGGCTCTCTCGAGGTTGCCCCAGGGCAGCGGCTTCTCGATTCCCCCCAATTCCCGGCTCCCTTAAGGCAACTCGCACTGGCCCACGCCGAGGCGCCCGAGGTCTACACAACCGAGGGTGAGGACCTCGACTGGACCTACCTCAGCCCACCCTCGATGGTGGCGCCGGGGCAGCGCACTGGCCAGTACAGCACGGGGAAAGACACGGTCATCGCTGATGCCGGAGGCGACAGCCACCCGTCGATCGAAGACCTCGTGGTGGCCATCGTGGATGAGCTCGAGAGCCCCTGCTTCATCAAGCAGCGGTACACCGTTGGTCCATCGGTGGCAACGGCGGCTGTGTCGGGCCCGCCGTCCCCGCGACGGCCTGACCCAGCGAGATGATTGGCTCGAGTCGTTTCCAGCCTGCGACGGATCCATTCACGCAAGAGCCAGTGTTGAGCGAGGTGGTCGAGGAGGTCGAAGACGGCTCGGCCATCCACCCTCGACAGTCTCGGGGTGTCCTTACGCAGGCCGACGATCAGCTCCTTCGCGGCCCCTTTCCACCGATCGACGATTACGCCTTCCTTTCCGACCGAGAGGTCAATGCGCTGGTGGCCTCGAGCGGGAACGTCGAGTGGATGTGCCTGCCTCGGGCCGACGGCCCGAGCGTGTTTGGGTCGATGCTGGATCGCGGGGCGGGGGGATTCCGGCTGGGTCCCGACGACGTCAAGGTGCCCGCCGGGCGCCGGTACCTCCCCGGCACCCTGGTGCTGGAGACGACGTGGCGAACCTCCGGCGGGTGGGTCATCGTCCGTGACGCCCTCCTGATCGGCCCCTGGCACAGCACGGATCGGCGGGAGGGATACCGCCGTCCGCCCGGCGATCACGAAGCCGAGCAGTGCCTTCTCCGAACCATCCGCTGCGTGAACGGCATGGTCGAGCTGGCCATGAGCTGCGAGCCGGTCTTCGACTACGGCCGGACCGAGGCCCGGTGGGAGTATGTCGGGAGCCGCTATGACTCGGCCGTCGCGAATGGCCCCGGGGGCGCGCCTACCCTGCGTTTGACCACCAGCTTCCGACTGGGGCTGGAGGGACGGGGCGCCTACGCGCACAGCCGTCTGCGAGAGGGTGAAGCTGCCTTTGTCGCGCTCAGTTGGGGCGACGAGGTCGCTCCTCCGACCACCTGGGACGAGGCCGCGGACCGGATGTGGCGGACCGGTGACTACTGGCGACAGTGGCTGCAACATGGGGAGTTCCCGGACCACCCGTGGAAGTCCTACCTGGAGCGGAGCGCTCTCACCCTGAAGGGTCTGACCTATGCCCCGACCGGCGCGCTCCTCGCTGCTGCCACCACGTCGCTTCCCGAAGCGCCCGGTGGCGAACGGAACTGGGACTACCGGTTCAGCTGGGTACGGGACGCCACCTTCGCCCTGTGGGGCCTGTACGCCCTTGGGTTCGATCACGAGGCGAACAGCTTCTTCCACTTCATCGCCGAGGCGGCCGGGGAGGACGGGAGCCTTCAGCCCATGTACGGAGTGGGCGGGGAGCGGGACCTGGAAGAGTCGGTCCTCGAGCATCTGTCCGGATACCGGGGGGCCCGACCGGTAAGGATCGGCAACGCTGCCTACCAGCAAGACCAGCACGACGTGTGGGGGTCGTTGCTCGACTCCGTCTACCTCCACGCCAGGTCTAGGGATCACCTGCCGGAGTTCGCCTGGCCGGTCCTCACGCAGGCCGTGGATGCCGCCATCGATCACTGGGACGAACCAGACCACGGGATCTGGGAGATCCGGGGCGAGCCCCAACACTTCACGTCGTCCAAGCTGATGTGCTGGGTGGCGTGCGACAGAGGGGCCCGGCTGGCCCGGCTGCACGACGAGCCGGATCTTGCCGATCGGTGGCAAAAGGCCGCAGCCGAGATTCACGCCGACATCTGCGAGCAGGGTGTGGATGCTCGTGGCGTCTTCGTGCAGCGCTATGGCTCCGATGCTCTGGACGCTTCCCTCCTGCTGATGCCCCTGGTTCGCTTCCTGCCTCCCGACGATCCGCGAATTCGGGCCACGGTGCTGGCCATCGCCGACGAGCTGACACAGGACGGACTGGTCCTTCGTTACCGGGTCGAAGTGGTCGAGGAGGAGCCGTCCGGTCGAGAGGGGACCTTTGCCATCGCTTCTTTCTGGCTCGTGTCGGCCCTGGTAGAGATCGGTGAGGCGGAGCGGGCGTGCCGGCTCTGCGAACGCCTGCTTTCCCTTGCCAACCCGCTCGGGCTCTACGCCGAGGAACTCGATCCGTACACCAGCCGGCACATGGGGAACTTCCCCCAGGCCTTCACGCACCTGGCCCTGATCAATGCCGTGGTGCACGTGATCCGGGAGGGGGAGAGAGAGCAGCGGCCGCGGTCAGGCGGGAAAGAAGCGTCCAGGCGAGCGACGGCCGGGGATTGGAAGGAGGCCGTGACTGGCGGCATTGACTAGGTGTACGGCAATGGTTGGGTAAGGCGGTGGGCAGGAAGAGTCTTCCCAATTTGATTGGCTTGGGATCGTGGGATTCCCCGCTCATCGTGGACGCCGGTCTGTGGTTCGTCGTCCTGATGTGGGCATCCACCTTCTCCCTCTTCAAGGTGGCGTGGCGCGAGATCGATCCCGTCGCGTTCACAGGGCTGCGTTTCGGCGCGATGGTCCTACTGGGGTTGGGCCTTCTCGCGACCAGCCCTTCCCGAGCGCCACTTCGACGCCGGGACCTGCCCGCGCTATTGGTCTCCGGTTTGACAGGCTACTTCCTCTACCAGATGGGGTTCATCCTGGGGCTGGATCGAACCACTGCGATTGCGTCCGCGGTACTGATCGCGACCAGCCCTATCTGGTCCGTTGTTTTCGCCTGGGCTCTTGGGCGCGAACGCCCCTCTCGGATCCAGATCGCCGGCGTGGCCATCGGGTTCACCGGCGTGGCTGTGTTCCTTCGGGCCTGGGGGGTCCTGGGATCTGCGGCATGGGGCGATTTGCTGTCGCTGGTGGCCGCGGCCGCGTTCGGCGCCTATGGCGTTATCAACCAGCCGCTGATTCGCCGATACTCCAGCGCGCAAGTGATGGCGTACGGACTCTTGAGCGGAGGATTGTTGACCGCCCTGGTGGGGATCCCAGCTTCGGTCCGCCAGGATTGGGCTGCGGTGAGCGGCACATCCTGGGTGATCCTGGCGTACGCAGTCATCGGTCCGGTGTACGTGGCGTACGCGCTCTGGAACTGGGCCATCAGGCAGCGGGGGATCGCCCGGACCGTCGTCTACGGCTTCCTCACTCCGATCGTGGCGGCGGCTCTGGCCACAATCTGGCTGCACGAGGCACTCCACCCGGAGCAGTTAGCCGGTGGCCTGCTGGTCCTGACGGGCCTGGTCATCTCGCGGCGCACTTCGGGAGTTGCAGTCCCCGGCGGTTCCGCCGAGGACCGGACAGCACCGCTCCCCACGCGCGGGTCGACGGCGGACGCGTGACGCCATCATTGGCGTGAGGTGAACTGTTGCCTCGCGTATAGCGGGTGCTCCCATCGCCACGCTCCTTGGGCTCATGTCTCGCCGACATGAGGTTCGGGGGTCCTCTGTGCGTCAGAAAGCTGCTCACGATGCCGTGGGCCCGACCACAAGCGGGTCGATTCCTTGGACCCAGACATACTTGATTGATTCAAACCTCCGAGCCAACTTTGAACAGGGTCGTACCGAACCAGACGAACGGCTCCTCAGGCTGGAGGGCCTTGGCCCGAGGGAGGAACTCCAGGAATCTCGGGTGCTCGTCGAACTCTTCGTGTTCGCGCATGCCCGGCACCTCGATATGGAGGATGTAATGCCGCTGCCCCTTCGGGATTGGAACGCCCCCTTCGATCGGCGTCAATGACGCCTCGAAGAACTTGCCCTGTGCGAGGAACTCCTCCCAAAGAGGCAAGACCTCGGCGCGGAACATCTCCTCGAACTCTCCTGCCCGATCCTCGTGAAACTTCAAGATGATGGCCAAGGTCTGACTCATCCCTCCTCCTCCAGGTCCCGACTCAAGTAGGCAGTGAGCAGTTCGTGAATGGCCGCCAGACGATCCTCGTCAAGGTCATAGAGCACGTAGTACCCCTCCCGCCGCGAGTTGATGAGCCCAGCCGCCGCCAAAGTACGCAAGTGGTTGGAAATGGCCGCCTCGCTCAACCGGACAAGGGGAGCGAGTTCCTGCGTGCTCCTCGGTCGTTCCGCGACATAGCGGAGGGCCCGAAGCCGAGTATCGTCGGCGAGGGCCCGCATCGCTCGCAGGGCCTCGACCGGTGGCGAGTGTATTTGAGCATCCTTGATCGCCGAAGGGGAGGGGAGAACCACGCCGAGTGGCCATGGGTCGTCGCAGCTCGCGTGCACGTGGGGCCATCCATAAGTGCTCAGAACGAGTAGCAGACTTCCCCCGACACCGATGTCCACGTCATGCTCATGGGGGTCGTCAATCCAGAAGGCCTTGCTCGCGGCGTCGACGCGCAGCTCGGCGTGCAGGTCCTTGAGCATGCCATAGAGTCCCCTTGAAGTGATTGCCCGGCGGATCCGGAAGACATCCTCGTCAAGGCTCGGAGCGAGTCGCTCCCACTCGGCATTGAATCCTGCTTCCCAATAGTCGGCAAGAAATGATCGAAACCTCTCGATCGCCAGCTCGGGCGTGGCGAGCATGAGCTCGACGACCTCTGCAGAGTCCGGTCCCAGGCCCCGCGCGTTCCTTTGAAGAGCCCGGAGAACGGTTGGCCGGCGGAGTGTGGCCGGGTCGTTGGCTGTCTGTCCAGGCCCGAGTGTCCTGATGAGCTCCCAGGCTGCCAGTTCCGGGGGGAGCGAAGCGAAAGACTGCAGCTCGGACTCGAAGGCGTGGGCTGATCGGTCGGTCGTGACTGTGCGGACGAGGAACCTTGGCGGATGGCTACGGTAGGCGAAGGCGAAGGACTTGATCTCGCGTCGCAGCTTCGAGGACATCCCGCGAGCGCGCCGCACCCATGGGTGATGGATCGGGTGGTGCTTGGGTTCGATCAGCACGTGAAGGCTAAGCACGGCCTCGAGGAGGGGCGAAAACGCCAAGGCAATGTGTTCTGTGGCACCAGGTCTCATCCGGAACCGGATGGTCACCGGATGAGACCACCGAATTGGGACCCGGCTGTTGACGGCAGTCCAACATGGCGAGGAAAACAGCCGAGCATACCAACCACGTTACGAAGGCACTCCATGGAGTCTTGAACGAAACGGCCACTGGGGTAGAGGTGCGCTCAGTGATCAACCGGAGTCAGGCTGACGCGAAGGAGCGGGGCGCGGCGATGGCCGGCGAAATGCTGGCCGCGATCGCTGCGGCAAGCATGAGGCATGCGAAAACCAAGACGGTATGGATCGAGCCGAACCACTCCAGTAGGAGCCGCGCCGCCAGTGATGTCGGCCCCCGAGCCACGAGTCGGGCGACACTAGTAATTCGCGCCTGTAACCGGTCAGGGACCATCCGGTGCCGATAAGTGCCGACCAAAACATTGAAGCACGGTCCGACGATTGCCACGATCCCGACCACGGCGCCCCAGCGAGACGGCGTTTGGGAGGACGGAAAGCACGGCCATCTCGGCGGCCCACAGCCATGGGCAACCGATGACCACGAAACGCCGTAGCGATGTGTCGCTGAACTCAGGCTGCGATGAACGCGCCCACAATCGCCCCTGCGCTGAAGAGGCGAGCATCGTTCCAATCGACCCGGGCGAGGCTCCCTCCGATCAAGCTGCCCGCCACGAGCGGCGCCGCCACGCAAACGAGGAGCCCTCGCCCTCCTCCGCGTAGTCGGGGCGGCCTGCGAGAAGCATGCGACTCAAGGGCGAGAACGATGCCCGGTGGTCATGATTGAGGCGGCAGGTCCTCTCAAGCTCCGCTAGGAACGCTTTGGGCGAGAGACCGGTGAGGCGAGAACACTCTCTAGACAGGTGGGCCTGATCCGCGTACCCCGCATCGGCGGCGAGTCGAGCCAGTACCCTTCTGCCGTCGCCGACCGTATTGCTGAGCGCGAGGAAACCCTGGAACCGGAGGATGCGCTGCACGGCTTTAGGTCCGAACCCGAAGGCGAACCCGAAGCGCCGGCGCAGCTGACGCGCAGACATGAGGAGGTCGGACGTGAGCTGGTCAACGGAACCAGCTCGCCATGGCTGGAGCCGTCTCACGGCCTCCATAACCGCGGGATCGGGATCGGAAGCGGTCAGGCACCTCGCCAAGACCCATTGCTCCAGGACGGCAGCCGCTCCCCCTGGTGTTGGCGCCTCCGAGGCCCTTTCCCCGAACACCCCAGCGATTCGGCCGAACAATTGTTGTAGCGGGACCCTGACATCTGCCAAGTCGGCCGCGGATACACGCAGTACGGCTGGCGCGACTCCCGGCCGAAACCGTATGCCGACCGTCGTGGCACCCGCGGGTAGGGTCCCAACCACTGGGGCTCGCTGAGTTCCGATCAAGTGGATGACGCCCGAGTTGGTGTCAAAAGCAATCTCTACGCATCCATTGGGGGCGGTCCGATGCTCGTGGCCTGGGCTCCCAGAAGAGACGGAGTGGATCCACACGCACGAGACGAACTGGCGAAGACCCGAGGCGGGCAACCGCTCCCGATAGCTCTGCCCCCCAGGTTCGGTCCCCTTCAGACTTGGTACCAGATCAGGCATCAGAGCTCACCCAACCCACCTAGGAGGACGGTGCCCACCCCATGCTCACGTCCTAGGTTGAGGCGGCCAAAAGACGCTTCGCCGACACCTTCGTATACTCGTTAACAGGTTACATCATCTCCTTTGACTGCCACTGTTGCATTGGTCGTCCGAGCCTCCGTCACGGAGACTGGCGCGATGAGATCACGCCTACACCCTCCAACAATCCCATCGAGACCGACCAGGGACGCCTCAAGGCTCGACTCCGGCCCATGCGGGGGCTGAAGCGAGATCGCGCCGCCAGGGTCATCGTCGCCGGGCATGCCTTCATCCAGAACCTCCGCCGAGGCTTCTACGACCTCGGGACGGAGGCGCCGCTCCATTCCCGCCTCGCTGACGCGTTCGCCGAGCTGGCCCTCGTCATCTGACACCAGTCCGACCGAATGGCTCCGCCACAAGCTGACTTCCGCCAACGCAACAGCGCCGCCGCTCGGCCGCGTCATCGCCGTCAACCGTGAGACCTGCGCGTCCATGGATGCTCGGCCCGCCTCCGCTGCGCTCCGGCGCCGGTTGACTGCTCGCGGCTCGGCGGCTTCGGCCTGCGTTGTCGGAACCACCACATCAGCACTGAGGAGGTGCAGGATGGCAACGAAGAGCAAGACCAGCAGGACCTCGGAGCCGGAGGCCCCGGCCGAGCAGCGGCCCTTCCGGTCCTACAACCGGGTGCAGCTGGCGGGACGGCTCGTCGCCGACCCCGACCTGAAGTACACGCCCTCGGGCAAGGCGGTCTGCCGGATGCGGGTCGCCACCAACGACACGCGCGAGGCCCAGTTCCACGACGTGGTCGCCTGGGAGGCGCTCGCCGAGAACGCGGCGGACTCGCTCCGCAAGGGCGGCGCAGTGACGGTCGAGGGGCGTCTCCAGACCAGGACCTGGCAGGCTGCCGACGGCTCGTCCCGCCGCGCGACCGAGATCGTCGCAAGCATGGTCCAGGCTCCATAGCCAGGGCCGACGAGGCCCGGTCCCCGCTGGCGGGCACGCGGGGTCCGGGCCTCATCTCATATGGGCCCTTCCGAGCCGGCTAGGTTCTTAGCGTGTAGGTTGGCAGGCTGTCGTACTTGGCCCGGTACAGGCGGTGCAACTCTTCCTCCGCGCATCCTGGCCGACCTGTGACCGCCCATCGGATAACTAGCCGCGACACATCCTCAGCGGCGCGGATGCGCTTTCCCGTCGAATGTGGCGCGAGCCCTTTCACCAAGCCCTGCCGGATCCGAAATCGCAGGTTCGTCGTCGCTCCGATGTGCAGCCGCTCGCGTCCGCGATGCTCCGCATACTTCACCTCGTAAACGCCTGGCATCCTGTTCGGTATCGCCACGCCCAGATCGCTCCGCGCGTCCCGCTCGATATCGACCCACGGCACCCATGCGCTCCAGTCAAGCGTGACGCTTCCGATCGCCAAAACCGACTGCTGACCCATCAGCGCGTGTGCCCGCCTCGTCTGCGCCACTCATCGAGCTCTCGCCGCGGGTTCTTCCCACCGGGCCCGAATCCGTGCTCGACCAAGAACTCGGCCACGCTTCCGTACTTGAGGTTGATCACCGCGGACTCAGCGACCTTGTCGTGTCCCGGACTGAAGAAGTTGCCGGGCGTCGTCGCGTCTTCGCAGCCACACCAGCAGTCACCGGCTGCACCTTCTACCGCCGTCGCCAAAGCGCTCCCACGGCAACTGTTCGCGCAGGTCAACGACGCGATTCGGCCCCGGCACGTTTGCTCTGGACAACCCTGATGAACCCCCGGAATCTCGGGTGGGTGTGGGCAGGGTGTGGGCACGCAACGCCATTGTGAGCCATCGTCTGTGAATGTCCCCCGAGCCTGACTTACACCCGGAAGCGGGCGAGCGCCGCTGCAACAAGCTCCTCAAGCGGAGCTGAACGGTCGAGCTCCAATCCGACAGCGAGGGACGCCTGTGCGATCGCATTGCGCAACTCTTGCTCGTGTGTCGGCTCCGGCTCACGTTCTCGGAGGAACGTCCGACGGCCGTCGGTCTCGAAAACCAGCAGCCTTCCCTCTGCGTCATACGCAGTCCCGACATCTATGTCTGGGGGCTCCGTGAAAGCCTCTGCTCGGTCGACCGAGTCGAACACGAGCAGGTCGTTTGGTTCCCACACAAAGATCGGAGGCCTCATATGGCCAAGAGTAGAACGCGGTGGCCTGGGCCAGCGTTCCGGAATGACGCCAGAGCGTGTCGGGCGTCAGCCGATTTGCTCGGCCAGTCCGATGAGAAGGCCTTCGGGCCCTCGGATGTAGCAGAGCCGATACACGTGTTCGTACTGGACTACTTCGTCGACGAGCTGCGCGCCATGCTTCCGGAGCCGGGCGAGCGTATCGTCGAGGTCGTCCACCGCGAACATGACACGCAGATAACCCAG
>WNGF01009201.1_pt1 | contig 14465 bp, 14 predicted proteins | sample 5400641 | NCBI WGS metagenome assembly WNGF01 (sample SAMN13153371, study PRJNA577476) | soil metagenome | isolation source: 80 cm soil or saprolite under grassland replicate 2 | place: USA:California | collected 2016-06-15
CACGCTCGTGGTGTTCGTGATGATGCGGTCGGTCCCCGGCGATCCCGTCGTGTCGGTCCTCGGCGACGCCTACACCGAGGAGGACGCGATCAAGGCGCGGGAGGCGTACGGACTGGACAAGCCGATCCTGGTCCAGTACGGCATCTGGCTCGGCAAGCTCCTGCAGGGTGACTGGGGCGCCTCGATTCTCACCGGCCGCCCGGTCCTCCAGGACGTCATGATCCGCCTGCCGGTGACGCTCGAGCTGATCGCCCTGTCGATGGGCGTGGCGCTCCTGATCGCCCTCCCGGCCGCGATCATCGGCGCCCTGCGCCAGAACACCTGGGCCGATTACACCGCCACCTCCATCGCCATGATCGGCGTCTCGATCCCCGAGTTCTTCATCGGCGTCCTCCTGCTGCTGGTCTTCTCCATCGGCCTGGGCGGTCTCCTCCCCAGCTCGGGCTGGGTGTACCTGCCGGGCACATGCCCGACCATGGTGTGCGGGATGAGCCTCTGGGGGAACATGCAGCACGTCCTGATGCCGGCGTTCGCGCTCGGGGTGGGGCGGGCCGCCATCCTGACGCGGCTGCTCCGCGCCAGCATGCTCGAGGTCATCCGCTCCGAGTACGTCACGACCGCGCGCGCCAAGGGCCTGAGCGAGCGGCCGGTCGTGTTCAAGCACGCGCTCAAGAACGCGCTGATCCCCACCGTGACCGTGATGGGGCTGCAGGTCGGCTTCCTCATCGGGGGCGCCATCGTGGTGGAGACGCTTTTCGCGATGCCGGGCCTCGGCACCTTCGGCATCGACGCGATCCTCGCGCGTGACTACCAGCAGGTGCAGGGCTTCGCCCTCATCACGGCGCTCGCGTTCGTCGTCATCAACCTGATCGTCGACCTCACCTACACGTTCCTGGATCCGCGGATCCGGTACGCCTGAGGGGCCATGGCCAACGGCGGCGACTCGCTCGGGATGAAGCCGCGGACGATCAGCGGGGGTTCTCTGCGCGAGACCGACCTCCCGTTGGGACTCGCCTTGCCGGGGCGCGTCGAGGGGTCGGAGGCACCGCTGGCGCAGGCGATTCGCCGCCTCCGCCGGAGCACGACCGCGCTCGTTGGCGCTGCCATCGTCGCCGCGCTGGTCGGCGTCGCCATCTTCGCCGACGTGCTGGCCCCCCAGAGCCCGATCGTGAGCGATCAGACCCACACTTTCGAGCGCCCGAGCTGGGACTACCCGCTCGGGACCGACCAGCTCGGCCGCGACATGCTGAGCCGCATCATCCACGGCAGCCGCATCTCGCTGGCGGTGGGGGTGTCCTCCGTGCTGCTCGCCCTCTTCCTCGGCGTGCCGCTGGGGATGATCGCCGGCTATTACGGCGGCCGCGTGGACACCGGCGTGATGCGCACGATGGATCTGATCCTGGCATTCCCCATTTATCTGCTCGCCATCATCCTGATGGTCATCTTCACCCCGACCGCGGGGCTGATCGGCACCATGAAGGTCACGGGGGCCATCGCGATCGTACGTATCCCGATCTACGCGCGGCTGGTCCGGGGTAGCGTCCTGTCGGTCAAGGAGAAGGAGTACATCGAGGCCTGCCGGGCCCTCGGCGTGCGTGATCCCTGGATCCTCTGGCGCCACATCTTGCCCAACTGCCTGGCCCCGATCATCGTGACGACCACGCTCGGCATCGCGACCTCCATCATCGTGGAGGCCACGCTGAGCTTCCTCGGCCTGGGCACCCAGCCGCCGACGCCGAGCTGGGGCTGGGACCTCAAGGCCAATGTCTCCTTCATCCAGGCCAACCCCTGGCTTTCGCTCTTCCCCGGCCTCGCCATCTTCGTCACCGTGCTGGGCTTCAACCTCTTCGGCGACGGCCTCCGCGACGCGCTCGACCCGCGGCTGAAGTAGGCTCCGGCGCCGGCTCGGGCGGCGCTCCCCGCACTGACGTGTCCCTGCGCTATCATTTCTCGGGTATCGCCGGCGCCGGCATGAACCCTCTGGCGCAGCTCATCCGCGCCCGCGGGCACGTGGTCCAGGGCTCGGATCGCTCCTTCGATCGCGGGAAGAACCAGGACCTCGCCGCCCGGCTGCGCGCCCTCGGCATCTCGCTCCATCCCCAGGACGGCAGGGCGGTGACGGGCGGCATCGACCGCTTCATCTACTCCACCGCGGTGGAGGCCGACACGCCGGAAGTGCGCGCCGCCCGCGCCCTCGGCATCGAGGTGGTCCCGCGGCCGGCGCTGCTGGCCGAGATCGTGAACGCCGGCCGTCCGGGCGTGGCCATCGCGGGCACCAGCGGCAAGAGCACCATCACCGGCCTGGTGGCGTATCTCGTGCGAGAGGCCGGTCTGCCCGCGACCGCCCTCGGCGGCGCCGCGCTCGTCGGCGAGGGTGTGGCCGGCTGCTTCATCCCCGGGCCGGCCGACGGTCCGGTGGTCGCCGAGGCCTGCGAGTCCGATGGGACGCTGGTCGGATACCGGCCGGCCCTCGGTGTCATCCACAACATCAGCCGGGACCACGGCGAGGTCGAGGCGCTGCGTGCGCAGTTCTCGACCTTCGCGGCGAGCGTCCGGCGGTTGCTCGTCGGCGCGAGCTGCCCCGAGGCGTGGGCGCTCGGGCGCGCCCTCGGGGCCCGCAGCTATGGCGAGGCCGCGGAGGCCGACGCACGGCTGGAGGTCATCTCCGCCGGCCCCGACCGCGCCCGCGGCGTCCTGCTCCTCCCGACCGGGGCGCTCACCCTCGACGTGCCCCAACCCGGCCGCCACAACCTGGACAACGCGACGGCGGCGGCGCTGGTGGCGATCGAACTGGGGGTGAGACCCGAGACGGTCGAGTCGCTGATCCCGCGCTTCCCCGGCGTCGCCCGCCGATTCGAGGTGGTGGGGATCACCGGAGACGGCATCCGGGTCGTGGACGACTACGCGCACAACGGGGAGAAGATCCGCGCGGCCCTCACGACGGCGCAGGCGCGCGGAGGGCCGGTCGTGGCGGTCTTCCAGCCCCACGGCTTCGGCCCGGCCCGCTTCCTGCGTCCGGAGCTCCGCGAGCTGCTGCCCCGGCTGCTCCGCCCCGGGGATCGCTTCTGCTACGCCGAGATCTTCGACGCCGGAGGCACGGTGATCCGCGATCTCTCGAGCCGCATGCTCGCCGAGGACCTCCCGGCCGAACTCGGCTGCGCGTATGCGCCGGACCACGCGGCCGTCGTGCGCTGGGTCCGGAACGAGGCGCGGCCCGGAGGCACGGTGCTGATCATGGGCGCCCGCGATCCGGAGCTCCCGCGGTTGGGCCGCGCGGTGTTCGCGACGCTGGCCGGCTAGGGCTTTGTCGGAGAAAAACGCGACATGGCCCCGAGAGCGATCGCGACCGGTGGACGTTCCGCTTCGAGCGCCGGCTACGCCGGCGCAATCTCCGAATTGCTCGCCTCGGACGCACGGGGCCCAGCCCGTGGCCGTCCTGCGGCTCGCACTGCGTCCTGGGGGGAGGTTCGGAAGGGGGGCGAAGCCCCCCTCCGAGTGCCCTCGGGGTTGCCTACCCGTGCGGCCGGATCGGGGGGGTCATCGCGGCTCTGACGACCGCGTCACCGCGTGGCCCCAGGTCCTCCATGCGTGCTGGGCCAGCCGCATCTTTCCCTTGCATTGTTCACAGTACTGGAACGGAATGCGGAGAAGCAACCGAGCCCAGTACCGCATCCGGCACCATGAGCACCCGAACTCTTCCTGCCCTCGCATGGTGGCCTCCTCCTGTCCGACAGCCCCTGGTCTTTACCCGTCGTCCCGGACGTCTTGCTCGGAGCCTCCGCCGATAATTGGCAGTGTGAGTCCGTCCGGGTCGAGGTGGATTCTCGGCGATCGGAGGAGCAAGAAGGGGGCCACTCGCCGGACCCGCGTGGCCCGCAGAGTGAAGCTCCGGCAAAACAGCGAGGAGCCGTGCGGTCTTGACCAGTACCGTGACGGCGTCGAGACCGCCGCTCGGGCGCCCAGCGGATGGCGGGATCCGCCCCGGGATGCCGTCCGCCAAGATGACACCCGTGTCAGGGTTGTCAGGATTCCAGGGGTCGCGGTGGCGGGTCACTGGGACTCCGGTGCTGGCACAATAGGACCCATGCGCTACCGCCGCACGAAGCTCGGCCTGGTCATCGTCGCGCTCGCGGCCCTGGTCGGCGTCGGCTGCCTCTACCGTGGTTACCTGGCCGGCATCCTTCCCGGCAGCGCCGCCGACATGGGCGACATCACGCTGCCAGCGGGGTTCCGCATCGACGTCTACGCGGGCGGCGTTCGGAACGCCCGGCAGATGGCGCTCGGTCCGGCGGGCATCGTCTTCGTGGGCTCGCGCGCCGAGGGCAAGGTGTACGCCGTGGTGGATCGGGACGGCGACCACCGAGCGGACGAGGTTCACGTGCTGGCGAGCGGGCTCGACATGCCGAGCGGCGTCGCCTTCCGGGACGGCGCCCTCTACGTGGCGGCGGTCAGCCGCATCCTGCGCTTCCGCGACGTCGCGCGCGACCTCCGCCACCCGCCGAAGCCCGAAGTGGTCACCGACGCGTATCCATCCGACGGGCATCACGGCTGGAAGTTCGTCGCGTTCGGCCCGGACGGCTTCCTCTACGTTCCGGTCGGCGCGCCCTGCAACGTCTGCGTGCCGCCGGGTCCCCTGCACGCCACGATCACGCGCCTCGACGCGGCCGGCGGGCGCCCGGAGGTGGTGGCGCGCGGCGTGCGCAACAGCGTGGGGTTCGACTTCCACCCGGAGAGCGGCGAGCTGTGGTTCACGGACAACGGCCGCGACTGGCTGGGCGACGATCAGCCGCCGGACGAGCTCAACCGCCTGACGCGCGTCGGCGAGCACTTCGGCTTCCCCTTCTGCCACGGCAACGGGCTCCGGGATCCCGACTACAACGCCGGGCGCGCCTGCGAGCAGTTCAGCGCGCCCGCCCGCCTGCTCGGCCCGCACGTCGCCGCCATCGGCATGCGCTTCTACACCGGCCGGATGTTCCCGGACAAGTACCGCGGCGGCATCTTCATCGCCGAGCACGGCTCCTGGAATCGCTCGACGCCGATCGGCTATCGCGTGACGTTCGTGAAGGTCGAGGGCGGCCGCGCCGTCTCCTACGAGACGTTCGCCGAGGGCTGGCTGAAGGGCAGCGTCGCCGCCGGGCGCCCCGCCGACGTGCTCGTGATGCCCGACGGCGCCCTCCTCGTCTCGGACGACAAGGCGGGCCGCATCTACCGCATCACGTATCAGGGAGGCTGAGGGGAGTACGCGCTGCCGCGCGCCGCCGACGTTCCCGCCCTCGAGGTCCACCACGTGGTGACGCCCTCGCCGCTCAACCCGCTCGGCGTCAAGGGCGCGGGCGAAGGCGGGACCCTGCCGGCCCCCGCCGCCATCGCCAACGCGGTGGCCGACGCCCTCCGCCCGCTCGGAGTCGCGGTGACCGAGATGCCGCTCACGCGCGAGCGCCTCTGGCGCCGCGTCCGGGCGGCCGCGGCCTGCGAGAGCCCTTGACACGGGCCTTCTTTGGGCAGATTCTCGGGCGCATCGACCGACTCGCGCGATTCGTCGGAGCCGGGAAAAGCGCGACCGTACCCTCGGGAGGTATCAGATGACGGCACGAATCCGACGTCAGGGGAACGCGGGTGTCACCATCGTTGCGCTCGTCGTCCTGGCCGCCTCGGTGGTCGTCGCGACCCGAGTCACGGTCCAGGCGGCGGAGACCCCGCGCCGGGGGGGCGTCCTGCTGGCGGTCATCGGCGCCGACCCGCCGAGCCTCGATCCCCACCAGGAGAGCACCTTCGCCAACATCCAGCTGGTGGCGCCGCTCTACAGCACGCTGCTGCAGATCGACCCGTACCGCTTCCCGAAGATCATCGGGGACGCGGCCACCGAGTGGAAGGTCGCGCCCGACGGCCTGACCTATACCTTCAAGATCCGTCAAGGGATCCGGTTCCACGACGGCTCGCCGCTGACCGCCGCCGACGTCAAGGCCACCTACGACAAGATCGTCTTCCCGCCGGCGGGCGTCCGCAGCGTGCGGAAGAATGCCTACACCGCGGTCGAGCGTATCGAGACCCCGGACCCGAGCACCGTGGTGTTCAAGCTCAAGTTCCCGTCGGCCTCGCTCCTGGACAACCTCGCGTCCCCGTGGAACGTCATCTTCCCCAAGAAGTACCTGGACAAGGACCCGAACTACTTCAAGACCAACGTGATGGGCTCCGGGCCCTTCAAGTTCAAGAACTACACGCGTGGCGCCACGTTCGAAGGGGAGCGGAACCCCGACTACTTCGTCAAGGACCGTCCCTACCTCGACGGGTACAAGTTCTTCATCAGCCCCGAGACGTCCGTGCGGGCGGCGGCCATCCGTTCCGGACGGGCCTACATCGAGTTCCGCGACCTGCCCAGCGCCGAGGTCGAGGCCATCCGCAAGCAGCTGGGCGACAAGATCGCGGTGCAGACGACGCCCGTGACCGGCCAGTGGGGCATCGCGATCAACAACACCGTGAAGCCGTTCAACGATGTCCGCGTCCGCAAGGCCCTCACGCTGGGTTTCGATCGCTACACGGCGGGCCGGGTGCTCCAGACGCTCACCGGCCTGAGGGACGTGGGAGGTCTGATGCGTCCCGGCTCGGAATGGGCGATGCCGGAGCCCGAGCTCCAGAAGCTCCCGGGCTTCTGGAAGGACAGCGAGAAGAGTCGCGCCGAGGCCCGACGCCTCCTCGCCGAAGCCGGCTACCCCAACGGTCTGAAGGTCGTCCTCAAGAATCGCAACGTGAAGCTCCCCTACCAGGACTTCGCGGTGTTCCTCATCCAGGAGTGGCGCAAGATCGGGGTCGAGGCCGAGAACCGGCCGCTCGAGACGGCGGCCTGGTTCGCGGACGGACAGGACACGGGGAACTTCGAGCTGATCATCGCGCCGACCGTCGAGTTCATGGACGACCCCGATCAGTTCCTCGGCCGGTACGTCACCGGGAGCACCCAGAACTGGGGCCGCTTCTCCGATCCCCGGATCGACGACCTGTTCTCGCGACAGGCGCGGTCCCTCGAACCCGCCGAGCGCAAGAAGGTGATCATCGAGCTCCAGAAGCTCGTGCTGGAGAGTGCGTACTACATGCCGGGGCTCTGGTGGACGCGCAACGTCGTGCACTGGGCCAAGCTGAAGAACTACGTGGCGCCGCCCAGTCACTACACGAACCAGAAGCTCCAGGACGTCTGGCTGTCGGAGGACTGAGATCCCGACGAACCGCTAGCGGCCTCTCGGAGTAAGCGCCACATGGCCACGAGAAATACCGCGACCGGCGGACGTTCCGCTTCGAGCGCCGGCTCCGCCGGCGCAACCTGTTTTTGGGGGGAGGTTCGGAAGGGGGGCGGAGCCCCCCTCCGAGTTTCCTGACGCGTCGTGGCCTCATCAGGAAGGCCGAAGGAGGATCACACCATGCGACGTCACCGGGCGCTCTTCACCGTGCTCGTGCTCGTCGTCCTGATCGGTTCCCTCGTCGTGGCGGTTCCCGCCGCGGTCCGGGCCGCGGAGACCCCGCGCCGAGGGGGCGTCTTGCTGGCGGCCATCGGCGCCGACGCGCCGAGCCTCGACCCCCACCAGGAGCAAACCTTCGCCACCCTCCAGCCGGTGGCCCCGCTCTACAGCACGCTCTTGCAGATCGATCCGTACAGCTACCCGAACGTCATCGGCGACGTGGCCAGCGACTGGAAGATCTCGCCCGACGGGCTGACCTACACGTTCAAGATCCGTCAGGGCATCCGGTTCCACGACGGCTCGCCGCTTACCGCCGCCGATGTCAAGGCCAGCTACGACAAGATCCTCTTCCCGCCCGAGGGGGTCCGCAGCATCCGGAAGCACCATTACTCGGCGGTGGCGAGCGTCGAGGCTCCGGACCCGAGCACCGTGGTGTTCAAGCTCAAGTTCCCCTCGGCCTCTCTCTTGCCGAACCTCGCCTCGCCCTGGAACGTGATCTTCCCGAAGAAGTACCTCGACAAGGATCCGAACTACTTCAAGTCGAACGTCGTCGGCTCCGGGCCCTTCAAGTTCAAGAGCTACACGCGCGGGTCGACGTTCGAAGGGGAGCGGAACCCCGACTACTTCGTCAAGGACCGGCCGTACCTCGACGGGTACAAGTTCTTCATCAGCACGGAGACGTCGGTGCGCGCGGCGGCCGTCCGGTCCGGGCGGGCCTACATCGAGTTCCGCGACCTGCCCCAGGCCGAGGTGGAGGCGATCCGGAAGCAGCTCGGCGACAGGGTCGTCGTGCAGCAGACGCCCTTCGTCATCCACTTCGACATCGCGATCAACAACAGCGTGAAGCCGTTCACGGACATTCGCGTGCGCAAGGCCCTCACGCTGGGTCTCGATCGCTACACGGCGGGCAAGGTGCTGCATGCGCTCACGGGTCTCCGGGACGTCGGGGCGCTCACGCGTCCGGGCACGGAGTGGGCGATGTCGCCGGCCGAGCTCGAGAAGTTCCCGGGCTTCGGGCGGGACATCGAGAAGAACCGGGCCGAGGCCAGGCGGCTCCTGGCCGACGCGGGCTACCCCAACGGCTTCAAGGTGGTCCTCAAGAACCGCAACATCAAGCTCCCATACCAGGACTTCGCGGTCTTCGTGATCCAGGAGTGGCGCAAGATCGGCATCGAGGCCGAGCATCGGCCGCTCGAAACGGCGACCTGGTACGCGGACGGGCGAGACCAGGGGAGCTTCGAGCTGATGGTCTTCCCGACCGGCGCGTTCATCGACGATCCGGACCAGTTGCTGGCTCCCTACATCACGGGGTCCCCGCAGAACTGGGCCCGCTTCTCCAATCCGGCGATCGACGACCTCTACTCGCGGCAGGCGCGGACGCTCGACCCGGCGGAGCGCCGGAGGCTGGTCATCGAGCTCCAGAAGATCGTGCTCGAGAATGTGTACTACATGCCCGGTCTCTGGTGGTCGCGGCACGTCGTGCACTGGGCCAAGGTGAAGAACTGGGTGGCGCCGCCGAGTCACTTCACCAACCAGAAGCTCCAGGACGTCTGGCTGGCGGAGGATTGAGCCGGGGCGGGTGACGGCGTCATGCGCACGTACATCCTGAAGCGACTGCTCCTGATCGTCCCCACGCTGCTCGGGGCCGCGGCCCTGGTCTTCCTGATCATGCGCGTGATCCCCGGGGACGTGGCCCTGCTGATCTTCGGCGGCGACCAGGCCGGCCACATCGATCCCAAGCAACTCGCCGCCATGCGCCAGCGGCTCGGGCTGGATGACCCGCTGGTGGTGCAGTTCGGGACGTGGCTCTGGGGGGTGGTCCGGTTCGATTTCGGCACCTCGCTGTGGACGGGCCGCCCGGTCCTCGAGGAGCTCCTCATTCGCCTGCCGCTGTCGCTCGAGCTGGCGCTCCTGGCGACGATCATCTCGGTGGTGATCGCGATTCCCCTGGGCATGCTGGCGGCGGCGCGCCAGGACACCTGGGTGGACTACGTCGTTCGCGTCGTCAGCATCGGGGGCCTCGCCATCCCGTCGTTCTGGGTCGGCATCCTCTGCATCCTGCTCCTGGTGATCTTCTTCGGCTGGGGGCCGCCGCTGGAGTTCACGCCGCCGTGGGTGAATCCCTGGGTGAACTTCCAGATGATGGTCTGGCCGGTGCTCACCGTGGGCTATCGCTACGCGGCCGTCACCACGCGCATGACCCGGTCGACGATGCTCGAGGTGCTGCGGGAGGACTACATCCGCACGGCCTGGGCGAAGGGCTTGCAGGAACGCTCCGTGGTCATCCGTCACGCCCTCAAGAACTCGATGCTCCCGGTGATCACGCTGATCGGGACCGAGTTCGCCTTCCTCATCGGCGGCCTGGTCGTCACCGAGACCGTGTTCACGCTGAACGGCGTGGGGCGGTTCGTGGTGGACGCCGTCGCCCACCGGGACTACCCGGTCGTGCAGGCCCTCATCTTCCTGACCGCGTTCAGCTTCGTGGTCGTGAACCTCCTCATCGATCTGACCTACGCCCTGTTCGACCCGCGGATCCGGTATCGGTAGGAGCGTGAGCATGGCGACCAACATCACGCTCAGCCATGCCCAGGCCTCCGCCAGCCTGGCGCCGAAGCTGACGTTCGGCGAAGAGGTCGCGAAGTTCGTCTGGACCAAGCCGCTGGGCGCCGGGGGAGCGCTGATCATCCTGGCGATGATGTTCGTCGCCCTCTTCGCCCAGGCGCTGGCGCCCTACGACCCGTACGTCGGCGACTACGGATTGCAGTTCGCCCGGCCGAGCGCCGAGCACTGGTTCGGCACCGACGAGTTCGGGCGGGACATCCTGAGCCGCATCATGTACGGCGCGCGCATCGCGCTGTTCGTCGGCTTCTCGGCGTCGTTCGCGGGCTGCACGGTCGGCCTCCTGCTGGGCGTGGTCAGCGCGTACTCGGGCGGGACGGTGGACCTCCTCCTCGAGCGACTGATGGACATCCTGCTCGCGTTCCCGCAGCTGATCCTGGCGCTCGCGATCGCCTCGATCCTGGGACCGGCCGTTCAGAACGTGGTGATCGCCATCACGATCCCCATCATCCCGCGCGCGGCGCGGGTGGTGCGGGCGGCTGCCCTCTCGGTGAAGGAGAACGTCTACGTGGAGGCCGTCCACGCGCTCGGGGCCTCGCGGCGCCGCGTCATCCTCCAGCACATCGTTCCCAACGTCATGGCGCCCTACATCATCCTGCTCACCGCGCAGCTCGGCGGCGCGATCCTCGCCGAGGCCGCCCTCAGCTACCTCGGCCTCGGCACGGCCGAGCCCACGCCGTCATGGGGACTCATGCTCTCCGGGTCCGCCCCGTCCTACGCCGAGAAGGCGCCGTGGATCGCTGTGTTCCCGGGCATCGCGATCAGCCTCGGGGTGTTCGGCTTCAACCTCTTCGGGGACTCCTTGCGGGACGCGCTCGACCCCAAGTTGCGGCGCGGGTGAACCGCGACGCGGAGACAGCTCATGGCACGCGCCGGCTATCGCATCTTCGACGCAGACACCCACGTCATCGAGCCCGTCGAGCCCGTCGAGGCGTATCTCGCGTCCGCCGATCGGGCCAAGCTGGCGCTCGAGCCGCTGGTCCGGCGCGCCCCCGCCAGGGCCGGCATGTCGCGGTACGTGGTGGGCAAGCGTCCGGACCTGAATCGCCGCCTCGGCTCGCGGGAGCGCGTCGCGCCGCCGTCGGCCGTCACCCGCGGGCTCAAGGACGGCGGCACCCCGTGGGACGTGCGCTGGCAAGGGCCGCCGTTTCCGAGCGATCGCGTCAGCTTCGATCCGCACGCCCGCGTGAAGGACATGGACATCGAGGGCGTCGACGTGAACATGATCCTGCCCTCCGGGGGCGTGCCCGCGTTTTGCGGCCTGGACGATGTCGGGCTCGAGCTGGCCATGTACGAGGCCTATCACCGCTTCCTCAAGGACTACTGCGCGCCTGTCGCTGGACGATCCCGACTGGGAGCCCATCTGGGCGGCGGCGCAGGAGCACGACCTGGCGGTGATCATCCACTCCTTCACCATGACCGTCCCCTATCCCCCCGGCATGTGGGACACCTGGGACAACGTCTTCCTGCAGCGCTCCGCCGGCCACGTGTGGAACGCCCAGCGCAACATGGCGGCGCTGATCGGCGCCGGCGTGCTGGACCGCTACCCGGAGCTGCGTCTGGCGCCGCTCGAGTGCGGGCACGGCTGGCTGGCCTTCTGGGCCGCCCGCCTCGACGAGCTGGCCGAGATGTGCCGGCACGCGCTGCCGCCGCTCAAGCACAAGCCCAGCGAGTACGTCCGCGGGCCGCAGTACTTTCAGTCCATCCAGCTCCACGAGGGTGAGCTCTCGCTCCGCCAGGCGATCGAGGCCCTGGGCGAAGACACCTTGATGTTCGCCACGGACTTCCCGCACTCGGAGAGCTGGTTCCCCAAGTCCGTGGAGGCGATCCTGGGCTGGACCTCGATCTCCGAGACGGCCAAGCGGAAGCTCCTGTGGGACAATGCCGCGCGCTGCTACCGCCGGTACGCAGGCCGCTGAAAACGGCCCATCCGCGGTAGCTACGGCGCCCGCGGCCGCACGCTCAACGTCGGAGGGAGCAGCCTCGCGTGGGGCCCGCGGGCGCCGCCTCGCAGCGGGACTTTTTGAGCAGCCCGCGGCTCGTTCGCCATCCTGCGCAGGGCCTGCGAGGTTCTTGACAGGGGAGGGCACAGGTGCACCAGATCCTGCTCGTGGACAACGGGATCCACATCATGGAGAACCTCAAGACCGAGGAGCTGGCGAAGGACAAGGTCTACGAGTTCCTCTTTGTGGCCCTCCCGCTTCCCCTCAAGGGCGGCACCGGGTCTCCCATCCATCCGGTGGCTGTGAAGTAGGGCCCGCACCACATTCCGCGGGGAGACGCCGGCGAGCCCTCTCCCCTTGGCTCAGAGGTGATCCAGATCGGGGTCCTGGGGCAGCGACCGAGAATGGCTTTACTGTATGTCACCTTTTCTTTATTTTCATACCGACGCTCGCCGCGGTCCGGGCTGGAACAGCTCGATCGGGTTGCCCGCAGGGTCCTCCAACAGGATCTGCTGTCCGCCCATGCCGGTGATGATCTCGCTGCGGAAGCGCGCCCCCGCCCGCTTCAGTGTCGCCACCGTCCCGGCCAGGTCCTCCACCTCGAGCTGGATCCGGTTCCACCCCCCGGGCTCCGGGCGCCGCCCGTCCGGCATGGCCTGGGCGGCGCCTCCCGGACCTCCAGTCGCGCTCAGCAAGAGACGGAGGTCGCCACGCGAGACCACGGCGAATCCCGGCCCCGGATGCATCGTGACGTCGAAGCCGAGATGCTCGGTGTAGAAGCGGATGGCGGCATCGACGTCGTTCACGATGTAGCGAACGCTGACGGCGCCCATCGGTTCAGTCCTCCTGTGCGCGGCGCGCCGCCTGGTCCGCCGCGATGGTCTTCAGCGAGTCCTGTTCGAGGAGGAGGACGTGCTTGGCCACGACGCGATAGGTCCACTGGCCGGGCGCCGTCTCGGCGTTGAACTGCTCGTCGGTGAGCCCCACGAGGACGCCGATGAACCGGGCCCGCTCGGCCAGCCACTCGGCGACCAGCCGATCCATCGGCGAGGCCGTGATCCGCGACTCGTAGCGCGCCTCGAGCACCTGCCCCGTGTGGATCTTCTCGTGATCGATGTCGTTCGTGATCAGCGTCCAGACATCCTTGCCGTGCGCGCACCCGTGTGACGAGGCCATCGCCAGCTCGCGGTCCGACGCCTCGAGCAACGCGTCCATCGTCGCGATCGTCTGTTCCAGCAATTCCCGCACTGCCCCGCGCACGGTACCTCCCGGCGCGCTCCGGATGATGGACGATCTCCGATCCAATCTGGCCCGTGTCAGTCACGAGCGCGTATTCCACGTCCTGCGCTCCCCCTCGCCCTGTCCCTTATTATGATGGACCGCGCGGCGCAGGCGCAGGGCGTTGGCGATCACCGACATCGAGCTGCACGGGCTCAAGCTGCCGGGAGTGACACGCCCGTGACGAAGTCATGCGCGGAACGGCGCTTGATTTTGGAACAACTAGTTTATTAAACTAGATCAATGTCAGGCCACGTGGGGAGAGCGACATGACCGGCAAACTGACCAAGATCGGCGCATTCGAGGCGAAGACTCGCCTCTCCGAGTTGCTCCGAGAGACGGAAAGCGGCCGTTCGTTCGTGATCCACCGCAGGGGAAGACCGGTGGCGCGGCTGGTGCCTCCCGCCGACGGCCAGCGTCGAGTCGATCTCCACGAAGTGCTTCAGGAGTTCCGGAAGATCCGACGAAGGGTTGGCGGTCCCGTGCGCGTCCGCCGCCTCATCGAGCAAGGCCGGCGTTTCTGATGGAGTGCGCTCGTGCTGAGCGGTTCCTCGACCGACTCCCGCCCGAGGCGGTGCTTCGTGTCCCCGGCCTGTGGTGGTACGAGCTGTCCAATGCGCTGATCATGGCCCAGCGGCGCAAGCGACTCGCCGATGTCGACCGACGGCGGGCCCTCGATCTCTTCAATGCCCCAAGCGCCGGGGGACAATGGGCTCGACGCCGACCCCGAACCAGCGATACCCGTATCGGCGAATCGCGCCGCTGAGGCCGAAGGGCATGAAGATGATGGTGAGGACCATGATCACCCCGTAGACCAGCGCCTGCCAGACGTCGAGCCCCGCGAGCAGCTCAGGCAGGATGATCAGGAACCCCGCTCCCAGCACGGAGCCGAGCAGGGAGGCGAGGCCGCCGAGGATGATGATGGTGATGAACTGGATGGAGAGAAAGAAGCTGAACTCCTGGGGATCGAGGAATCCCACCAAGAATGCGCTCAGGGCCCCAGCCAGCCCCGTGTAGAGCGCGCTGACGGCGAAGGCGATGGTCTTGTACTGGGCGAGATTCACGCCCATGGCCTCCGCGGCTTTCTCGTTCTCGCGGATGGCGAGGAATGCGCGTCCGGTCCGCCCCCGGACCACGTTGCGCGCGAACAGAAGCATCGCGACGGTGACGACCAGGA
>WNGF01006943.1_pt1 | contig 14464 bp, 10 predicted proteins | sample 5400641 | NCBI WGS metagenome assembly WNGF01 (sample SAMN13153371, study PRJNA577476) | soil metagenome | isolation source: 80 cm soil or saprolite under grassland replicate 2 | place: USA:California | collected 2016-06-15
CGCGCCAAAACTTAAATCTTAAAACTTAAAACTGTTCTGTTTACGCTGTTGTCCTCATGCAAGAACGCACAAAATCTTTCTACGTCGTATTTGCCATCGCGGCGGCGCTAATTGTTCCGGCTGCCATTGCATTGCGAACCGTCATTCATCCGGCCATTTTGCAAGCCACTTCGGACAATCCGACGCCGCTCGGATATACATGGAGCCTGGCGCTGTTCATTGTTCCCATAGGAGCTCTGGCATGGTGGTTTGCCTGTCGGCCTGATCTGAAGTTTCCACGAAAAGCATTTTGGCGCACGATCGCGGTGCTCACTCCGCTCGGATTCGCCTTGGATCTCCTTTTCGGCAACGCGTTCTTCATCTTTCCAAACAAAGCGGCCACTCTTGGCTGCGAGATCCCAGCGCTAGGCGGGGCGCTCCCGATCGAAGAATTCATTTTCTATCTGACAGGTTTCATGCTCGTTCTGCTGAGTTACATCTGGTGCGACGAATATTGGATGGCCGCTTACAACGTCCCTGACTACGGGGAAGCGGCCAGGGAGATACCGCGCATCGTTCGTTTTCATTTTGCTTCCGTGGTTCTTGGTGTCGCCTTGATCGCAGCCGCAATCGTGTACCACAAGTTCGTCTCCGGCGCATCGGAAGGGTTCCCGTGGTATTTTACTTATCTTGTCTGCGCTTCGCTCATTCCGTCGGCCGGCTTTTTTTACACCGCACAACGGTTCATTAACTGGCGCGCGTTCAGCTTCACGTTTTTTCTGCTTCTCCTTATCAGCTTGTTTTGGGAAGCGACGCTCGCTTTGCCGTATGGCTGGTGGGAATATCGCACCAATATTCTCATCGGGCTGCAGATCGGGGCATGGTCCGGTCTGCCCATTGAAGCAGTCTGCGTTTGGTTCGCTGTGAGCTTTACCACTGTTATCACTTATGAAGTAATCAAAATTTGGAAAGCACTTGGTGTTCGCGCGCTCGAAGCGTTCTTTGGAATTAGAAAATAGCAATTCCCCTTTTTTAGCGCTCAACGCTTAACCTCCAACGTTCAATGAAACTCATCCGAAAATGACGAGCCGGATCGAATCGGGCAATTGTTGCGCGACATTGGTGGCCACGCTGCCGCGAAGCAGTTTGGCCATGGCGGTGCGCTGCGATGCGCCGATGATGAGATAATCAACTCCCATCGTCGCGGAAAGGTCGAGGATAGTCGAAGCGGCGTCCTCGCTCACGGCATAAATCGGCAGCACGCAAATGTCGCGCTCAGCACCGAGCTTCAGCATCATCGACATGATTGCGCTGGCTTCAGGGTTATCCTGCCACCGTCCACGTCCTACCGGCGCCGGTCCGCCACCGTAAAAAATGGCGATCTCCTTCACGTAAAGCACACAGAGAGTGGCCTTGCGCAGTTGCGCTTCCTCCAGGGCAAACGTGAGCACAGGGGTGAGGCCACGCGCCGCGACCATGATTTTTTGGCCTTCTTCCAAACGGGGGCGCATCGTGGCCACGAGATCGGGCGTAACCATCTGGGCAACTTCGCGCGTGACCGTGAGAGTGGTGAGCCCGTGCCGCTTCAACGTGTAGGCGCGCAATGCCAAGCCGCCGATCAACACGCACGTGACGAAAAAGAGCGCATCGGGCTTGGTATGCGCGAGCGTGAACTCTACGCATGCAAGAATGACAAACGTAATCCCGAAGAGAACTCGATCGTACCAAGTGAAGCCGGCGGTTCGATTGACCGCGCATGATCCGACATTCAGGGTGATGGCCCCGACGACGCCTATCGCGTACAGTCCTGCCAGGGAAGTAAAATCGGCGGCGCTGAGGACCACAACCACCGGCAAGCCGAAGGCGATCAGAAGCGGAATCCATGGGACGCCATGGCGATTCAGCCGCTTGAACTGGCGGGGCAGCTCGCCGTCGCGCGTGACCATGTAAAGGAGCCCGATCATCGCAACGATGGCCGTGTTCGAAGCGCTCAGAAGGAGGAAGAAAAATACGATGCCAACAATCCAGCCGAACACGCTTCCAAACGCAGGCGAAACAGAAGCGGCGCCGAACTGTTCGCCAATGAAACGCAGCATATCTTCCTTGCGTTCCTCGATAGCGGCCGCGATTGCGCTGTCGCCGCCAAGATGAAGTGTTTGGCCCAGCACGCTCGGCAGAGATAGCATCGCCCAGCCGAGCAGCGCCGTAGCGAAGACGACCTCGATCGCCACCGGCGCAATCGCCTTGAGCGATTCACGCGCAACGCTCGGGTGTTCCGGCGTCGATCCCGGATCGAGCTTGATCACTCCGGTGAGATTGGCGATCGATTCCGCCCCGGAGAGGGCAAGGATCACCCCAACAAATTGTACCCACAATCTCCCAACGCTCTCGTGCCGCGGCTGCAAAAATTGCGTCGTAAGATGCGGCGCGCTGATCGCGATTAGCGCGACTACAATGATCACTGTCGGCAACGCAAGTGCAATGGCCATGCTGCCGCTATGCCTCGGGCCGAAATAATTAATCGCGCCTAGAAACAACAGCACCGCCGTCGTGGTCAGCGCGATATGATCGCGAAGAAACTTGATCCACACGATCTGCTCCGCGCCGGAAGTGATGTAGCTCAATGCAGACCAGCCGCTGAGCGCAGCCGTGACCGTCAGGTCCGCGACGAGCAGTAACGCGCCGACCACGGCAAGCAGGCGGCCTTGCGAACGCGCCGCCGAGTACACACCGCCGCCATCCGGAAAATGACGGCAGATAACTACGTAATTAATCCCGACCAGACCCGTAACCGCACAGACCGCAAGAATGATAGGGAGAGATGAGAACCCGGCGGCGACGAACGCCAGACCGATCACGTAACATTTGCTGGTGCCCCAATCCCCGTAGAGGAATGCGCCCGCACGTTTCCAATCGACATTGCGTGGCCGATGCACGCCAGAGGTCGCGTCGAGAATAATATCAGCCATCGCTATTGGCTCTGACTCTTCATTGCACGCTCATTCGGTGGCAAGATGTTTCTTCTGGCAGCGACACGACCCACGCAGCTCCTGAACGACGGAAATCGCTATCCCGTAAATCGATAGCCGATCCCGGGCGCGGTCTTTATCAGCGATGGCTTCGCCGGATCCGACTCGATTTTTTGCCGGAGATGCGTGACGTAAACACGGAGGTATTGCCGATGTTCTTCCGATTTCGGACCCCAGATTTCACGCAAGATGTATCTGTGCGTGAGGACGCGCCCAGGATGCCTGACAAACAAGCGGAGCAAGGCGTACTCGGTGGCGCTCAGTTTGATTTCGCGGCCCGCGCGCGTCACCACACGCGCCGTAAGATCGACAACCAGATCACCATTCTTGAACACGGAAATCTCTTCCTCTGGACGGGTTTTTCGTTGTGCTGCGCGGAGGCGCGCCAGCAACTCCGGCGTGCTGAAGGGCTTGGTTACGTAATCATCTGCGCCGGCATCCAGAGCGGCCACTTTTTCGTGAACATCGTCACGGACGGTGAGGACAATCACCGGCGCCTCGCTCCATTCGCGCAATCGTTTCAGCACTTCGAGTCCCTCAAGATCGGGCAAACCGAGATCGAGAAGGACGATAGCGGGTTTGTAATTAGCAATTTCAATCAGGCCCTGCTGGCCATTCTCAGCTTCGTGCACCTGATACTTTTCTCCCTCCAGCGCGACTCGCAGAAGCCGCCGGATTTGCACCTCATCGTCGATGATGAGCGCGACCGGTTTCATTAAGAGCCTATTGAAATACCCGGCCACGCCGCGCGGAAGCGGTTTGAGCTGGATGGCAAGGCGCGAGCGACGAGCATGTCCGCAGCGACCTGTGAGGAGCGAGCAACGCAGCCAGACACCCCAAAGCGCTTCCGCCCTCCGGGTTGCGCCGCCTTTTCGCCTTTCCGGCGTTGCTCGTCGGTTACAGACCGCTGCGGGTATGCGCACTCCTCCCGCCTTGGAAAGACGAAAAATCGACAGCAACGCGGCATGGCTGGGTATTTCAATAGGCTCTTACGCGGTTGCTTCGCTTGGCAATCGCATCGGTTCGCCAACCGGAATTCGAATAGTGAATCGCGCGCCGCCGCCTTCGCGATTCTCCGCAACGAGCTGGCCGCCGTGCGCTTCCACGAGTTGCCGGGCAATGGAAAGCCCAAGGCCAAGGCCGCCGGGACGCGTTCTCGGACCGCGGTAAAACTTTTCGAAAACCTTGTTCCCTTCGCCGGGCTCAAGACCAGGACCGCGATCGGCCACAGAAATAGTAAGCATTGAGCCATCGCGCGCAGCGCTCACTTCGATCGGTTTATCGCTCCCGCCGTGCGCAGCAGCGTTCGAAAGTAACGCATTCAACGCCTGTTGAATGAGACGCGCATCCACAGAGATGGCCGGGAGGTCATTATCGATGCTGATTCGAACGCTGTCGTTTAATCCCGAAGAAGCGACCGCTTCGCGTACCAACTCCGCTGGATCGCACCATTCACGTAATGGTTGCAAGAGGCCCGATTCCAACCGGGTCGCGTCGAGCAAATGATCGACGGTGCGGGTCAGCCGCTGCACGGCCTGCTGCAATTCGGCGCGGTTGGGTTGTTCCGAAGATTTTCCGGATTGGAGAGCGACCGACATTGCGGCCAAAGGCGTCTTCAATTCGTGGGAAACAGAATCGAAAAGCGCTTTCTGCAATTTCTGGGACTGCCGGGAAATTTGCGCCGCGCGGCTTTCTTCGAGCGCGCGTTCCTTTTTCACGAACAACGCCAGCTGTGCGGCAAAAGCGTCGAGCAATTCGCGTTGCTCCAGCGTAGGCGTGGCTGGAAGGCGGACAGTGAGCACACCTTCTGCCCGATCGCCGGTAACGAGCGGCACGTGCAGTGACTCCGCGTCCGGCAATGTGTCAGTCGATCTTCCGGCAGTTTGTTTTTTTTGAAACGCCCAGACTGCTACGCTCTCGTCTTTGCTCGACGGCGTGAACGTGCTCGCCCAGTGACGCGACAGACCGCTCTCGTCACACAACCAGACCGCAGCATCGGATTGAAACGATTCTTTGATTAACGCGAAAACTTTCGGCAGCGCTTGATCCAGATCGCGGCTGGCGGCGAGCGCACGCGTGAATCGATACAGTGCAGTCGCGCGCTGCTCGCGGCGGCGCTCGGCTTGTTCGCGCTCGCGCAATTGCGTTGCCAGATGACCGATTACGAGCGCGACCACGAAGTACGCGCTGAACATCATGAAGTCCTGAAATTGCTCGATGTGGAACGTGAATCGCGGCGGAACATAAAGGAAATTCCAGAGCATGGCGCTGAGCGCGGCGAGAAAAAGCGTTGGCCATCGACGCAAACGCATTCCAGCGAGCACGACAGCGAGCAGGTAAAACAGCGCGACCGCGTAGTACCCCGTGTAGGTGAAGATTGACAAGGAAATCGCAGTGACAATTGCTGCAATAGCAAGGGCGATACCGAAGTCACGCCATGGGGCGCGTGCGAGTCGCTCCTCAATAGTTTCTCGTCGCGGCGCCGCCGATTCCTCTGCCGGAATCATGTGGATATCAATGTTGCCGCTGTTGCGCATGAGCCAGCGTAATGGGTCGCGCTTCCAAAATAAAAGCCAGCGCCCTCCAAGCGGTTTTCCAATGACGATCTGGGTGACGTTGTGCTCACGTGCGATACGCAATAACGTCTCGCCGACATCAGTGCCCGGGGTCGAAATGACTTCTGCTCCCAGTTGGCGTGCGAGCGCGAGATATCGAGTTAAGCGCGACTGTTCTTCCTGTGACAGAGGGCGTGGCTGCTCGATGTTGGCGACAATCCATGATGCTTCCATGGATGACGCGAGCCGCCGCGTATAACGAATCAATCGTTCGGAGTACGGACTCGCGCTCACTGCGACGAGCAGGCGATCACCACTCTTCCACGGTCCAGCGATTCTTTCTTCCGACATGATGTCGCGCAGGTCGCGATCGACATGCTCGGCGACGAGGCGAAGCGCCATTTCGCGCAAAGCCGTCAGATTGCTTTCGCGGAAAAAATTCTTTGCCGCCCATTCTGCGCGTTCGCCGAGATATACTTTTCCCTCGGCCATGCGTGACAACAATTGTTCCGGCGTCAGATCGACAAGGACGATTTCATCGGCCAGATCGAGAACCGAATCAGGAACCGTTTCACTGACTGGCGCACCGGTGATTTGGCGGACGGTATCGCTTCGGCTGCCGACGTGCTGAACATTCAGCGTGGTGAAAACATCGACACCAGCATCGAGCAATTCGAGCACATCCTGATAACGCTTTGGATGACGCGAGCCCGGAGCGTTGGTGTGTGCGAGCTCATCGACGACTGCGAGCCCCGGATGCCAGGTTAGAATAGCATCCAGGTCCATCTCCGTGAGGGTAGTGCCGCGGTATTCGACCTGTGCGCGTGGCATAATCGGCATCCCCTCGAGCAGCGCCTCCGTTTCCTTGCGTCCGTGAGTCTCGACAATGCCGACGACAACTTCGCATCCTTCCGCTTGCTTCTGCCGCGCGGCTTGCAGCATGGCGTAGGTCTTCCCCACGCCCGGCGACATCCCGAAGAAAATCTTTAACTTACCGCGCGCAGACTCAGCTTCTTCGCGCTCCATTCGCGCCAGAATCTCATCTGGATTTGGCCGCTCCGGGTCGCTCATATCCGAGCTTACGACAATCTGCTCTTCAAAAAAAGAGGCTGTCCGACATAAAGTGACAGCCACTCAATATCCTGCGCCGTTGACCGACCGACCGTGGCCTACTTCGTAGAGAAATATCGATCGCGTGCGCTTCTCTCTAAAACGTGAAGAGCGCGTCCGCGCTGAACATTACCTGATCTTTGTCGCCATTGTCGAACACTGCCTTGCTCGAGTGGTCGTAGCGGATTTCCGGTCTAAACAGTAAGTGCGAAAGAAATGCGTTTTCGGGAAACGGCTTGATGGCAACGCCAAAGCTTGCCGCGTAGAAATTAGCGCTAACAGGAATACCGACTGAGAACCCGCTGGCAGCATCGCGATACCACTCCAACCGTGTGTTCAAAGTGAAATGTGGATCTACCGCGTAGCTGAGGTAGCCATCTACAGCGCCCCACCGTTTGGCGCCGCCGCTTAAGCCAGGAATCTCTGGAGCGTTTACGAAGTCAATTCCTATGCCGGCGCTCAATTCGTCCGTAATCTTGTGCGTGACAACCAGGTCCAGGTATGTCCACCAGTGACTATTATCGCCTCTGGGTAAGTTAGGCCCCACGCCGATTGGAAACTCCGGGCCTTCGGTCATGACGAAAGTGACCGAAGTTTTATCGCTGGGTGCCCAAATAATCCGACCTAGAAAATCCAAGGCGTTGTTGGCGTCGCGGGTGGACTGGTTCCAACCGCGCGTGAATCCGGCTTCGAACGTCCATTTCGGGCTGTGCACGTAAGTGAATAACACGCCGGTCTGTGTACCTGGTTCAGCGTAGAGAAACGAGTAGCTGTGGGAGTAGAAGTTCCGAGCGGGGTCGCCAAACGCGTTGTAGATATTCGCGCTGTAGTTCTCGAATCCCGCCAGTTCGATCCATTTGCCCGCTCGAACCCGCATTGGTAAGCCGGGCAAGGTTACATCCACCCACGCTTGCAGAAGGTCCCATTGATTGCGGCCAGTCTGATCATCGAACATTCCATTTGAGTGGATGAATGCCGCATCGGCACCGTAAAGACCTTCCACACGGAAACCGACGTCGAACTGCTTCTTGGTCGGGTCCACCGCTCGCTCCAAGTTCAAGCTGATGTTGTCCAGAATGAAACTATTCTTGAACTTGTTATATCCCAGGAACGTGGGGCCGTCTTCATTATGCGAGGCGCTAAAGTCATAGAAATAACCGCTCTCGATGTATCCGTAGAGATTGATGCCAAGATCCTTGAGAGGTTTAGCAATGCCGGCTTGATCAAGGAGGTACATTAACGGCGCTGGCGGCGATGGAGTCGGCGTTGCGTCGGCAGAAACTTGTTTGTCCGATGCGAACGCTAGAGTGGTGCATAACATGACCCCACTGGCGATGATGGTTTTTTTCATAGACCTGCGGACGCGCCTGCCTTCAGTATCGGCGCGACGACGAAGGTCGCGGATTATCGACGAACCAAGTCCAGAACGGCGGCTCATCGAGTCGCGATCGATGTGCTCGACGCCAGCGTCGCAAGCTGTTGCGAGCTTTCCCGCCCGTCTCGCTCGCTTCTTTCCCGCTCTCTGGTTGCCTTCGGGATGAAACGACCGCTGCTTGTCCCGGCGAACGACTTCGAACGATCTCGACATAAATCGGGACAAAGACGAACACGATTGTTCTAACGCTTTTCATCAGCGCGCCTGATCGAGAGCGCGATTCAGCTCCAGCACATTCACGCCCGGGTCGCCGAAGACACCAAAATCTCGCGGATCGGTGTATCGCTGAATGAGCTCGCGCACTTTTTCCTCACTCAAAGCCCGAACTTGAGTCACCCGTGCCGTTTGGAGCTCGGCGTTACGCAAACCGATGTGCGGATCCAGTCCGCTGCCCGACGCGCTGACTGCATCCGCAGGCACAGGCTCGGATTCACTCAAACCATTTTCGGCTCGATACGCCGCTATGCGTTCTTTGATTGCGTCATTTAGTTTTTGCGAAGTCGGGCCGAGATTGCTGCCGCCGGAACTCGCTGCATCGTACCCGTTGCCCGCAGCGGAAGGTCGCGGATGAAAATATTTCGGATCAGCGAACGCCTGGCCTAACAACTTCGATCCGCGAACTGTTCCATTTGGATCGACAATCAAACTGCCATTGGCTTTGTCGCGAAAGAATGCCTGCGAAATTCCGAAAACGATCAGCGGGTAGAGACCGCAGCAGATGACAGCGAGTACCAACGTCGACACGATTGCGCCGCGAATGTGGGAGAAGAAATCTTTCACTTCGTTAGACCAAATGGAACGTCGTGATGATAAGATCGATCAGTTTGATGCCGATGAACGGAACGATGATTCCGCCGAAGCCGTAGATGAGCAGGTTGCGCTGTAGAATTGCGAGCGCGCCCATCGGTTTGTAAGCGACGCCGCGCAATGCCAAAGGGATCAGAGCGATGATGATTAACGCGTTAAAAATGACAGCGCTCAGAATGGCACTCGTGGGACTGTGAAGATGCATGATGTTGAGCGGCGCCACCTCGGAAAACCTGATCATCAACATTGCAGGAATGATCGCGAAATACTTCGCCACATCATTTGCGATGCTGAATGTGGTAAGCGAGCCGCGTGTGATCAGCATCTGTTTCCCGATCTCAACGATATCGAGCAGCTTCGTCGGATTGCTGTCGAGATCGACCATGTTGCCGGCTTCGCGCGCCGCCTGCGTGCCAGTGTTCATCGCGACGCCAACATCGGCTTGCGCGAGGGCCGGCGCGTCGTTCGTTCCGTCACCGGTCATGGCAACTAGATGGCCTTCTGCTTGTTCGTGCCGGATGCGCTTGAGCTTTTGTTCCGGGGTGGCTTGCGCCATGAAGTCGTCCACGCCGGCTTCAGCGGCAATCGCCGCGGCAGTGAGTGGATTGTCGCCGGTGATCATCACCGTCTTGATTCCCATTTTGCGCAACTGCGCGAAACGGTCCTTAATTCCGCCTTTGACGACATCTTTGAGCTCGACCGTGCCGAGCGTCATTATGTCCGACGCGACAACCAACGGCGTGCCGCCGCGATGGGAAATTTCGTCAACCGTTTTCGCGACGGATTGCGGAAACATCCCGCCCGCTGATTCGACAAATCCGCGCACCGCTTCAGCCGCGCCCTTGCGCACACGCATGGTCGGTTGCGTCCCGTTGGCATGAAGATCGACGCCGCTCATGCGCGTCTGTGCGGTGAATGGCACGAACGTCGCCTCCAGTTCGTGCATTTCCCGCGCGCGCAATCCGAACTTCTCTTTCGCGAGTACGACAATCGAGCGTCCTTCCGGTGTTTCGTCCGCTAGTGAACTTAATTGCGCGGAGGCAGCCAAATCACTAGCCTCGACGCCGGGCGCGGGATGAAAGCCAACCGCCATGCGATTGCCGAGCGTGATCGTCCCGGTTTTATCGAGCAACAAGACATCGACATCGCCAGCGGCTTCCACGGCGCGCCCACTCATTGCAAGCACGTTGCGCTGAAGGACCCGGTCCATTCCCGCGATGCCAATCGCGCTGAGTAAGCCGCCGATAGTTGTTGGAATCAAACAAACCAGCAGCGCCACAAGAACGGGAATCGAAAACGCCGCGCCTGAATAAATGCCGAACGGTTTCAGCGTGACGCATACCAAGAGAAAAATGAACGTCAATGCGGCGAGAAGAATCGTGAGCGCGATCTCGTTAGGCGTTTTCTGGCGACGGGCACCCTCAACCAGCGCAATCATCTTATCCAGAAAACCGGCGCCTTTATCGGCCGTGATACGAATGACGATTCGATCGCTCAACACGCGAGTGCCTCCGGTCACCGCGCTGCGATCGCCCCCACTCTCGCGGATCACCGGCGCGGATTCGCCGGTGATCGCTGCTTCATCCACGCTGGCAATTCCTTCTACGACATCGCCGTCTGCCGGGATTATGTCGCCGGCCTCACAAACGACCAGGTCGCCTTTCTGCAACGACGGAGCGGGAACTTTTTCCTCGCGACCGTTCCTCAGGCGGCGCGCGACTGTGTCCTTGCGCGCCCGACGCAGACTTGCTGCTTGCGCTTTGCCTCGACCTTCAGCGACGGCTTCAGCGAAATTGCCGAAGAGCACCGTGAACCAGAGCCAGATTGCCAGTTGGGCCACGAAGCCGCGCAGTCCCGGCACCGCCGTGAAAATTCCCACGGTCGTAAGCGCGGCCCCGACCATCGTCACGAACATGACCGGGTTCTTGACCATCAGACGCGGGTTCAGCTTCTTGAACGCATCGCCGATGGCCGGACCAACAATGTTCCAGTCGAAAAGCGATGCAGATTTTTGTGTCATGGCGTTTGGATTTCGATCTTAGAAAAGTTTTCCGCCTTGCATGAGGAAGTGCTCAACGATTGGCCCGAGCGTCAACGCGGGGAGAAAGTTGAGCGCGCCAACCAACAGCACGGTGCCGAGCAGCAAAATGAGAAATGTTCCTCCATGCACTGGAAACGTGCCGGCACTGGGCGGCGCGACTTTCTTTTGTACTAACGAACCGGCCAGCGCCATGATCGGCACGATCATCAGGAAACGGCCGAACAACATGTCCAGGCCGAGGGTTGTGTTGTACCAAGGCGTATTTCCGGATAGACCGGCGAACGCGCTGCCGTTATTCCCTGCGCCGGAGCTGAACGCGTAGAGAATTTCGCTCAGTCCGTGTGGCCCGTTGTTGTTTAACCCGGCCAGACCCCACTTGCTCACCACCGCCCAGGCTGCGAAGCCAAGAATCGAGATGGCAAGAATTAGCAAAGAGAGCATCGCCATCTTCACGTCATACCCTTCAATTTTTTTCCCGAGATATTCCGGTGTGCGCCCGACCATCAGGCCGGCGATGAAAACCGCGAGCACCACGAACACCAGCATCCCGTAAAGGCCGGCGCCGACACCGCCGATGATGATTTCGCCTAACTGGATGTTGAACAACGGAACGAAGCCGCCCAGCACCGTGAATGAATCGTGCATCGAATTGACAGCGCCGCAGGATGCATCGGTCGTAACCGTGGCAAAGAGTGCGGAATTAAAAATGCCGAACCGGACCTCTTTGCCCTCCATGTTGCCGCCGGGGACCCCAAGATGATGATGAATGGGATTGCCGTTTGCTTCCGCCCACCAACACAACAGCACGCCGCCGAGAAACAAGGTGACCATCGCTGCCCAGACGGTCCAACCGTGTTTCTGGTTCTTCACTGTCCGGCCCAGGTAGTAAGTCAGCCCGCTCCCGATTGCGAAAATCGAAAGCATCTGCAGGAAATTTGAGAGTGGCGTGGGATTCTCGAACGGATGTGCGGCATTCGCGTTGACGTAACCGCCGCCATTGGTTCCAAGCATTTTGATTGCGACCTGCGACGCCATTGGACCTTGCACGATGTTCTGTTCGGTCACAGTCTGCTCTTCCGTCACCGGCTTTCCGGAAGCGTCTTTGATCGTCTCGCCTTGGTCGTTTTTCTTTTCGACCTGTACCTTCATCGGCTCGACCAGCGTGGCTTTGGTGTAAGGCTTGAAATTTTGAATCATGCCCTGCGACACCAGGAATACTGCGAAGATCAGACAAATCGGCAGCAGCAGATAGTAAGTCACGCGAACCAGGTCGACCCAGAAATTGCCGATCGTTTTCGCGGAGTACCGCGCAATTGCCCTAACCAGCGCAGCGGCAATGGCGATGCCTGTGGCTGCCGAGACAAAATTGTGAAACGTCAGTCCGACCATCTGCGAGAAGTACGAGAGCGTCGATTCGCCGCCGTAGTTCTGCCAGTTGGTGTTGGTGGTGAAACTTGTCGCGGTGTTGAATGCGAGATCGGGATTTACCGCGCCAAACTTTTGTGGATTAAGTGGCAGAAGATTTTGTAGTCTTAGGATCACGTACGTGAAAACGCAGCCGAACAAACTGAAAAGCAACATCGCGAGCGTGTACTGTTTCCAATTATGCTCCTCGGCAGGCTTGATACCCATGACGCGATACGTTCCGCGCTCGAGCGGGCGCAGCAGAGGATCAAGAAACGTTCTGCCATTCGCGTCCAGCACCTGCACGAGATAAAGCCCCATCGGCTTCGTGATCAGCGCGAGCGCGATCAGAAAGATTGCAAGTTGAATCCAACCGGGTGTGTCCATGTGAATCTTAGAATTTTTCCGGCCAAATCATTGCCACGAGCAGATAAACGAAGAGTAGCGATGCGATAATTCCGACGATGGCCGTTTCCATTTTGTCTTCCTACAGCTTCTCGCAAAAACGCACGTAGAGCGCGCTCGCGATAAAAAAGGCTATGACGATCCCGACGAAAATGAGGTCGTTCATATTATCGCCCGTCCTGTCCCCGCTTAAGGGCTTTCCGTTCGCGGAAGCTCACCAGAAGCGCGCTTAAGACGTAAAAGATCCAGACGGCAATTCCGGTAACGATCAATCCATTCATAGTTGACTCCAACTGTCAGCGAACTCGCGGGAGCAGCGTTAATTAAACTGCGCGCTAAATGCGTTAAAAAATTGTTAACGCCTGGAAGAGGCGGCGGACTAGAGACCGCCGCTCCTTGATGATCGTTCGCGCCTATGGCTGAAGATGTGCGATGGCTTCGATCTCGGCGGTCTGTGGAAACATGTCGAGAGGTGTAACCGACTGGATGGTGAACTTTTCCTGCAGTTCTTTTAGGTCACGAGCCAGTGTGGCGGGATTGCAGGAAACGTAAATCAGTGTTGTTGGCGCAAGACTAACAATCGCTTTGCGAGTGTTTGCGCTTAGGCCGGTCGCCGGAGGATCAACGATCAACGTCGAGGACTTCAACGAGCCGCGGTCTGCGACCGCCGGGGCGGCCTGGAGCGCGCCCTTCCTTGTTTGTTGCGGCAGCCGAGATAGCTCAGCTTCCACATCGCCGGCGACGTACGTTTCTTTATCAGTCGCGTTTTCTTTCGCGGCTGCGATTGCAAACTCGTCCCAATCGATTCCGACAACACGCTCAAACTTGTTGAGCAACGCTTTGGCGAAGAAGCCTGCGCCACAGTAAGCATCGATAAGAAGATCCTGATTCGACGGAACAAGATCCACAACTAAATCGCGCAGTGCCTCTGCAACCTCATCATTAGTTTGAGAGAAGACGCGCCGGTCCGAGGACGTGCGCAAGGTGTAATGTCCATCGCGCGGCTGTCGCTCCCGAAGTTCCGTCAGCGCCCGATTCACTTCGCCGCACGAAATGGGGCACCGCTCGACATCGACCAAGCGATGTGAATCGCGCCGGAAAAATCCGAGGGATATCTTTGAGTTTGCCGATTCGCTGAAGAACGTTGCGCACCTGCCGCCATTTTATCGCCAGCTGATGTTCGTAGTCGATGTGCTGGTATGCACATCCGCCGCAACGGCCAAAATACGGACACTCCGGCGTTACGCGATGGGGGGAGCTTTCCTTAACTTCTACCAAGTCCGCCTCGGCGAATTGTTTTTTCTCACGCAAGATCTCGGCGGAAACCAGTTCGCCCTCAATCGTGTACGGGACGAAAACGGCTTTCCCCTGCTCGCGCCCAACCCCTTTCCCACCAAAAGCGATATCTTCAATTTTCAGATCTACAACGCGCATATGATTTCAAAATTCAAATCTCTAAAATCGAAAATCGCGCGTCTTGATCAATTCGTCATTTGATAGATTTGGGATTTGAGCATTGTTTTGAAATTCGGGATTCGATATTCGGATTTTCATCCTGTTATGGCCTGGCGACTGCACGAACACGTTTTGCGTGGCAAAATCGATAACCGCACGCGCGGGCGCGTGACCGGTGAGATTTGGCTGGCCGGCATCGACCAGCCGCTGGTGTTGGAATTATCAGGCGACTGTGCGCCCGACC
>WNGF01013223.1_pt1 | contig 14457 bp, 11 predicted proteins | sample 5400641 | NCBI WGS metagenome assembly WNGF01 (sample SAMN13153371, study PRJNA577476) | soil metagenome | isolation source: 80 cm soil or saprolite under grassland replicate 2 | place: USA:California | collected 2016-06-15
CAACAACGTCGAGCAGGTGCTCGTGAACGCGCCGGCTGTGGGCACCTGGACGATCCGGGTCGGCGCGACCGCCGTGAACGTCGGCGCACCCGGCCAAGGATTCGCGGTCGTAGCGACCGCGCGGATGTCGGCGCCGGCCATCCAGGTCCCTGGAGGCGTGAACCTGGCCGCGACGTGTCTCGGCAGCGCGTCGCTGGCGGACCTCAACGTTTGCAACACGGCTTCTGAGGATCTGATCGTGAGCGGAATCGCCTCGTCGAATGCGCAGTTCTCGGTCCAGACGCCTTCCTCCGGCTTTCCCGTCAAGATCGGGCCGAACGCTTGCTTCCCGTTCAAGGTGGCGTTCGCTCCCACGGCGGAAGGTCCGCAGACTGCGACGCTGAGCGTGTCGAGCAACGATCCCGAGACACCCGTGGTCGCTGTGGCGGCGACCGCGACGGGGACGCAGAAGGACATCCGCGTGACTGGCTCGACGACGTTCGGTGTGGTCTCGGCTTGGAGTCCCGGGATTCGCACGCTCGCCGTGTGCAACATCGGCAACTGCCCTCTCGCCGTATCCGGCGCGACGATCAATTGCCTCGATTTTTCCTTCGTCGCGAACCCGCTTCCCGCCACTTTGGCCTCGAGCGCGTGCGTGGACCTTGCCGTGGAGTTCACTCCCACTCTTCCGGGCCCCAAGACTTGCCAGTTGCAGATCATGAGCGACGACCCCGACACTCCGATCGTGACCCGTACGCTGTCGGCCCGCACTCCGCCGGCGGTGAGCGTGCATGCCGGACTCGTCGACGCCCACGGGCCTTTCGGCAACGTCGCCGGGACAGGATCGAGCATTGACTTCGACTTCGTGAACCCGGTGGGACCGAAGCTCGCGTGGGATCTCCGCCTGGGCCGATCGCGCTTCGACGGGACGGCTGGACAGCCCGACACCAAGGTCTGGAGGTTCGGCGCCAACGCCAAGTACACGTTCAACCCGGCCGACCCGCTGCGGCTGTTCGTCAATGGCGGCCCGAACCTGTACCACTTCGATCCGGGCGCGGTCGAGGGTGGCTTCAACGTCGGGCTCGGCCTGAACCTACCCGTCGGGAAGCGGTTCTCCTTCGAGGCGACCTACAACTACAACCGCGCGATCACGGCGTCGCCCGACCTCCCGTTCAGCCAGTTCCTGCTGGGGCTGCTCGTGAGTTTCTAGCCAGCCTGAGGATTGAGATCATGCTGGCCACGTACCCGGACGGTTTGCTCTACGCGAGGGCTCCGGAGGCCGAGCTCCGGCCCTTAGCCGGTGAGCACTGAAGGAGAGGCTACTTCGTCAGGTCTCGAGCCAGCCTCGGGAACGGTGGACGGCTCTGGCCCAGCCGCGGTAGGACTCCTCGCGGCGGTCGGCGGTCCACTCGGGCTCGAAGGTTCGGTCCTCGCGCCAGAGGCTTGAGAGCTCGGTGAGCGAGGTGTAGGCGCCGCAAGCCAGGCCGGCGGCTTGTGCGGCGCCGAGGGCGGTGGTTTCGCGGACGGCGGGGCGGACGACGGGGATTCCGAGGACGTCGGCCTGCAGTTGCATGAGGAAGTTGTTTTCCGTGGCGCCGCCGTCCACCTTGAGGGACTCCGGCGGACGGCCGCTGTCCGAGGCCATGGCTTCGAGGACCTCGCGGCTCTGGAAGGCGATCGCCTCGAGGGTCGCGCGCACGAGATGGGCGCGGGTCGCGAAGCGGGTGAGGCCCACGATCGTGCCGCGAGCGCTCATGTCCCAGTGTGGCGCGAAGAGACCCGAGAAGGCCGGCACGAAATAGACGCCCCCGGCGTCCGGAACCGAGCGCGCGATCGGCTCGGTCTCCGCGGCGGTCGCGACGAGCCCGAGTCCGTCGCGGAGCCACTGCACGGCCGATCCGGTCACCGCGACCGATCCCTCGAGCGCGTAGGCGCGCTCTGCCGACGGCGCGGCGGCCGCGGTCGCGAGGAGGCCGCAGCGGCTCTCGGAGGGAGCACCGCCTGTGTGTTGTAGGAGAAAGGAGCCGGTGCCGTATGTATTCTTCGCCTCTCCGGCGCGAAAACACGCCTGCCCAAAGAGGGCCGCCTGCTGGTCGCCGAGGTCCGCGCATACCGGGATCCTCGCGCCAAAGGGTCCATCGGGAAGAGTCCAGCCGTAGGGCTCGGCCGCGATGGAGGGGGCGATCCGCGCCAGGGCACCCGCCGGCACCTCGAAGCGGTCGAGGAGGTCCGGGTCCCAGGCGAGGGTGGCGAGTGCGCAGAGGAGCGTGCGCGAGGCGTTCGTCGGATCCGTCACGTGGGCTCCGCCACGGGGACCTCCGGTCAGATTCCAGATCACCCAGGAATCCATGGTGCCGATCCGCAGACGGCCCGAGGCGGCGAGGGGCTTCGCCTCCGGCACGTTGGCGAGGAGCCAGTGGATCTTCGTTGCCGAAAAGTAGGTGCGGATGGGGAGTCCCGTGCGCGAGCGCACCTCCGGTTCGAAACCGGCGGCGATCAGTGCGCGGCACTTGGTGTCGGTGCGTGTGTCCTGCCAGACAATCGCGGGCGCGATCGGGATCCCGGAGCGTGCGTCCCAGAGGACGACCGTCTCGCGCTGGTTCGTGACGCCAAGCGCGAGCACGGGCTCGCGCGGCCCGGCGGCGACCGCCTCGGCGACGACTCGCTCGACGTTGTCCCGAATCTCCAGAGCGTCGTGCTCGACCCATCCGGGATGGCGAAAGGTCTGCGCGTGCTCGCGATAAGCGGAGGCGACCACGCGCCCGGCGAGATCAAACAGGAAGCAGCGCGTTCCGGTGGTCCCCTGGTCGATCGCCGCGAGGAGAGACATCGGACAAAAGCTATCAGCTCTCGGCCCTCAGCTCTCAGCGGTCAGCTGACAGGGACAGGCGCCGGGTCGCGCAGGCATGTGAATCGGGGCGGTCCGAAAACCGCGCCTTCGGCCGTCGGTCAGCGAAGGGGATGCGGTGAGAGACTAGAGGCGCTCGACGGCGTCCCGCGCCGCCTCGAGATAAACCGGTTTCGGGTTGAGCGCGTATTCGCGGAAGCACGCCTCAGTGAACTTGATGGCGTGCTCGTCGCCGGTCGCGAGGGCCCGGTCGATGAGGTCTTCGCGGCTTCCGCGGGGAGCGGCCGCCGCGCTCGATTCTCCTGGAGTTCCGCCGCTCGCGGCGTAGAGGCCCGACGCGGCCTGCCAGCCGTAGCGCAGCATTTCGCTCCGGGCCTTGACATCGAGATGTGGCAGAAGGAGGCGCATCGCGCTGGGTCCGGTCACGCCGTGAATGTAGGTGATGACGCTGCCTCGCCGCGCGACGTTGACGAGATAGACCCGGGCGAAGGTCTCTGTCAGATCCGAAATGAAAGCCGACGCGTCCCCCGTGGAATCCACCAGATCGGCCACGCCCGCAAACGGGGCAAAGGAATCGAGCGGGCTCAAACGGTCCGTGATGTTGCCGCCGGGAACACGCATCTCGGCCGGAACCGCTTTCACCTGCGCGATTGCCTTCGAAGGCATCCGCCGCTGCGGCGCGCGCCTCAGGGATTCGGGCAAGGCCCTGTAGGTCGCGGCCCAGTAGCCGAGCCCTTCCGCCAGCTCGCGGCACCGCGCCGGGGTCTCCATCTCTTCGAGACTGCGGACCGCGTGGGCGGTCCGGATGACTCCGTGGAACGCTGCCGCGACGATCCCCGGCGAGAGGAGTGGCGTCCACTCCCCGAGCACCGCGCGCCAGGGCCGGTCGTCGAGCCGCCGGCCGAAGAAGGCGATCCAGTCGCCGACGCGGGCGTCATCGCCGAGCGCTTCCCGCCACGCGGCCGGATCGATGGATCGCGAGCCGGGAGGATGCTCTCGCAGCCGTTTCCGATAAGACTCCACCCAGGGCACCACCGCCTCCGGCCGCTCGAGCCGGACGAGCGCTTCCGCCGCCATGGGCCCGTGATTCGCGAGGCCGCCCTGGTACTCCGGGCCCGTCTTCGCGAGCAGCGCAAGCGCTTCCTCCATCGCTTCCGTTCCGCGCATGCTCGTCCTCCGGGAGGCGCCGGTGCGCGCGAGGAGAGCCGGGCTCGCGATCATCCCGGATGCGGCGAGTGCCGCGCGACCGAAAAGCCGACGCCTCGACAGCGTCATTTCACGAGTCATTCTATCGCGGGCAACGGGGCGCTCGGCTCGGTAGTGACTTAGTCTGAGACTGAAGCGAATTCGCCGCCCGGAGTCGGACCGCCTCCCTCGTCGGCACGCGACGGCCTGGCCGCGACGGACAGTTTCGGGCCGTCGCTGGCCGCTCAGTCGCAGGCAGAGCAAGGCGAAAAATTCTCTGTGGCGCGCTCCTTCGCTCATCGCCTCCTCCGGGAGGCGTCCCGCCCCCGGGCTCGCAGTCCGGCTTAAGCCCCGGGTCCGAGGGCCGATGGGTGGCGCCGGACGGAGACCTCGCGCGCGGGCGGAGGAGACCTTCCTTCGTCCAACGAGACGATCCGCCCGCAGTCCGCGCGCGAGGTGGACGGCGACAGGACCCGTCGGCCCGACCTTTTCGCCAACACTACTCTCGAAGCTCAAACTAGGGCACTACCCTCGGCTCTCCCTTGCTGACTTTCGGCCTCTGGCTGGCGCGGCGTGCTGGTTCTTGCGGGCGCGTTCACGTTTGGGGAGCCGTCGGGGCGGTACACGCAGGCGTGAGGCCCGTACGTGTATCTGCGGCAGGCCTGGGGCGAGCGTCTCGCGTTTCTCTATGGCTGGCGGAGCATCCTCATCATGGATCCGGACATCATCCCGACGGTCGTCTCGGTGACCAACCGATGTTTCTATTGAATCGAGGTGTTCGTGAATAATCCGGGCCGGAGGTGCGCCATGCCACCGCTCACCGAACAGCGGCTCCGGAGAATCCGCACGGTTCTTCTCGACGAGGTGCGCGCCTTCGCGCCGGGCTGGACCGACCAGAACGAATCCGATCCCGGCGTCACCCTCCTGCAGCTCTTCGCGTTTCTGGCCGAGGCCCTGTGCTTGCGGCAGAAGGCGATGCCGCCGCGCGGCGCCGCGGTGGCGAAAAGGCTGGCGGAGGCCGCACTCTCCCTCACCGGCCCGGGCAATTCGCCGGCTGGCTGCAGAGTGCGGCGCGTGAATTACTTTTCCGGCCAGCGCCTCGGCGAGGCCGATTTCCGCGACGAGCAGGACTACTTCCGCGCCAGGCTCCGCCGCCTCAACCGGTTTCTCGAGGGTTCCGGCGTCGTCTCGGGCCTGGGTGTCTCGGTGGCCCCGGGCGGCGGCGGCCAGATCGTGGTGGTGGAGCCCGGCTTCGCGTTCGATCCCCGCGGCGAGGAGATCGAAGTCTGCGTTCAGACCTCGGTCAAGCTGCCTCCGCCATCCGGCGTGCTCCTGGTGCAACTGATCTTTTCCGAGTCTCTTGGCGTGCCCGTGACGGCAGTGCCGCCGGAGAGCCGACAACAGTTCTCGCGCGTCGAAGAGACCTTCGCGGTCGTGCTGGCCCAGGCGATCCGGCCCGATGCCGTCCCGCTTGCGCGCCTGACCACAGCCCGCGGCCGCTGGCTGCTCGATCGCGGTTTCAAGCGGCCGCGCGCCCGGAAGTAGCCGGCGGCTCGACTCCGCTCCGGCGGCAGCGGGGTACATTCCCTCAAAGTGTGATGGACTTAGCCCGGCCTGGAAAACCTCAATCGGATCGGAGGATTGCGATGCCGGTCTCGGAAGCCTTCGCGGAGAGCAATCGATTGCAGCGGGAGCGCCTGCGCGCGCTGGTCGCCCGGCTGGACGCGGCCAGGCTGGCCGTGCGTCTTCCCAACAGTTGGACGGTCGCCGGCGCGCTCGCCCACCTCGCGCTCTGGGATCGCCAGCGCCTCTGCCTGATGCGCCGGTGGGCCGCCGGCGACACGTGCAGCGGCGATCCTCCTGGTGACGCTCGCCAGTATGACGGCGATATCTTCAACGACGCGGTCCAGCCGCTGCTGGAATTGATCCCGCCGGAGCAGGCCGCGGCCGCGGCAGTGCAAGCCGCCGAAGAGGTCGACACGTTTCTCCTGCAAGTCTCCGACGAAGTGGTCGAGACAGCCCTGGCGCGTCCCGACGCGCCGAACCTGGACCGGGGCTCCCACCGAAAGCACCACCTCGACATCATCGAGGAGGCCCTCGCGAAACAGTCTTGAAGGCGCGGCTCTCGTGCGGCGCGCCCATCGAAAGGAGATGCCATGGTCAAGGTCGCCCTCTTCATCCGTCTCGAAGCGAAACCCAGGCTGTGAGATCACTTGGGCTCACCCGCCCGGCGCTGTCGAATGATATAGACGAGCCCGACAACAAGAAAGGCAAAACCTACACCGAGAAAGGCTCGTTGGCCTGAACTGCCGACTGCGATGAAAACCACGCCCAGGGCTATGAACACGACTCCCGGAGCTGTCGGTCGATTCATGTCGTCTCACCTCCTCGATCAAGCAGAGGAGCGCTGACGCGGTATCGGCGGAAAGGATCGGAGCGGCGGCTGGAGTCGATCATGAATAATGCGGCCTAGAGTGGTGCGAGCTCTGTCGTCGTCATCCTGCGCCGTGACGAAGCGAGCCCTCGCACCCACTTCTGCGACGCCTTCGTATTGTACTTCTCACCATAGGCGTGATCTATGGCGTCCAGTAAGCGTTCGCCCTTCGTGTTCCTGGCGCGTACCGCGATCTCGCGCGCGGACAGTTGGATGGCGCCGCGTGGCTCCTCTCGGAAGACTCGATGCCAGCCGTGCGCCTTGTCATTCCAGGACCGTACAAACACACGCCGTCGGACCACGACAACCCAGACGCCGGTGAAGCGGTGTGGCTCCGTACCAGCGCGGATGCCGATGATCTTGCTACCGGCAATGGTAGCAAGCACGGATTCAGAGAACTTTCGCATTGGGCTCATCGGCGCTCCTCATCGGGAAGAGATGACCTCACGGTTCGTCATCATTCTCCCTACCAGGGCACGAACTGCGAATAGGGCAGAACAAGCCCGAGAACGCAGAGAATCTTGTAGACGTGTCGAAGCCTCATGGGCGTCCTCCGGGGAAAGGAGACTCCTATCCTGGCCCTGTCCAGTGCCTTAGAAGAACGGTGAAGGTGATGTAGTGCGTCACCAGCAGGGCCGGAACCCAGAATGCCGGAATCCAGTAGGCGGCGCCCATATACGGCGCCGCGTCATAGACCGTAGCGAGGACGATCGCCGCGATGAGATCCAGAGTGCCCTCAACGTTGAAGACCCAGACGAGAAATCGGGCGCTCCGAGCACCCCAGACCAACGCCGTGATCGCGGCGATTGCCAACACGGCGGCCAGGAGATCGCCGAAGGCCGCCGGATAGGCAAAGTGTTTTGGAATGCCCTGGTAGGTGGCTCCGGGCGCCAGGAACATCAGACCAAAGTGTCTGGTGGAATGCAGGAGCAGAATCGGCAACAGGATGGTCCGCGGCTTGAGCTCCGGGAGTCTGGGGAGAACGTAGATTCTGGCAGCGATCCAGAAGACCAGCGTGCTGAACAGGAGATTGACCGTGAGGACGTTCACGTCGAGACTCTAGGGTGCAGCAGCGCGGCCGGAAGTGAGATCGCCCCTGCCAAGGCTACTCCTCGGTGCTCCCAGCAAGCCTGACCGGATCACCTCGGTGGATGGTGCCACCCCTCGTGACGGCGGCGTAAATACCGACATTGACCTGATTATGCCGGGCCGCGGTGCGCAGTATGCCCGGATCCCTGGGGAGATCCGCCTGCGGCAGGGTCGTCATCACACAGCGCTGGCAGGGACCCGTGACGCTCAAGCGAACCTGATCCCCGATGGCGAGGGTCTGGCCGATCCAAGGATTTTCGACGAAGCTCTTCTCATGGGAGACAGACTCCATCACGATGTTTGGCCGAAACCGCCGAACCTCGAAGCGCCCCTGCGGATAGAGCTCACGGAGCCGATCGAGCGTGGCCGTCGTCAGCAGATGGACTGTGGCACAGTCGAAAAACGTACCCTCCGGGAGAGCGAAATCGGTAACGGTGTCCCTGTGGTCGAGGCCTTCCATATCCGGCCAGTACTCCTCGGCATTGGCCGGCCCTACATGCCCTCGCTCGGCCGAGTAAAGTGTCACTTCACGGCTGAGCGCCTTGGAGAGGATTTGGTTGAGGTCACCCTGCTGACTGGTGGCCATCGTCCCGTCCGGCAGGGTGATTCGGACCGGAGGCATGTTCGGGCTGGCGCGCGGCGGCTCGATGAAGGCAGCCCGGAAGTCGAACAGATTCGGCCATTTTCTTGGGTTCTTGGCGGTCGCGACCTTGCCATCGGAGCTGTCCACCACCGCGTAAGCACGATCTCCGAGAAGTCCGCGCTCCGTAACCTCGGTGGCGTTTAGCTCTTCCCCCATCATGGACTTGACCGGATATCGCCAAAGGGAAACGACCGAACCAAGCTCAGTCCGCGGGGCGTTTGACATATTCCAACCTTCTCAGAAGTGGCTCAACCTGGACTCGCCCAGGGCGCGCCGCCGCCTTGACGTTCCAAATCTCAGCGGCGTGCGCAGCGCAGCAGAACGAGTCCGCTGCGTCGACAGCACTCGCAAGACCGCCACCCTCGTTCTTCAGCAGCCTACCGGAAATCGTTCGCGGTATTGGTCGCTGTATCCCTCACTGCGTCGTGAATCCGACAGTCTGTGTGTACGTAGCCGCGAGAGGAACTCCGTCGGCGGCTTGCGCGCCCGTCGTCACGCGGATCTTGTACGTGGTTCCTGAATTCAGGAGCGCCGCTGGCGTAGCGGTGAACGTTGTGTTTCCAGGGCTTGCCGCCGGAGCGCCCGCCATCTTGATGCACTTCACGAAGTCATTGCTGGAGAGCTGCAGCGTCCCCTTGCAGACCGTGTTCCTTGAATTGACGGTGATAGAAGAGGGATTGGCCGCTCGATTGAACGTAACGCTGATCGTGGTGCTGACAGGCACTCCCCATTCGAGGTCGGCGTAATCGTCGGCGTGCTCGTCGGTGTACTGGTCGGCGGAACGGGCGTGTTGGTCGGCGTGTTCGTCGGTGTATTGGTTGCCGGAGCAGGCGTAATGGTCGGCGTATTAGTCGGCGTTCCGCAGCCGGCCAATGTGTAATTGTGCGAGACGTTCGAAGGGGCGGTGGTATTGCAGAAATCCTGCGTGAATAACGGCGCCGGTCCCTGCACACCGCCAGTATCCGAGGCGGCGACCCCGTTGATCGCGGCGTAGATCACGTCGAACCGCTGCGTCGGCGAGTTCTCATACAGACGCGCCTCGAACTGCTGTGTCTGCGTGTTGTCGGCGAAGCGGACGGTGTGGAACTCGATGTTGAAGATGCGATTGGGCGCGGAGCCCGAAGTCGAGGTGAAGATCCCGCAGCCGTTTGTAAAGGCTGAGCAGCCGCTCAAGCCCACGTCCGTGCGCAGGTCGTGCCACAAGGGGAAGATGGTGTAGGCATACGGCCCTTGGTTCGGCGGGGCAGGCAGGCAGGAGGTGATGTAGCCCCCTGGGTCGTTGTTCGTTACAAAGTCGAGGCGGCCATTCGAGCTAACGAGGACCGTTGTGAAGGTCTGGTCGTACAACCTGAAGGCGAAGGGCAGGGTGATGAGCGTGTCGCCGTCATCGACGTGGTTGCCCGTATCTGCCGTTCCCGGGACTATCGTACCGGCCGTCTGACTTATCGCGTAGTTGGCACCCGGGCACACCGTCGGTGTGGGCGTCGGCGTGTTGGTCGGCGTGTTGGTGGGTGTGTTGGTCGGCGGAGTGCCGGTCACCGTCGGCGTCGGCGTTCCGATCGAGCAGCCGGGGAACTTGAAGTTGCCGATGCGCGTGCGCCAGTTGAAGGAGCTGGTGACGGCGTAGTACTCGGTCGTGTACCAGAAGGTGCAGTCGTCCACCGGGTCAACCGTCATGTCGCTGTAGTCGCCCCAGCGGCTGACGGTGTCGGTCTGACTGCCGGTACCGGCAAACAGCGTGGTTTCGCCCTGCGCCAGTGTGTTGATCGGATCCGCCACCAGGCGCCCCGCGTAGCGAATCTGTGGGTTGATGCTGGAGCTGGAGGCGCTGAAGCCGACCGCCAGATTCCCCACGTGGTCCATAGCCGCACTGCCCATCCAGCGCCAGGTCGTATCCGGCTGGTAGGTGCTCTCCTGGAAGACTGTTACAGGTCCGCTGGTGACATTGCGCAGCTCGATCCAGCGGACGCCCGCCACGCCGCCGGAACTGACGGTGTAGTTGGTCACCACCGCTTCGTGGTCGCCGAAATTGCGGTAGGCGAGCCGGAACATGAACCGGTCGCCGATCGCGTCGAGCCGGTCGGCTACGCCCAATTGCGGCACGCAGGAACGCGTGGTCGGGCAGAGCTCCGTGAACCCCGCCGCGGGCTGGGTGGCGAAAAGCGTAAAGGTCGAGTTAGCCGGGGTGCCGAAGTCAACGTGGAAGTGATAGATCTTGTAATTGTTCGCGTTGACGCCACCCGGCCAGCCCACGAACGAGTTCGGCGCGTTAGCCGGTGGCAGCGTGGTGCCGTCGAAGTCGGAGGGTAGGAACGTCTCGTCGGTCGATGGGTTGAGAATACCCGTGGTTACAAACGTAGCCGGGTTGCCGGCGAGCATGGCCGCCCGGTCAAAGGCGAACGGCTGGGGACCGAGGAAAGCCGTGCCCGACGAATTGAAGACGTTCATGCTCATGTAGTAGGCGTCGGGCCAGGTACCCAGGTGGGGGTAGTCGAAGAAGTTCGTGCCGAGGTGAAAGCCGTAGCGGTTGAAGCTTCCAGTGGCGTCGCTCGTCGTCGAGACGGCGATGCACTCGTCCGTTGGGACGGACACGCCGGCGAACTGGGTGACGACCCAGCGGTTGGCGAGCTTGTCGTAGAGCACGACCGGGTCGCCGGAGCCATTGTTCTGACAGACGCCGCCAAAGCCGCTCCAGAGGCTGGTGATGCCGACGGGTCCGAAGACGGACGCGCCCGTCGCCTTGTTAAACACCTGGAACCCTTCGTTCACGATCTGGGCGTACTGCGTCTGGCCGACTGCGCCATTGGTGTCGGGCGGCGCGCAGTTGCACGCCACGCCCGGAAACGGAATGCCGTCGAAGTTGAGGATCGGGGCGGGCATATTCGGCGCAAGGACGGGCTGGTCCTGGACGGCCGATTCATCGGGGCTGTCTTTGTGAACGTGCGGTATTTTCGGGTTCTCATTCGCCTCGCGCTCTTCGCGCGGCTCGACGGGCAGAGGCTTCATGTCGCGCAGCGGCGGCGAGGTGTCGTTGTGATACGAGGTGCCCACAATGACGCCGTTGTTTGCCTGTTCTTTTGCGGCAGGCATCACGGACTGGAGCATGGCGCTGCCCAGGACTCTTGGAGGCAAAGACAAGAGCTTCTTCGGAAGAAGGAGTACGCCTGTCGAGATTTTAGTAACTTGAGCCCTGCTCAAAGGCACTAAGATCGCGACCGTCAGAAGCAAAGCAATCATGGCGACAGGAATCCATTTGGTACCTTTTTTCATGGCGGGCCTCCTTCCAGTTGTCAACTCAGACAACACCCTGGCGGTTGGGAGAAGACTATTTGTGCAAAAGGGCAGGGGTCAAGGTAATTCTCAGCCCGCCGTCAAGAACCTTCTGATGAAGCGCGGGGAGCAGCCGAGTCCGTCTCTTGGACGTTAGTCCAGTCCCTCGTGGCCGGGCCTGGCATCGTCGCTGCGGAGGCCGCAGCCGCCGCCGAGCGTTCAAAGTCCTGAGAAAGCGCTACTTATTCGATGCGCCTGTTCAGGGCATCGTGATACTCGAGGTTGGACGCGCTAGGTAGCCCGGACCGCGCAGCGCGCGGCCCGGCTTCTTACCGGTGATCTTGCCGTCGTCCACGACCAGGACGCCGTTGACAGCGACATAGCGGAAGCCCTCGCTGTAGTGGTTGGGGCTTTCGAAGGTCGCGACGGAGCGGACGGTCGCGGGATCGAAGACGGCGAGGTCGGCGGCGAAGCCGGGCTTGACGAGGCCGCGGTCGGACAATCCCGCGGCCTCCGCGGCGAAAGATGTCATCTTTCTTATCGCTTCTTCGAGGCGCAGGACTTTCTCCTCGCGCACGTAGTAGCCCAGGATCCGGGCGGCCGAGCCCCAGCCGCGCGGATGCGAAGTCTCGTGCGAAAGAGGCCCGTCGGTCGCCTTGGCCGGAGAATCGGTTCCGAAGGAGACGAGCGGGTGCGCGAGCGCGGCCCGAACATCCTTCTCGTCCATGATCGCGATGATGCAGCCGGCATTGGCGCGGTCGGCGAGCACGATGTCGATGACGACGTCGCGAGGGTCCTTCTTTTCTTCTGCCGCTATCGAAGCGATCGTCTTGCCTTCGTAGGGCTTCAACTTCGGGTCCAGGACTTCGGCGACCATCACTCCTTCCGCGCCGCCCGAGCCGAGGTACTGGTTCTCCCAGTCCTTCGTCTCTTTTGCCATGCCGGCCTTTACGCGCTCGCGCGTGGCGGGGTCGGCGAGGCGCTTCAAGAGAGACTCCCTTCCTCCTTCGCGCACCCAGGGAGGCAGGCAGGCGTCAAGGCCGTTGGAGGCGCGGTTCCACGGATACTGGTTGGCCGCGACGTCCAGGCCTTGCGCGCGCGCGTCCTCGATCTTTTTCAGGATTTCCGGCATCCGGCCGAAGTTGGGCTTGTAGGCGGTCTTCAAATGCCAGATCTGCGTGCGGATCTTCGCTTCCCGCGCAATCGTGAAGACCTCCTCGAGGGAGGCGGACAGGCGGTTGGACTCCGAGCGTTGGTGCGTGAAATACGCCCCGCCGTAGCGCGCGGCGACCTTCGCGAGCGCGATGAGCTCTGAGGTCTCAGAGTAGATGTTGGGGATGTACTGGAGCGAGGAGGAGACGCCGAGCGCGCCCTCTCTCATCGCCTGGTCCACCATTGCCTCCATGCGCTGCAGCTCCGCTGGAGTAGCCGGCCGGTTCTCGCGGCCGATGACCATCGCGCGGACTCCCCCCGAGCCGATGAAGGTGGCGAGGTTGATGGCGGTCCCGCGCCGCTCGAGCGCCGCGAAATACTGATTGAGCGTCCTCCAGTCGGGAGACACGCCGTATTTCTTGTAGACGTCCTGGTTCTCCGCGATGATCTTCTCGTCGATCGGCGCGATCGATTCCCCTTCGCCCGTGACCTCCGTCGTGATGCCCTGCGTGATCTTGGACGCCGCGCGGCCGTCGACCAGGACGTTGTACTCCGACTGTCCCAGCAGGTCGATGAACCCGGGTGCGACGACGAGGCCCGACGCGTCGATCGTGCGTTTGGCCGGCGCGCCGGCGAGCCTGCCGACCGCCGCGATCTTTCGGCCGCTCACGCCGACGTCGGCCGCGAACCAGGGAGCGCCGGTCCCGTCCACGACTCTCGCATTGGTGAACAGGATGTCGTAAGGAGGCGCTTTCCGCGGGGCCGGCGCGGCGGCGCAGAGGCAGAGCGCGAGACCGAGCAGAAGAAGTCTTTTCATACGGTCAGTCTATGATCGTTTCGTGATTCTCCCGATGACTTCCGGCGCGGGAGCTCGCGCGGTCGGACTCCTCGAAGAGCTGGTCGTGGTCCCCTCAATCACGGGCGCGGAGGGGCCTCTCTTGGACTTCCTCGAAGAGCGGTTCCGGGCTCGCGGTTTCTCCGTCGAGACCCGGGAGGTCTCCCCGGGGCGCCGCAACCTCTTCATCCACCGCGGCCCCGCGGCCATCGTCTTCATGACGCACGCCGACACCGTGCCCCCGTTTTTCCCGCCGCGGCGCGGCGACGGGGTTCTCTTCGCGCGCGGAGCCTGCGACGCCAAGGGGAGCCTCGCGGCGCAGGCTGTGGCGCTCGAAGACCTGGCGCAAAAAGGGGCGGCGGTGGGTCTGCTCGTCCTCGTGGGAGAGGAGCGGGGCTCCGACGGCGCGTTCGCGGCCAACCGCGAGCCCCGCGGAGGCCGGTTCTTGATCTGCGGGGAGCCAACGCAAAACAGGTTCGTGGCCGGGTCGAAAGGGTGTCTCCGGATCCGCGCCCAGGCGCGCGGTGTCTCGGGGCACTCCTCGCTGCCGGGTAGCGGACGCTCGGCCGTGCTTGCTCTGCTGGACTTCCTCTCCGAGATGCGAACCCTGGACACGCCAGCGCATCCTGTCTTCGGCGAGACGACGATGAACATTGGGGTGCTCGAAGGGGGGACGGCGCCCAATGTTATCGCCGCAAGCGCGCGCGCGGAGGTGCTCTTCCGGACGGGGGAGCCGGTCGAGTCTCTCCTCTCGAGGATCCAGGCAGCGGCCGAGGGCCGCGTCGCTCTCGAGATTCCTTACCGCTCCGACCGAATCCTCTTCCGTGTTCCAAAGGGCCTCTCCGCGCCGGCCGAGGTCGTTTCCTTCGCCTGTGACCTGCCGCTGCTGCCGGCCTGGGGGGAGCCCATCCTCGTAGGACCCGGCTCGATCCTCGATGCCCACGGCGCCGAGGAGAAAGTGGACCTGGGGGAGGTCGACCGTGCCCTCGCTCTCTACCAAGCGCTCGCGCGCGCGCCGCCCG
>WNGF01010285.1_pt1 | contig 14454 bp, 13 predicted proteins | sample 5400641 | NCBI WGS metagenome assembly WNGF01 (sample SAMN13153371, study PRJNA577476) | soil metagenome | isolation source: 80 cm soil or saprolite under grassland replicate 2 | place: USA:California | collected 2016-06-15
TCCGCCAGACGACCTGGGATGCGCGCGGCGTCGGTGCGACTGAGTCGAGATCGCCGCCGCCGTGGCCGATCGCGACGCACGCACTGGACTGCATCGCCCTCGTCGAGGCGGCCTGCGAGCCGCCGGTCTTCCTCGTCGGCCTGTCGATGGGATCGCTGATCGCGCAGGAGGTCTGCTTCCGGCGGCCCGAGCTCGTCCGCTGCGCGATCGTCATGGGCACGTGCGCGCGCAAGACGGGCTTCATCCGCGAGTGGGAGGAGGCGGAGATCGCGTTTCGCTCCGGCGGCGGGAAGCTCAGCCCCGAGTTCGCGCTCGCGCACTACGCGATCCTGCTCTACCCCGCCGAGGTGCTCGGGGACGACGAGCTCTGGGAACGGATCCGGCCGATCGTCGCGTCCGACTTCGCCGAGCGCGACGGCGCCCTGCTCGCGGCGCAGTGGCAGGCCTGCCTCGAGTACGACTCGCTCGACCGGCTGCCCGAGTGCGAGGTGCCGCTGCACGTCGTCTCCTTCTCGGAGGACGTGCAGACGCCGCCCGCGCGCGGACGCGTCGTCGCCGAGGCCGCGCGCCACGGGCACTTCCACCTGCTCGAGGGGCTCGGGCACGGCTCGGCCTTCGGCCACCGGCCCGAGGTCGTGAACGCGAAGATTCGGGAGATCCTGGGAACGTTCTAGACCGTGACCGGCACCGGAGGCCGCTCGGAGAGGATGTTCCAGACCACGGCGCCGAGCACGATCACGCCGCCGACCACGGACGCGACGGCGGGCCTCTGGTCGAACGCGAGCCAGACCCAGATCGGGGCGAGCGGCGTGTCGAGCGCGCTGATCAGCGCCGACCGCGCGGGGTGGAGGTGCCTCGCGCCGATCGTGTAGAGCACGAGCCCGAGCCCGAAGCTCGTGACGCCGAAGAGGGCGAGGTTCACGAGCTGGTGCCCGGAGACCGCGAGCGACGAGGCGAACGGCAGCGCGATCAGCGCGCCGATCCACGCCGACGCGGCCGCCGCCGACAGCATCGGCGTGTCGGGGTTGTGGCGCAGGAGGACTGTGAACGTCGAGAGCCCGATCGTCATCAGCAGTGCGAGCAGGTTCCCGAGCATTCCCCTCGCGGTAGGTGTTCCGCCGACGGTGATTGCGACGCCGACGAGCGCCACGAGTCCGGCGACGAGCGTCTTCCCGGACGCCGCGTCGCGGAAGGCGAGCCAGGCGATCGCGGCCGCGACGAACGGCGCGGTCGCGTAGATGACGACGGTGTTCGTCACCGAGGTGTGGCGGAGCGCGGCGAGGTAGCAGATCATGCTCAGCCCGTTGATCAGCGCGGCGAGCCAGCCGACGCGGCCGAGCCGGGCGAAGTCCGTGAGGAAGGCGCGCCGCCTCGTCACCGCGAGGTAGAGCGCCATGAAGAGGCCGCCGAAGACGTTGCGCCAGACGAGCATCGCGAAGAGGCCGACCGGGATCAGGCGCGTGAAGAACCCGGCCGTGCTCCATGCGGCAGCAGCGGACGCGACGAGCACGACGCCGACCGGGCTGTCCCCTCGCCGGGTTATCGGCCGTCGTCCAGATCGATCACGACGTCCAGCCGCGCGAGCAGCGTGCGGCCGCGCGGGCGGAGCCTGACCGCGCGCCCGCCGGGGAGTCGCTCGAGCCCGTCCACGGACTCCAGGCGCGCGAGCAGCGCGGCGCCGAGCGCACCTGCGAGGTGCGGCTTCCGCTCGCTCCAATCGAGGCACGAGCGCGTGACCGGCCGTCGGAGGCCGCGCAGCGCCTCGACGTCGATCCGGATGCGCGCGAAGGCGCGGATGCCGGCGTCCGTCGGCGCGAGGCTCTCGTCCGCGCCGAGCAGGTAGCCGCGCTCGACGAGCCCATCGGTGACCGCGACGCCGAGCTGCCCGGCGAGATGGTCGTAGCACGTCCGCGCGAGGTGGAGGGCGTCGTTGCGCGATGCGTCCGTCAGGCCGCGCGCAGACAGCCGCGGGGCGAGCGCGCCGAGGCATTCGAGCGCGTGCGCGACCTCGGGGCCCGCGAGGCGATAGCGGCGGTAGCGGCCGTCGCGCGCCGCGACCACCAGCCCGCCCACGCGCAGGAGCTCCAGGTGTTCGCTCGCCGTCGACTGCGAGACGTGCGAGGCGTGCGCGAGCTCGCCGACCGACCACGCGTCGCCGTCGAAGAGGGCGTCGAGCATCGCCGCCCGCGCCGGCGCCGCGAGCAGCCGGCCGACGGACGCGACATCCACGTTCGTCCCCACGCCGCGACTCTAGTCCCGCGACGTATCGGCGCGGACCGAAATCAGGTGAACATCGGCGCCTGCTCGGCCGCGTCGCCCTCGGGGACGCGGCGCACGCCGAGCATCCGGTCGATGACCATGTTCTGGAAGCGGTGCAGCGGCTCCTCGAAGCGGTAGCACATGCGCCCGCCGCGGTAGGCGCGGTTGCTCACCCCGCGCTGGACGCGCTCGACGATCGCGATGTCCTCCCGGTTGACCTCGTCCCAGAACGAGGCGAGCTGCTCGATCTCGTCGTCGGCGCCGGCGGCGCGCATCGACTCCGGATGGGCAAGGAGATACGTCGCCTCGCTCGTGTGTCCCGGCGCGACCGGCTGCGCAAGCATCACGAACACGTGGTTCGGGAGGACGTTGACTGCCAGGTTCGGGAAGACCCAGGCGAAGCGCGCGCTGACGCTGTCGGGCTCGTTGAGCCCGTCGATCGGCGGCAGCCCGAGCCAGCCGCCGCCGTCCGCGGCGGCGATCGGCGTCGTCGTCATCCCCGTGTACATCCCCGGCCCCTGCCAGCGGTAGTGCGACTTGATCGGCGAGACCTTGACGAGCTGCGGATGCACCCACGGCAGGTGGTAGTACTCCATGAAGTTCTCGCCGACGAGCTTGTAGTTCGCCTCGATCTCGTACGTCGCGGTGCGGACGACCTGCCACTCCTCGAGGCGGTGCCCAGCGAGGCGCTCCGGCAGGTCGCCGAGCTGCTCGTGCAGCGGCGGGGCCTCGTCGTCGAGGTTGACGAAGACGAGGCAGCCCCAGGTCTCCGCGCGGACGGGCAGGAGACCGTAGTCGCGGCGGTCGAACTCCTTTGCGTCGGTCGTGTCGAAGGCAGCGGATAAAGCGCTGCACGTGCGTCCTCCCCTCGTCGAGCAGCTGCGTGCCGCGGTGCCGGCAGACGTTGTGGAAGGCGCGCACCTCGCCGTCGGCGCCGCGGAGGACGATCACCGAGCTGCCGCCGACCTCGACGACGAGCGCATCGCCGGGCTCCGCGAGCTCGGACGTGCAGCAAGCGGCGACCCAGCTCGTCGCGAAGACCCGCTCGCGCTCGAGCTCGTAGAAGTCGGGCGAGGTGTACGCGTCGGGGATGAGCGTCGTCGCGAGCGAGACGGGCAGCCGCGACAGGCGGTAGGTCTCCTCCGAGAGAAACGCCGCGCGGGGCAGCGGCCGGTGGGAGTTGTCGGCGCCCATCGAGGCACTAGCATTGCATCCTGCTGAGCCAGCGGCGCCCGAACATCCTCTTCGTCATGGCCGACCAGCTGGCAGCCGCCGCGCTGCCCGCGTACGGGAACGGCGTGGCGAGGACGCCGAGCCTCGACGGGCTCGCCGGCGAGGGCGTCGTCTTCGAGAGCGCGTACTGCAACTCGCCCCTGTGCGCGCCCTCGCGCGCCTCGCTCCTTTCGGGCCGCCTGCCCTCGCGCATCGGCGCCTACGACAACGGGGCGGAGCTCACCGCATCGGTGCCGACGCTCGCGCACTACCTGCGTGCGTGCGGCTACTTCACCTGCCTCGCCGGCAAGATGCACTTCATCGGCCCCGACCAGCTGCACGGCTTCGAGGAGCGGCTGACGACGGACGTGTATCCGGCCGGGACCGACTGGATCCCCGACTGGAGCCGGCCCGTCGAGGAGCGCCTGCCCTGGTACCACGACATGAGCAGCGTGCTCGAGGCGGGTGTCACGGGCGGCCGTTCTTCCTGCTCGTCTCGTTCACGCATCCGCACGACCCGTTCGAGATCCCGCGCGCGTACTGGGACCGCTACGACGAGGTCGACCTGCCGCGCGTCGGCGCGCTGCCGCTCGAGGAGGCCGATCCGCACAGCCGGCGCGTCCGCGCGATGTGCGGCACCGACGAGACGGAGATCGGCGAGGAGACGGTCCGCCGTGCCCGGCACGCGTACTACGCCGCCGTGAGCTACGTCGACGACAAGCTCGGCGAGCTTCTTCGCACGCTCGAGCTGACCGGCCTGCGCGACGAGACGATCATGCTCTTCTGCTCCGACCACGGCGAGGCGCTCGGCGAGCGCGGGCTCTGGTACAAGATGACCTTCTTCGAGGACTCGGCGCGCGTGCCGCTCGTCGTCCACGCTCCGGATCGCTTCGCGGCGCGGCGTGTGGCGCAGAACGTCTCGCTCGTCGACCTGCTCCCGACGCTCGTCGAGCTCGCGGGCGGCCCGGCGGAGCCCGCGGATCCGCTCGACGGCTCGAGCCTGCTGCCGCTCCTCGCGGGAGACGGCGCGCGCGCGTCCGACACGGTGAGCGGCGAGTACCTCGCGGAGGGAACGCACGCGCCGTGCGTGATGCTCCGGCGCGGGCCGTACAAGTACGTCCACTGCCCCGGCGATCCCGACCAGCTCTACGACCTCGCCCGCGATCCGCTCGAGCTCGAGAACCTCGAGGGGCACGCGGAGCTCGACTCGTTCCGGGCCGAGGTCGCCGAGCACTGGGACCTCGACGAGCTGCACGACGAGGTCGTCGCGAGCCAGCGGCGACGGCGCTTCGTCACGCGCGCGCTCGCGAGCGGCGAGCCGGTCTCGTGGGACTACGCGCCGCCGGACGACTCGCGCGACCGTTACGTCCGCGGCGCGGACTTCTGGCGCCCCTTCGGGCGTGCGAGGCTTCGGCCGTGAACTGGGAAGTCTTCATCACGTGCCCGGTGACCGGCGTCGGCGACGCGACCGGGCGCAGCGACAAGGTCCCGATCACGCCGCAGCAGATCGCGGAGGCCGGGGTCGAGGCGGCAAAGGCCGGAGCCGCCGTCGTCCACGTTCACGTGCGCGACCCCGACACGGGCAAGGGCTCGCGCGACCCGAGGCTCTACCGCGAGGTCATCGAGCGCATCCGCTCCTCTGGCGTCGACGTCGTCCTCAACCTGACGGCCGGCATGGGCGGCGACCTCGTGCTCGGCGGCGACGAGACGCCCCTGCCGCTCGACGACGAGGGAACCGACATGGCGGGCGCGACGGAGCGGCTCGCGCATGTCGAGGAGCTGCTGCCGGAGATCTGCACGCTCGACTGCGGCAGCATGAACTTCGCCGCGGGCGGCGACTACGTGCTCGTCAACACGCCGGGCGTGCTTCGCGCGATGGCCCGCCGGGTGCAGGAGCTCGGCGTGCGCCCCGAGCTCGAGGTCTTCGACACCGGCCACCTCGTCCTCGTCAAGGAGCTGATCGGGGAGGGCCTCGTCGACGAGCCGGCGCTGATCCAGCTTTGCATGGGCATCCCGTACGGCGCGCCCGACGATCCGTCGACGCTCCTCGCGCTCGTCCACCAGCTGCCTCCGGGCGCGATCTTCTCCGCGTTCTCGATCGGGCGAATGCAGCTCCCGTACGTCGCGATGGCCGCCATCGCAGGGGGCAACGTGCGGGTCGGCCTCGAGGACAACATCTACCTCTCGCGGGGCGTGCCCGCGACGAACGGCCAGCTCGTCGAGCGCGCGGTCACGATCCTCCAGAGCATGAACGTGAAGGTGCTCGGGCCGGCCGAGGTGCGCGAGAAGCTGCGGCTGCGCGGTGCGTGAGGCCGGCCTCCTCGGCGGGGGCGTGATCGGCGGCGGCTGGGCGGCGCGCTTCCTGCTGAACGGCGTCGACGTGCGGATGTTCGATCCCGACCCGGACGCGCCGCGCAAGGTCAAGGAGGTGCTCGAGAACGCACGCCGCGCGTTCCGGAAGCTCACCCTCGCGCCGCTCCCCGCGGAGGGCGCGCTCACGTTCGTGCCGACGCCCGAGGAGGCGGCCGAGGGGGCGGACTTCGTGCAGGAGAGCGCGCCCGAGCGCGAGGACGTCAAGCGCGCCCTCCTCGCCGCGGCGGGCCGCGCGGCCGGACCCGACGTCGTGGTCGCGTCGTCCACCTCCGGGCTCCTGCCGTCGCGCCTCCAGGCCGACATGCCCGGCCCCGAGCGGCTCACGGTCGGCCATCCGTTCAACCCGGTCTACCTGCTCCCCCTCGTGGAGGTGTGCGGTGGTCAGCTGACCTCGCCGGGGACGACGGCGCGCGCGGCGGAGGTCTACCGCTCGCTCGGGATGCAGCCGCTCGTCCTGCGCACCGAGATCGACGGCTTCGTCGCCGACCGGCTGCTCGAGGCGCTGTGGCGCGAGGCGCTGTGGCTCGTGCACGACGACATCGCGACCGTGGAGGAGATCGACGACGCGATCCGGTTCGGCGCAGGGCTCCGCTGGGCGGCGATGGGGACGTTCCTGACGTACCGGATCGGCGGCGGCGAGGCGGGGATGCGCCACTTCATGGCGCAGTTCGGGCCTGCCCTCCAGTGGCCGTGGACGAAGCTGACCGACGTGCCGGAGCTGACGGACGAGCTCCTCGACCGGCTCGTCGCGCAGTCCGACGCGCAGGCCGCGGGACGGTCGGTGCGCGAGCTCGAGCAGCTCCGCGACGACTGTCTCGTCTCGGTGATCCAGGGACTGCGCACGCATGGCTACGGCGCGGGGGCGGTGCTCGACGCCTGGGAGACATCGCTGCTCGACGGGACGGTCGAGGAGCAGGACATCTCGCAACCGCTGCGCCTGCACTCGGCGCGCGTGCCGCCGGAGTGGATCGACTACAACGGCCACGCGCACGAGAGCCGGTACCTGCAGGTCTTCGGCGACTCGACCGACGCGCTGCTGCGCTACCTCGGCATCGACGCGGAGTACCTCGCGCAGAGCGGCAGCTATTTCACCGTCGAGACGCACCTCGCGCACCTCGGCCAGGCGGTCGCGGACGATCCCTTGCACGTCACGACGCAGGTGCTCGGCTTCGACGAGAAGCGTCTGCACCTGTTCCACTCGCTCTACCGCTCGACCGACGACGCGCCGCTCGCGAGCGCGGAGCAGATGCTCCTCCACGTCGACGCGCACACGGGCCGCGCAGGCCCGGCGGGGGACGGCGTGCTCGCGCGCGTCGCCGCGATCGCCGAGGCGCACGCGGGCCTGCCGGGACCCGAGCGCGCCGGCCGGAGCATCGGCATGCCGTCGCGCCGATGAAGCGCATCGACGACGCCTGGATCCCGACGCGCGACGGAACGCGTCTCTCCGCGCGGATGTGGCTCCCCGAGAGCGACGAGCCGGTGCCGGCGATCCTCGAGTACATCCCGTACCGCAAGGACGACGCGACCTCGCCCCGCGACGAGGCCCTGCACGGGAAGCTCGCGCCGCACGGCTTCGCGTGCGTCCGCGTCGACCTGCGCGGCTCCGGCGACTCCGAGGGCGTGCTCGAGGGCGAGTACCTTCCGCAGGAGCTCGAGGACGGCGTCGACGTGATCGCATGGCTCGCCGCGCAGCCGTGGTGCAACGGCCGCGTCGGCATGATCGGCAAGTCCTGGGGCGGCTTCAACGGCCTCCAGATCGCGGCGCTCGCGCCGCCGGCGCTCGCGTGCGTCGTCAGCGTGTGCTCGACCGACGACCGCTACCGCGACGACGTCCACTACACGGGCGGCTGCGTCTTCGCGCAGGCCGCGCTCTCGTGGTCGACGACGATGCTCGCCTACCAGGCGCGGCCTCCCGATCCGGCGGTCGTCGGCGAGCGCTGGCGCAAGCTCTGGCACGAGCGGCTCGCCGCCATTCGTCCGTTCGGGCACGAGTGGATGGCGCACCAGCGCTTGGACGAGTTCTGGCGCCACGGCTCGGTCGCCGTGGACCCGGACGCGATCCGCTGCCCGGTCTACATGGTCGGCGGGTGGGCCGACCCGTACCGCGGCGCCGTGCTGCACATGCTCGCGGCCGCGCCGGACCGCGTGCGCGGTCTGATCGGCCCGTGGGGGCACGTCTACCCGCACCAGGGTGCGCCGGGGCCCGCGATCGACTTCCTCGACCTCTGCCGCCGCTTCTTCGACGGGCACCTCCGCGACGAGGGCGACGGGCTCGACGGCGAGCCCGCGCTGCGCGCCTGGATGCAGGAGGCCGTGCCGCCGAGGCCGGGCTACGAGGAGCGCCCCGGGCGGTGGGTGGCCGAGACGGCCTGGCCGCCGGGGCGCGAGCCGCTGAGGCTCTTCCTCACAGCCGAGGGGCTGCGCCTGCGGCCGGGCGAAGAGCGCGAGCTCGTCCACCACCACGGGCTGCTCGCGCACGGCTGCGACGGCCCCGCATGGCTCCCGTGGGGCGGGCCGACGGACTTCGGCTCCGATCAGCGCGCGGAGGACGGCCGGTCGCTCACGTTCGACACGGTCCCGCTCGAGCGCCCGCTCGAGCTACTCGGCGAGCCGTCCGTCGAGCTCGAGCTCGTTCCGGCGGCCGCGACGGGACAGCTCGCGGCGCGTCTCTGCGACGTCGCTCCGGACGGCGCCTCGACGCTCGTCACCTTCGGTCTGCTCAACCTGTCTCACCGCGACGGCCACTCGCACCCGGCGCCGCTGGTCGCGGGAGAGCCGGTACGCCTGCACGTGGACCTGACGGCGATCGCGTACTCGTTCCCAGCGGGCCACCACGTGCGGCTTACGCTCGCGTCCAGCTACTGGCCGTGGTCGTGGCCCGCGCCGGACGGCCTGTCGCTTCGCTTGCGCGTCGGCGCCGCCGTGCTCGAGCTGCCCGTGCGCGATCCGCAGCCTGCCGACGACGCGCTGCCGCCGCTGCCGCCGCCGCGGGACGAGCCGCCGGCGCCCGCCGCCTCGCGCCGCAGCGTCCGCTTCGACGTCGCGAGCGGCCGCATCGAGAGCGAGACGGAGACGAGCAACTTCGGCACGCTGCGGCTTCCCGGCGGGCTCGAGTACGACGAGCGCGGCCGCGACAGCTTCTCCGTCGTCGAGGGCGATCCGCTCTCGGCGGAAGCCCGGTCGCGCTGGGAGATCAGCATCGAGCGCGGCGACTGGCGCACGCGCGTCCTCGCCGAGAGCTCGATGCGTGCCAACGCCGAGGCGTTCCACCTGGAGGATGCGCTCGAGGTCTTCGAGGGCGACGAGCGCGTGGACTCGAAGCACTGGGCGGCGACGATCCCACGCGACTGCACCTAGTGAACGGAGGTTTGCATGGCCAAGCTGATCTACTCGGCGATCGCGTCACTGGACGGCTACGTGGCGGACGATGAAGGCAACTTCGACTGGGCTGCTCCGGACGAGGAGGTGCACGCGTTCGTCAACGACCTCGAGCGGACCGTCGGCACCTATCTCTACGGACGCCGTATCTACGACGTGATGGTCTACTGGGAGACCGCGCACACGCTCGCCGACCAGCCGGCCGTCATACGCCACTCCGCGGAGATCTGGCAGGCGGCCGACAAGATCGTGTACTCCAGAACGCTGGAGAAGGTATCCAGCGCCAGGACGCGGATCGAGCGGGACTTCGGCCCCGAAGCGGTCCGGCAGCTGAAAGCGCGAGCGGGACGCGACATCAGCGTGGGAGGTCCCGACCTCGCCGGCCAGGCGATCGAGGCCGGGTTGGTCGACGAGCTCCACCTGTTCGTCGTGCCCGCCGTGGTGGGAGGCGGCAACCGATGGCTTTCCGACAACGTCCGCCTGAAGCTCGAGCTGCTGGACGAGCGCCGTTTCGGCAACGGCACGGTTCACCTCCACTACCGCACCTAGCTGAGCGCCCGCTCGATCACGCCTGCGGTATCCCTCAGGTGCTCGAGCGCCTCGCGCCGCCTGGTGTCGTCGAACCTGGACGACGGGCCGCTAACGCTGATCATCGCGACGAGCTGCCCGCCGCCGTCGGTTACGCCAACGGAGATCGCGGCGAGTCCCTCCTCGAGCTCGTCCACGGCAGTGCTGTAGCCGTTGCGACGGATCCGGAGCAGCTCGGCCGCGAGCTCGTCGAGGTCGGTGATCGTGGCCGACGCGTAGCGCTCGAGCGGCGTCTTCAGGATCGAGGAACGGGCACCCTCGTCGTAGTCCGCGAGGAGGAGCTTCCCGATCGAGCTTGCATGCTCGGGATACCAGCGGCCGATGTAGCTCGCGGAGCGGATCAGCTTCGGCGGGTCGAACTGCGCGACGACGTCGAGCCGGCCGCCGGGCAACACCACCGTGAGGTTCACGCTCTCCTCGACCTCCTCGACGAGCCGTTCAAGCGGCTCGGTCGCGATCGCGGTCAGCATCCGGCTCTCGCTGCTCGCGAGCCGGAGCAGCTCGAAGCCCGGGACGTAGCGCTTCCCGTTCGGGAGCCGGTGCAGGAATCCCTCGTGTTCGAGCGTCCGGATCAGCCGCACGGCCGTCGCCCACGGAAGCTCGGCGCGCCGCGCGAGGCCGGACGCGGTGTCCGGCTGCGAGGCCGCGGCACGCAGGATCGCGGCTGCCTTCTGGACAGACTGGTTGAGCTTCATCGGGGTGGCGGCTTGATTCCTTGGTGGCAGGGTGATTGAGTCTCGCATCATTTCGAACAACCGTGTTCGCTCTGTGGACATGAGTGAGACCGGAAGGAGGCGACACGCATGAGCGACGACAGCGGCCGCATGCTGACCCGCGAGGAGCTGGTCCGGCGCGGCGTTGCCGGCGGGATTGGCCTCGGTGCGCTCGGCTACTTGCCGGCCGCGGACGCCCTGGCCGCGATCCAGACCGAGACGTTGAAGCGCGGCGGCACGTTCAGGATCGGCGTGCAGGGAGGCTCCGACAAGGAGTTCATCGACGCTCAGAGCTCGGTCCTCGATCCCGACGCGGGGCGGCTCGCGGCGATGTTCGAGACGCTCGTCTACTACGACAACAACTACAAGCTGCGCCCGGGCCTCGCGACGTCGTTCGCGAGCAAGGATGCGAAGACGTGGACGATCCGTCTGCGCAAGGGCGTCGAGTTCCACAACGGCAAGACGATGACGGCAGACGACGTCGCCTGGTCGATCAAGCGCATGCTCGACAAGAGGCTGAGCCTGTACGCGACTGCGCAGCTCGGGGGCCTCCGCGCGGTGAACGTGCGCAAGGTCGACAAGTGGACGGTCCGGCTCACGCTCGACAAGCCCAACTCGGTGCTGCCCGACGCCTTCGGCCAATACTTCATGGGCATCGTCCCCATCGGCTACAAGAGCTCGAAGCTCGGAGGCAAGCAGATCGGCACCGGACCGTACAAGTTCCTCAGCTTCACCCCCGGAAACCGCTCCGAGTTCGTCCGGAACCCGAACTACTGGCAGCACGGAAAGCCGTACTTCGATCGCGTCGTCATCATCGACATCAACGACGACGTCGCGCGGGTGAACGCACTCCTCGGCGGCCAGGTCGACGCGATCAGCGCGATGCCGTTCGCCCAGATCGGCTCGGCGAAGTCGAGAGGCTTCAAGATCCTCGACAGCCAGGGCGGCGGCTGGGTTCCGATCTGCATGGCCGTCGACCAGGCGCCGTTCGACGACGTGCGCGTCCGCCAGGCGTTCCGGCTGATCGTCGACCGCAAGCAGATGGTCCGGCTCGCCTTCTCGGGCCACGGGCACGTCGGCAACGACGTCTACTCGCCGCTCGACGCCTGCTACGACACCGCGCTCGCGCAGCGCAAGCAGCACATCGAGAAGGCGAAGTCGCTGCTGAAAGCGGCGGGGAAGTCGAACCTGACCGTCGACCTCTATACGACGAACGGCCGCGCGGGACAGGTGGAATGCGCCCAGGTCTTCGCCGAGCAGGCGAAGAAAGCCGGCGTCAAGGTCAACGTCAAGAATCTCGACGCGACCACCTTCTACGGGAGCCAGTATCTGAAGTACGCCTTCTCGACCGACTACTGGGGCACGCGCAACTACCTGAACCAGGTCGCTGCGGGAAGCCTGAGCGTCGCTCCCTACAACGAGACGCACTGGAACAACCCGAAGTTCGTCTCGCTGTACAACCAGGCGCTCAAGACGGTGAACCCCAAGAAGCGCTGCGCCATCGTCCACGAGATGCAGAAGATGGAGTACGCGAGCGGCGGCTACATCGTCTGGGGGTTCTACAACCTCGTGGACGCCTACAGCCCGAAGGTCGTGGGGATCAAGCCGAGCAAGGGCACTCTGCCTCTGGGCGGATATGGCAACAACTTCCGCACCATCTCCTTCAAGTGAGGAAGCCGGCGGCCTGAAGCGCGTGCGCCGCGCTTCAGGCCGTCTCGTCTTCCGAGGGATCAGCGGCTTCGTCATCCGCCGCGTCTTCCTCGGCGCGCTGACGCTCGCGATCGTCTCCGTCATCATCTTCGCGGCCACGCAGGCGCTCCCGAGCGACCCGGCGAAGGCGCTGCTCGGCCGCACCGCCACGCCCGACAGCCTGAAGGCGCTGCGCGAGCAGCTGCACCTCAACCGGCCCGTGCTCGATCAGTACGGAAGCTGGGTGAAGGGGATGGTGACGCTGAACCCCGGCAAGTCGATCGCGTCCGGCGAGCGCGTCTCGACGGTGATCTCCGACGCACTCGTCAACTCGTCGTTCCTCGTCCTCTGCTCGGCGCTCGTCTCGATTCCGCTCGCGCTCGGGCTCGGGATCCTGGCGGCGGTCCGGCGCGACCGCTGGTTCGACACGGGCTCCTCGCTCGTGCTGCTCCTGCTCGCCGCGCTGCCCGAGTTCGTCGCCGGCATCGCGCTCGTGCTCCTGTTCGGCACGGTCGTCTTCCAGTGGCTGCCCCCGGCCGCGTTGATCCCTCCGGGCGCACGTCCGTGGCACCACATGAAGGAGCTCGTGCTGCCGATCGCGACACTCGCGATCGCCGTCGTCCCGTACATCGCGCGCTTCATGCGCGCGTCGCTGATCGAGGTGCTCGAGAGCGACTACGTCGAGATGGCGCGGCTCAAGGGCCTGCCGGAGCGAGAGGTCGTGTACCGCCACGCGCTCCCGAACGCGATCGTGCCGAGCATCCAGGCGATCGCCCTTACGCTCGTCTATCTGGCCGGCGGCATCGTCGCCGTCGAGTTCGTCTTCAGCTATCCGGGCATCGGCGCGAAGCTCGTCGGCGCGGTCGCCAACCGCGACATGCCGGTGTCGCAGACGGTGGCGCTGCTGATCGCGGCGACCTACGTCGTCGTCAACCTCCTGGCCGACATCGCCACGATCCTCGTCAGCCCGCGCGTGAGGACGTCGCTCTAGCGTGTCCGCCGTCGCGGCACCGGCGAGAGCCGCGCCGCGGATCGTGCGCGGACCCGTCGTCCGCATGCTCTCGCGCGCGATCCGGCTGCGCCGCACGCAGGTCGGGCTCGCGCTCTTCCTGCTGCTGCTCGGCGTCGCGCTGATCGGCCCGTACTTCGCGCCGGCCTCCCCGACGGAGTTCCAGGGGTCCCCCTTCGCCCACTCGTCGGCGTCCCCCTTCGGCACGGACAACCTCGGGCGGGACGTCCTCTCGCGCTTCCTCTGGGGCGGGCGGACGGTGTTCGCGCTGACGACGATCGCCACCGGTCTCGGCCTCGGATTCGGGATCGCCGTCGGCCTCGTCGCCGCGTACGCGCGCAATCGCCTGGACGACATCCTCATGCGGTCGATGGACGTCATCCTCTCGTTCCCGCAGATCATCCTCTCGCTCGTCGCAATCGCGACGGTCGGCCCGAAGCTCTGGCTCGTCGTCGCCACGGTTGCGATCACGACGATGCCGCGGGTCGCGCGCGTCGTCCGCGGCGCCGCGCTCGAGATCGTCGAGCGAGACTTCATCCGCGCGGCGGAGGCCTCAGGCGAGTCGCGGACGCGGATCCTCGTCGGTGACGTGCTGCCAAACGTGACGAGCCCTCTGCTCGTCGAGGCCTCGCTGCGCTACACGTACACGATCGCGCTGATCAGCGGCCTCTCGTTCCTCGGCTTCGGCCTCCAGCCGCCGCAGGCGGACTGGGGGCTGATGATCAACGAGAACCGGCTCGGGATCATCCCGTCGCCGTGGGGTGTCGCGCTGCCGGTGATCGCGATCGCCACGCTGACGGTCGCGACGAGCCTGATCGGCGACGGCCTCTCGCGCGCGATCGCAGGCATCGACCGGGGGAGCGAGGATTGACCGAGCCCGCCGTCGCGGTCTCCGACCTGCGGCTCGAGCTCGTCTCGACAGGCGAGGACATCGTCGACGAGATCTCGTTCGCGATTCCTCCGGGCGAGGTGCTCGGCCTCGTGGGCGAGTCGGGGTCCGGCAAGACGACGGTCGGGCTTGCGCTGCTCGGGCACACGCGCCGCGGCGTCCGCGTCGCGCGCGGCAGCGTCGCGATCGCGGGCCGCGACGTGCTCTCGCTCCCCTCGGACGAGGTGCGCGCGATGCGCGGAGGGGTCGTCTCGTACGTGCCGCAGGATCCATCCGCGGCGCTCAACCCGAACCTTCGCGTCGTCCGCCAGCTGGAGGAGGTGCTCGTCGCGCACCGGTTCGGC
>WNGF01019565.1_pt1 | contig 14453 bp, 13 predicted proteins | sample 5400641 | NCBI WGS metagenome assembly WNGF01 (sample SAMN13153371, study PRJNA577476) | soil metagenome | isolation source: 80 cm soil or saprolite under grassland replicate 2 | place: USA:California | collected 2016-06-15
TGGCGGCATCTCGAACCTCAGCTTCTCGTTCCGGGGCAACGACGCCGTTCGCGAGGCGATGCATTCCTCGTTCCTCTACCACGCGATCTCGGCCGGTCTCGACATGGGCATCGTCAACGCCGGGCAGCTGGTGGTCTACGAGGACATCCAGCCGGAGCTGCTCGAGCGGGTCGAGGACGTGATCTTCAACCGCCGCGCCGACGCGACCGAGCGGCTCGTCGAGTACGCCGAGAACGTGCGCGGCGAAGCGACGCGCCGCGAGCGCGACCTCTCGTGGCGCGAGGCTCCGGTCGCGAAGCGGCTCGAGTACGCGCTGGTGCACGGCACCGTCGACTTCGTCGAGGAGGACGTCGAGGAGGCGCGCACGCAGTTCGAGCGGCCGCTCGAGGTGATCGAAGGGCCGCTGATGGCGGGGATGCAGGTGGTCGGCGACCTGTTCGGCGCTGGCAAGATGTTCCTGCCGCAGGTCGTGAAGAGCGCACGCGCGATGAAGCGCGCCGTCGCCTACCTCGAGCCGTTCATGGAAGCGGAGAAGGCCGCGGGCGGCGCACCCCGCACGCAGGGCAAGATCGTGCTCGCCACCGTCAAGGGCGACGTGCACGACATCGGCAAGAACATCGTCGGTGTGGTGCTCGGCTGCAACAACTACGAGGTCGTCGACCTCGGCGTCATGGTGCCGGCCGAGCGGATCCTCGACACGGCGCTCGAGCTCGGCGCGAACGTCGTCGGACTGTCCGGCCTGATCACCCCCTCGCTCGACCAGATGGTCGACGTGGCCCGCGAGATGACGCGGCGGGGCCTGGCGCTGCCTTTGCTCATCGGCGGCGCGACGACGTCACGCCAGCACACGGCGGTGAAGATCGCCCCCGAGTACGACCGTCCCGTCGTCCACGTCCTCGACGCGTCGCGGGTCGCGGGGGTCGTCTCCGACCTGCTCGACCCGGTGCGGCTGGAGCGGCTCGACCGCGAGAACCGCGAGCTGCAGGAGCGGCTGCGAGAGCAGCACGAAGAGAAGCAGCGCAAGCCGCTGCTGCCGATCGAGGCGGCGCGGGCCAACCGCCAGAGGGTCTCCTTCGACGAGCTCGCCGTTCCGGACTTCACGCGCGTGCGAGTCGTCGAACCGTCCCTCGAGACGCTGCGCGAGTACGTCGACTGGCAGTTCTTCTTCCATGCCTGGGAGCTCAAAGGACGCTTCCCGGCGATCCTCGACCAGCCTGCCGCGCGCGAGCTGTACGACGACGCGCTGGTCCTGCTGGACGAGATCGTGCGCGACGGCCTGCTCGCCGCCCGCGGCGTCTACGGCTTCTGGCCTGCGTCGTCCGAGGGCGACGATATCGTTGTCGAGGATGACAACGAGCCAATCCGCTTCTGCTTCCTACGCCAGCAATCCGCGTACGGCGACTCGCGGCCGAACCGCTGCCTCGCGGACTACGTCGCCGAGGCCGGCGACCACGTCGGCGCGTTCGCGGTCACCGCCGGCATCGGCGCCGACGAGCTCGTCGCCCGCTTCGAGGCCGAGCAGGACGACTACCGCGCGATCATGGTCAAGGCACTCGCCGACCGGCTTGCCGAGGCCTTCGCCGAGTACGTGCACGAGGTCGCGCGGCGGCAGTGGTACGAGACGGGGCCGAAGCTCGCCCACGAACAACTGATCCAGGAGCGCTACCGCGGCATTCGCCCGGCTTTCGGGTATCCCGCCTGCCCGGACCACAGCGAGAAGCGGAAGCTCTTCGACCTGCTCGGCGCCGAGGGCACGGGCATCACGTTGACCGAGTCGTACGCGATGCTGCCCGCCGCTAGCGTCAGCGGCATGTACTTCGCCCATCCAGAGGCGCGCTACTTCTCGGTCGGGCGCGTCGGGCGCGACCAGGTCGAGGACTACGCGGCGCGGAAGGGTCTGCCGCTCGCCGAGGTGGAGCGGTGGCTGCGGCCGAACCTCTCCTACGAGCCTGCGCCCGACCCTGCGGAGGTCGGCGTCTAGCGTGGCCTGACGCCGGTGGACGTCAACTACGGCGCGCGCGCACCGTTCACGCTCGGCGTCGAGGAAGAGCTCCAGCTTCTGAACGCCGAGAGCTGCGAGCTCACCTCCCGGTACGAGGAGGTGTTCGGCGAGGCCGAAGCCGCTGACACGCGCATCAGGCCCGAGCTGATGCAGTCGACGGTGGAGGTCGCGACCGAGCCCGCGCGCACCGTGGCCGAGGCGATCGAGGAGGCCCGCGAGTTGCGGCGGCGCCTGCGCGACGAGGCCGAGGCCCGCGGCTATCTCGTCGCCGCCGCCGGCACGCACCCGTTCTCGCGGTGGGAGCACCAGGAGATCACCGAGCGGCCGCGCTACGCGGAGCTGATCGAGGCGCTTCAGTGGTCGGCCGCCCGGCAGCTGATCTTCGGGCTGCACGTGCACGTCGGGCTCGAGTCGCCGCAGCAGGCAATCGCGATCGCCAACGCGCTGCGCACGTGGCTGCCGGAGCTGCTGGCGGTCTCGGCCAACTCGCCCTTCTGGCACGGCCGCGACACCGGGTTGGCGTCGGCGCGCTCGAAGGTCTTCGACACGATGCCGCGCAGCGGGCTGCCGCCGGCGTTTGCGTCCTTCGAGGAGTTCGAGCTGCTTGTCGAGCGCGGCGTCCGCACCGGCTCCTTCGACGACTACACCTACATCTGGTGGGACTTGCGCCCGCATCCGCGCCTGGGCACGATCGAGGTCAGAATCTGCGACGCGCAGACGCGGCTCGAGAGCGTCAGGGCGGTCGTCGCCCTCATCCAGTCGCTCGTCGCCACGCTCGCAGAGCGCTACGAGCGCGAGGGAGCGCTCGAGATCCAGCCGATGACGCTGATAGCCGAGAACAAGTGGCGCGCGGCACGCTACGGCCTCGAGGCCGAGCTCGTGGATCTGCTGCGTGACGAGCAGCGGCCGGCGCGCGACGCGCTGCGCGGCCTGGCGGAGCTGGCCGAGCCGGCCGCACGCCGGCTCGGGTGCGCCGACGAGCTCGCCCTGCTCGCGCCGCTACTCGAGCGCGGCGACGGCGCCTGCGAGCAGCGGACGGCCTACGAGGAGGCCGGCGGTAGCCCGCTCGGCGTCGCCCGCTGGCTCGCGGAACGCACGGTCGCCGAGTTGTAAGGACTGCGAGGCTTTCCGGGCACTCCGGTATCGTGGCCAGGGGCGCGGCTGCGGGCGCCGAACTTTTCCGAATGCGAACCACGCTGAAGAGAGGGATCGGCCGCGCCTCGGCCGTTAACGGCAACGGCCGCGCCGTGCTCCCGCCCGCGGTGCTCGAGCCGATGCGCCGGTACAGGCAGCCCGAGCCGCCCTCGCGCTCCCTCGTGCGGCTCGCGGCTCGCATCTTCGGCTGGATCCTGCTCGGGCTGCTCGTGATCGCGTCGGGGCTCGCGGGCGGCGTCTACCTGTACGGCCACGAGACGCTGAGCGCGATCGCCCCGCACTCGGTGCAGGTCAAGAAGGCTCAGGGCGACCTCCAGAAGGTCCCCGAGGCCTCGGCGCCCGCGAACGCGCTCGTGGTCGGTTACGACACACGCGCCGGCGCCGACAAGGCCGTGGGCCAGGTCTCGCACTCCGACACGGTGATGTTGATCCGGGCCGACCCGCAGCTGAACACGCTCTCGTTGCTGTCGTTTCCCCGCGACCTCGTCGTGCCGATCTACTGCAACCCGACCAGTCCGACGAGGACCGACCGGATCAACACCGCGTGGGCCGACTGCAACGCCAGGGGAGCGCTCGACACGGTCGAGAAGCTGACGGGCATTCCCGTGAACTACCTGATCACCGTCAACTTCCACGGCTTCAAGCTGCTCGTGAACAAGCTGCACGGGGTCTACGTCGACGTCGACCACCGGTACCTCAACACCGTGGGCGGACCGGCCGGGTACGCGAAGATCAACCTGCACCCGGGGTACCAGAAGCTCGACGGGCAGCAGGCGCTCGACTTCGTGCGCTTCCGCCACACCGACTCCGACCTCTACCGGCTCGCGCGGCAGCAGCTCTTCCTCGACGCCTTGAAGGACCGGGTCGCGACGAGCCTCTCGATCTTCGCGATCCCGCCGATCATCGGCGCGATGAAGAACAACCTCGAGGTCGCCCGCGGTGGCCCCGGCGGCGCGGCCACACTCTCCGAGATCGAGTCGTACGCAGGCCTGGGCGTCCACCTGAAGGCGGGCCACCTCTTCCGAGTCCAGATCCCGAACGTCGTCGACTGCGGCCCCCAGCTCGCCGAGGAGTGCGCGCAGCCGTCCGACATCCAGAGCGCCGTGACCAGCTTCCTGCACCCGGACGTGAGCCTGCCGCAGCGTGCGAACGACGTCGCGCTCGGCCGCAAGCCCAAGGCGCCCAAGCACACGGCGCTGAGGCGCGCGCAGGTCACGACGCTGGTGCTCAACGGGACGACGATCCCGGGTCTCGCCCGCGACACCTCGTACAAGCTCGCGGTCGCCGGCTACCACACCGTGCACCTCCCGGCGCAGATCCTCGCCGACGCGCCCAGCCAGAGCTACTACTCGAACTACGCCTACTTCGACTCGGTGCAGCCGAACGCGAAGCAGGCGGCACGCCAGCTGCGCGTCGCCCTCGGCCCACACACGGTCGTCGCACCGCTCCCGCCCGAGCTCGCGCCGTACGCACAGGAGTCGGGCAACCCGCTGACCATCGTGGTCATCGGCAGGAGCTTCAACGGCGAGCTCGTGAACCCCGAGGCACACCGCGTGCCAACGCCGACGCGCCATCCGCCCGCGGTTCGGTCCGATCCGGGTCTGACCTTCGGGCAGATCAAGAGCATCCACGGCAGGCTGCCGTTTCGCGCGATGGTCCCGCACGTGGTCGCTAGCGGCTCGACGCTCTCCCAGCTCGAGCCGGTGCGCGTCTTCAAGCCGGCGGCGGGCCGGCACGAGCTGGCGCTCACGTTCGTGACCGGATCGGGCTTCGTCTACTGGCAGGTCATCGAGACCGACTGGACCAACGCGCCGATCCTGCGCAAGCCGACCGGCACCTATCACGTGCGCGGCCGCACCTTCCAGCTGTTCACGAACGGCGGCAACATCCACATGGCCGTGCTCCGTACGGGCAAGGCGAGCTACTGGGTCGTGAACACCCTGCGCGACGAGCTCTCGAACGAGACGATGCTCGCGATCGCCAAGGGCCTCCAGCCGCTCGGGAAGTAGGCTTCGTCGATGGCCAGGATCGGCATGTTCGGCGCCGGCTACGTCGGGCTCGTCACCGGTGCCTGCTTCGCGGATCTCGGGCACGAGGTGGTGATTCGCGACGTTCTCCCTGCGCGGATCGAGGAGCTGCAGGCCGGCGAGGTGCCGATCTACGAGCCAGGGCTGGACCTCGTGCTGGAGCGGAACCGCGAGCGGCTGCGCTTCACGCTCGACGTGCACGAGGCCGTGGAGGGAGCCGACTTCCTCTACGTCGCCGTCGGCACGCCCCCGACCTACTCGGGCGACGCCGACCTGAGCGCCGTCTGGGCGGTCGTCGACGAGCTGCCGGAGGGTCTCCCCGGCCGTCCGCTCGTCGTGATGAAGAGCACCGTGCCGGTCGGCACGGGCCAGAACGTGCGCGCCAGGCTGGACGGCCGCGGTCTCACGAGCGTCGGCTACGTCTCGAACCCCGAGTTCCTGGCCGAGGGAAGCGCAGTCGCCGACTTCATGAGCCCCGACCGGATCGTCGTCGGCTCGTCCGTGCCGGAGGAGGCCGAGCGCGTCATCGAGCTGTATCGCGGCATCGAGACGGAGATCGTGCGCACCGACGTCCCCTCCGCGGAGCTCGTCAAGCTCGCGGCCAACGCCTTCCTGTCGACGCGGATCAGCTTCGTCAACGAGATCGCCAACGTGTGCGAGCTCGTCGGAGCGGACGTCGTCGACGTCGCGCGCGGCGTCGGGCTCGACCACCGGCTCGGGCCGCATTTCCTGCGCGCCGGCGTGGGCTTCGGCGGCTCCTGTTTTCCGAAAGATGTGACCGCGCTCAAGCAGCTCGCCGGCAACTCGGGCTACCCGTTCCTGCTGCTTCAGGCGGTGTGGGAGGTGAACGAGCTCCAGAAGAAGCGCGTCGTCGGCAAGCTCCAGAAGCACCTCGGCAGCCTCCGCGGCCGCACCATCGCCATCCTCGGGCTCGCCTTCAAGCCGAACACTGACGACATGCGCGAGGCGCCGAGCCGCGTGATCGCCTATCGCCTGCTCGCCGAGGGCGCCCAGGTGCGCGCGTGGGATCCGGTCGCGCGGCCCGACGACCTGCCCGGCGTCGAGCTCAGCGACTCCGTCCTCGACGCGGTGCGCGACGCCGACGCGGCGGTGATCGTGACCGAGTGGCCGGAGCTGCGCTCGCTGGCCTCGCCCGAGGTGCTCGAGGCGATGGCGCGCCCGGTGATCGTCGACGGCCGGAACCTGCTCGACCCGGTCGCTGCGCGCGCCGCAGGCTTCGTCTACGAGGGCATCGGGCGGCCGCGCCACGCGTCGCCGGCCGAGCCAAAGCTGCACGAGCGGGATCCGGAGCTCTCCCGCTGATGGAGGCGTTGCTCCTCGCGGGGGGCAAGGCGGAACGGCTGGGGGAGGCGGCGCAGGGAAATCCGAAGCCGCTCGTGCCGATCGCCGGCTATCCGCTCGCCGAGTACACCGTCGCCCGGCTCGTCGCGGCCGGCGTCACCCGCGTGATCGTGGCCTGCCGGGCCGGGCAGGAGGACGTCTTCGTGAACGCGCTCGGCGGGCTCGGGGCCGAGATCGAGCCGGTCGGGGAGCCGGAGCCGCTCGGCCGCGGCGGCGGGCTGCGGCTCGCGGCCACCCGTCGCCGGGACGACGGGCCGGTGCTCGCGCTGAACGGCGACGAGCTGCCCTTCGGCGTCGTCGACCTCCGCGACGACGGGGCGATCACCGGCTTCCGGGAGGCGCCCAAGCTGCCGCACTGGGTCAACTCCGGCGTGTACGTGCTCGACGACGAGGCGCTCGCCCGGCTGCCCGAGCGCGGCGACCACGAGCAGAGCACCTTTCCCGAGCTCGCCGCCGAGGGGAAGCTCCGCGGCTACCGCCACGAGGGCGTCTGGCTGACCGTGAACACGCCGAAGGACCTGAGCCGCGCCGAGCGGTTCATGGCCGAGCACCCCGACTGGACACCGCGCCGGAGGCTGCCGTGAGCGGCATCGACTCGCCGAACTTCGAGGGCCTCGACCGCTGGGCCTTCGAGCCTCGCCGCGTCGAGAAGCCCTGGGGCTGGGAGCTGATCTGGGCGCACGCGGAGGGCTACGCCGGCAAGCTGCTCTTCGTCCGCGCCGGCCACGCCCTCAGCCTGCAGTTCCACAGGGAGAAGGATGAGAGCTGGTACGTCGAGAGCGGCAGGGCCGAGCTCCAGCTCGGCGACACCGGCGAGGCGCTCCTGAACACCGAGATCGTCCGTCCGGGCGCGTGCTTCCGTTTCCGGCCCGGGACGGTCCACAAGCTGAAGGCGCTCGAAGACACGACGATCCTCGAGGTCTCGACACCGCAGCTCGACGACGTCGTCAGGCTCGAGGACGACTACGGGCGCGCGGGCACGAGCGAACCTTGACACACATATGTTAGGGTTGTGATCGTGGACGGCGTAAGGGTCGGCGAAGCGGCGGCACGTTCTGCGTGGTCGCCGCGGATGCTCCGCTACCTGGAGCGGCTCGGCCTCGTCGTACCGTCCCGCACCCCGGCCGGCTACCGGCTGTACGGGTTGCGCCAGCTGAACCAGCTCAACGCGCTCGGCGAGCTGCGCCGGCGCTTCGGCCTCGAGCTCTCCGACCTCGTCTTCGCCACGCGGCTCCGGCGCGAGCCGGAGCTCCGCAGGGCCGTCGACGCCTGGCTCGCCGGCGCCGACGACCTGGAGTGGGTCGAGTGGGAGCAGCGCAAGCACGAGCGGCTACTCGCCGCCTGAGAGAAAGGACACGATGGCAGCGACGAAACGCCTGCACGTCACGACCGAGACCGCCGGCCTGATGCGAGCGCTCAAGGCGGGGGGCGCCGACGTGGTGCTCTGCGCGTCCAACCCGCTCTCGACCCAGGACGACGTCGCGGCCGCGCTCGTCGAGGAGTTCGACGTCTCCGTGTTCGCGATCAAGGGCGAGGACCACGACACCTACTACTCGCACATCGAGGCGGCCGTCGACCACAAGCCGCACCTCACGATGGACGACGGCGCCGACGTGATCGGCGTCCTCCACTCGGCGCGCCGCGAGCAGCTCGGCGACATCATCGCCGGCACGGAGGAGACGACGACAGGCGTCATCCGCCTGAAGGCGCTCGAGGCGGAGGGCAAGCTCGGGTTCCCGATCATCGCCGTCAACGAGGCGCTGACCAAGCACATGTTCGACAACCGCTACGGCACCGGCCAGTCGACGATCGACGGGATCATCCGCGCGACGAACGTCCTGCTCGCCGGGAAGAAGTTCGTCGTAGCCGGCTACGGCTGGGTCGGGCGCGGCGTCGCCTCCCGCGCGCGCGGCCTCGGCGCGCAGGTGATCATCACCGAGGTCGACCCGCTGCGGGCGCTCGAGGCCTCGATGGACGGCTTCGACGTGATGACGATGCAGCAGGCCGCGGAGGTGGGCGACATCTTCTGCACGGCGACGGGCGACAAGAGCGTGATCACGCGCGAGCACTACGACGTGATGAAGGACGGCGCGATCCTCTCCAACACCGGCCACTTCAACGTGGAGATCGACATCCCGGCCCTGAAATCGCTGGCGACCGACACGCGCACGGCGCGCGAGTTCGTCGAGGAGTTCACGCAACCCGACGGGCGGCGGCTGTATCTCATCGCCGACGGCCGGCTCGTGAACCTCGCGGCGGCGGAGGGGCACCCGGCGCTCGTGATGGACATGTCGTTCGCGAACCAGGCGCTCAGCGTCGAGTACGCGGTGCAGCACGCGGGCGAGCTCGACCGGAAGGTCTATCCCGTGCCGGCGGAGATCGACAAGGAGATCGCCCGACTCAAGCTCGCGACGATGGGCGTCGACATCGACGTCCTCACCGAGGAGCAGGCACGCTACCTGGCCTCGTGGGACGAGGGAACGTAGAGCTCACGCCCGAGCGAATCGTCCGGTTGGAGGAGGACGACCCGCCGCGGGTCGTCCTCCTCGACCAGCGCCGGCTGCCGGACGAGGAGGTCGAGCTCGCCTGCGGCTCGGTGGCCGAGGTGGCGGAGGCGATCCGCGTCATGGCGATTCGCGGCGCGCCCGCGATCGGCGTCGCGGCGGCCTACGGCCTCGCGCTCGCCGCCCTCAACGGCGAGGATCTCGCGGCGGCGGAGAGCTTGCTCGCGGCCGCGCGACCGACCGCGGTGAACCTGGTCTGGGCGCTCGAGCAGCTTCGGGCCGAGCCGACGCCCGAGCGGGCGCGGCTGCTCCATCGCGAGGAGGTCGACCGTTGCCGCCGGATGGCGGCGCACGCCGCCGAGCTCCTCGGACCCGGCACCCGCGCGCTGACGCACTGCAACGCCGGCGGCCTCGCGACCGGCGGCTACGGCTCCGCGGTCGGCGCCCTGCGTGCCGCATGGGAGCGGGGCCTGCTCGAGCGCGTGCTCGTCGGCGAGACGCGCCCGCTGCTCCAGGGCGCCCGCCTCACGGCCTGGGAGCTGGCGGCCGCGGGCATCCCGCACGAGGTGATCGCCGACTCCGCGGCCGCGTGGCTGATGGCACGCGGCGAGGTGGACGTCGTCGTCACCGGCGCAGATCGCATCGCCGCGAACGGCGACACGGCGAACAAGATCGGCACCTACTCGCTCGCGGTGCTCGCCGCGCACCACGCCATCCCGCTCTACGTCGTCGCGCCCAGCTCGAGCGTCGACCTGGCCGCGGCGACGGGCGCCGCGATCCCGATCGAGGAGCGCGATCCCACCGAGATCTCGTCGCGCTTCGCGGCTCGCAACCCGGCGTTCGATGTCACCCCGGCGGATCTGATCGCCGCGATCGTCACCGAGGACGGCGTGCAGCGGCCGCCGTACGCTGCCTCGCTCGCCCGCGTGCGCGTCATCGCATGAAGGCGATCGTCCTCGCCGCCGGCTACGCGACGCGCCTGCGCCCGCTCACCGACTCGATTCCGAAGCAGCTCCTGCCCGTCGGGGGGCGGCCGATGGTCGACTGGATCCTCGACAAGATCCGAGAGGCCGGCATCGCCGAAGTACACGTGGCGACGAACGCTCGCTTCGCCGCCGACTTCGAGCGCTGGGCCGCGGGGAAGGACGTCGAGGTCCACGACGACGGCACGACCTCGAACGAGACGAGGCTCGGCGCGATCGGCAACCTCCGCTTCGTCCGCGAGCACGCCCGCCTCGACGACGACCTGCTGGTGGTAGCCGGCGACAACCTGTTCGAGTACGCGCTCGTGGACTACGTCGAGTTCTGGCGCGCCAGGGACGGTGCGAGCGCGGTCGCCGTCCACGACGTCGGCGATCCCCACCTCGTGCGGAAGTACGGCGCCGTCGACGTCGATCCGGAGGGGCGCATCGTCGGCTTCGTCGAAAAGCCCGAGGAGCCTGCCAGCACGCTGGTCGCGACCGCGATGTACCTCTTCGCCCGCGAGCACGCGCGCCTCGTGGACGTCTACCTGGACGAGGGCAATCCGCCCGACCAGCCGGGAAACTTCGTCGCCTGGCTCTACCCGCGCCGGCCGGTCTACGCGTACCGCTTCGCCGGCGGCTGGTACGACATCGGCGATCCGGGCCAGCTGCTCGAGGCCGACAACCGCCTGCGGGCGCTCGCAGGTCTCCCGGCACGAGACGAGTACTCGCTCGCATAGAGTTCGGGCGATGGCGAGCCTCGCGACACGGGCCGAGGACGTCCGCTGGAATCTCGCAGAGCTCGCCGCCGACGCGGACGAGGCGCAGGCGCAGATCGCCGAGCTCGCCGGACGTGCGGCCGCCTTCGGCGAGCGCTACCGCGGGCAGGTCGCCGAGCTGGACGCGGATGGCCTGCGCGCCCTGCTGGACGAGCTCGACGAGCTGCAGCAGGACCAGTCGCGTCTCGAGGTCTACGTCTCGTCGCGTGTGAACCTGGCCGCGACCGACCCTGAGGCGAACGATCTCGCGACGTTCGCCCGCGACCGCGGCGCCGAGATCGAGAACAGCCTCGTCTTCTTCGGCCTGGAATGGCTCGCGATCGACGACGATGCGGCGGAGGCGCTGCTCTCCTCGCCGCAGCTCGCTCCCTACGCGCACAAGCTGCGCGTCGCACGCGAGGAGAAGCCGTACGTCCTCGGCGAGGCGGAGGAGCAGGCGCTGAACGCGCGCCGGCCTGCCGTGACGGCCTGGCAGGCGCTGCACGACCGGCACGTCTCGACGATCGAGGTGCCGTTCGACGCGGGGGAGGGCGAGGAGCCGCACAACGTCAGCCGGCTGCTCTCCTACCTGCACCGCCCGGAGCGCGAGCTGCGGCTCAGGGCCCTGGCCGCCCTGTACGAGGGGCTCGAGCCGCGGGCCGACGTGCTCGCCGCCTGCTACGACGCGGTCGTCGGCGACCGGCTCGGAGTCGACCGCCTGCGGGGGTTCGCCGATCCGATGCAGCCGACGAACATGAGCAACGAGCTCGACGGCGAAACGGTCGAGGCGATGATGACCGCGACCGAGGAGAGCTACGGCATCGCCCGCCGCTGGTTCGAGACGAAGGCGGGCCTGCTCGGGCTCGACCGTCTGGAGCTCGCCGACCAGTACGCGCCCGTGCGCGAGCGCCGCGGACGGGCAAGGCCGGCGGCGCCTACTGCACCGGCGTCTCGAAGCAGGTGCTGCCATACGTGCTGCTCAACTTCACCGAGCAGTTCCGCGACGTCACGACGCTCGCGCACGAGTTCGGGCACGCGACGCATGGCGCACTCGCGCTGGAGCGCCAGATGTTCCAGGCCTACCGCACCGGGCGCGCGCTGGCGGAGGTGCCGTCGACGCTGTCCGAGCTGCTCGCGCACGACCATCTGCTGGAGTCGGAGCCGGACGCCCAGACGAGGGCCGCGCTCGCGGCCGACCGGGTCGAGGGCGCGTTCGCGGCCATCTTCCGCCAGGTGGTGCTCGCCCGCTTCGAGCAGCGCGCGTACGCGCTGCGCGCGGAGGGGCGCGCACTGACCGTCGAGCGGCTGTCGGAGCTCTGGCTCGAGGAGAACCTGCGCTACTACGGCGACTCGGTGGCGCTCCCGGACGGCTACCGCCTCGGCTGGTCGTACATCCCGCACTTCATCCACACCCGCTTCTACACGTATGCCTACTCGTTCGCGCAGCTTGTGGCGCTGCTCCTACACGGCCGCTATCGCGCCGATCCGGAGGCGTTCGTGCCGCGCTACCTCGAGCTGCTCGTGGCCGGCGGCTCGGCGTCGCCGGCGGCCCTGCTCGAGCCGTTCGGGCTCGACCTGCGCGCCGCGGATACGTGGCGGGCCGGCTTCGCCGAGCTCGAGTCGCAGCTCGACGAGGCCGAGACGCTGACGAAGCCCTGACGCTTCCGGCACGTCCCGGCGCCTAGCGTCGGAGCGTGCTCGACCTGCTGCTGCCGCAGCGCTGCCTCGTCTGCGGGACGGGCGGCACCCAGCTCTGCGCCGGCTGCCGCGCCTCGCTGCCGGGTCTCCCGCCGCCGCTCTGCGAGCGGTGCGGCGCGCCGACGGCGTGGCCGGTGCGGCGCTGCCTCGAGTGCGCCGGCCGGCGGCTCGCGTTCGCCTCGGCCCGCGCCGCGGTCACCTACGACGCCGACGTGCGCCGCCTCGTCGCCGCGTGGAAGGAGCGTGGCCTGCGCCGCCTGGCCGCCGAGGCGGCCGCGGTGGTGGACGAGCGGGTGCCACGGCCCGAGGCGGCCGTGCTCACCTACGTGCCGGCCGACGGCGACCGGCGCCGGAAGCGCGGCCACCATCCGGCCGAGCGGCTCGCGCTGGCCCTGGCCGCGCGCTGGCAGCTCCCCTGCGAGTCGCTGCTCGCGCGGGCCAGGCCCGCTCGCCGGCAGCGCGGTCTCCCGCTGGCCGAGCGCCGCCGCAACGTCGCCGGCGCCTTCCGCGTCCCCGCGCCCGCTCCGGCGACCGTCGCGCTCGTCGACGACGTCTACACGACCGGCGCGACGGCGAGCGCCGCCGCCTCGGCCCTCCGTGCGGCCGGAGCCCGCCGGGTCGAGGTCGTGACATTCGCGCGCGTGACTCGAGGTCTGGGGATAGGGTTAGGGGGCCGATAGAGGCAGATAGACGTCGATCGAGGAGGCGAGATGCAGCTTCACGTCAAGGGCAAGAACCTCGAGGTGAGCGACTCGATCAGGCGGTACGCTGAGCGAAAGCTCGCGAAGCTCGACCGGAAGGTGCATGAGCTGACGGTCGTCGAGGTCGAGCTCGCCGTCGAGCGGAACCCCTCCGTCGCCGCGAACCAGGTCGCCGAGGCGACCGTCTGGCTCAAGGGCCACACCCTGCGCGCCCGCGAGTCGTCGCGCGACATGAAGGCGTCGATCGACGAGCTGACCGAGAAGCTGCTCCGCCAGGTCACCGACGAGCGCGACAAGCGGACCGCCAGGCGCCGGGCGGGGTCGAAGCAGACCCAGAACGGCGATCTGCCGCCCGATCTCCCGCTCTAGGTGCCCCTCTTCCGGCGGCGAGAGCCGCTCCATGAGCGCCTGGCTCGCGAGGGCGGTCTGGTCGCGCCGCCGAACGTCGAGACGCGCCCGGCATGGCAGGAGACGGGCATTCACGGCATCCATCGGCCCCGCGAGTGGGACGTGACCGTCACGGCCCAGGCGCCCGAGGTCGAGGGCGATGCGGTTCGCTTCGTCACGCTGCCGGACGGGACAATGCTCGTCGAGGAGGGTCCGGATTCGTCGGTCGAGGCGCTCGCCGCGGCAGTCGAGGGCGAGCTGCGACCTCCGTATCGCGCGCGCGCCGCGAGGCAGGGCGAGAGCCTCTGGGCGGTGCAGGCGCGGCGGATCGAGGTGCTCGAGCTGCCGGACGCTCCGGATGCCGATGCGCTCGATCTCACGCACACTGCCGACGGCACCGAGCTCCGGGTCGACGGGCAGCGCGTCTCCGGCACGCTCCCCGCCCTGGAGGAGCGCGGCGCCCGTGAGGGCGCCGAGTACGCCGTACACGCGGAGCAGCTCGACGGCGACCTCTGGGAGGTTAGAGCCTCGGCGCTCTGACCGCTACCCTAGGCCTATGGCACAGCAACTCGGCTCGTTCGAGAAGGTCCTCCGCGTCGGCGAGGGTCGGCGCCTCAAGCGGCTCGCCGAGCAGGCGTCCTTCATCGGCACGCTCGAGCCCGAGTTCGAGAAGCTCTCCGACACCGAGCTGGTTGCGAAGACGGCCGAGTTCCGGCAGCGCGTCGAGAGCGGCGAGCAGCTCGACGAGATCCTGTTCGAGGCGTTCGCGGCGGTGCGCGAGGCGTTCAAGCGCACGATGGGCGTCCGTCTCTTCGACGTGCAGCTGATGGGCGGCATCGTCCTCCACGAGGGAGACATCGCCGAGATGAAGACCGGCGAGGGCAAGACGTTCGTCGC
>WNGF01009947.1_pt1 | contig 14450 bp, 17 predicted proteins | sample 5400641 | NCBI WGS metagenome assembly WNGF01 (sample SAMN13153371, study PRJNA577476) | soil metagenome | isolation source: 80 cm soil or saprolite under grassland replicate 2 | place: USA:California | collected 2016-06-15
GAGGCTGACCTACAAGTGGGCCAGACACTCCCACCCGAACCGGCTGAAACGCTGGGTGACCGCCCGGTACTTCGGCCAGTTCAACACCTCCAGGCAGGACCGGTGGGTCTTCGGCGATCGCGGCAGCGGCCGCTACCTCACCAAGTTCGCCTGGACCCCCATCGTCCGGCACCGGATGGTGCCAGGAACGGCGTCGATGCCACCGCGTCGACGAGGTGATGGCCCCGTTCGCCGTGGCCCGGGATCGGCTGGACACCATCACCGGGGTCGGCAAGCGCGCCGCCGAAATGATCATCGCCGAGATCGGCACCGACATGGGGTGTTCCCCACCGCTGGGCATCTGGCGTCGTGGGCGGGCCGCTGCCCCGGCAACAACCTCACCGGCGGCAAACGCCGCTCCGGCAGGCCCACCAAGGGCAACCGCTGGCTTGGCGAGGTGCTCACCGAGTGCGCCTGGGCGGCCGCCCACACCCGCGACACCTACCTGGCCGCCCAGTTCTGGCGGCTGGCCCGCCGCATCGGCAGAAGAAGGCCGCCGTCGCGGTGGGCCACTCGATCCTGGTGATCGCCTGGCAGCTGCTCAGCAACGACTGCGACTACCACGACCTGGGTGGGGACTGGTTTGTCCGCCGCAGCGACCACGATCGCCGCAAGACCCACCTGGTCAAGCAACTCCAAGCGCTGGGCTACTCGGTCACCCTCCAACCCGCCGCATAGGCTCCATCCAACCGGGGATTCTCCTTACAGGGCCAAGGTCATCGCCCTCTATACCGCCCCGCCCGAGCAGACGACGGTGATCTGCGCTGACGAGCTTGGCCCGGTGATCCCCCGCAGCTTCCCGCCCGCACCGGGCTGGTCACCCGATGGTCATCGCATCAAGGCGCCGTTGGAGTACAGCCGTGGCATGGAGAAGACCTGGGTGTACGGCGCGCTGCGCGTCGGCGACGGCCACGAGCAGACGATGACCGCACCGTCGCGCAACAGCGTCAACTACCAGCGATTCCTCGGGCTGGTGGAGCAGGCCAACCCGGCCGGGACCATCGTGGTGATCACCGACAATCTCTCCAGCCACACCAGCTACTCGACCCGGACCTGGCTGGCCGGCCATCCCCGCATCCAGCACGCCTTCATCCCCAAGCGGGCCTGCTGGCTGAACCTGCAGGAGGGCTGGTGGCGGCTGTTCCGCCGCGAGGCGCTGGCCGGGGAGACCTTCGCCGACCCGGGCGAGATCACGCTCGCGACCAGGGTGGCGACCTGTCGGCTCAACGCCCGTGCCCGCCCGTGGGTGTGGGGCCGCCCGCCACCGTCCCCACGCCACCGACGGCGAGTTTTCGTGTACCATCTTTAAGGAACGTAGCATTAGGCATGCGGGTGCTGGCAGTGGGGAATAGGCTGGCTGCGCGAGCTGAGCGGGCCGGGACTTTCGGCGGGTCTCGTCGGCGAGCATGCATCGGCATCCGGCTCAACGGCCTCCTTCATGGGCGCCGAGGAGCTGCAAACGGCGACTTCCATTGGCTGGACCTGGACCCGGGCGACTTCCAGAGCATCAGCCAGACGGTGCTGGCCCACTCGGCCATCTCTGGCAACGTCGAGGCCGAGCTCGCCTCTGCCCAGGACAGCGGGTGTGGCTGTGGCTATCCGGACTACATCGACGACGCCGTGGTGGAGCGCTCCAACCAGATCATGACCATGCTGCAGGCCACGGCCGGGCGTTTCCCCGACCTGGTGGCCCGCCTGGGCGGCCTGCCCCGCTACCTCACGGCTAGCGTCGCGGGCCAGCGCGTGGGCATCGTCCATGGGGATCCCGAGTCGCTGGCGGGCTGGGGGCTGGCGCTGGAGGCGATGGAGCCCGGCGACCCGGTGCTGCGCCGCCAGCTCGGCTGGAGCGGGCAGCCGACCACGCCCACCATGGTGCGGGAGTGGCTGGAGCGCGCCGGTGTCAGCGTCCTGGCCTGCACCCATACCGGGCTGCCGTTCGCCCAGGACTTCCTGGTGGCGGGGGACCGCCGCCTGGTGATCAACAACGGCGCCGCCGGACTGGGCAACTTCGCCGGCACCACCTACGGTGTCGCCACGCGCCTGTCCAGCGATCCGCGGGCTCCCGCCGACGGCATCTACGGCATCACGATCGGCACCTTGCGCTGCGACGCGGTGCCCGTGCGGTTCGATCCCGCCGAGTGGAGGGAACGCTTCCTGACCCAATGGCCACCGGGCAGCCCCGGCCATCGCGGGTACCTGGCGCGCATCGAGCGCGGCACCCCGCTGCGGCCCGAGCAAGCCGCCCGCGGCAACCTCCGACTGGCGAATCGGGTGCCACGGTGACCCATCATCAACGTCTGTAGGGAACAGGTGAGGAAGACAGGAGATGCAAGAGAGCGACACAGCTCAGCGTAAGCCTGTCAAGAGGTATGACCTGAAGTTGTGGACCGGCACTCTGCACGAGAGCGCGACGTACCCTCCTGCTTGACCAGTCAAGTGGAGCCGGCGTTGCCGCGTCCGCGAGGAGGGTGACGCCGCAATGCTGAGTGTAATCGCTGATGCCAGCGTGCGTGCTGAGCTGCACGCTGATCTGGATGAGCTGGCCCGCGAGGGCGCAAGGCGGATGCTGGCCGCTGCGCTGGAGGCCGAGGTGCTCGAGTCCGCGCAGCAGCGCTGGCGGGCGGTCAATGGGCCGCATCTGGTCGCGCTGGTGCGGGCCGGCGCCCGCTTCGACAAGGGGGTGATGGTCGAGCGCCCTGACGACGTTCAGGAGGTCGCCGCGTGATCAGGCAGGACCGGCGATCCACAACTCTTGACTATTCCTCCCCTGGGGCCCCCCTGGACTGCGTCACCACCACCTACCTGCCCGACGGCATCCTCGACCAACTGCCGCTTGCCTGCCACCTTGGCCGCACCCGCATCGGCGGCGTCGACCTGAACAAGCCACGGATCCGCGCCGCGCTGGCAGCGGTCCTGGCTCTGTCGGCCGCCCCCCCGGCTTCACTGTTGCCGACCTGGCCGCCAAGGTCCAGCCGATGAGCGGCCAGGCCGACTACACCCCCCGCCAGGCCGCCTACGACCTGCGCAAGCTCCGCGGCAAGGACCTGCTGGTCAAGCCCGGCCGGTCACACCGCTACCAGGTCCCCCGCAGGCCGCCCGCACCATCGCCGCGCTGCTGGCCCTCCGCGACGCCGACCTTGGCATCACCATCAGCAGCGCCGCGGCATAGACAACATTTTGTCGATCCGGATTCTTCAAGCGCCCTGGCACAGCGAGCAAGCTTGTCAAGAATGATAGTTGCAGGAGCTGCGTCGTTTCTGTAGAACTACCCATAGTCTGGGTTCTTCCGGGGTCCAACTACATACACCTCGGCTTGTCATGACGCCTGTCGCTGGGGTGCCCGAGGGGGGCTTGTGCGCCATGCCTGTCTGGCGTTGTTCCGCGGATAGTCGGGAACCGGCCGGTGGCTGTTGCCTTCGCGAAGCCGAGGAGCCCTGTTCCTACCCGCGGTCGTCCTCGACGATCGGAGCCGGCCCATGATCAACATGGACGCCGCCCTGAACCTAGAGGACTCGGAAGCCGACGCCTTCCTAGAAGGTATCCAAGGGAACGTTATAAAGGGCCACGGGAGAGATTTCACCCGCCATATTCTCCTCAAGATGACCGGGGACCCTGCGGCCGTGGGGCGCTGGATCGCTCGTTTTGCCGCTGAGCATGTGACATCTGCCCAGGCGTCACGGCGGCAGCGAGACGCCTGGCGCGCCCATGGTGGAAGTGGGGAGCCGTTTGCGATGTTCCTGCTTGCGCCCGACGGCTACCGTTATCTGGGCCAACAGCTCCCTTCTCCGGGCGCTGGTGAATTCACCAGACCGGAGCACGAACGGTACTTCCGTGTAGGCATGAAGGGCCAGCCGGCGGAGCCGCCACAGTCGCCACAGACGGCCATCCGCAGCGATCCTCCCGTGCAGCAATGGGAGCCACCCTACCAGCAGCCGATCCATGCCATGGTCCTTTTAGCGGACGACAGCCCTGAGCGGTTGAACGAGTCCGAGGCCAAGGTCATCGCGTCGATCGACGGAATATTGGAACGCCTCACCGTGGAATGTGGCAGGAAGATCAAGAAGGCGTTTCCGTCTCCGCTCGGCCCAGCGGAGACGGTCCTGAAGGTGATTGAGCATTTCGGGTTCCAGGACGGCGTCAGCCAACCCATCATGATCCGGCAAGACCTGAGGACGAGATCAGCAAGCGCGGAAGCAGCCATTGGGATCCGGGCGCGCCGCTGTCGTTGGCGCTGGCGGAGGAGCCGGGTCCAGCCCGTGGCCGCTTCGGCAGCTTCATGGCGTTCCGCAAGCTCGAGCAGAACGTGAAGGGCTTTCGCGAGGCCATTGCGAGGCTCTCTTCAGAGTCCGGCATCTCGCCCGAGGATGCCGGTGCGATGGCGGTGGGGCGGTTCGAGAATGGAGAACCCGCTCTTCCTAACATCGCAGTGATCGATCCAAAGGCCGACAAGAATGATTTCCATTTCGGCAGTCAGGATGCCGGAGGACAGCAGTGCCCCTTCCATGCTCATATCCGGAAGACGAACCCGAGAGGAGATCTGCCGAACTCGGAGCTCGAACGGGCCAAGCGCATCGTCCGTCGCGGCATCACCTACGACGAGCGTCCCGACCTCGACAGTGGCGGCGATCCCGAGCTGCCGAGTGAGGGCGTCGGCCTGTTGTTCATGTGCTTCCAATCGAACCTGGACCAGTTCGTAATCCAGCAGGAGGGATCGGATTCCAACAACTTTGCGAGACCCGGCGTAGGTCTCGATGCCGTGATCGGCCAGTTCAATGGGGTGGGTGCTCCACCGAAAAAGCAGAGCTGGCGGACCGCCACCGGTAGCTTCGAGTTTGAGATGAGTAACTTCGTCAGGATGCGTGGCGGGGAATACTTCTTCGCGCCGAGTATGAGCTTCCTGAAAGGCCTTGTCCAAATATAGGTGCCCTGATCGATGCAGGCGGCTTCCCGGTCGCCTTGTGAGAAGGGGGGCGGCGATGACGCGATACTGGGCCGTTGTGGCCACGGTGCTGGCGTTGCTGCTCGTCGGGTTCCTGGTTGTCGAGGTCTTCGAGGTCCGGCTGTTCACCGATCCCACGCCTCGGCTCGTGCGCGGCGGCGCGCTCGGCGCGATCCTGACCGTCGCGCTGTTGGCCGCCGACGCGGTCCTGCCGGTGCCGGCAGCGTGGTGATGGTGGCGTCCGGTGCGCTTTATGGGACGGTGACCGGGACGCTACGCCGGGTCTGGCGCATTCGCCCGCAGCGCCAGGGAGACCGCGTTCATCTGGGTGGCGCTGGTGGTGCTGGCCTGTGCCCTCTGGACCGTCGGCCGGTGGGCCGATCGCCGGCTCGCTGCATCCGGCGAGCTGCAAGGGGCGGGAGGATTGGGTCTTTCCCGACCTTTGCTCTTCCGTCCTCGGTCCAAGTCCAGTTGAGTCAAGGAGATCACGTTGCCGACGCCAGAGTTCCACCGGAGCAAGCATGAGGTTCATGTATCCGTGAGCAGCCTGCTGAGGGCCTGCGAGGCAAGTTTGCGGTTTCCTGTCGCCGCGGGAACCGACGATTGGGCCCCTTGCGGCTTGCTGGCCACCGAGGATTCCTTCGGAAGTCTGGTGAACCCTTGTCTGCAGGATTGTCCCACTAGGGTTTCTGCTTAGGGGAGGGATCACCGGACAGCGGTAAAGGAGGCCGCCCTATGAACAGCACCGGGAAACCGACCACCCGGCGGGACCTGCTCTACCTGCTTGCGCAGGCATCCGAGCTGGAACATTCTCTGGCCTGCCAGTACCTCTTCACCGCGTTCAGCCTCAAGGAACGACCCAATGAAGGGATCACCGCCGTGCAGCAGCGCCGGATCGCCGGCTGGCGGCGCCAGATCATCGAGATCGCGGTGCAAGAGATGTTGCACCTGGCCCTGGCCAGCAACCTGCTGACCGCCATCGGCGGAGCGCCCTATTTCCGCCGCGCGAATTTCCCGCAGGGTAAGACCCACACATCCCTGAGCCTCCGCTTCATGCTAGCTCCGTTCGGGGAAGACACCCTGCAGCGCTACATCTGCTTTGAACTGCCGCAAGACTTCCAGCCAGCCCCCGGCGAGACCAACTGGAATGAGGTCTGCGCGCAGCTCACGGCCGCTCCCGAGTTCTTGCTCGAACCCCTGCTGCCCAAGAAGCTGGATTTCCATTCGATCGGCGAGCTCTACGGTCTGATTGGCGAGGGCTTCGCCGAGATCGAAACCAAGCTGCGGGCCGGCGGCAAGACGCTGTTTATCGGCCCGCCCGCGGCCCAAGCGACAGGCATATTCGAGGAGCTCACGGCAGTCAAAGATGTCGCATCGGCGCAGCAGGTAATCGACCTGATCGTCGAGCAAGGCGAAGGCACACCCAGGGACCAGGTGAACAACCACTTTCGCAAGTTCATCAAGATACTCAAAGAGTATCAGGCCGAGCGGCAGACTGACCCGGCGTTTCAGCCAGCACGGCCGGTCGTCGAGAATCCCCTGCTGGACCTGCAGCGCGACCAGCCCGACGCCGTCCGCCTAGGCGCCAATGTCATCACCAATGAGCTGAGCCGCGACACAGTAGAGATCTTCGCCGCAGCCTACGAGGTCATGCTGCAGATCCTGGCCCGCTACTTCGCCCACACCGATGAAGACGAAGAGCAGCGTTACGCGTTAAAGAGTGCCTTCCTGAACCTGATGCCGTTTGTACTCTCGCCCATTGGCAAGGCGATCACCGAGCTTCCTGCCGGTGATGGATTCCCCGGGAAAACTGCCGGCCCAAGCTTCGAGGTCTTCTCCGACGTAGCCCTGCTACCGCAGATGACCAGCGCCTGGGCCTACTTTCGGGAGCGGCTGGATGAGATCGCCGAGGCGTGCGACTCCGTGGCCAACGATCCGCGCGCCAGTCAGCCCCTCAAGGACGTGTTGGGCAAGGTGTCAGCCGCGTTACAACGGATTGCTGACTCCATCTCGCTGCAGCCGAACGGCCTAACCTGGGAGGATGGTATCAGTCAGCTGTTCTCGCCCATGGACCTGGATCACATGGGCCAGCGCGGCCTGGACCTGGCGAACTATGACACGGTCAGCAGCCAAGCGGTCGACTGCGACGACCCAGGACGGTGCATCTGGGACATGATCACCCAGGAAAGGATGCCAATGCTGCCCCTGGGTCCGTGGACAAAGCAACGGAAGGGGTTGTTCAAGCAGTGGATGGACAACAAATTTCCTCGTAACTAGAGTTGCTGGCTGCTGCGCTACCACGTTGTGATTTCTGAGATCAGGAGGAGATATGTCGATCAGGGTAACGATGCACGGTACGACGTGCGATGGAGCCTTTCTCATCGCCCCGGATCAGAACCGTACGTTTCCGGTGCGCCTGGGCCTGAGCACAGATGACGGCAGCACCGTCAATGCCAGCCTCAAGGTGTTACCAGGCGGCGCCGCCATCGAGCTTGAGACGACCGAGGTGACCATTGGACCAGCCGAGACCTTCGTGAGCCTGCATGCCACGTCCCCGAGTGGCCAGCGCGGGGACACGGTCCTACAGGTCCTGGTGAACGACGCCGTGCAAAGTAGTTGCGCCTTAACGGCCATTACCAACCTGAAGGTATGGTTCAAGGGGCGCTTTCAGGCACGCTTTGCGACGGATAATGCCCCCTACAATGAGCGGCGCGGGCAAGGTGGCTGGACGTTCGCCCTGGAAGGGGAGCCTGACTTCGTGCCGGCAGACAGTCTAGCCGATAGGATCGACAAACCGGTCGGCCGCGAGATCCGCTTCCATAATCCCGTCGCTTTGCGGCCGGAAGTACCATCGATCGGTGTGACAGTAACATCCATTACAGGAAAACTGGCCGGCGGCAACGATGAGGAGTTTACGGTTGGCGATCCCCTGCTCGGCCAGCCTGTGAACCTAGGTCCCAACAGCTACTTCGCCGGCAACAACCCGCGACCGCCAGGACCATCGCCTGCCGAGGCCCATGGCGCAGGGCATGAGCCGATCGCCCTGTTCGAGTTCCACATTGGGAGCCAGTTTTCGGGCAAGTCGTTGCAACCAGAGGACCGCCCCATAACCTTCGAGGATCGAGGCTTCGAGATCCTCACGCCACAACAGTTGACGAGATTCGGCATTCCCAGCCTCACGAACTTCACAGTGGAGCGCAGAAACCAGCTCCAAGTGAGGCTGAACGCGATGCCGCCGGCTGACCAGACCGGCACAGTCGAAGGGCGGAACCTGCGGACCCGGATCGCGCGGTTGGAGGCGACGCTGGCTGGGAGCCCGGGGGGGACGCTGCCTGCGGGCTGGGTGGCGAGAGAGTGGTTCACCGGCCTGATCAACGATGCCATCCAGGTCGACCCCCAAGACTTCGCCGTCCTGCAATTCCTGCAAGGCCTCAACTCGTTCTGGTTCTCGACCGCATTCTACAATTTCCACTCCGACGAGCTGTGTGGTCAGGTGCTCGGCTTCATCACATCGGCACAAGAGGAACCCGTTGATCCCTTCGAGCCCGATCCGGTGGTAAGCGAGCAGATCCCTCCTGGGTCGCGCACTATTAGTCGCAGGGATCCGTCGGTGGCCCTTCCCGCCGATATCCAGGACTGGCTCTAGCGGGCAAGCCTCGCATCCGCTTAGATTAAAAAAGAAGCTCGCTCCTTCCGGTGACATGATTACCTCACCACAGGGACAGGCCGCAGTAGCGCAGGAACGAGAAGGCCAGGTGCGGGGTGCCCCGGATCCGCTGGATGCCCCGCTCGGCGGCGGCAATGACGTCGTCAAGAGTGTCGCCGGCCAGGTTGGCCAGCTCGACGCCCTTGAGGTTGGCCCACAGCGCCTCGACCGGGTTGCGCTCGGGCGCGTAGGCAGGCAGCGGCTCCACCACCAGCCAGGACCGCTGCCGCCGTAGCCAGGCCCGCATCGCCTTGCTGCGGTGGGCGGGCAGGCCGTCCCACAAAAGGGTCGCCTTCTGCCCACCGAGGAAGCCTCGCAGCTGGTCGAGCGCCGCGATCAGGGTGTCGGTGTTGTAGGCGCCTGGCTGGTGGTGGAAGGCGAGCTGCGCGCCGCCGCCACGAGAGCCGTAGCACAGCGCGGCGGCCATGGAGGTGCGCTTCCACTTGAAGTGGTGGCGGATGACCGGGGGGTGGCCGCGTGGCGCCCAGGTCCGGCGGACGACCGGCAGCAGCGAGGCCCCCGACTCGTCCCAGAAGACGATGACGGCCCTACGTCGGCGGGCGTTTTTGCCGGATCCGTGGCCAGTCGGTGGCCACCCAGCGGGCGATCGCCCGCTCGTCGCGCTCCACCGCGCGGCGGGCGGGGCGCTGCAGGCGCCAGCCCATGCGGTGGCGCAGCAGCTTCCAGACGTGGCCGGGATGGTAGGCGACCCCGGTGAGCCGCTGGATCACGGTGGCCACGCGGGCAAGGGTCCAGTGGTCGCTGTCGAAGCCGTGGCCGCGGGCGCCCTGGCGCAGCGCCTGGTCGATGGCGGCAAGCTGAGCATCGGACAGGCGCGGGGCGTGCCCGGTGGGGCCGGCGCTGCGCAGCGCCTCCAGCCCGCCCGCTTGCCACCTGGCGTGCCAGCGGCTGACGTTTTGGCGGGCCACCCCGAGGGTGCGGGCGACCTCGGCTTGGGAGTGGCCGGCGGCAAACAGGGCGCCGGCCTGCAGGCGGACGTGTTCGAACGCCTGGCGGTCGCGCAGACCGCGGGCGTTGCGTCGGTAGGCGGTTGGTCTCATGCTGCCATGCTGCCAGGACAGGGTCAGATCTGTCATCGGAACGAGCGAGCTTCTTTTAGTCAGGATGGAACGGCCGGCTCCCTACTCGAATTCGGCCGGCGCGCTGACCACGACGTCCGTTGGCACCTCGACCGGCTTCTCACCGCCAGGTGGGGTGAAGGTCAAGACGGGAGGTATCATCTCCGTCCCGGCTTCGCCGGCCGGTTTCTTGCGGTCGACGTAGAAGATCAGGGCGAGCTCGCCAGTCTTCGCGCCGCCGCGTTGTTTCCGGCCGATGCCGAGGGAGTGGGCGCCGTAGCGCCGCCGGAGCTCCTCACCCTGGCTGTCTTTGAGGGCACGCAGCCAGGCGTACTCGCGGGCGTCCTCCGGCTTGTCGCCCATGCCTCAGGTCCGGACGCCGAGGATTCGGGCCACAGACTTGCCCTCGGCGTTGTCCTTCAGCGCCGTGATCGGCTCGAGCGCCGTCCGGAGCTCGGCGCTAGCCTTGGAGACGACTTCCCGGGCCAGCTTGTCTAGGCGCTGGAGGTCCTCACCGGTAAGCTCGCGCTCCAGGACGTCGGTAGTGGTCGTGGCGCCAGCCAGGATCGGCCGGAGTGCAGCGACCGTCGCCCGGCGCACGTCACCGTCTTTGGCGAGCAGGGTGAGCAGCTCGGCCCGATGACGGTCGACAAGGTCGGTCACTAGCCGTCCGCGCTTGCTTGTCATGAGGCGTTGCTGAACCTCGAGGGCGATGCCGTGATGGAACCTGCTGCCACGCCGCTGCCGCCGCGCCCGGGACACGAACGGCGGCGGTGCGAACGAGATGGGCCCGTGCGCACCCATCGCCGCCACCGTGCGCAGCCGCGCCTCGCTCTCGTCTAGGTCGCCGCCGGTCTCGACCTCGAACAGCGATTCGAGGAACGCGGCGAACGCGCCGGCACATAGCGTGGTTAGGTCGAGCTGGGCGAACACGTTTTGGATCTTGCAGACGATGCCGTAGGTGCCGCCCTGCGGTCCGCCGAAGTGCAGGCCGACGACCGGCTTAATCGATGAGCCTTCGGCGATCGGAGTCTGGGAGAAGACCAGCGAGCCCGAGTCACCGCCGGCGGACCAGTCCGGGCTGGGATCGACGACATCGATCCGCAGGCAGTCGTCGAACGGGAAGCCGCTTACGGTCGTCTCAAGGTCGATGTCGGTGACCTGCCCGAACGTGTGGCCTGTCGTGCGGCCGGACTTCTCAACGAGCATGTCCAACGTCGCAACATCTACGGCGTAGACGGCTGGGCCGATGTCCACGACGGTGGGATCAAAGACATCGGTGCTGTCCGCATCACCAATGCCTGCGTCGACCGTATTCGTCGAAGTGGACGAGCGAAGCACCCCGCGCTTGACGTCACCGATTTTGTCGGCGGGCGACGACCCGCCGTCGAACGGGCCCGGCTGGATGACGTCAGGTCCGGCGGTGTGGCCGAAGACGTGGTCGTTGGACAACGCGACGATCGTGTCGTCGGTGGTGTCCCACACCCAACCCCCCAGCGTCCCCGCCGTGCCCGAGATAGCGTCGACACTGACGCCGCCGGGCGCAGGGCGAACCCGGTCGGTCGGATCGATCTCGAAGACCGGTGGAGGGGCCTCGATGACGTCGGTGGGTAGAGCCACCTCCTGCGTGAGGCCACGGGAGACGAACTCTATCGTCTCGGGGACCCGTTCCTCAGACGCGAGCTCCTCCATGGGCCGCTTCCGGTCGACGTAGACGCGTAAGCAGAGCTGATCGGTCGTCTCCCCCGCGGTGACCTTGCGCCCGATGCCGATCGAGTGCGCCCGGAAGGCTGCTCGCAGCTCATTCGTGGGGGCGGTGGCCTTGAACTCCCTCAGCAGCGAGAGAAGCTGCTCCGACGTGATACCCCGTCGCCGCCTTGCAGGCATCCGGCCCCCCTCTCGCGCAAGAGCAGCCACGCTGTGGCAGCTCCACTCCCGCGCACGACTGCACGGATCGGAAAAGCGAACTCTACCAATAGCATGCTCCCTCCATGGCAGTGGCGCAATAGGCGCATAAAACGCCGCGGCGGAGCGGTGGGAGGCTCGCCACGCAGTTACAGTAAGACCCGGCGGGCGATTGACGATTTGACGGCTTGCTCGTGTCCTCAGCATTCTTCCTGTTCATGAGTAAGGCCACGCCGCACAATAACGTTGTGGTTCACGGGGGCTGGGAAAGCGTATCGGGGGCAATCATGTAGTTCCATTCCCCGTGGAATGCATGCCGGTGGATCGGGACCGCGGCCAGCTCTTTGTCAGCTACCTTGATGCCCTTGGGGTAGACACCGGGGTCGAGTTCGGCACGGACGATCAGCCCGGTCTTGGTCGTCGTAGCGCCGATCAGCTCCACGACGGCCTCATGGCTTTCCAGCGGCCGGCCACGCCAGTTCATCGAGATGTGGCTGAACAGCCGTTCCACTTCGACGTGCCAGGCGGGAAGTGGCAGACCGTGACCGCAAGGCCGGTGTCGGCGGCGAACCTGGCCAGCTCGATCTTCCACAACCGCAGCCGGTAGCCATCGCTGCCACCAGCGTCGGCGGTGACCAGCAGCCGGGTGGCGTCGGGATAGGCGACCCGGCCGACCCGCTCCCACTAGTGTCGCAGGGTCGCCACCGCGAACGCCGCGGTGTCGTGATCACGCCCGACCGACACCCAGCCAGTGTTGGCCCCCAGGTCGTAGACGCCGTAGGGGATCGCCTTGCCGAGCGTGGGATCGGGGAAGTCGTGCACGTCGACCTCGACCGGTGCGCCGGTCGGCTGCCACTCAGCACCACCATTGGCGTAGTTGCCAACCAGTTCCTTCTTCTTGGTGTCGACCGAGACGACCGGCTGGCCGGCGGCCAGGTGCTCGCGGGCCTGTTCGTTGAGGTACCCAAACTGCGCGTCCCGATCCGGGTGCTGGGCGCCCTCGAGGGTCTTGCGGGTGCGCTGCAGCCGGTAGTCCTGCTGCTTGAGCAGCCGGCCGACGGTGTCGTCTGAGACCTGGAAGCCCTGCGCGCACAGCGCCTCGGCCAGGTGCCTGGTGGACTTGGTCGTCCAGCGCAGCGGCGATTCGGGATCGCCGCGGGTGTCGGGGTCCACCAGCCGGTCCAGCGCCCCAAGCAGGCCCGGCTGGCGCTCGGCCAGTGGCTTGGGCCCGCCACCCTCGCGGCGGGTGCGCCCGTAGGGGTCGGGTGGGTCGTCCAGCTCGCTGGCACCGCGGATGACGGTCGGGATCGACAGCCCTGCCAGCTCGGCGACCCGGGTCACCCCACCATGGCCGAGCGCCCCGGCGAGCGCACCGCACACCAAGCGCCGCTGCCGTCGAGTGCCGAATCGCCCTCCATATGGCGAACCTATAGCAACCACGCAGAAGACTCAAACTTGTACCGCGGGGACCCCTTAGCGTCGAGATTGGCGCCCAATGCACAAGCGCCCGGCACGTGGCCGGGCGCCTGGTGGTGGTCGGCTAGTGCGTGCGTTGCTGCACCTGCCGGCGGAACTCTCCCAGCACGATCAGGATGGTTTCGGCTGCACCGAGCCAGCCGTGGCCACTTGGGTCGGGATCCTTGGCGGGGTTGTTGATTGGTACGCCGTCGACCTGGATCAGACCGTTGTCGTACGCGGTAACGTCGATCGTCAGGTTGAGACCGGCATCACGTGCGGTCGGCGCAACCTTCATGCGTTCTCGGGTACGTTCCAGCGATGCGGGCACAAGGTTCTTGGTGCCCGTAGGACCGAAGTCCTCCTTGGCCAGAATTGCGGCAACATCGGTTGTGCCCCACTTGAGGAAGTGCAGCATGCTGGCCGCCCTGCCGTCGTGCCCGGTGTAGAAGTAGCTGCCGGTGTCTCTGCCGCAACCGCACGCATCAGAAGAATGAGAACGACGACAGGGATGCGCCCCATCACCCTCCACATCGCGATAGTGACAGCCGCGAAGGCCGCCGCTATTGCCATACAAACGGTAATGAGGCCCGGTATGTCACTAATGACACGCAGAGCTTTGACGACGCCCCTTAACCGCCTGTTGTTCCAGATGTTCGTCATGCCGGAATGCTAGCACCAAGCATGCGCTCGCCATGGGCGGAATCCCGGCCGGGTGGCGAGCCATGACCCTCCCAGCTTCGACCCGGGGCCGGCACGAGACCTCAGACGCCGGGCCGTGTTGGGGCACGGGCGACCATTCCAGGGGGGCATAGGAGGGTCGCCCGTGCCGTCGAGGGGCAGGGCCGCCCTGGGGAGAGAGGGCACCCATGCCGCGCCATCAGCCTGCCAGCGCGAGGCCCAAATCGTAGGGCCGATGGTCCCAGCTCACAGAGGCCCGCGGGGTTCCGGCACCTCCCTGACCCTACCGGCCGCCACCAGACGGGCGGCGGGCCGTGCTCTGGGCCTGGTCCTGGGCGAGGATGCCGGCGACCCTTCCCCGGACATGAGGAGGCCCCCGCTGGTGGGCCGGGGCCTGGGGGTGGTCAAGCTAGCGGCCGAGGACAAGTACTGAGCCCAGACGCAGGTGTACCGCGGTCGGCGGTCGCGTCACGCTATGGCTCCCGGCAGCAGACGGGCAGCAACCGCGCTCGTCAGAGGTTGTGTACGGCCGTTGAGGATTGTCGCTGTAAGGGTTGGCCTGTGCCCACAATCGGGCACGTGACCTCGGTGTTGTTCACGGGCGGTGGGGGAGAGCCAATTCCAGCGATATCGGGCATGCCGGACC
>WNGF01015152.1_pt1 | contig 14445 bp, 19 predicted proteins | sample 5400641 | NCBI WGS metagenome assembly WNGF01 (sample SAMN13153371, study PRJNA577476) | soil metagenome | isolation source: 80 cm soil or saprolite under grassland replicate 2 | place: USA:California | collected 2016-06-15
AGCGGCTTCCCGTACACCTTGCGCTCCAGGATCGGAAAGTCCTTCCGGATGCGATGAACGTCCAGTGTCATGCTGCGAACCCCGCCCGAAATCGCGGCAAGGACTGCGTCGTCCGCTCTTCAAGAAAGACGCGCAGCGCCTCAATTCCAACTTCATCCAATATCTCGCTGGCAAACCCCTTGATCAGAAGCCGCGAAGCCGTTTGCTCGTCGATGCCGCGCGACCGCAGATAGAAGATCGCCTCGTCCGCCACGGCGCCAGCGGTCGCGCCGTGCCCGCACTTTACGTCGTCGGCGTAGATCTCGAGGCTCGGCTTGCTGTCTGCTTCCGCCCGGTCCGAGAGCAACAGGTTCTTGTCCTCCTGATAGGCGTCCGTCTTATCCGCACCCGGCTGGACGTAGACCGTGCCGCCAAAGACAGCGCGTGATTCATCGTCGAGAATCCCTTTGTAATACAACCGGCTCTTGCCGTGCGGCTTCGCGTGATCGATGCTCACGAGGTTATCCAGGTGCTGTTTTCCTCGGGTCAAGTAGAGACCTCTGAGGTCAGCGTACGCGCCTGGGCCCTCGATCAGCACCTCGAGGTCGAGGCGCATCAGTCCAGAGCCTGCTTCGTAGACGACGGACTTGTAGGTCGAATCGGGCCCGAGGCAGGGACGCACGTGCCCGATTGAGTACGAGTCCGTGTTCTCGAGGAGCAGGCGATAATGCGTGACGTGCGAGCCTTCACCGAGGGCGATCTCTGTGACGGGGTCCGTGAAGTGGTTGCGCGTTCCAAGGCTGACGTACGATTCAATCAGAGTGACCTCTGCGTTCGTCCCTGCGACAACCAGCGTCCGCGGATAGGTCACGACCGGGTCCGCGTGCTCAGAAGTAACGTACACGACGTGGACCGGCGCCGATAGGGGCCTGTCGGTGTAGATGAACACACCGTCGCGGAAGAAGGTCGTGTTCAGCGCCACGGATGCATCGTGGTGGGGAGCCGAGTAGCGCGCAAAGTGTCCGTGGACGAAGCTCTCGTCTTGCTGGATGGCCTCCTTAAGCCGCCTGACAGCGGCATGGTCGGGCTGCTCAATGCGTGAAGCTTCAGGCGCGTAGTGGCCGTCGATGAACACAACACGCGACATCCCTTCGTCAAACGGCAAGAGTCGCATGACTTCTTCGTCGGTTAGGGTTGCGCCGGGTGCGTCCGGCAGACGGAACGAAGCCCGAGCGATGGGCTTGACGTCTGTATACTTCCAGACCTCATCCCGCTTCTCATCGATCGGCCAGCCCATCCGCTGGAAGTAGTCGAACGCCTCGCGCCGGAGGTCGCGCAGCCATGGCGGCTCGTCAGCGCGCTGCTCGCGCAGAGAATCGAACTGCTCGATGTAGCGGTCAGTGGCGGTAATTGTCTGCGTCATCGCGACGCCTCTCAGGGCAACCGGCCGGTAGCCCCTACCGATTCCGTCTCGACCTCCACGGGCTCGCGCAGCCATTCATAACCCTGCGCCTCCAGCTCCCGAGCGAGGTCGCTGCCGCCGGACCGCACGATGCGCCCTTCGATAAGCACGTGCACGAAGTCCGGCTTGATGTAGTTCAAGATGCGCTGGTAGTGCGTCACTAGGACGATTGCCTTGTCAGGTCCACGGAACTCGTTCACGCCCTTGGAGACGACCTTCAAAGCGTCGATGTCGAGGCCCGAGTCGGTCTCGTCGAGAAGTGCCAGCTTCGGCTCAAGGACGGACATCTGGAGGATCTCGTTCCGCTTCTTCTCCCCGCCGGAGAAGCCCTCATTTACGTTGCGCTTCATCAGGTCGGGTTCGAAGTCCATCGCCTTGGCCTTCTCCTCGAGCATCTTGTTGAACTCGCGCACGGTTAGCTTCGTCTCACCGCGCGCCTCGCGCAGCGCCTCCAGCGCCGCGCGGAGGAACTCGCGGTTGCGGATTCCGGGAAGCTCCACCGGATACTGTAGCGCCAGGAAGATGCCCTTACGGGCGCGCTCGTCCGGGAACATACCGAGGACGCTTTCGCCTTCGTAAATGATTTCGCCCTTCGTGATCGTATACCCCGGACGGCCGGCAACCACGTTCGTGAAGGTGCTCTTGCCGCTGCCGTTCGGACCCATGATCGCGTGTACTTCACCGAGGCTCACCGATAGGTCCATGCCTCGAAGGATCTCGTTATCGCCGACAGAGACGTGTAGGGCGCGGATGTCGAGAATCGGGCGGTTGTGGTTCGTTGAGCGGGGACTCATCGTTTTAGTCGACGCCCCGCCCGTCATTCTGAGCGGCGACCACGTGAGTGCGCGGAATGCCGCTCCTTCGCGAAGGAATCTGGGGCGGGGCAAAGGTCCGTGCCTGGAAAGCCGCGTCTCGCGTCGCGATTACCCCACCGTCCCCTCAAGACTCACCTTAAGCAGCTGCGAAGCCTCCATCGCGAACTCGAACGGAAGCTCGGCGAAGACGCCCTTGCAGAAGCCGTTGATGATCATGTACTGGGCGTCCTCTTCCTTGATGCCGCGCTGCATCAGGTAGAAGAGCTGGTCGTCGCTTACCTTCGAGGTCGTCGCCTCGTGCTCCATGTGCGCCGTTGGGTTCCGCACCTCGATGTACGGCACCGTGTGCGCCCCGCACTTGCTGCCGATCAGCAGTGAGTCGCAGCGCGTGAAGTTTCGCGCGTTGGTCGCCGTCGGCATGATCTTCACGAGACCGCGGTAGGTATTCTGTCCCTGTCCGGCGGAGATGCCCTTGGCGATGATCGTGCTGCGGGTGTTCTTGCCCATGTGGATCATCTTCGTGCCGGTGTCCGCCTGCTGGTGGTTGTTGCAGAGCGCCACCGAGTAGAACTCACCGACGGAGTTGTCGCCCTGCAGAATGCAGCTCGGGTACTTCCAGGTGATCGCGGATCCGGTCTCGACCTGCGTCCACGAGATCTTTGAGTTCTTGCCGGCCGCCTTGCCGCGCTTCGTGACGAAGTTGTAGACGCCGCCCTTGCCGTCCTTGTCGCCCGGGTACCAGTTCTGCAATGTCGAATACTTGATCTCGGCGTCGTCCAGCGCGATCAGCTCGACGACCGCTGCGTGCAGCTGGTGCGTCTTGCGCATCGGCGCCGTGCAGCCCTCGAGGTAGCTTACGTAGCTTCCCTTATCGGCGATGATCAGCGTCCGCTCGAACTGACCCGTCCCCTCGGAGTTCATCCGGAAGTACGTCATCAGCTCGACCGGGCAACGGACCCCCGGCGGCACATAAGCGAACGTACCGTCGCTAAAGACGGCGGAGTTCAGGGTCGCGTAGAAGTTGTCGCTATAAGGCACGACGGAGCCCAGGTATTTCTTGACCAGCTCCGGGTGCTTCTGAATCGCCTCCGAAATCGGGCCGAAGATGATGCCGAGGTCCTCGAGCTGCTTCTGGTAGGTCGTGGCTACCGAAACGCTGTCGAATACGGCGTCGACCGCCACGCCGGTGAGCGCCTTTTGCTCCGCCAGCGGGATGCCGAGCTTGTTGAACGCCGCGACCAGCTCCGGATCGACCTCATCGAGGCTCTCCGGCCCCTTCTCCTTCTTCACGGGCGCCGAGTAGTAGTGGATATCCTGGTAATCGATCGGCGGGAAGCTCACCTTGGACCACCGCGGCTCGCGGTAGTCCTCGCTGATCCAGTAGCGATACGCCTTCAGCCGCCACTCCGTCATCCACTCGGGCTCGCGCTTCTTCGCGGAGATGAGCCGAACAACGTCCTCGTTCAGCCCCTTCGGCGGGATATCGGCTTCGATATCGGTAACGAACCCCCACTTGTAGTCAGAGGCAAGCTCTTCCTGAGTGGAGGTTCGGGAGATTACCTTCGGCGCTGCCATACTACTTCCTGCCGTAGTGCCGAATTTTAGAACATTTGACTGTGTAAATCTACACTACACCCGAATTGTAGCATACGAGGCACCTCGGAACAACCGAGAATTACCTTACAATGGACTTCCAGTGAGCGACCGCATCTACGTCGACCACGCCGCCACCACGCCGCTCGACGAGCGCGTGCTGGAGGCGATGCTCCCTTACCTGCGCGACCATTGGGGCAACCCCTCATCCCTCTACGGCGAGGCCCAGGAGGCCCGGCGCGGCCTCGAGGGCGCCCGTCGCTCGATGGCCGAGATCCTCGGTGCCAAGCCCCAGGAGCTCGTCTTTACCTCCGGTGGCAGCGAGAGCGACAACCTCGCCCTCCGCGGCGCAGCATACGCGGCCCGCCGCCAGGGCCGCGGCGATCACGTCATCACCTCCGCCATCGAACACCATGCCGTCCTCCACCCCGCCGAGCGGCTCGAGGAGGAGGGCTTTCGCGTCACCTATCTCGGCGTTAACGGCGAGGGGTTCATCGACTTGCAGGACCTCGAGCACGCAGTCACAGACGCCACCGCATTGGTCAGCGTCATGTACGTCAACAACGAGGTCGGCACAATCGAGCCGATCGAGGAAGCAGCGCGCGTCGTCAAGGCGAAGAACCCGCGCGCCGTCTTCCACACCGACGCCGTCCAGGCCGCCGGCATGCTCGACCTCAACGTCGACCGCCTAGGCGTCGATATGCTAAGCCTTGGTGCGCACAAGTTCTACGGCACGAAGGGAATCGGTGCGCTCTACGTGCGCCAGCGCACGCCCATCCAGTGGCAGCAGCTCGGCGGCGGCCAGGAGAAGAACCGCCGCGCCGGCACCGAGAATGTCGCCGGCATCGTCGGCATGGCGAAGGCGCTCGAGCTGGCGTATGAAGAGCTCGACGCCCGCAACGCCCACGCCCGGGAGCTGCGCGACCGGCTCCTCCACGGCATCCCCGAGCGCATCCCCCACGTCCACATCACCGGCCCACAACCCGCGCCCGTCGAGAAGGCGAAGTCCCGTCCCGCTCGTTCTGAGGTATCGAAGGAAGGAGCGGGAGCACGGCGCTCAGCAAACGGAGACGCGACGCCCCAATCCGTTCGCCCTGAGCCTGTCGAAGGGCTTCGTCGCGCCCCGAACAATTTCTCCGCCTGCTTCGAGTACATCGAAGGCGAGGCGATCCTCATCGCCCTCGACCTCGCCGGCGTCGCCGCCTCCAGTGGCTCCGCCTGCACCAGCGGCTCACTGGAGCCCTCCCACGTCCTCACGGCGCTTGGCGTGCCGGAGGACCTCGCCCGCGGCAGTCTTCGCCTTACCGTCGGCAAGGACAACACACCGGACCAGATCGAGCACGTACTCGAGATCCTGCCCGGCATTGTCTCGCGCATCCGCTCGCTGTCGCCGGCATGGCCTGAGCGTGAGCGAGTGTAGCGGTCGCAGCGCTCGAGTCGCTTATTTCCGATGTCCAAGCCTGAGAAAAATTATGCAACAAAACTATTGCATAACACCCGGGCCGCGTGATAAAACGCAATGAGGAGGTTGCATATGGACACGACAACCGCAGATCGCATCGAGAAGGAAATCGTGCTGAAAGCGCCGCGCTCACGCGTATGGAAGGCCATCAGCGACCCGGCGGAATTTGGGACCTGGTTCAAAGTGAATATGTCGGGCGTGAAGTTCGAGGCGGGCATGCCGGTGAAGGCCAGGATGACTTACCCGGGCTACGAAGGCATGCCGTTTGAGATGGTCATCGACCGCATTGAGCCGGAGCGCCTTTTCAGCTTTCGGTGGCACCCATACGGCATCGATCCAAACTACGACTATTCGAGCGAACCGATGACACTGGTTGAGTTTGAGCTGGAAGGGCTGCCGGACGGCACGAAGCTGACGGTGACCGAGTCTGGGTTTGACGAGATTCCGCTGGCCCGCCGAGCCGAGGCGTTCCCGATGAACAGCCAGGGCTGGGCGGAGCAACTGCGCAACATCGAGGCACATGTCGCGGGAGCATCCTAGGGCGTACGAACGGAAGAGCCTGCTGGAGGGGACAGCGCCGATCTTTGCGGCATTGGGCGATGAGACTCGGCTTGGCCTGGTCGCCCGCCTGGCTGAAGGAGATACGCTCTCGATCGCACAACTGACGGAGAACACGTTCGTGACACGGCAGGCGGTCACGCGGCACCTGGAGGTCCTGGAAGAAGCAGGGCTCGTGCGCGGGACGCGGCGCGGGCGCGAGCACCTTTGGCAGCTAGAGCCCGCGCGCCTGGCTCTCGCTCGACGAAGCCTAGAGCAGATCTCCGTCTGGTGGGACGAGAAACTGGCGGCGCTCAAGAAATCCGTGGAGAATTAGTGCCTGAGATTGGGGTGGAGTGCGAGACAGCATCTCTGGGCCACGCCCACCGCATCAGCGTTGCCCGAGCCTCAACGGGCCCTAGCACCGCTCGTTTGTGTGCCAATAATTCCACCGCCACCAGAGGCCCTTGATGTGGTCCATCTCGACGGTTGGAGCGCACGGCCGTTTTCCTGTGCAGTAGGCAAGTCCACCTTCATCTTCGGGACCAAAGGCCTCGGTGACGAACATGGTGCACCCGTCCCAGTCATAGACCGTCTCGACTCTGAAAAGCCCTATGAACCGGAACAAGTGGTATGAGTTTGGGTGCTGGGTCTCAACCTGCTGGGCATGATTGACAAGTGCCGCCTCGCTGAGCTCGAGTCGCGCCTTCAACGGAATATCGTAGATCAGCGCGGCAACCAATACTGCCGCGGCAAGCGGCAGGGGGAGCAGATAGCCGACCGCAGCCGATAGCCCCTTCCAACCAAGCGCCTTCAAAGCCCGGTACGCTGCTGGCGCGAGTAACACGAGCCACAACCCGACCAGACCGAGGATGTAATAGAACTCGAACACCAGCAGAAGCAGATTCGGTACCGGCTCGCTGACGATCAGTAGCGATAAGAACAGCCAGCCGAGCGTGGGTACGGTTACGATCAGCCTCGAGACGGCAAAGCCAGACCTCGGTGCCGGTACGTGACGGCCGCAGTTAGGACAATATCGCGCGTCGCTGGGCAGGACGAATTGGCAAGCCGGGCAGAGTTGCTGGGACTGCGACTTGCCGCTTCTCACATTAGCCGTTGACGGTGTTGCGACGATGCAGTTACATAAACTCAACGTGCCGATGTCTAGGAACGGTCCGCCTAACAACACATGACCGAGGACCCCCTCGAAGCCCTCCGCCGGCTGTGCCTCGCGCTCCCCGACGTCACGGAGCGTCTCTCCCACGGCGAGCCAACGTGGTTCGTGCAGGGCAAGAAGACCTTCGTGACCACCTCCGACCACCATCACGACGACCGCGTCGCCTTCTGGTGCGCGGCCCCGCCCGGCGCGCAGGAAGTCCTCGTCGGCGCCGATCACAGGCGGTTCTTCCGCCCGAGGTACGTCGGCCACCGCGGCTGGCTCGGCATCTACCTTGACGTCCCGCAGGACTGGGACCAGATCGCAGACCTGGTCCTCGACGCCTACCGAGAAGTGGCGCCGAAACGGCTCGTCGCGAAACTCGAGAGCATGTAATCCTCGTCGCCGCTGGGCATCCGTCCAGGCCATCCGCTAGAATCGCCGCATGCCCGAAGAATCGCTTGAAAAGCTCCGCCGCCTCTGCCTTGCCCTCCCCGACGTCGCCGAGCGCGTGAGCCACGGTCATCAAACATGGTTCGTGCGGGACAAAAACCCTTTTGCCTCATATCACAACCCGGCTCACGAGGGCCGCATCGCGATGTGGTGCGCCGCGCCACCTGGAGCGCAGGTGGTGCTCGTCGGCGCGGACCCGCACCGCTTCTTCCGGCCGAAGTACGTCGGCCACCGCGGCTGGCTTGGCATTTACCTCGATGTCACGCAAGACTGGGACCAGATCGCCGACCTCGTCCGCGATGCTTATCGTGAGGTGGCACCCAAGCGGCTCGTGGCGATGCTGGAGGGCAGCAACCCGAAAGCCAGCTCCTAGCTCTTGGCTCCTGCCTTGTCCGGCTTGTGATACAATTCACCATCGGGAGAAACCCCAAGAGTTGAGCCGGTTCTCGCCGCCGAGCGGAAGGAGATACGCCGGTGCCCGAAATAGAACTCTCCGCTGGAACTATCGAGTACGAAGACACGGGCGGCAACGGCCCTGTTGTCCTCTTCACCCACGGGCTCCTCATGGACTCCACGCTCTGGCGGCACGTCATCGCTGGACTCCGCTCCGATTACCGCTGCGTGGCACCTACCCTGCCGCTGGGCGCGCACCGCCGCCCAATGCGCCCCGGAGGGACGCACCGAGAGAATCGCGCGGCTCGTGCCTTGTTCGTGCGAAGCGTTCGACAACTACCCTCCGGGGCTTCCCGGGCGCATGACGGCGCTGGCCGCGAAGATGCCCGGCGGGCTCAACGCCGCTCTGCAGCCGCTCCGTCTACGACCTCTGCGCCGCCTGCCGATAGTCCTCGGCTGGATGAGCAAGCGGCCGATCCCGAATGAGGTCGTGGATGCCTGGCTGCACCCGGCGGTCAGCCAAGCCGCGATCCGGCGCGATCTCCAGAAGTACGCGGGCACTGCGAGCAAAAGCGACTTCGTCGACGCCACCAAGGACATAGGCTCCTTCGACCGGCCGGTGCTCGTCGTATGGGCGGCCGAAGACCGCGTGATGCCGCGAGGGCACGGGCGAAGGCTGGCCGAGATGTTCCCCCGTGGCCGTCTCGTCGAGATCGCGGACAGCTACACGCTCATCCCAGAGGACCAACCGGGCGAGCTCGTGCGAGTTCTGCGGGAGTTCCTGGCTGCCGAGTCCGCCCAGGTTCCAACGCGTGCGGAAGCGAGTCAAAATGTCTGACCAGCTCATCAAGGTCACCGACACCGCCGCCGAGTCCGTCGAAGAGTCCCTCAAGCAGAACATCATGCTCTCCACCGTCGAGGGCATCGTCAACTGGTCTCGCCGCTCCTCCCTCTGGCCGGTCGCCTTCGGCCTCGCCTGCTGCGCGATCGAGATGATCGCCACCGCCATGCCCCGATACGACATCGCGCGCTTCGGCGCGGAGCTGTTCCGCCCGTCGCCTCGCCAGGCCGACCTGATGATCGTCGCTGGTACCGTCACCTGGAAGATGGCGCCGCCCGTCCGCCGCATCTACCTCCAGATGGCCGAGCCCCGCTGGGTAATCTCGATGGGCTCCTGCGCCACGATCGGCGGCCCCTTCGCCTATGGCTACAGCACCCTCCCCGGCGTCAACCTCATCATCCCCGTCGACGTCTACGTCCCCGGCTGCCCGCCGCGGCCGGAATCGCTCCTCCAGGGCCTCATCCTCCTCCAGGAAAAGATCAAGAAGACGAACTTCTCCGGCGACCGCGACCGCAAGTATCCTAGCGGCGATTTCTCGCGCTACCTCCCGGAGAACGACCCCGTCCGCAAGGACCTCGAGTCGCTCTTCCCGCCCTACATCGACGCTCCGGACTCAGCAATCAGCCGCATCGCCGCAACGTAGCGGCCCCGCTTCTGAAAATTCATCTGCTCCCTCTTGACATTCCAGTTGACTGGAAGGTTTACACTCTCTCGTGAAGGTCCAGAAAGGAGGCTCTCATGAGCGAAATCAGATACTCGCTCTGCTCCAACTGCGACGCCTGCCCCGAGGTGGTGATCCAGGACGATGCAGTGCTGATCGGCGAGGAAGGCAACCAGGCGCAACTCACTCACGAAGAATGGAACGTTCTGGTGGCCGGAGTGACGGGCGGAGCGCTGACGGCGATCGGAGATGAGCCCAAAGCCACCACGGGCTGTGATTGTAGTTGCGAATGCTGCTAACGTGGCGCTCCTTCGCATAGGCCAGCTCGCGCGAGATTCCGGCTTCACCGCCAAGACGCTTCGCTACTACGAGGACGTCGGCCTGCTGCGCCCGGCGGCGCGCGCTAGCAACGGCTACCGCCTATACGCGGACGAATCGCTCCCGCGCCTGCGCCTGGTCCGCAGGGCGAAGAGCCTGGGGTTGCCGCTCGCTGACATCCGGACGATCCTGCAGATCAGCGACGAGGGCCGGCTTCCCTGCGATCACGTCCTGGCGATCATTGACCGCGATCTCGACGGGATTGACGCGCAGATGCGGCGGCTGCGCGATCTCCGCCGTGACCTGCTGGCGATGAAATCGCGGGTGGCCGAAGCGATCGCGTCGGGGGCGGTGGCGCCGGGTGGCGTCTGCCCCTGCTTTGAGGACGAAGCCGGGGTTGATAGCCGCATAGCTGTTCTTCGTAGAGATGGAAAGAGGGACCTGTGACTAACGCACGCGCAATCGAAGCTGCAACAAAACTGACGCAAGCCGGGGGCTGGCTCGACTTCGGCCCTGAACGCTCTCGGCTTCTGCTCAACGTTGTGCGGGCGCTTGCAGAGGGACGCCCCGTAAGTCAAGAGCGGGTAACTGAGATCGCTGCTCAGGTAGGAGTTGCGGACGGTGAGGTAAGACAATTCATGCAAGAGGTAGCGGAGCAGGACGCGTCCGGAAACATCGTCGGCATCGTCCCGGGGCTCTCATTAAATGAACACCCTCACCGCTTCTATCTCAACGGTGTCCGGATGTCCACTTGGTGCGCAGAGGACACCCTCGTCCTGCCGGCGGTGCTCAATCAGAGCGCCACCGTAGAGTCCGCGTCGCCTGTATCCGGAGAAAAGGTCCGGTGCACCGTTAGCCCGCAGCGGGTGGAGGAAGCTCGCCCGCCCGGGGCCGTCGTCTCAATAGTCAACGTCGAGCCGGAAAGAGCGGACACGAGCTCCGCGGAGGCGATCTGGGGCACCTTCTGCCACCATATCTTCTTCTTCGTCTCGCGCGCTGAGGCCGAGCAGTGGGCGGCGGGCAGAAAGGACATCGAAATACTGTCGCTCGACGAGGCATTCGAGCTCGGAAGGCTAATTTCAGGGAGGTTGCTTGCCCATGAGTAGCCGGCGATTCATCGGCCCGGTCGGCACGATCGCGCGCGCCGTTGTCGGCGGTGCCCTCGTCGCTCTAGTCATTTGGGGTCCAGAGGGGTGGGGCGGCGACGGCCTGTCCTGGCGTAATGCCGTGCTCGGGTACGCTGTCTTCCCGGGCGTCCTCCTAATCGTGCAGTGGCTCCGGACGTTCGTCACAACCGAGCCGCTACGCGCCACGGATCACGTTGGGTTCTGGCTGAACCTCGCGGTTGTAGCAGCGCTATTCTCGATCAATGCGACGTGACACGCGGCAGCGCTGTCTTCTACGGTGCCAACATGCTGCTGGCTGCAGCGGTTGGCTACGCCGGATGCGAGGTACTTGCCATCTCGAACTGGATGCTAAAGCGAGACGATCAGATCGGCTGCCTGCTGTTTTCACCAGTGGACGTGGTTGAGGCCAAGCTGTGCGAGCAGACAGTCGCCAAGCCGGGCGATGAAGCGTCTGCGCCCTGACCTCCAACCCCTACCTACACGACTTCGCGGCCGCTTCGGACCGCGTTCGCATTCTGCTGCTAACCTCACCGACTTGAGAGATGTGCTTGGCCGGCGCCTCCGATGCGGGGGCGCACTGCTCGCAGCGATGCCCGACGCAGGCGCTGATCGACAACGGTGTGTAGGGGCGCAGCACACGCCGAGCACGGCACGCCCGCGTGGTTTCACGCTGCATTCCTTAGACGCGGACGCGATTCCCCCGAACCCGCGTGCTGCGCCCCTACGCCTCGCGGCGAGATCGACGCCTGATTACGCGAAACTGCTCCGGCGGCCAATACACGATCCATGCCCGCGCCAGAATATCCTCGCGCATGAACGACCCGAGCGTGCGGCTGTCTGTGCTCTCTTCAGGGTTGTCGCCGACGAGCCAGAATTCGTCCGAGCCTAGCCCCTCTTGCTCGGCCACACGCTTGATCAGGCGGATGTCCGGACGCGACGGGTGTCGGGCGAGCACGACGTCGCCGCGCCGCGGCCGCTCGATTACGTATGCGAGGCGGTCGAAGAGCACTCGCTCGCCGGGCCGAAGCGTTGGCAGCATGCTCTCTCCGCTCACGATCACGCGTCTGCCGGCCAGGAACGCCAGCAACGGGAAGAGACCCAGCGCGGCTACGGCGAGCCTTACAAGAGAGCGGGCGGTCTTTCGGTTCATCGCGACGTGTAGTAAATTCTAGCGGGTATTTTCAGAGAAGGAGGTGGCCCCAATGCTCGTCAACCGCGCTTTCGCCCTGCTCAACCGCATCCTGCCCGCCGAAGAGGCGTCCGCCCACTGCGACATCCCCTGCGGCATCTACGACCCGCACCTCATGCAGCTGGCCGCGCTCACCTGCGTCCGCATGAACCAGCTCATCAACGATCTCGCTCCGCCTGCCTCGATGGAGAAGGCCGATCGCGACAAGTACATGCACGCGCTCGTCCGCTATACCGACGTCAAAGAAGAGCACGCCGAACTGGTGAAGCGAGAGGTACGCATCATTTGGGGTGACTTCTTCAAGGCCGACAACAGCCCGCCCGGTATCGCCGAGCAGGTCGACATGATCTTGAAGCTCGCCTCCAAGTCGCGTCAGAACGTCGACATGGACGCCGCCCAGCAGCTCCTCGCCGAGACGAACAGCTTCGCCGAGGCGTTCTGGAAGGCGAAAGGCGTGGAGACCAAGCGCCAGCCGTCCAACCAGGCCGCCGGCGGCGAATACGTCGTTCCGGCAAACTAGGCCAGGAGTCGTCAAAGGCGCAACGCTGCGCCCTACGTTAGCCGGATGGAACCACGAGATTACGCTGCACACGCCGAATCGCTGAAGTCCGGGCTCTCGAAGGACTGGGAGCATTTCTCGGGCTGGGGCATCATGGGTCTTCCCTTCCGCTCGGGACATATCCTTGGCTTGCGCCGTTTCCCTGCTGCCTCCATCGGCCCCGGCTACACGTCCCTCTGGCACCGCGACTCTGCCGGTACCTGGACCTTCTATGCCGACGCGCAGCCGATGCAGTCCTGCAACCGCTACTTCGGCAGCGCCGTCGAGCGGTTCGTTCTCGCTATCATCGATCTGACTTGGGAGGGCCCGCGGCGGCTCACAGTCCGCATCCCGGACGCCTCGCTGGAGTGGACGTCCGATTTCGTCGCAACGGCCATGACGCGCGGGATGAACGCCCTCGGCTCGCTGATGCCCGAATTCATGTGGCGCAGCAGCATGGTGCTCGGCGTCATGTCGCGCGTGGCGGGCGTCGCTTTGCGCGCGGGCGCCGTCCGCATGCATGGCCGGGCACCCAACGGCCAGTCGTTTATAGCCAACCCCCGTCTCATCTGGACGATCTCCGACGCGACCGCGACGCTCGGCCGCCACGATTTCGGCCCGCCGGGCCCCGTCCGGCCACAAGCCTGGCTGGGCGACTTCGCGCTCCCGCAGCGGGGTATGCTCGCCGTTGGCGCGGCTTTCTTCGAGCCGTTCGACCAGAAACGGCATCTAGCAGTCTCCAGCCGGGAGGAAAGCAGACCGGCTCTCTCGTCAGAGGACTCGGCCAGACTGTAACCCGGTTCTGGGATGACTGCGGCAGCGAATGAGTACAAAAGCCGCAAGGTCAGTGGATGCGACTCGAACTTCCTGCTCGATCCGATGTGAAAAAGATTCGTGATTTCTTTCACCAATGCGATAACTGACGTAGTATAGGGGCCGACGGAGGACGCCATTGTTTGGACGCGGCATCGCCAAAGGCCTATCGGTCACCCTGCGCTACCTCCTGCGCCGGCCGTTCACCACCCAGTACCCCGAGGAGATCCGGCCGATCCCCGTCGACGCGCGCACGAACCTTCTTTGGTTCGAGGAGCGCTGCACCGGCTGCTCGACCTGCGCACAGGCCTGCCCAGATGGCTGTATCCTGGTCCAAACATCGCCCCGCGAAGACGGCGCCCTCAACATCGACCGCTACGAGATCGACTTCCGCCTCTGCATGTACTGCGCGCTCTGCGTCGAGGCCTGTCCCTACGAGGCCATTCAGGCGGGTGGCCCGCTGGACGACGCCGCGTACGACTTTAATGATCTGTACCGCGACAAGCACGCGCTCACCACGATGGCCCAGGAACACCTGCACACACACGACCAAACCTACCCGAACGGCAAAAAGGCGCCGTACCCCGAGGAGATCCCTCTCCACACCGGGAAGCCCGTCGAACGCGACCGCACCCGCTAGCAGTGAAAACCGTCATCCTGAGCGACGACCACGTCCACGCGGTAGATCACCCATCTTCGCGAAGGGACCTGAGGCGGGGCGGACGCTCCCGCGTGGGGTCCTCCTCAAACGACCGCTCGGCTTCTCCAATCTCTAGGGCCCACCCAGCCTTCTCCGCAACTAACTTACCAGCGCCGCAGGCCGGGGGTCTGGGGGTGTCCCCCAGTTGTCCTAACTGTGGTGAGCTTGCAAACCACACCGTTCACAGCGCATGCGCTAAGGTGCCGTAATCATGGCCAAAATAACCGTCAACGGCCGCGAAGTCGAAGCCCCCGATGGCGCCCCGCTCGTCGAGGTGATCAAGAACAGCGGGACCTTCATCTCCAACCTCTGCTATATCGACGGCCGGCCGCCCTATGCAGGCTGCCGTACCTGCATCGTCGAAATCGAGGGCCAACGTGGCTTCCCACTCTCCTGCACGGCGCGCAT
>WNGF01021082.1_pt1 | contig 14445 bp, 15 predicted proteins | sample 5400641 | NCBI WGS metagenome assembly WNGF01 (sample SAMN13153371, study PRJNA577476) | soil metagenome | isolation source: 80 cm soil or saprolite under grassland replicate 2 | place: USA:California | collected 2016-06-15
GGCCGAGGCGAGCCGCCGACGGCCGCTTCGGCGTTGTCGAGGATGTCTTCGTGCAGCGCGTTGTGGATCGGCCGGATGACGAGCGGCCAAGCGAATCGCGCCCAGCCGCGGCAGTCGGCCTCAACGACATGGCGGAGGACAGTAGCTCCGTTCGTCCGCACGTCCCAGCCATGCCAGCCCCTGAAGCCGCGCGGCCCGGTAACGCGGAAGCGCCGCGACTGGCCGGGCTCGTGGGCGAGCGGCTCGTGACGCAGGAAACCGATGCCGTCCGGCCGCAACTCCGGCCAGCGGTCGTGCGGCCACATGCACGTCGGATCGTCCACGAGTGCGGCTCCCTCCTCCGCCGAGGCGGCGAGTGCACGCTCGTGAACACTGCGGACCTTCGTCAGAAGATCCTGTAGCCCCTAAAGCGGCCTAGCCACCAGCCGTGGCCGGCGCGGTTCGTGCATATGAGGCCTGAGCTTCTGCTGACGCACGTCCAACACCCCGGCTCTCTCGCCAACTGGCCAAAGCCCAACACTCGACCGGGCGCCGGATCGTAGTAGCTCCTGTTTAACTTGTGGTACCGGCGTCGCGGCCGGTCGAAGCGATGCATCGAGACGGTGAAGCCGTCATTCGGCGTCCAGCAGATAAGCGCGACCAGGACCTCCCCGGTGTTGTGCGGGAACGACGTGGCACCAAAGCTCATCGCGTAAGGAGCCGGGCTCCTCACCAGCGTCTGTCCCCGCCCCGCACGCGCCTTCGCAAGCAGATGCGGATGAGCTGCACTGTTGCGAGGAGCGTGGCAACGGCGAACAGGATGAAGCCGGTCCAATAACGCAGGAAGCCGAATGCAAGCACGCCGGCGGCCGACCCGAGCACGATCAGGATCCACAGCCACGTGCCTTCAACCTGCGGTCGCCTTATGCGTCCACCATCGCGTCGATCGCGGCGGCGACCTCGCCGGCGCGGAACGGGATCCCGCGCACGAGGTTGAAGCCGGTCGCGTCGACGAGGAACTCCGCGCGGATCAGCTTGAGCAGCTGGCCGAGGTTGATCTCCGGCACGAGAATCTTCTCGTACCCGCGCACGACCTCGCCCGTGTTGCGCGGGAACGGGTTCAGGTAGCGCAGATGCGCGTGCGCGACCTTCTTGCCGTCGGCGCGCACACGGCGCACGCCCGCGGCGACCGAGCCATACGTGCCGCCCCACGAGAGGACGAGCGTCTCCGCCGCGTCGGGGTCGTCGACCTCGAGCTCCGGGATGTCCTGCGCGATGCCGGCGACCTTCTGCGCACGTAGGCGCACCATCAAGTCGTGGTTGTCCGGGTCGTAGCTGACGTTGCCGGTCACGTCCTGCTTCTCGAGGCCGCCGATCCGGTGCTCGAGCCCGGGCGTGCCGGGGATCGCCCACGGTCGCGCGAGTGTCGCCTCGTCGCGCTGGTACGGCTGGAAGTCGCCCCCGTTCGACTCCGCGAAGCCGGGATCGATCGGCGGGATCGCGTCCACATCCGGCAGCAGCCACGGCTCGGAGCCGTTGGCGAGGTACGCGTCGGAGAGGAGGAAGACAGGCGTCCGGTACTTGATCGCGATCCGCGCCGCCTCCAGCGCCGCGTCGAAGCAGCCGCTCGGTGTCGCGGCCGCAACCACCGGCACCGGCGACTCGGAGTTCCGCCCGAACATGACGCCGAGCAGGTCGGCCTGCTCCGGCTTCGTCGGCATTCCGGTGGACGGACCGGCGCGCTGGATGTCCACGATCACGAGCGGGAGCTCGAGCGTGATGCCCAAGCCGATGCTCTCCTGTTTGAGGACGATGCCGGGGCCGCTCGACGTAGAGACGCCGAGCGCGCCGCCGAAACTCGCGCCGAGCGCGGCGCCGACCGCCGCGATCTCGTCCTCCGCCTGGAAGGTGCGGACGCCGAAGTTCTTGTGGCGGGCGAGCTCCTCCAGCACGGCCGACGCCGGAGTGATCGGGTACGCGCCGAGGAAGAGCGGCAGCCCGGATTTCACGGAAGCGGCGATCAGCCCGTAGGCGAGCGCCTGATTCCCGGTGATGTTCCGATAGACGCCGGGTCGCAACGCCGCCGGCTTGACCTCGTACTGCACCGCGAATGATTCGGTCGTCTCACCGAACGCGTAGCCGGTCTGGAAGGCCTTGACGTTGGCGTCGGCGATCTCCGGACGCTTCGCGAACTTGCGGCGCAGGAAGTCGATCGTCCTTTCGGTCGGCCGCCCGTACAGCCACGACATCAACCCCAGCGCGAACATGTTCTTCGAGCGCTCGGCCTCGCGCTTCGTGATCCCCTCGATCTCCTTCAGCGCCTCGATCGTCATCGAGGTCAGCGGGATCGCGTGCACCTCGTACGACTCGAGCGAGCCGTCCTCGAGCGGGTTGCCGTCGTAGCCCGCCTTCTGAAGATTGCGGTCGGTGAAGGCGTCCTTGTCGACGACGAGGATCCCGCTCAGCGGCAGGTCCTTGAGGTTCGTCTTCAGCGCGGCCGGGTTCATCGCCACGAGGACGTTCGGCGCGTCGCCGGGCGTAAGGATGTCATGGTCGGCGAAGTGGAGCTGGAAGCCCGAGACGCCGGGGAGCGACCCTGCCGGCGCGCGGATCTCGGCCGGAAAGTCCGGGAAGGTGGCAAGGTCGTTGCCGATCAGCGCCGTCTCGGAGGTGAAGCGACCGCCGGTGAGCTGCATCCCGTCGCCGGAGTCCCCGGCGAACCGGATGACGACGGATTCGAGCTGCTCGACGGGCTTTGAGGCCACGGCACAGTTGTAGCGAACTTCAACGGGTTCGGCCGACCAGGGGAGGGCGGCTCAGGAGCTGCCCTCCCCTGCGCCTCTACGAAAGGGCCTGAGCCGGGGGGGCCGTGGAGCGCGCGCGTGGGAGCCACCACGTCAGCAACACGCTCGCAACCAGAATCCACCCGAAGAAGATGAAGACCGGGATGAAAATGAACGCCACCGCGAACGTGACCGCAGCAGCGATTCCGATCCAACCGAACCAGCGCGGGAAGATGCCGGTGCGAAGCGCGAGGACCGACGTCGCCGCTACGAGAACGATCGCGACCATCACGCCGCTGCTGAAGGCGGCGTAGCCCGTGTCGTTCAGCAGCCGGTAGCTGTTCGGGTCGAGCTTGAACTTGCTGCCCGAGTCATCGGCCGTGAGGGCAGTCCCGAGCGCCCCAACGCTCCCACCATCTGAAGGTCATCGCTGCCCTCTCTCTCGAAGGGTTCGTCTGTTTGCAACTCGACAGACGAGTGAGTCTAGGAAGCGGATCGGAGGACGCGTCTGACGGCCACGACGACAATGAACAGCACCATGTTTCCCGCGAGAACGGAGTTCGGTCGCGTCTTGACCGAAGCCGAAAGAGGGCGTAGGTTCGCTCCGCGCCGAATGGCCCGCCGCGAGCGTCTCCTTCGCGGGGCAGGGGAGCGACTCCCGTGGGTCGCCAGCCGGCGCAGCACGTGGGAAAACTCACGGAGGGAGAGCCATGAGTGACACACCCGCGCCGGACGAGACGCGGCGCTTCGACCGGAAGAAGTTCATCGGGATCAGCGCCGCCGCTGCGGCGACCCCGATGGTTGCAGGAGCATTCGCCCGCCGAGCCTCGGCTGCGCCCGCGCCCCAGCTCGAGGAGGCGACGATCGCCCAGCTGCAGGCGCAGATGACGGCGGGTGGACTGACGGCGCATTCGCTCGTCCAGATGTATCTCGCCCGCATCGACGCCGTCGATCGCCGCGGCGGGCTGAACTCGATGCTCGAGGTGAACCCCGAAGCGGAGGAGATCGCGAAAGCGCTCGACGCAGAGCGCAAGGCAGGCCACGTGCGCGGGCCGCTGCACGGCATCCCCGTCACGCTGAAGGGCAACATCGACACGCACGACAAGATGCAGACCACCGCGGGATCGATTGCGCTGGTCGGCACACCGGCTCTACAAGACGCAACGGTCGCGGCCAAGCTCCGCCAGGCAGGAGCCGTAATCCTCGGGAAGACGAACCTGAGCGAGTGGGCGAACTTCCGCTCCTTCCACTCCTCGAGCGGCTGGTCCGGCCAAGGCCGGCAGACGAACAATCCCTACGTCCTCGACCGCAACCCCTGCGGCTCGAGCTCGGGCTCGGCGGCCGCAGTGTCGGCGAACCTCTGCGCGGCGGGACTGGGCACCGAGACCGACGGTTCGATCGTCTGCCCGGCGAACGCGAACGGCACGATCGGAATCAAGCCCACGGTCGGACTGACGAGCCGGGCGGGCGTGATCCCGATCTCGCATACGCAGGACACCGTCGGTCCGCACGCACGGACCGTCGCGGACGCGGCCGCGATCCTCACCGCGATCGTGAGCCGGACACCCGACTCGCGCGACGCGGCGACCGGCGGCTCGCCGACCGGCGGTGCTCGTCCGACTCTGCCGGCGGACTACACGGCGTTCATCGATTCGCACGGACTCAACGGCGCGAAGATCGGCGCGCTGCACGGGCCGGTGCTCACGGGCTACAGCGAGGAAACGGACAAGGCGTACGCGGACGCGCTGGATGCGATGCGCGCAGCCGGTGCCCACGTTTTCGACATCGAGCTGCCGCACCTGGACGACATCCTGAACAGCCTGGCCGAGATCATCGTCCTCGTCTACGAGTTCAAGCGGGATCTCAACGCGTACCTCGCGACGCGCACAGGAGTGCCGATTCACTCGCTCGCCGACGCGATCGCGTTCAACACCGACCACGCCGATACCGAGCTGAAATGGTTCGGGCAGGAGTGGTTCGAGCTCGCCGAAGCGGACCCGTTCGCGGCGGACTACGCCGCCGCGCTCGTGGAGGACCGGAGCCTCGGGAGCGGCGCGATCGACGGCGGCCTCGCGCTCGAGGGCGGGCTCGACGCGCTCGTCGCGCCCACGGACAGCCCGCCCTGGACAACCGACCTGGTCAACGGCGACCTGTTCCTCGGCGCGAGCTCCTTTCCGTGCGCCATGGCGGGGTACCCGATCATCAACGTGCCGGCGGGGAACGCATTCGGCCTCCCGCTGGGGATCAGCTTCATGGCGTCAGCGTTCAGCGAGCCGAAGCTGATCAAGCTCGCGTCGGGCTTCGAAGCGGAGACGAAGGCGCGGCTCGTGCCGCAGTTCCTCCCGTCTTTGCCGAAGGACGTGCCGGCGCGACGCGGCAGCAGCAAGGCGAAGTCGAAGGCGCTGCCGAACCGGAGACTCCCGGCGGTCTCGCACCTGTAGCACCGCTGAAGGGCGCCGGTGTTCGCCGGCGCCCTTTCCTCTCAGACGGGCTTCCTCCGGCTTTCTGCGACAGAGGCCAGGCGGTTGATGCTCGAGAGGCGGGCGCGAGCCACGTGCGCAGGAGACGGCTGCGGCCACTGTCGGATCAACCTGAGCGTCCGCCTCGCATTGTGCGAGCTGGCTGACGAATAACGATTCACGTCTGTTCAACGGCAGTGCTCCCGATTTCGGTTCGGGCGGCCGCCGCAAGGACACGCGTTCTTCCCAGCCATGTCCCGGTGTCAGACACCCGGCCGTGGCTGCGGGGGACGAGGGGCACTCGGCTCAGAGGGCCACGTTGCAGAGTGTCGTCCCATTCTCGTCACACCCACAGGCAGGTGTCTGACACCCGCCTGGGTGGCGCGAGACGCGCCGTGAGCCGGTCCTCCGCGAGGAGCCGATCAGCGCTCGCCGTCGAGCTCCAGGCTGAGCGCGGCGAAGCTGTAGAGCAGGAAGTACGCGAAGGTCAGCGCGAACGTGAAGAGGAGCGTGACGGCGATTGCCTCCTGATAGGCAAACGGGTCACGGGCGACGGCATGCAGGATGCGCGGCAGGACGCTCGGATGCTCGAGCGCGTCCCAGCTGTTGAGCCGGAGAAAGCGGCCGAGATAGATCCCGAGCGACCCGAGGCCGATGGCGACGACCGCAAAGACCCAGCCTGCGGCCGAGCCCCGCCACTGCCGGACGACGGTCTGCATCAGGTAGAGCGAGGCGAAGCCGAGCATCACCCCCATCCATGCGAACGCCGCGAACGTGACCGCGTCGTACCAGTACGGCGCGATCGAATCTCGGTGCAGGTGGACGAAGTCCGTCGCGATGTACGGCGCGTTCGGGAAGAACAGGAGCCAGAGGCCGCCGAGTGCAAATAACCCGATTCCCGCGCCACGCCGACGCCAACGGTCATAGACGAAGACGGCTAGCACGAACGGAATCCACGCGAGGAAAAGGTTCCAGATCAGGTAGCGGAAATTGACATCGCCCGTGTAGACGTTCCGGACGATGACGAGCGCGATGCAGAAGAGTGACCCGGCGAAGAGACCGAGGATCGTGCCGAGTCGGCGACGGCTGGATCGCATCTCAACCAGTCTAGGGCTGCGCGATCTGGCCCCACCGCTCCGCGATCCGCTCGGGGCCGACCGGCGAGCGGCCGACGTCCATGACCTCGCTACGTGCACACCAGCGGACGGCGAACCGGCCTCCGGCGGCGGAGAGCACGACGCCGGTCACGGTGCATGCTTCCGAAGCGAGAAACAGGACACCGCGTCGCCCGGCCGGGCCACCAATCCGGCGTTGTTCACGAGCACGTCGACCCTGCCGAGCTCACGTACCGTGTCTTCGACAACCCGCCGGCATGCCGCCTCCGACTCGAGATTCTCATACGAGGCAACGGCGGCCCCACCCGCTGCGTGGATCTCGTTGACAACCGCGTCCGCGACCTCAAGGTCGCCGCCCTTGCTGCTGCGGTCGACGCCCGCGTCGTGCACGACGACGGAAGCCCCGCGCGCAGCGAACGCCTTCGCGTACGCCGCCCCCAGCCCACGGCCGGCTCCGGTAACGAGGACGACTCGCCCGTCGAAGCGGATCACTCTGCTTCGGCGAGCAGGGCTTGCAGATCGAGCGGCTGCGTGGTCATCTCGATGCCCTTTCCGTCCGGCGCACGCGGCCACTCCGCCTCCGGGCGGTCGCGGTAGAGCTCGATTCCGTTGTCGTCCGGATCGCGGAGATAGATCGCTTCGCTCACGCCGTGGTCGCTCGCACCGCTGATCGGAATTCCGGCGCCCACGACCGCCTTCAATGCCTGCGCGAGCGCGTTCCGGTCGGGATAGCGGATCGCGACGTGGTATAGGCCGGTCGTGCCTCGCGGCGGCGGGGAGCCGCCCTTCGACTCCCAGGTGTTCAGACCGATGTGATGGTGGTAGCCGCCGGCGGAGATGAACGCGGCCTGGTCGCCGTACTGCTGCATGACCTCGAAGCCGAGGACGTCACGGTAGAACCCGAGCGCGCGTTCGATATCGCTCACCTTCAGGTGAACGTGGCCGATGTCCACTCGTGGGTCGATCGTCATCCGCGGGCAACGCTACCGGTGCCAGGGCGAGGCCGACCAGCGCCCACAGGCAGTACCCCATCCACGGGTCGCCGATCACATCTGTCTGGACGGCGAGGACGAGCGCCGCGCCGAACGCCGCAGCGGCGCCGGCCGTCGCCCACCAGCGCGTCCGGCGCGCGGCCAAGGCGAGCGCGGCGAGCAGCGTCAATCCCCAGACAGTCCAGAGGAGCGAGCCCAGCAGTCCCGTCTCGGCGCCGATCTCCGTGTAGTTGGACTCGCCGGCCTTGATCGGCGTCTCCGTCCGCGACGCCGTCTGCCCCGCGTTGCCGAGCCCGTAACCCTGCGGGTGGTGGATGAGGGTGCGAACACCCTCGCGCAGGCTGACCCAGTGACTGTGAATCGACGGCTCGTCGATGCTGCCTGCGCTACCGCTCGCGCCAGGTTTCGTCTGTGCGATGTTCCGCTGCCGCACGAGGTCCTCTTGCGTCCACTTTCCCTCGGGAGCGACGTGCGGGAAGGCGTACACCCAGCCGATGCTGACGCCGATCGTCGCCGCCGCGGCCAGGAGCGGCCACCAGCGGCGCGTGACGAACGCGAGCACGACGAGTCCCGCCGCAAGCGCGAGCAGCGAGGAGCGGGAGAACGTGAAGAGCAGTCCCGTCACGAGAAGCACGCTCAGCACTGCGAGTGTACGAACGCGCCGCCACAAGGCCGCGGCGAGGAGCAGCGCCACGACGAAGGCGTATGCACTCGCGAGCGGTCCGAGAAAGACGGAGACGAGCCGCCGCAGGAAGTGATCCTCGGAGCCGGTGTTGTAGATGAAGTTCTCCGGCAGCCCGCCGGTCCCGTTGTAGTCGTATCCGAGGTGCTTGTGGAAGTAGTCGACGACCGCGGAGTCGCGCCACCAGGAGATCGGGATGAGGAGGTCATCGAGCAATCCGACCACGGCAACTGCGGTCGCGGTACAGAGCAGGACCCAGACGAGCCGGACGAGCTCCGCGCGCCGCACGATCAGCGAGCGGCCGAGGAAGTACGCGCCGACAGGAATCAGGTCGTGCTTGAGCGCGAGCCCGACTGCCTCACGATCGGCGGAGCCGCCGAGCCAGTGCTGTGGAAGCACGGCGTACAGGCAGACGAGGAAGGCGAACGCGAGCGCGAGTCCGTCCGCCGGGTGAAGACGGAATGCGAGACGGCGCGTGCGCAGGACGTCGAGGCTTACGCGCGCCAGCGCGATTGCAAGCAGGATTTCCTTCCAGGCCTGGAGGGCAGTCAGAGCGCCCCCGCGGACCCCGGCCCCGTAGAGCGCGGCCATGACCGCGTTATGGGCGGCCAGGCCCACGACCCACGCGTAGAGGGCCAGGACAGGCCTTCGCCAGACGAGGACCGCACCGGGGACGAGCAGGAGCCCGTACACCGCGAGCGCGAGCCCCGAAATCATCAGGCGAGAGTAAACGGCGCGGGGACGCCCGGAGCGCCCCCGCCCCTATCACCAACGATGATTAGTCGCCCCAGGGAAACACGGGCTCCCCTCCTTCCCGCAGCAGGATCCGCAAGCCGAGGGCTTATGTTGCCACGAGGAAGCGCCGATTGACTATTTGACTTATGTCCGAGGCTTCTTTAATGATCAGGCGCAGCGTGTCTGAGGGCACTCCGGCCGAGACGATAGGCGCACGCCTCAAACGGTTGCGCCTCCAGCGCGCCTTGTCGCAGCGCGATCTGTCGTCCCCCGGCGTCTCGTATGCCTACATCTCGCGCATCGAGGCCGGCGCACGGACGCCGTCCGTCAAGGCACTGCGAAAGCTCGCGCAAAAGCTCGACGTCTCCGTCGAGTACCTCGAGACCGGTCGCGACATCCGCGACGTCGACGACAGAGAGCTGCGGCTTGCCGACGCCGAACTCCAGCTCCGACTCGACGCCGACCCCGACGCGGCCGAAAAACGGCTGGCGCAAGTCCTCGAGGAAGCGCGCGCGGCGGGCGATCGGGTTTCCGCGAGCCGGGCGGCAACCGGACTCGGACTCGCCGCCGCACGCCGCGGCAATCATCTCGACGCAGTCGAGCGGCTGGAGTCTGCGCTCGAGTACGAGCGCGTGCTGCCGCACGTCCGCTCAGACGTCTACTCGACTCTCGCCCAGTCGTACACGGCGCTGGGCGCTCCCGACCGGGCTGCGCGGCTACTCGAACGTTGTCTCGAGGAAGTAACGGAGGCAGCGCCCGAAGACGTCGGCGTCCAGGTTCGCTACGCGACCTTCCTGAGCTACGCGCTCAGCGATGCCGGGGAATACGGGCGTGCAACGGAAGTCATTCGCGATGCCCTGCGCAGGGCCGGCAAAGCCGCGGATGGGTACACCCAGGTCCGCCTGTACTGGTCCCTTGCGCGTGTGGCTGCGATGGAGGGGAGATCTGCGGAAGCGCTTCACCATATTCGGCGTGCGATCGTCCTTCTGGAAGCCACGGACAACACGGCCCAGCTGGCACGCGGCTATCTCCTCTCGGCGTGGATCGAATCGAGCGAAGGGCGCGCCGAAGAAACGCGCGAGCATCTGCACATTGCTGAGCAACTGCTCGGCCCGTCCCCCGAGCCTCTCGACGTCGCGATGCTTCGCACCGGGCAGTCGCGGTTGGCCGCGCTCGACGGCGACGGCGATCGCGCCGTCGATCTTGCCCGGGACGCCCTTGCGATTCTCGGCGACTTTCACGGAGCCGACCAGGGTGCGGCTTGCTGGGCTCTGGCCCGCGGCCTCAGCCTTCAGCGGAATGTCAAGGCCGCACATGAGACGTATCGGCGCGCCGTCGATCTGCTGACCGTCCACGGGCGCAGGCATCAAGCGGGCACCGCGTCGCTCGAGTGGGCTTCACTGCTCCAGGAGCACGGCCGCGCGGAGGAGGCAGAACCCATCCTCCGGCGCGCATACGATCTCGGCGTGGGCGCCGAGACCGAAGCAGCGCGCAAGCGTTGACCCTCGAGCGGGTCGTTCGTCCCGCCGGCCCGTTCTCGCTCGCTCTCTGCACCAAGCACGCGAGCGATGCGACGCGCCATCTCCGCGACGGCACGCTTACCACGGCGCTGTGTGTCGGCGACCGCGCGGAGGTCGGGTCGGCACGGCAGACCGTGGACTGCCGCGTCGTGCTGCGCGCGGAGAGCGAGGAGGGGTTCGAACGGCTGCGATTCGTGCTCGCAGTCGACTCCGACCACACCGAGTTCCTGCGCCGATTCGCCCGCGACCCGCTGATCGGCGAGGCCACGCGGCGATTTCAGGGAATGCGTCAGCTGCGGCTGCCCACCGTTGCGCAGACGCTCCTCCGCGCATTCTGCGGGCAATTGATCGACTCGCGGCGCGCGCGTGAGCTCGAGGTGCGAATCGTCCGCGCGACGACGCCGCCGGTCGACGGAACGGATCTGCATGCCCCGCCGACGTGCGCCTCGTTCGCACGCCTCGCTCCTGCGCGGCTGCGGCAGCTGGGATTGCATGCGCGACGTGCGGCGGCGCTCGTCCGCATTTGCCGCTCAGTCGATCTCGAGCGGTTCCACGGACTGCCGACGGCAAAGGCAGCGGACTTCATCGAGCGCGAACGCGGACTCGGCCCGTGGTCGGCCGGCGTTGTTTGCGTCGAGGGCCTCGGTCGCTACGAGCGCGGGCTCGTGGGCGACCTGACACTGATCAAGCTCATGTCGCGCCTGCGCGGCCGGTGGGTCGAGGGATACGAGACCGCGGAGCTGCTGGCTCCCTACGACGAGTGGGCGGGTCTCGCCGGCCTGTACCTCGCGATGGCCTTCAAGCATGGAATGATCCCGCTGCCGGAGCACCGGCCGGTGCGGTTCCCACGCCCGACCTTCGCGTGATCGAGCTCGTCATCGGCGACATCACGGAACAGGACGTCGACGCGATTGTGAACGCGGCCAATCCGAGTCTCCTCGGCGGAGGCGGCGTGGACGGCGCCATTCACCATGCCGGCGGCCCCGCGATCCTGGCGGAATGCCGGCAGCTCGGCGGCTGCGAGCCCGGCGACGCCAAGCCGACGACCGGTGGGCATCTGCCGGCGCGCCACGTCATCCACGCAGTCGGCCCGATCTGGCGGGGCGGAGGCGAGGGCGAGGAGAAGCTGCTGGCGTCCTGCCACCGGCGCGCCATCGAGCTCGCGGAGGAGCTCGGCTCCAGCTCCGTCGCGTTTCCGGCAATCTCGACAGGCGCCTACGGCTATCCGGTCGAACTCGCCGCTCCCGTCGCGATCGAGGCGACGCAGGCCGCGCTCGAAGCCCACCCGTCGGTCGAGCTCGCGCGCTTCGTCTTCCGCGACGAACCGACCCTCGCCGCATACCGCGCCGCTTGGGGCAAGTAACACTGTGTTACTTGATGGGTGTCAGCTGCGAAGCGAGGGCACGCCGACACCCGAGATGTTGTCGAGCACCGCGACCGGTGGGCGCGCGCGCATCGCCACGTCCACCAGGACGCTGCCTGTAGTCGGGCCGTGCCGAAGCCTGCGGGACTCGTGCACGAGCTCGCGAACACGCTGGTAGCTCGGGCGTTTCAGGCCTAGCCGCTCCGCCTCGGCGCCCAGGCGTCGGTTGACCTCGGCGATGGGCACCTTCCTGTCGTCCAGTCGGACGAGCGCCTCGAGGAGCCTGGGAGCGATGCGCGGCGCAAAGGACGTCACGCACCCACTGTCGCCGGACCGCCCGCACGAATGCGTGACCGAAGCCAAGTAACACTGTGTTACTTGGCCCTAGACTGGGTGCCATGGCTGCGAACCGGAGGATCGCGATCCTCGGCGCGGGGAAGATCGGCGAGTCGCTGCTCGCCGGTCTGCTGAGCTCCGGCTGGCGCAAGCCGAGCGACATCGTCGTCACGGGACGGCGCGAGGAGCGGATCAAGGAAGTCGCGGAGCGGCACGGAGTCGAGGCGACGCTCTCGAACGCCGACGCCGTCGCGGGCGCTGGGATGGTCGTGATCGCCGTGAAGCCCCAGGACTTCGACGTCCTGCTCGGCTCGAAGCGCGGCTCTCGCAAGGCGTCCCGGTCGTGCGCGCGATGCCAAACGCGCCCGCGCTCGTGCACGAAGGGATTGCGGGCATCTGTGCCGGTGCGCACGCAGACGACGAGCACCTCGACCTGGCGGAGGAGGTGCTGTCGCATCTCGGCGCTGTCGCGCGCGTCCCCGAGGAGTACATGGACGCCGTCACCGCGGTGTCCGGTTCCGGCCCGGCCTACTTCGCCTTGCTCGCCGAGGCGATGATCGAGGCGGGCATCTTGCTCGGGCTCGGCCGCGAGACCTCGACACAGCTCGTCGTCCAGACCATGCTCGGGACCGCGAAGCTCCTGCGGGACGAGCGGATGCATCCGGTGGAGCTGCGCGAAGCGGTCACCTCGCCCGGCGGGACGACGATTCGCGCCATCCGCGAGCTCGAGCAGGCCGGTGTACGCGCGGCCTTCCTCAACGCGATTCAGGCCGCAATGGAGCGGTCCAAGGAGCTCGCAGCCGGCGAGTTGTGACGCAAGCTCCATTGCGGCGGGGAGGGGGTCTGGGGGGAACCGGGAGGTTCCCCCGCTTGTCATCCTCGCTCCACGCGGCGACCTTGGCGGCGCGTGGAGCGAGGCGTACGAACCACAAGAAGGGGGCACGCGGGGGAAACATGGTTTCCCCCGCGCGACGGAGCAACCGCCGAAGGCGGTTGCGGAGGAAGGCAGCAATGGAGCGTTCGAAGGAGCTCGCAGCCGGCGAGTTGTGAGCGACGTCGAGCTCGTCATCGTCGAAGACGACAAGGAGGTCGCCGCGGTCGTCGCCGAGCGGCTCGCCCGCGCGGCCCGCGAGGGCGGCCATGTCGTACTGACAGGCGGGAAGACGCCCGAACAGGCGTACAAGGAAGCCGCAAAGCGAGCCCCCGACTGGAGCAAGACTGAGCTCTGGTGGGGGGACGAGCGGTGCGTCCCGCCCGACCATGACGACTCGAACTACGGCATGGCGAAGCGAGCCCTCCTCGACCGCCTCGACCACGGCCCGCGTGCGGTCCACCGCATCAAAGGAGAGCTCGGCAAGGACCAAGCCGCGGCCGACTACGAGCACGAACTCGGCGACACGCAGTTCGACCTGCTCCTGCTCGGAGTGGGCCCGGACGGGCACGTCGCGTCGCTGTTCCCGAACGCACCGACCCTGCGCCGGCGCAAGCGCGTCCTGCCGGCGGAGGCTGGTTTCGAACCCTTCGTCGACCGCGTGACGCTCGGATTGCCGGCGCTCCGCAGCGCGCGGGAGATCCTGTTCCTGCTCTCGGGCGAGGCGAAGGCCGAGGCCGCGAGGCGTGCGTTCGCCGACGAACCGAGCCCGGACACGCCGGCCAGCCTCGTCCGGGCCCGCGGCGGCCGAACCACTGCAATCCTCGATCGCGCTGCTGCAGCCAAGCTCGGGCCTTGACAGGCCCGCGTCTATATGTAGAAGTGCCCCGGGAAGACCAAGGGGGGCCGTTCTTGCAAGAGACGCTGGTACTGGACAAACCTGAGCAGCTAAAGGCTCTCGGCCACCCGCTGCGGGTGCGGGTGCTCGAGATGCTCGGCGCGGAAGGTGAATGGCAGCTCACGAACCGTGAGCTCGCTCAGCGACTCGGAGTCGATCCCGGCCATCTGCACTTCCACGTACGCATGCTGCTCAGGGCAGGACTGATCGAGCTCGCCGACGAGAACGGGCGCGGACGCGAGAAGCCGTACCGCTCCGTGGCGAAAGTCTTTCGTGTTGCGCCCGAGCTGCTCGCGGCAGGCGGCGCCAGGGACATCCAGGCGGCGATGATCGACCAGGTGCAGCGTGCACACGCGCTCTATTCGGCCGACGGCGCGTTTCGGAGCGCGCAGCTCGAGGTGAAGCTGACGATCGAACGTGGGCTCGAGCTGATATCGACGTTCCTGAGCGCTGCGCGAGACCTCGAAGACGAGAACGCGGACAAGATCGTGCTGACGATGTTCGCGCACCCACCCGCGCACTAAGGCAGCAGCGGCGAACTGAGCTCTGCGGCCATGTCGCGGCGCGTGGCGAGTGCCTGCAGCACGACCACGGTATCCGCGGCCGGCAGATCCTCGAGATAGTCCTCGCGCGTCTCGAAGGATTCGAGCACCGCCTCGATGTACCCGAGCCGGTCCTCGGCCGCGATGTGCGCGAGCGCATATCCCACGGG
>WNGF01007316.1_pt1 | contig 14441 bp, 14 predicted proteins | sample 5400641 | NCBI WGS metagenome assembly WNGF01 (sample SAMN13153371, study PRJNA577476) | soil metagenome | isolation source: 80 cm soil or saprolite under grassland replicate 2 | place: USA:California | collected 2016-06-15
GTAAATATATATGACAAAGACATGAAGCTGCAACATCATGAATCTTTAAAAAAAAATCAAAGTTTTGAACAATCAAATGGCATGGAACAGAAACAGAATGTGACGCAAAATACAAAGGATAAACGCCAGGAGAATAAACAGGAAATAAGCCCATCAAAAAAAAGTGGCAAATCTTTAAAGCCGGACAAACAGAATAGTTTATTGCCTAAGAAAAAAACTTCTCAAAAAAAGGGGCTTAGCCTATCCTGAACTTTTCCTCAAGGACTATAGTTAATCACAAAATCAGTTACAATGAATATTCAAAATATTGGCACTTTAAGCAATTCGCTCCAAGCTTTGGGTTTTGAAGATACAATAGCTTCTCAATTATTGAAAAATATCAGTTTTAAACCACCCAATTTTATTATTCATCAACGGATGGTTAAAGGAAGGCACGTAGTGAATTTTCATTTGGCGTTTGAGAAAAATGGAGATAGTAATTCTTATTTCCCCCTTTACTATGATGCTGTGTTTCTTAAGGAAATTGAAATACCTAATATCAACATCAACGGGATTGAGGTGAAAGAACTGGACAAAAGAATGGCTGAAATTAATTGGACAAGTGCTTTTGGGTTTCACGAGCATAAAAAATTACAATTGGAAGATAAAACATCCTGGTCTGAAGAAGAAAAAGTTGAAAACATTGTAACTGATTTGCAGTCATTGGAATCAGCAGAAGAAGGAAGACAGGCAGCAGATTGTTTAAAAATGAAATTCTGGTGCGATTCACCTGTTCAGGAGATGATTGGCAATTTAAGTTCGTTAAGAAGCAAGTTTGAAATTAGTCAAAGATTTTACTTCTTTGAAGGGCAAAGCGGAATTTCGGTGGAAGAGGCTTACCGTTTTTTACATAATCGTTGGATGGAAAAGCAGTTGCTGGCAAAAAGGAAACACATCGAGATTTTAGATATGGAGGAGCCATCCAATGGTAGCGCTAAAGCCGGTTCTGATAAAAACCTATTGCAAAAGAAGATGAGAAATAAAAATAATAAGGTGAAAATTTAATGAGTTGAGTTTATCTGAATCATTAGGTAATTAACATGGAACCATTTGAGCAACTTACTGACTTTTATGAAACGATAGCTGATGATGGCAGGATAGGCGCTACACATATCAGTTTATACATTGTTTATCTCAAACCATTGTAATTATTTTTTTTATGGAGACATTTTTTATTCCAACTGAGAATGATTTCAAAAGATGGATCAAAGAGGCGATAAAGGAATGCATGGAAGATTCTAAAACAAAAAATGATTCACGGGAAAAAGGAGAAGAGCCACTTCTTAACCGTAAGGAGATAGCAAATGTTTTACGCATTTCATTGGTAACGCTGACAGATTGGATGAAACGCGGATTGCCTTGTCACAAGCAAAGAGGGAGAGTTTATTTTATGCGATCAGAAGTATTAGACTATCTTAAAAAAAATCATTTGCGGCGATTCAAATTCAATTCACAATTTTCCGAGATCGAATAAAATATTTTAGTAGTTTATGAATTAAAAAAAGCCTGATCAGAGTTAATCTGTCAGGCTCTTTTGATTTAAAAAATTTATAGTTGATAAACGCAAATCACAAGGAAGAAAACGTATAACTTTGTAAGATATAGTTCTTTTACTTTCCTGATAATTTTTGCAAAAAGAGAATTGGTTTCTGTTTTTAATTGTTTGCAAATTGTTTGCAAATTCTAAAAAAGTGAGATTGTGAATAGATAAAGAAGTGAGTATTTATCTTTTAAAAAAGTGGACGTCAAAATAGAGAATATTAGCTTAACAGCAAATCAATTTCTATATAACAAAATGAAAATCAGAACAAACTAAGATTCAAATTAGGTCTCCAAATTGTCATCATTGAAAATAAAAAGCCTTCTTTTTAAAGAAAGCTTTTAGTGACCCCGCAGGGACTCGAACCCTGGACCTACTGATTAAGAGTCAGTAGCTCTACCAACTGAGCTACGGAGTCGGGGGCTGCAAATATATAAACTTCATTTCTTTTTTGCATCTCATCTCATTTAATAATCTTTTGATCCAACAATTATGCATATTGTTCTTTTTATTTGATAGTATGAATAAAATTGACAAAAGATTATTTACACTTATTATAGTAAATTACGACTATACATCTGTATCCCTGAAAATAATTACTAGCGATTAATGACTAATAGGAATTACACGCCTGCCATCCTGATACTGGATTCAATACTGCTTGCTGTTTTTATTTTGCTGCACATAATAAATGTTCTCAACTGGAGTTGGTGGTGGATACTGTCGCCCTTATGGCTCAATATTACAATTGTTTTAGTGCAGCTAATTATCCATCTCCTAAAAAAATAAATAAGGAAAAAGTCATTTTACGAATGCCGCAAAATTTGTTTTATTATAATGTTGACACATGCAATAGCTTATATTTTTGCCGCATGAATTCATTTAATGTATTGCAACAAGTTATTCGTACAAGACGCAGCATAAAGCCTGCGCTCATGAATGGTAAAAAAATTGATGATTCCGTTATTCAGCAATTACTGGAACTGGCAGACTGGGCACCAACGCATGGTTACACAGAGCCCTGGCGTTTTATAGTATACGGTGATAATGCTCTTCAACAGTTTTGCGCAGATCATGCTGAAATGTATAAAGAAGTTTCACCGGCAGATAAATTTAATAACGCAAAATATGAAAAGCTGAAACATACAGCAGATAAGCTTTCTCACCTGATTGCCGTATACATGGAACGCGCAAACAATTCAAAGATTCCGGTGCTTGAAGAAATTTCAGCAGTTGCAGTGGCTATTCAAAATATACTGTTAGGGGCAAATGCATTGGGAATAGCTTCTATGTGGAGTACGGGCGGCCTAACACACCATCCTGCAATGAAAACATATTTCAGTTTAAAAGATGACGATATAATAATGGGTTTATTGCATCTTGGTTACACTGATGAAATTCGGGAAGGCAAGCGCATGATGCCGCTGGCCGAAAAAGTAATATGGAAATAAAAAAAATGCAAAACGATAGATAAAGAAAATAACTGTTCACTTGCTCATGCATAATCAAAACGTACAGTCGCATGTACGGGAACAAAAGTTAATAATAGCAATGTCGCGGCCCATAAAAATATTTCAACAGGCTTTGCTCTTTTTATCTTTCATTTGCACATCAATTTTTTTACTATTAGCCGAATTGCGAATGATGAATGAAACAAATAAAATTCTCATTCTTACTGCACCATCCGGAGCCGGTAAAACCTCAATAACACGTTATTTGTTGAATAAATATCCTGCTCTTTCTTTTTCTATTTCTGCTTCTACACGTGAACCAAGGAGCAATGAGAAGAATGGCATAGATTATTATTTCATGAGCATTGAGGAATTTCAGCGGAAAATAAAAGAAGACGCGTTTGTTGAATGGGAGATGGTATATGAAGGAAAATATTATGGCACGCTGAAAAGTGAGCTGCAAAGAATATGGAATCGGAAAAAAATACCGATACTTGATATTGATGTGCATGGTGCCCTTCATGTGCAGTTGCATTATCCTGAGAATTCATTATCTCTTTTTATTGAGCCTCCTTCAATTGAAGAATTAAAAAAAAGATTGGAAAGCCGCAATACCGAAACATCTGAAAGCCTGCAAACAAGATTAAGCAAGGCAGGTTATGAACTTTCATTCAGGCATCATTTCGACGCAATTATTGTAAATGATGATTTGTATAAAGCATGTGAAGAGGCGGAAAAAATTGTAGCAGGATTTTTAAGTTCAAATCTGGATAGTTAAGTTAAACATGCGGATAACAAAACTGCATTGTGTTTCTTCAAGCGGTTGAAATATTTTGTCAGCCAAGATGAAGCCTCTGCATAATTTAGCGTTCAGGGTCAACAACCCGATATTCTTTAATCCACTTTGTTCATAAATTTTCTTTTTATCTGTTATGTGCAGCGCCCAGGGGGTAAGTTTCCGTGCCTTAAGAATTTTTATTCAATCTAACTTAATGGTTAAATCAAGCAGATGAATAGTGAAATTTTTATTTGTTTTGGCCACCTGTTTAAAACTATTGTCCTCATTTATAAATCCTTCACATTGTAACATAGGTGGATCAATAAGCCAATATTCTTTTACGCCATATTTTTCATAAATATCTTTCTTTTCTGACGTGTCATACTTTTCCGTGCCTTTTGACAAAACTTCAATCACCAAACCTGGTACTCCATGTATATAACCGTCGTCTCCCAAAATATGAAGTTGATCATTAGTGATTAACATCATATCCGGTCTGTAAATATTTTCTTCATCTAAATACACATCTACATCAGACAAAACTTTGCCTGCATGATTCTTCTTAAGATAGTTTTCTATTGCTACCATGATGATTTTTACAATATCCTGGTGCTTCCATTTAGGCGAGGGTGACATAATAATTTTATTATTGATAAGTTGACACAAAGTGCCTTCAGGAAGTAATTTATATACTTCCAATCCTGTTCTTGGTGGACGCAACATTGTTTTCATAGAACTAATTTACGAATTTGATTTTGCAGCCGTAAGGTTTTGCTGTTAAATTACATGCACAAACAATTGCTATGAATTTTAAAAACAGAACTGTTCTTATTACCGGTGCCAGTCGCGGTATTGGTAAAGCTATTGCACTGCGCCTGGCAAAAGAAGGAGCTAACATTGTTATTGTGGCAAAGAGCACAGAGGAAAATCCAAAACTTGAAGGAACTATTTTTTCCGCAGCGAAGGAAGTTGAAGAGGCTGGTGGTAATGCATTGGCTGTGCAAACGGATATTCGTTTTGAAGAACAAATTGAGTTTGCAGTTAAACAAGCGATAGAAAAATTTGGCAGCATTGATGTGGTTGTCAATAATGCATCAGCTATTCAGCTTAGGGGTACTGAACAAACTGATGCAAAACGTTTTGATCTCATGCATGCCATTAATGTGCGCGGCACTTTTCTCGTTACCCAACATTGCATTCCATTTTTAAAAAAAGGAAATAATCCGCATATTCTTACTTTGTCGCCACCCATTAACCTTGATGCAAAATGGCTTGCACCTCATGTGGCATATACAATGAGTAAATACAACATGAGCATGATGGCTTTGGCATGGGCAACCGAATTTAAACAATACAATATTGCCTCAAATGCATTATGGCCGCGTACTACAATTGATACTGCTGCCGTGCGTAATTTACTCGGGGGTGAAGCACTGGCAAAGATGAGCCGCACACCGCAAATTCTTGCTGATGCGGTTTATTTTATTCTAGGTAAAACTTCGTTGCAATACACCGGCAATACATTCATTGATGAAGAAGTACTCGCAAAAGAAGGTATTACGGATTTGGATAAATATGCCGTTGTTGCGGGAGCAAAATTGTACCCTGATTTGTTTATTTGAATCCTGATTCAAATGATTAGGGTGATTTTTTTTATGAACCAATCTGCATTACTGTTATAATGCTTTTCTTGCGTCGCACTCTTCAACTGTTGAAGCTCTGCGCAGCAGGAGTAAAGTGCATTTCTTGCATTGTTGAATAGCAATGAGTTTATAACGCTGGCCAAGAGTTGAAATTTGGAAGACTATCTCAACAAATCGTAAATCATAAATTATAAAGCCGTAATTAACTCTCACTATTTCGTTGTCTGTTTTCATTCTATAAATCCTATTTTTACCGTTTCAAAGAAGGGAGAAACTGTGGCGGATATCATACAATTATTACCCGATAATATTGCCAACCAGATTGCGGCTGGCGAAGTGATTCAAAGACCTGCAAGTGCAGTAAAAGAACTTTTGGAAAACGCCGTTGATGCAGGTGCTGCAAATATACAACTGATTGTAACTGATGCAGGGAAAAATCTCGTTCAGGTGATTGATAATGGCAAAGGCATGAGCGAAACTGATGCCAGAATGAGTTTTGAAAGACATGCCACCAGTAAAATAAAAGTAATTGATGATCTGTTTCGCATAAAAACAATGGGCTTTCGCGGTGAAGCGCTTGCATCCATTGCTGCTGTTGCACAGGTTGAACTAAAAACGCGGCGTGAAGAAAATGCACTCGGCACTTATATAGAAATTGAAAACAGCGTGGTTAAAAAACAGGAACCCTGCGCATGCCCGGTTGGTACAAACATTTGCATGAAGAATATTTTCTTCAATGTGCCTGCAAGAAGAAATTTTTTAAAAAGCAATGCTGCTGAACTGCGGCATATTGTGGATGAATTTATACGTGTGGCACTTTCTTTTCCGGAAATATTTTTTTCATTAACAGGTAATGGCCAGCAGATTTTTCATCTGGAAGCCGGCAATCTTAAACAACGCATTTTGCAGTTACTCGGTAACCAGTATGCATCAAAACTGGTAACAATAAAGGAAGAAACTGATTACATGAATATTTATGGTTTTGCAGGCAAGCCTGATACTGCACGCAAAACCCGCGGTGAACAATATTTGTTTGTAAATAACCGGTTCATCAGAAGTGCCTATCTTAATCATGCGGTGATGAATGCATTTGATGAAATGATTACTAAAGATAGTTTTCCGCTGTATGTATTATTTATTGATCTTGATCCTTCACAGATAGATATTAACGTACATCCTACAAAACAGGAAATAAAATTTGAAGACGAAAAAATTATTTATGCTTTTGTTCAGGCTGCAGTAAAACATGCGCTGGCGCAATTCAGCATTGCACCTTCACTTGATTTTTCATTGAATGCAGAGATTCAGCAATTGGAAGCAGTGAGTAAACCTTTTACAACAGATAAAGAACAATCGGCAACCACATCTTCTTTATTCCAAACATTTACACAAAAAAACCAGGCACATTTTATAGCACCCAATGAGAAAAGCGAATTAAAGCACTGGAAAGAATTCTTTACAAGTACGAAGTTGGAAGTACAAAATATGAAAGAAGGAAATCTTCAACCTTCAGTGCTGTCCATAACTGGTAACCGGCAACTGGCAACCGGCAACTGGCAACTCGAAATTGACACAACTTTACTTCAACTGCACAATACTTATATAATTGCTCCCACCAACATCGGTTTTTTATTGGTGCATCAGCAATTGGCACATGAACGTATTTTATATGAACGCTACAGTGCAGCAGCACATGGGAAAAATATGGCTGCACAAAAAAGTTTATTTCCTGTTACACTCGAACTGGCTGCCCCAGATAGTGTATTGCTGCAGGAACTATTACCGGATCTGGAGGTACTGGGATACCTGATTGAACCTTTTGGCAACAATACATTTGTGATACAAGGCACACCTGCTGATGTATTGCAGGGCAATGAAAAAAACTCAATAGAATTACTGATTGAGCAATTCAAACATTTTAGCAGTGATATTAAGTTTAGTAAAAGAGAAAAGCTGGTGCGCTGTTTGGCAAGGCAGCAAAGCGTCAAGGCTGGCCAGTCATTAACACAAAAAGAAATGACAACGCTGGTAGAAGAATTGTTTGCATGCAGTACTGCTAATGTAACACCAACCGGCAGCCCCACTTATATTGAGTTTAAAGAAGATTATTTGGACAGGATGTTTGGAAGATAAAATTTTCAATGAATTAATTAAACCTTCAACACTCAATGTTCAATTTTTAATTTCAGGTGAAATCTCGTTGAACATTGAGCATTAAGTATTTTTTAAGAGAAATATCCAAACTAAATAACATTCAAACTTATCCTTCTTCTCCGTCTGTGATTTCACTTTCAATTTGATCCTGCGATTCTCTTTTTTGGGCTTCAGAGAGTGTTGACAACCTATCTTTAATATTTTCATTTGCTCTCGGATTTGGATTTACCGCAACATTTTGCAGGTCTTCTTTACCCGATCTATCCTCGTTACCCGGCTGGTTTGCATGATCAGTTTTTCTTTGAAAATATTCTTCTACTTTATTTCTGTCGTTCCCTACAGCAGCAATTGCATTTCTTATTTGCTCATCTGTAACGTGGTACTTCTCTCTCATATATTTCATTTCCCACTCCTGGTTTGCGGCTATCCTTTCACGGTCTTCAGCCCGACCTCTTTGTGTTCTTTCTTCCATATAAAATGAATTTATTGAAAGAGATAAAAAAATTGTGCCAGCAGTTAGAGAATACAGGTTTCCAGTTCCCAGTTTCAGATTTCTGATTTTTTTGTTTATGCTTACTCTTCGCATTGCTGAATAAAGATCAGAACCTTGAAGTGAGTGACACAACAGAAGTTTAATAGCAGCAATGCAGCTTGTCCCAAAAAATCCCCTTACTTATTCTCTGGCATCAAAACTGCTTTTATATAATTCTGCATATTGAAATATTTTTTCGCAGCATTTTGTAAGTCCTGCGTGGTAATTGCATCAACCTTTTGATTATAGTTAAGCATCCATTGCGGATCATTTTTTTCAATCCATGAATTAGTGAGCACATCCAGCCAGTAATCATTTTCTTTCAAACTTTCCTCGTGATGCTTTTCCAAAGTTTCTTTTACTTTATCCAAATCTTTTTGCTCAATGCCCTTGTCCTGCGCGGTTTTAATGATATCAAAAAGCGCATGAGTGAGTGTATCCACATTTTCAGGCCCGCATGGAAAACTTACAGTGATGGAGTAATTATTGTATGGTCTTTTTACAAGCTGGCCATGCATGCCTCCGCCATAGATACCGCTCATTTCTTCGCGTAACTGTTCAATGATTTTTATGTTGAGCGCTTCGGTAAGCACATGCAACTTTAAAGCCTCATCCTGGCTGTAAGTAGTTTCGCCGTTGAAAATAATGTTCACCAAACTTTTCTTGTCTTCGCCTTTTGTAATGGTAGCTTCCACAACACCTTTCACTGGCCGCACATTCACATCGGTATATTTATTTTCTTTTTGTACAGCTGGCAAACTGCCAAGCCATGTTTCAAATAATGGCTTTGCCTTGTTGAGGTCAACATTGCCGACAAAACTAAAATGCATGCCATACGCGTTGCTGAATATTTCCCTGTATATATCAAATGCTCTTTCCAGTTTTATCTTATCAAAATCACCTGCTTGCGGAATGCCGCTCACCCAGGGACTGTTGCTGTATTCTATTTTAGAAAGTGTATCGCTGAAATAAGCGAAAGGATTGGCCTTCAGATTTTGCACAAAAGATTTTTGCGTGTTGACAAAAGCCTGAAATAATTTCTCATCTTTTCGTGGCTGTGTAAAGTATAAATAAATCAGTTGAAGAAATGTTTCAAAATCTTTTATGCTGCTATTACCCTGCACTCCTTCTTCTAAAGCATTGATGTAGGGCTGCACATTCACTGTTTTGCCCGACAAAAATTTACGCAGATCAGTAGGTGACAAATCCTTTACGCCCATTGACTGCACTATGTTCGCTGCATTTTCTGCATTCGGTTTATCAGCAAGACTATAATTATGTGAACCACCCCAGCGCCACGCATCCATCTGTATTTCATCATTTTTAAAATCAGTAGGCCTTACAGTAATCGTTATGCCATTGCTTAATGTAAGATCAGTGGTGCCTAATGAACTGTTCGTAGTTTCTGCCGTTATTTTACCCGGTCCAGGCGCTTTATCCACCAGTAATTGAGCCACTGCATTTTCTCCATATGCTTTTACCGGCAACTGGTATGCTGAATTAAGCATCGCTAAGAGATTTTCATCAGATGGCAATTGAGCAGCATTTTTTTCAGGAGCAGTTACCAGCACAAACTTACCCTGGTTGCTTTCCATTTTTGCTGCTAACGCATTTACTTCTTCAAGCGTAATGGCAGGCAGTACCTGTTTAATAAATGCATACCTGTTTTCAATGCCCGGTATTGGTGAAGCTGATAAATAATTATTGATATACTCCTGCACCAAACGCGATGATTCTGTTTTATCCTTGTCGCTGTATGCTCTTTCTGTTTGATTAAGCAAATTACTTTTTGCCCTGTCAAGCTCTGTTTGAAGAAAGCCAAATTTTTTTACGCTTTCTGTTGTAGCAACTAATGAATCAACAGCATCTTTCACCGGCTTGTCACCTAAAAATGCAAACGAAGTAAATGCACGATAACCTCTCAGGAAAGGGCTAAAACCGGTGTTGCTAAACACAAAGGGAGGATCTGCCTGTTGGGTAAGCTCATTCAAACGCTGATTAATGATTGATGTGAATAATGCTTCAATAACGGATTGCCTGTAATCAGCCCACGTGGTTATCTTATTTGCTTTTTCTATGTAATTATATATTAAGAGAACTGTATTGGTTTCCTCTTTATCTGTGAGCACCATACCCTCGCTTATTGTTCTTTTAGTAATCGGAATAATGGAAGGTCTTGGCTTTTCCTGTGCAGGATCTTTAAACTCGCTGAAATGTTTTTTTATTTCCTGTTCTGCTGCTGCCGGATCAATATCTCCCACCACAACCACTGCTTCCAAGTCAGGGCGATACCATGTTTTATAAAACCGGCTCAATGTTGAAGGTCTAAAATTTTTGATGGTGTCATCTTTACCAATCGGCAGGCGCTCTGCATATAAAGAACCGTTGAATAATTTTGGCAAATATTTTTTACTCATTCTTTCATCGGCACCTTTGCCGAGTCTTGACTCTTCCAGCACTACACCTCTTTCTTTATTTATTTCTGTTGTATCAAGGGAGGCATTACCTGCCCAATCTTCCAATATGGTAAAACCTTCATCTATTTTTTTAGGATCATCCGCGGGAATAGGCAAAATGTATACTGTTTCATCAAAGCTTGTATATGCATTTAAATCTGCACCAAATTGCACACCGATTGATTGCAGGTAACTTACTAATTCGTTTTTTGGGAAATGTTTGGAACCATTAAAATTCATATGTTCCATAAAATGCGCCAGTCCTTGCTGATTAGGATCTTCCAGCACGGAGCCTGCATTCACTACCAGCCTCAGTTCAACTTTTTTTTCAGGCTTACTGTTCTTATGGATATAATATGTAAGGCCGTTGGGCAGTTTGCCAATTTTTACATTCGGATCAACGGGCAATTTATCATTAAGCTTGAATTGCGAAAATGTTAGTTGCGAAAAACACAATAAAACAAACAGCAACAACCAGCGAAATGGTGTTATCTTTTTCATGTGAGATATTTTGAGTGACGGTTTGAGTTAACAACAAAGAGAAAAAAGTTAATCATGACATTCTAAAATAGACAACATCTTTTATTCATACAAATAAAAACAAATAAGGAATTGAGTTTTAAAATTTTTTGTGGTAAATTTTTTATGTACTCAGCAGTAGAACGCATTAAACTTTTGTTCCCGTACGTATGGGCTCTTGTGCACCTCATTCTTATGCCGCAATAGCGGGCAGCAGAATAAAAATGAATGTGTTGTTTTTTTTATTTCATCTTTTGTTTTTCAATGACCGGAGACATAACACAAGCTTGTTCAGAATCTCTTTATCAACTTCAATATTTAATAATAATTAGTTCATAACAGCCTTATATACTTCAACTATGGGCATTCACCACCCCAAAACTTTTTTGTATTCGGTGCTGTTAAGTCAATATCATTTGCATTGCCATTGATATTCCACAGTTAACTGTGGGCATGATTTTTTTATATGATTAATTATTAAAAACTTTTTATGGAAAAGATGATAGATCTCAAAGACTTGCTTAAACATGAAATAATGGATCTGTATTCAGCAGAGGCGCAGATTATAGATGCATTGCCTGGCATGATCGACAAAGCAAAAAATGCTAATTTAAAAAAGGCACTGCAGGAACACTTGAAAATAACAGAGGAACAAAAAAGAAGACTCGACAAGATGCGGCAACTTATGAATGATAATAAAGAAGAAGAGGAGTCACAGGAAACTAATGAAGAAAAGAAAGGATTTTTTTCCCGGTTATTTGATAACGGAATGGAAAAATGTAAAGGCATGGCAGGGTTAATTGATGAAGGACAAAAAATAATGAAGGAAGATATGAGTCCTGAAGTATCAGATGCTGCTATTATTGCAAGCGCTCAAAAAATTGAGCATTATGAAATTTCTGGTTATGGTACCGCACGTGCATATGCACGTGATCTGAATTTGAAAGAAGTACAAAATCTTCTGGAAGAAACGCTAAAGGAGGAATATGAAGCAGATGATCGTCTAACACAACTGGCACTTAAACGTGTTAATCCTGATGCTGAAAAAGCTGGTATTACCGAAATGGAAAACAGACCGCATAATGAATCGGCAGATGAACGATCAGCAACAAGCAGGAGTTCAGCAAAAAAATCAGAGTCAAAGGAGCATAAGCCCGGCCGGAAAGAAAATAATGAAGTTTCTTCTACCCGCAGTGATGCTTCTAAAAAAACAAGCTCTGCAAAAGCAAATGCTTCAAAAAGTGGGTCTTCAAAACAAAAAGCTAATAGCAGGTCAGGCAATCAAAAAACTAAAAAGAGTGCGCCTAAGCAGTCACAAAGCAAAGCAAAAAAGGGAGCTAATAACAAGAAGGCAAAAGCCCGTTAATAAAAATCAGTTTTTATATAACCGTTAATGACGGGCAAGGATTAAAAAATCGGAAAATTGAGAAAAGGAAAAAAGCAGGTAGTAATGAGCGTAAATACGTTGCTGTTTCGAAGGCAAAGGAAAATATCTTCCAAAACATTAGGGCCTGTTGCAGAGCTCGAATCTCATGTTGACCCTGAATGGTGGCGTTATCTCTTCAATTCGTTGTACGTTAAAACAGATGCAGACGTAGTGGAAGATGATGAAATCACAAGGTATGAAACAGACATCTTTCTTAAAATACTAAAGGTAAATAAAGACGCAGCTATTCTTGATTTATGTTGCGGTCAGGGAAGGCATTCTTTCGAACTTTACAAAAGAGGATATCATAATATAGAAGGTCTTGACAGGTCTTCTTATCTTATATCAAAAGCAAGAAATAAAAGCAGGCACAATGGCATCTCTATCAGGTTCAGAGAGGGTGATGCAAGAAAATTACCTTATCGGGCAAACAGCTTCGGTGTTGTACTTATTTTAGGAAATAGTTTTGGATACTTTGAATCTTCAGATGATGATCTTAAAGTTTTGCAATCAGTTGCCAGAGTATTAAAACCGGGAGGGGCACTGCTGATAGATGTTGCGGATGGTGATTTTTTAAAATATAATTTCAAGCCACGTTCATGGGAATGGATAAACAAAAAACATTTTGTTTGCAGAGAACGTTGTATATCTTCTGACGGGAAAAAATTAATATCGAGGGAAGTGATTACGCATGCCAATAAAGGCATTATAGCTGACCAGTTTTATGCCGAAAATCTTTATTGCATCAATAGTTTAAGATTGCTTGCGCAGCAGGCCGGCTTTGAAAATATTGTTACCCGCAAGGGCCTAACTGTTCATTCACAAAGAAATCAGGATTTAGGTATGATGGAGAACAGAATTATTCTCAATGCAAGGATAAAAAAATAGTGTTGAACAGGTGCAGGTAAAGCTGAATTACATTCACTGTAGTTATGCGCTGAAACATTGGCTCCAGGCAGAAATATGAAAAGTTTTTCTTTAGTGGGTATTATTTTACTTGTTCACCAACTCTTCTATTCACTTCATCCGCTGTTATATATTTATTGTCTAAAAGCCATATCAGCATATTGGCCCTTGCCTGCGCCTCTGTTGTTCCAAACGTTGTTTTAATGCGAGGATAGCTTACATATTTTATGTCATTACCATTTTCAATAATCATCGCTGCACTATTAATAGAATAAGGCAAAGCGATTCCTAATTCAGCCACCGTAAAAGCAGCATAATATTCATTCAATGTAATATCTTCTTTCAGCAAATCCGGAGCACCTGGCTGCATGCTCTCCACTATTGCAAATCCTGATCTTGTTTTTGTAACTATTCCAAATTTTTCAGAATAGTAATGCAAGCTTTCCTGCATTACACCTAACTTTTTTAATCTCTTTGCATGCTCAAAAGGGCATACCTGGTTTTCTATTTTCATATCTGCTTTTTAATAATTAAATTATATTTCAAAACAGTTCAATTTATATCCAAAAGATGAACGGATTGCGACGCAACAGGTGACGCTATGAAAAATAAAGCTGGTATCATTCAACAATAAATAAAAATAGCACCCTCAAATGGATGCTATTCTTATATTTTTGAAAAGCTCTCTTTAATTTTTCACGTCAAGCGCTTTATCAATTATAAAGTTCAGATTGGTTCTGTGCGCTTTGGTTTGTTCATTCGTGCTTACTGCTGTTTGCCTGTAAAGATTTACATTGGTTGGAATGTCTGCACTGAATATTGCTTTAACAAGATCATTCATTACATCTGCAGTGCTGTAAGTATTGCCATACAAACCACTGTTGTTAATGCGCATAAGCGTTACAGGATGCAACAGAAATGACAGCGTATTTTTTTGAAGATTCAGCACAACATTTTGCGGTTTAAAGTCTTCAGTAAATCCAAAAAACTCGTAGCT
>WNGF01013209.1_pt1 | contig 14438 bp, 18 predicted proteins | sample 5400641 | NCBI WGS metagenome assembly WNGF01 (sample SAMN13153371, study PRJNA577476) | soil metagenome | isolation source: 80 cm soil or saprolite under grassland replicate 2 | place: USA:California | collected 2016-06-15
AGGAAGAACGCGCCCGGAACCAGCGACAGGCCCTGGACGAGCGCCATGCCTGGGATGTTGTAAATGCTGAAGGGCGCCCCCTGAAATCCGAAGAGGGAGCGGGCCGCCTGATTGGCCATCCCAATCTCGGGGCTGAACATCAAGATCCAGCCGATCGCTCCGATGAAGACCGGAATCAGGAAGCCCGCGACGATGAGGACGAAGATCGCCTGCTTGAAAGGCAGATCGGTCCGGTTGAAGAGCCAGACCAGGGGAACAGCGAAGACGAGCGTGACGGCCACGGTCCCGGTCGCGAAGAGGAGCGTGTTCAGCAGGACCGGGACGAAGATGGGGTCGGCATAAGCCGTCTCATAGTTCGCCAGCGTGAGTGGAACAGCCTGCCCGGGCAGGCCGGTCCGCAGACTCATGAGCAGGGCAGCCACGAGCGGGGCACCCACGAGGAGTCCGACGATCGCGAGCGTCAGGTAGGCGAAGGAGTGTGCGGCCAGCTCATGCCCGAGGCGGCGAGCCAGGCCAAGCGAGATGTCAAGCACCTGAGGCCTGACGTGGCCGTGCTGGCTGATCGTAGCCTCAGCACTCATTCTGTCTGCGCCTCAGGCCCCCCTCCCCCAGGCTTGGGGGAGGGAACAAATGCGCTTCGCGGGGTTGGGGGTGGGGGCGAGGATCACTACCGATAGCCGAGAATCTGCCCGTACTTGGCCGTCCGCGGCCCCAACTCCTTCTCCATGAACTCTTCTGTCACGACGACCGCTTCCTTGCCCTGGACGAGCTTCCAGTACCCGGAGCCCGGGACATAGATCGAGCTCTGACCCTGAAACTCTTCCCAAAGGCCCTGGCCGCGCTCCGTGTTGAGGAAGCCGGCGAAGAGCAGCGCTGCGTTAGGATTCGCGCCGCCTTTGAGTGGCCCAACCATGACCCGCGGAACGATCACGGGAGATAGGTCCTCGGCCCACACCGCTGGCGCGCCCCGGTTTCGCGAAACGCGGATGAAGGTGTCGTTCTGCGTCCCGAGCACCTGAACCTCGCCGAGCTCGAGCTTCTGTTCGAGATCAGCCAGAGTGCCGAGCCGCGGATTCAGGGCCGCCAGCCGTGTGACGAACTGGGTCGTCTTCTCGTCGCCCCACACTTGAGACAGTCGCGCCCAGTGGTGCGTCGCGACGTGGACTCCGATCTTGTCCTTCCACTTCGGGTCGAGAAGGTCGTCCCACGTCTTCGGGACGTCCGCCCCCTTGACCAGGTCCCGATTGTAGGCCGGCAACGTGATCTGATTGGCAAAGGCGTACGCCCCACCCTGGAAGAGCACGGACTCCGGCGGCACGCCGAACAGCTCGACGAAGTTGTACTGGCCCAACAGGTCGGCATGAGACAGGCTGTTGTGATGCTCCTCGGTCGTGAGCATGAGGTCCCAGGCCGGCTTCTGCCCGGCCACCGCCTCACCCACGATCTTCGCCGTATCGCGCGCCCAGTCATTCCCACGCGTATCGGTGATGGTTACCTTGACGCCATACTCCTCGTTGAAGGCATCCTCGAATTTCTGGCGCCACTGGTCGTTTGCCGTGCTGGTCCAATACAGCCGCAACTGCCCCTCTCGGTTGGCGCCGTCGATGATCTCCTGCGGCACCTTCGGCTTGGCCGCGGCCGGGGCAGGTTTCTCGGCCGGCTGGGCGGCTGGGGCGGCAGCGGTCGGCTTCGCGGCCGGCAGGGTCGGTGCCACGGGCGCGGCCGGAGCTGTCGTCGGTGCGGGCTGGGCGGCCGGCCCACACGCTGCCAGGACGAGCGCCAGCCCCACCAGCGCCGCGCCCGAGGCGGTTAGTGCTGCACGCGGCCACCGCGCGCGGTCGGCTCGCGAATCACGTGGGCTCGTGCCGTACCTCATTGTCCCCTCCCCTGTACCGTCCGAAGTCAACCGTAGGGGCGGACCCGCGTGTCCGCCCTTCAGTGCCATCTCGCCGACAACCCGCACGGTTGGGACCCTCGGTGGACGAGCGGGCGCACACGCGGGTGCGCCCCTACGGTGGCCCCGGTGGCCGCTGCGCACTCCGGACTTCGTATTAGGTGGCGTAGTCGGGGCGCCCGTAAGGCCGAATCTTGTCGTTGTACCACCTCACCAGCTCGGGAAAGCTCGTGATCTCACGCTCGTAGACCGGCAGCATGAGGGTCCACAGGATGAATGGGTGCGCGCCCAACGCGTACAGCTTCTCGAAGTCCCGTGTCGCCAGGGCCGTCCGCTCCTCGTCGCTGAAGCGGTGTCCGCTGGTCGTTTCAGCGTCGGCGAGGCGCGGGCCCTCGTTCTCTTCCCACCTGACGACGAATCCGGCCGGGTCCCTGATGTACTCCTGGAGGGCTAGCTCGTTGCGGTCGACTCGATACAGGAACTTGTCAACCAGATACCTGCTCATGCCGCGGCCCCCGCCAACGACTCCCACGCGAACCAGCCTTGCGTAGATCCCGCCCGCTTCATCCCCTCGGCGTGCGTGGCCGACGCCCCGTTCGCCACCCCCGCGGCGAGCAGATAGTTCAGGTACGCGTGCGACACGTTCCCCGTGGCGGTCAAGCGCTCGTAGGTGCACTCGCGGATCGCCGACTCGATGTCGCCTCTCGCGATCCAGTCTACGGCAAGCTCGTCGAAGGCCTCGTCCATCGGTTGCGGAGCAAACTGAAGTGGGCCGCCAACCTCGAGCGACAGATTGCCGCTCGCAATCACGCCGATGCGCTTGTCGCCCGGGACCTCGTCGATCACCGAGCGAAGGATGCGGCCGACCTGATAGAAGCGCTCCGCCTGGGGAATCGGCGGGGCGACACAATTGCTCATGATCGGGACGATCGGCAGATCCAGCTCGGGTCGCACAAACAGGAGCGGGACGACGATCGAATGATCGATCTTCAGCTCGTTCGAGAACGAGAAGTCTACACCCCTTCTCATCGCCCCTTCGAGGATCTGCTGCGCCAATTCGACGTCGCCAGGCACTCGACAGCGGGGGAGATCGAACTCTCGGGCCTCGTTGTAGAAAGTCCCGTCAAAAAGCTCCATCTTCCCGAGTATGAAAGCCGGCATGTTGTCCATGAAGAATTGATGGAAGTGGTCGTTGCCGACCATGATCAGGGCGTCGGGCTCAGCTCGCCGAAGCTTGTCCCGCATCAGCTCGCCTCTTTCGACCATCCTCGCGGTGTCCGTGGACCACTCCGAGCGGGGCGCGCGAACGAGCCGAGGGTGAAAGGGATTGTGCGGAACTCCAAGGACGATCACGACGCGTGCCATGCCGCCGCCTCCTCTCGGCATATAGTAGTACGTTCGCCTATGCCCCACCGGCGTCGTTGGCGGCGTAGCGTACTTCAAAGGTCAGGCAGCCTTCGGGCGCCACCCAGGGGCCATGGCGCATGCCAGGCGGACGGCAGGCGTAGGTCCCTTTGGGGAAGGTCTGATCTAGCGTGAGGTCGTGCAGCGAGCCCTCGAGGATGTAGACCTCCTCCCAGAAGGGGTGGGTCTGCACCCCCGCCGCACTCGTGTTGGCGCCGGGGTCGAAGCGGAGGATTCGGGTGGCCACGCCCGTCTTCGGATCGGCCGCCAGGATTCGCTCGAACAGGCCGGCTACCGTGCCTCCGAGAGCGGGTGTCCACTCGACGTCCGTGACCGGGAAAAACTCGCGTTCAGCCTTCGGCATGCGCTTCCCTCCTGGGTAGATTCCCTTTCCCTGTGGGAGTGAACCATGGACTTTCAGTCCGGCACCAAGCCTGCCCTCACCCCCAGCCCCTCTCGGGGGAGAGGGGGAGCGAGCGAGCGCTACGCCGAGCTCGTGGATGACGGCCTGTAAGTCCTGTTCAACCCGGCGGCCAGCAGGCGCGTGACACGATAGCCGCAGATTTCGGTCCTTGAGGGAGAGGGGGTTGGGGGTGAGGGGGCTCTTAGAAAGCCCAGAGCAAGAGCGGAGTGCGCGCGGTCACAGGCGCCACAGGTGAACGAAGTCCGTCGCCACCACCTGGTCGTAGGGAACGGGTCCGGACAGCAGGCCGACGTCCTGGGCGAAGCGGTTCAGGCTGTCGACCGCCTCTCCTGAGATCGCCGGGTCGTAATACCGCAGGTCGCGTTCGATCAGCTCGGCGATGAGGTCCGCTTCGGTCGGGGGAAACAGGCGCCTCCCCACCTCCGTCGCCCGAGTCGGGTCCTCCCGCAGCGCCGCCTGCGTCTTGACGATTGCCCGTATGGCGCCCGCGACACGCTCAGGAGCTCGTTGGATCTGTTTGTCTGTGGTGACCAGCGCCGGAAACGTGTACCACCAGGCCGACCTGGGACCATCGCCTCGGCGGACGTCGAGGACGACGGTCCCAACGCCTCGACGCACGGCGACCTCAGCCCCCATCGCGTTGGCCCAGAAGCCGTCCAGCTTCCCATCCTGAAGGGCCTGCGCGGCCGTCACGCCGAACGAGACGCCAGGTCCGTTCGTCCCCGGAATCGGCCCGATCTGCACCCTGTCGCGTTCGAGGTCGATGCCCGCCTCGAGCAGCAAACGCCGCAGCCCAGCGTCCGGGCCGGGAGCCGCGCCGATCCGGAGACCCTTGACGGCCTGGATCTCGCCTCGCTTCGCCCCAAGATCCGCTCGCAGCACGAGAAGCCAGTACATCCGTTGCGCGAGAGCAGCCAGCAGTTTGGCCCCCTTCCATTCGGGGAAGGCCGACAGCGTGACGTGCGCAGCGCCGGCAACGAAGTCAAGTCTCCCGTCCCGCAGGGCCTCCATCGTCTTCGTTGCGGGGAACAACAGCTCGAGCTGGGCATCGAGGCCTTCAGCCCTGAAGAAGCCGAGCTCGACTGCGGCGAGCGCTGGAAAGTAAGAGTTAGAGACCAGATCGGGAACCGCGACGCGCACCGACCATCTCCTGCTCTCGAGATTGGCACCGCCCGGGGACACCGAACGGGCACGGCCCCGCGTGCCGCGGCCAGGCCAAGCATTCCGCATTCTACTCGCCCAAAGATGTCCGTGCGCACACATGGCATCTTTCGCGCCTTTGGCATCTTTGGCATCTTTGGCGCGTCTGGCATGTTTGGCCATCTTGGCCACCTTTGGCCATCTTGGCCACCTTTAGCGTTTCGAGCGCCGTGCGGCTCGCCCGGGTAGGCCTTGACGGGGTTCGGAGGGACCAATAGCATTCCCACTTTGAGAGATGGGAGGAAAGACGATGCTCACGATCAGCGAGGCGGCCACCAGCAAGTACATCCAGGCGGCTGGGATACGGATTCACTACAACGAGGTCGGCTCGGGCTATCCGGTCGTCATGCTGCATGGGGCTGGGCCTGGAGCGAGCAGCTGGAGCAACTTCAAGCAGAACCTCGAGCCCATCGCCGAGCGCTACCGCGCCCTGCTGGTGGACATGCCGCAGTACGGCAAATCCGAGAAAGTGGTTATCGAGGGCGGTCGCCTGACCTGCGTCTCGCGAGTGCTGCGCGACATGATGGACCAGCTCGGCATTGAGAAGGCCCACTTCGTCGGCAACTCGATGGGTGGCCAGGTGGCGATCAAGCTGGCGATCGACGCTCCTGAGCGCGTCGACAAGCTCGCCGTGATCGGCAGCAGCCCGGTCGGCCAGAGCCTGTTCTGCCCGATGCCACTCGAGGGCATCAAGCTGATCGGCAGCTATTACCGCGGCGACGGGCCTTCGATCGAGAAGATGCGTACGCTCATGCAGACGCTCCTCTACGACCACAGTTTCCTGACCGAGGAGACGCTGCGCGAGCGATACGAAGCCAGCCTCGACGACGACGTTGCCAGGATCATGACCACGACCCCGCCGGGCCGGGAGGACCTGTCGGACCAGCTGCACCTGGTCGCCTGTCCCACCCTGATAATCTGGGGCCTGGACGACCGCTTCGGCGCCCTCGACATCGGCTTGCTGATGGCCCGTAAGTTCCAGAATGCGCGGATGCACATCTTCTCGCGCTGCGGGCACTGGGCACAGGTCGAGCACGCCGACGAGTTCAACCGCCTCGTGCTGGACTTCCTGGGGAGCTGAAGGGTGGGTGCTTGCCGGGGCGCACACGCGGGTGCGCCCCTACGGAGTGCCAGCGCAACGCCCGCGCCCCAGCCACAAACGCCACAACCGACGGGCGCGGGAGACTCCGTAGGGGCGGACCCGCGTGTCCGCCCAAGCAGCCCCTGAGATTCACCTGCATCGCCGCAGGGCCTTTGACACCCTCGGCCCCCGCTCTTGGGGGGGTCGGGCCGTCCAATCCCCTATCGCCCGAGCAGCTCCGTGACCTTGGCGATGGCCGGCACGCGCTTGTTGAAGAAGTAATCCGGATCGTAGTCGTTGATCGTGTAGCTGACGCCGGGCTTCGGGATGACGTACTCCGGGACCTTGTGCGGCACGTCCGCGCGCAGGCTGGTCTCCATCATCTCGCGCTCCCAGATCTCCTGGGCCTCCTTCGACGCGAACCAGTTCAGGAAGACCGCCGCCGCGTTCGGATTCGGCCCGCCCTTGATCTTGTGGACCGTGTCGAAGCCGCCGGTCAGCGCGCCCGGCCCGTCGGCCGGAAAGACTCGCTCGAGCGGCAGCCCCTGCGCGCGGAGCGGCTCGATGTTGGCCTGAACCAGGGCGAGCCCAATCGGATAGCTGCCGCGCGCCACCCACTCCGCTAGCTGGCCATAGTCGGCCGTAATCGCGACCTCCTGTCCGACGTACAGGTCCTTGATGAACTGCTCGCCGAACAGGGTGTTCAAGTAGGCGACGGTTGTCTGGGCCGAACCGGCCCGGCGCGGATCGAACGACGCGATCTTGCCCTTGTACTCGGGCTTCAGGATGTCCTTCCAGGACTGGATGGTATCTGGCTTGACCATGTCGCGGTTGACGAACAGGTCGGTCATGACCCATTCGGCGACCTGGAGGCCACAGATGAAGTCCTTCGGCATGTTCGGCGACGGGAGGACGAGCCGGATCTGGCCGCCGCGCCAGACCGCCGGGTCGAACAGGCCCGGGTCGGCAAGGAGCTTGGAGGCCTCGTCGATCTGCCCGCGGTCGCCCATCGTCCAGCACGACGAGGTGCCGCCGATGTTGGCGTCGATGGTCACACTGCCGGCCTTGGACTCACGATCGACGCGTGTGATGACTTCGCCGGGCCCGAGCCCGAGGTACTCCAGCGTGATCCCGTGGGTCTTCTGGAAGCCCTCGGTCAGGCCGGTCCGCAGGCCAGGGAAGCCCGGCCCGGAGATGACCACCTTCCCCTCCTTCTTGGCCGCCTCCTTCACACGCTCCCAGTCGGCCGGATTCGGCTTCGCCAGCGGCGGAGCGGCCGCTGCCGGCGTGGGCGCGCCAGCCGCCGGCTTGGCCGCCAGCGTCGGCGCAGCCGGCTTGCTTTCGGGCGCCGCCGTAGGCGGCGCCGCGGTCGGGCCGGGCTTGGCGGGCGGAGCCGTCGGGCTCGGCGGGGAAGCGGCCGGACCGCAGGCCGCAGACAGGACCGCGAGCATGACGAGCGAGCTTCGCCAGTTGATCCTCACTTTACCCTCCTTGAGGCCGTCCGCTCCATGACGGTCGCCGTACTGAGGCCACTCGACATGCCGGCCACTCGGTGCGCCGCTTAGACTCGGGAGGCCTGCTGTCGCTGGAGCTCCTCGACATCCGCCTCGTGCAGCGGCGCGACCAGACCCTCGCCCTCGCTCGCCTCGACGCCGCGCGGCCGCTCGCACAGCTTCCGCCACGCGATGATGGAAACGTCCGGACGGTACAGGCGCTCGGGCGGGATGTCCATGGTCTCGACCATGATGGCGTCCTGGTCGTTGAACATGCCGTGGAAGATCCAGCGGATGTACGTCCAGTAACGCAGTCTGAACAGGAGCGCGTCGAGGCCGCGGGTGAACTTGACCGCTATCTGGATGTAGCGGTGATGGTCGGCATCGACGGGGACGTACCACTCGTAGTGGGTCCACTCCGGGTACTTCACGCGCAGCAGGCCGGGCAGCCGCAGCGACACCACCGCGCCCTTCCCGCTCCGCTTCCACCAGCGCCGCGGCGGCCACTTGCCGACCCGCGGGTACTCGCCCTCGAGCGCGACCTTGCTCTGGACGCGTGTGATCCAGCTCCCGTCCTCGCTCGGCACGACACTCGCGCGGGTGTAGGCCGGCATGTGGCGGAAGAAAGCCCACAGCGAATCACGATGCAGGTACTTGGCATGCCCCTCGTCGAAGCCGTTCTCGGCCGCGTAGCGCCAGTTGCCGCGCCTCAGGGTGATTCGCCCGCCGCTCGCCAGATCGTTCTCGAGCAGCTCGGCTGGGAGGTCGGCCTCGACGGGCGGGGGTGCGCCGTCGCCGACGAACACGAAGACCAGCCCGAGTCGTTCCTCGACCGGGTACGACTGGACCCGCACTTTGCCGCACAACGGCGAGTCGGGCCCATCGGTCAGGCAGGCGACCATCGTCCCACTCGCCAGCTCGTACGTCCAGCCGTGATACCAGCAGCTCCACGTCCCGGGGAACTCCTGCTTGCCCAGCGAGAGTGGCACGCCGCGGTGCGGACAGCGGTTCTGGAGCGCGTACGGCCTGCCATCCCGATCCCGGACCAGCATCAGCTTCTCGCCCATTAACGTAAGCGCGATAGGCTTCCGGCCGAGACTCTTGGACCAGAGGACCGGATACCAGTAGTTGCGGAAGCCAAGCGCCGCCGCGTCGTAGCGGGGCCAGGTGTCCCACTCACGCCGGCCCAACGACAGCGCCCCGCGCGCCTCCTCCATCTCTCCTCCTAACCCGGTAAGCCTACCTCAGCCCGCTCGCGGGTGCACGTATCGACGATCGCGTAGACCAGGCACTCGGTCAAGCGCTTCATGCTCTCGGCGTTGGCGACGCCCATCGAAAAGCCCGGATAGGCCGCCGGCGGGGCGGCGCGGGGCATGCCCAGGCGCGCGGTCGGGAGGCCCCGGCCGCGCAGGATCGCGGCTGGTGGGGGCGCTTCTCGACGTCCTCCCAAGCCCGCATCAGCGACTGGACGATCCAGTTGTTTGGATCGGTGTGGGTGCCGGGGATGGACAGGACCATGTCGTAGTCCAGCTCGAGACCGGGGTGCTCAGCCTGCATACGAGCCAGCCCCTCGCCAAGCTCCCGCTTCACCTCCATCGGACTGGAGCGCGGACTGACCCGCAGGTCCACGTAGAGGATGCAGCTAGCCGGAACGAACGACGGCTTGAAGGTCCACCCGCCTTCGATCGCGCCGATCGAGCCCTGGGGCGCGACTAGCCCGGACGTATGCCGGGCGGTGTACTCGGGGAACCACGCCTCCAGCCCGTCGATCACCCTGGCCGCCTCCACGATCGGGTTCTTGTACGGCACCAGGTGGCGAATGCCGGTGTAGTTGAGCGTTCCCCTGACCCGGACTTTGAACCAGCACAGCCCAACCTCTTCCCACGAGACGGCGTAACCCGGCTTGGCGATGATGGCGAAGTCGCCCCGCACGCCCTGCTCCAGCATGAAGGAGCAGCCGCTGCCCTGGCCGACGTTGAAGCGATCCAGCCGCGGGCGCTTGTTAGTGGGCATCCCACCACCCGCCAGCCCGACCAGCAGCGAGCCGCTCAGCGGCACCTCGGCTCGCCTGACCGCCTCGGCAGCCGCTATGACGCAGGTCACAAACGCCTTCGGGTTCTCGGCCCCCTGACCGATCACGTTGCCGTCCTCGACGAAGGCGCTCGGCCGCAGATCGGGCCGAATGGTGTCGCCCAGCCAGGGCAAGTCTTCCTGTTCCTTGCCGGCGAAGGCGGTGTCGATCGGCGCAAAGAGGAGCAGGTCGGGCCCACTCCCGCTGCCGCGCAGGCGGCCGACTGCGTTTCCCTGCTGGTCGTCAATCGGCTGGTACCAGCCCTCCAACCCTGCCTCCCGGAGGCGGGAGGCCAGAAACTCGGCAATCTGGCGTTCCTGCCCGGTCGGGCTGGGGATGTCCGTCAGGTCGCAGTTCAGGGCTCCCAGGCGTCCGAGGTCGATCTCGGCCCGGCCCCGCTCGACCCACTCGCGTTGCTGCTCGGTCAGAGGCCTGGGTTGAACGGCGATCTCCGTGTCGGCCGTCACGCCGTCTCCTCGGGCACCCTCGCTACCGCCCGTTCCAGTACGCGAAGCCGAGCCCGGTCACGGCGTGGCGGGCCGGGATGTAGTCCACCACCGTGGCCTTCTTGCCGTGGAACGCCCCGGCCACGGTGATCCAGCTTCGGATCTCGCCGGTCCCACTGCGCAGGGTGTCGGAGTCGAAGGTGAACAGGTGCTTGAGCTTCTCGCCCTCGCCCCTCTCGATCCGATCCAGAACCCAGCGGTCGAGTGGCTCGTCGACCCAACCTGCCCGCGGACCGCGTGGATCGTGGGACAGGCCCCCGGATGCCAGGACGGCGACCCGCTCCGGCCGGTTGGCCAGGACCTCGCCCAGCGCTCGGCCCACCTCGTAGCAGCGCTCGGCGGTCGGGATCGGCTCGAAGTAGGCGTTCAAAAAGAAGATGACCGTCGGCAGGCCGGACTCGTGCACTCCCAGCACGTTGGAGAGCCGCATGAACGCGTGCCCCAGCCCAGCGGCCGGACGCGCCATGGGGGTCAGCTCTTGGATGAACGCCAGGTCGAAGCCCCGCTCGACCAGACCCTCCAGGATGAGCCTGGCCAGCTCGGCGTGGCATTTCAGCACGATGTGGTTCTGGTCGATCGGCTGGCCGATCAGGCCGACGTTGACTGTTCCAGACACCTCCTCGCCCAAGTAGAGCGCCATCTGGGGCATGAACGCCCCGGAGAACACCTCGCCTTGATCGTCGCCGACGATGATCAGAGCATCGGGTCGACACGCTTCCAGCTCGGCGCGCAGGGTGCGGAAGTTCGTCCGGATGCGGCTGACGTACCCCGCCAGGACCTCGGGGCTCTCCTCGCCGGCCTGCGGCGGCTGTGGCACGCCGCTAGTCAAGACCTGGTAGATCTTGGGCCAGTCTTCGGCGCCGACGAACATCGACGGGGCGTGTGACGAGGCGAGTCCAAACACGAGCGGCATCGGGGGCCTCCTAACGAATGCCTCGAAGCTGATTGAGATTATTGCCACCTGGGCCGGGCCGGGCAACCTGGGCAAAGCATTCGCGCGTGACAACTCAGGGCCGAACAGTCCAGGCCCGACTGCTTCGCCCCTACCCCCGCGTGCGCATCAGGTTGCGGGCCAGCCGCCAGCGCAGTACCTCGGTCGCGCCCTCGGTGATCCGGATGCTACGAAGCTGGCGGTACCAGTACTCCAGCGGCAGCTCTTTGGTGAGCCCGACGCCGCCGTGGATCTGGATCGCTCGGTCCACGACTCGGCTGGCCATCTCGGTGCAGTAGATCTTGGTCATGTAGATGTCGTTGCGCACGTCCTGCCCCTGATCGGACCTCCAGGCCGTCTCGTAGACCATCAGCCGCGCCGCCCGCAGCTCGATGGCCGAGTCGGCGATCATGAACTGGATCGCCTGGCGCTCGGACAGCGGCTGGCCGAACGTCACCCGCTGGCAGGCATAGTCCATCGCCATCTCGAGCGCGCGCTGGGCGATCCCGACACAGCGCGCGCCATGCCCCTTGACGCGACCGTCGGTCAGCCAGGCCTGGCCGAGGGCGAACCCCTCGCCCTCCTCGCCGATCCGGTTCTCGACCGGGACGCGAACGTCCTCGAAGGTGATCTCCCAGGGCTCGTCGCCCATCATCGTCGGCCACTTGCGCACCAGCGTCACGCCCGGCGACTTCATGTCCACGGTCAGCACGCTGATCCCACCCCGCGCCCGCTTCTCGGGGTCGGTCACGCAGATGACCTGCGCGTAATCCGCCCGGCCCGCGTCGGTGATGAAGCGCTTGCTGCCGTTCAAGATGTAGAAGCCGCCGTCCCGCACCGCGCGCGTCTGCATGCTGGCCGGATCCGCCCCTGAATCTGGCTCGGTCTGCGCGAAGCAGACCCGCAGCTCGCCGCGGATGACTGGGTAGAGGAAGCGCTCCCTGTGCTCGGCGTTGCAGTGGTACAGGATCGGTCCGACGACCGGGCCGAACAGCTCGTTGTGGCGGAAGGGCAGCGCCTTGGTCTTGGAGATCTCCTCCTGGATCACGCACCGCTCGAGCAGTCCGAGGCCCGCCCCGCCGTGTCGTTTCGGCACGTCGAGCAGCCAGAGGCCCAACGCCTTGACCTTGTCTTGCAGCGGCCTGAGTACGTCGTCGGACAGCTCCTCGTGCTGGTTGACCCGTATCTCGATCGGGATCAGCTCCCGCTCGACGAACTGTCGGACCGTCTGCTGGAGCGTCTTGACTTCCCAGGGCAGCTCGAAATCCATCGTCAGCCCTTCTCCAGGGCTGGCTTCTTCACGTACTCGAGCGCCTCGCGCTCATCACCCGCCTCCCGGATGATCTGCTCGGCCGGCGCCTGGGCCTGGAGGCCAGCCATGAGGTTGACAGAGCCGCGGGTCATCGAAGCTGCCCAACGTCGAAGCCGTGGCCATCGAGGTCCCTGAGCACGGACTCCACGCCCGCCCGCGCCTGGCGGAGGCCATCACGCGCATCGTCCTCCGCAGCCTCTGGCAGGTCGCCAGGGTAGCGAGGCTCGACAGCCCAGACGGTCAACTCTGAGAGGTCCGGATGGTCTTTCTTCAGCTGCCAGCCATCTGGGACAAGGTCCCGAAGCGCGTCGAGGTCATGGCTAAAAGGGAACTCGACTTGGAGAAACACGAGCACCGCCTTGAGCGCTTTCTCGGCCGCCTGCTGGGCCAAGTTGCGGGCCTGCCGCGGCGCCGCGTCCGGGCTTGCGCCGAGGGCAAGATCCTGCTCTGCGTAGAGGAGCCAGCGCCGGACCTCCCTTGGGCGCTCAGCTTCGCTCATAGAGCACCTTGCCCTCACGAAGGGCGGGGCGCAGCACCGTCCCGACCAGGTCCCCTCGCCGAGCGATCTCATCGGGTGTGGTGACGACCACGTCGATCGGCACCGTGCGGTCGCGGAGCGTCCGCAAGATCTCGACGGTCGCCCGTCGCTTGTCGGCGACCGGGTCCGGCAGGACGACGAGCAAATCGATGTCGCTGCGTGGACCGGCGTCCCCGCGAGCGTGCGAACCGAACAGGACTACCTTGAGCGGATGGAAGCGATCGACGATCCGCTCGGTCATCAACGCGATCACGTCCGCGGTGATCACCTGTCCACGGTTCTCTCTTTGCGCCATTAGTGGGCGAACTCGACCAGGGCAATCAGCCCAACTGGTTGACAGTATGGTACTCAACCGCGCTTTCCGTAGCGGGATGCGGCTGCCCGCCGGCACGACGGAATCAGGACAGGCGGTGACGGAGGGCCGCTCAGCGGGATCCCTGCGCGTCGCAGCCGTGCGGCTCGAGATCTCTGAGCACGGATTCCACGACGGTCCGCGCCTGCGCAGCCGCGTTGTGAGCATCCGCCTCGGCCGCGTCGCGCCAGTTGCCCGGATAGCGGGCTTCGACGGCCCACTGGCTCAGTTCACTCAGGTCGGGGTGCTGCTGCTTCAGATCCCAGCCGACTGGGATCAGGTCACGGAGCTCATCGAGATCGTGGGTGAAGGGAAAACGAATCTGCAGCAAGATCAGAATCGCCTTGAGCGCCTTCTCGACTGCCTGTTGAGCGTGGTAGCAGCCGATTTGTGGGGCCAGGTGTCCGGTACTGGCGGTGTGCTCCGCCGCGTCGAGATCGAGATCAGCGTACGCCAGCCAACGACGCGCTTCCGCCGCCGCGTCAGGCGCGCTCATACAGGACGCGGCCCTCCCGCAATGCCGGCTCGAGCACCGTTCCGATCAGGTGGCCACGCTGGGTGATCTCTTCTGTTGTCGTAACCACGATATCCTTTGCTACGCCGAAGCCTCGCAGTGTGCGCCGGATCTCTACGGCCGTCCGATGGGCATCCTCTAACTGTGAGAAGACAACTAACAGGTCCACGTCACTGTCCACTCCCGCTTCGCGGCGCGCGTGCGAGCCAAACAGGATCACTTTTAGAGGATGGAAGCGAGCGACGATCCGCTCGGTCATCAACGCGATCACGTGCTCCGTGCTCGCCTGCCCACGGTTCTCTCTTTGCGCCATTAGTGGGCGAACTCGACCAGGGCAATCAGCCCAACTGGTTGACAGTATGGTACTCAATGGTGATCGCCACAGCCTGGCACATCGGGCTGTTCAAGGACGTTTACGCCGACGCTCGGATCAGGGAGCAGCCGCTGTTTCACCTGGGCATCGCGTCCATCGTGAGTCGGGCGCTGGTCGTGGCCTACGTCTATCCCCTCTGCTCCCTGTCGGGGTCGCCCGTCGCCAGGGGCCTCAAGTTCGGGCTCCTGACGGGCCTGCTTCTGGGCAGCTACGGAGTCCTCGCCGAGGCGGGCAAATACGATGTCGGACCCGTGCCCACGTTTCTCTTCTACGAGGGCGCGTTCTTCGCAATCCAGTATAGCCTCGTCGGCATCGCGGTCGGACTGATCTACGGGCAGACGCAAC
>WNGF01006510.1_pt1 | contig 14436 bp, 15 predicted proteins | sample 5400641 | NCBI WGS metagenome assembly WNGF01 (sample SAMN13153371, study PRJNA577476) | soil metagenome | isolation source: 80 cm soil or saprolite under grassland replicate 2 | place: USA:California | collected 2016-06-15
TCTGCACTTGCGCGGGCGCAGCGCTTATGGATTCGAGCTTCCCCAGCCCGTGGAAGGCCAGGACGGAGAGTTCACGTTCAACCTCGGCAGGGCGTCGCCGGCCTGGGGTTCCGACGCGTGGTATCGGACGGTGTTCGTCACCTGCACGCCCGCCCGGGCGATCGCTCCCTGACGTCCGCCCGAGCGCCTAGCCTCGCACCGGGTGGCGGCGCGCGGCGAGCACCACGGTGCCTTCGGCCAGGACGCCTTCGGGCGGAGGGCCGAGCGGGCCGCGCGCTTCTTCGGTACGCCGCAGTACATCCTCGGCCAGTCGCTCGTCGTCATCGCCTGGATCGCGCTGAACGCGATCGCGGTCAGCCTCCAGTGGGACCCCTACCCGTTCATCCTCCTCAACCTCGCCTTCTCGACCCAGGCCGCCTATGCGGCGCCGCTGATCCTGCTCGCCCAGACCCGGCAGGCGGAGCGGGACAAGCGGGCGGACGAGCGGGCCGAGGAGATGCACGAGCGCACGGAGCGCCAGGCCGAAGAGCGAGTCGCCGCGATCAAGGCGGAGACCGACCGGCTCGTGGCGCTCTTGCGCTCGAACACCGAGCTAACGCGGCAGGACAAGCAGCTGACCGAGCAGGTCGCGACCCTCACTCGCGAGATTCACCGCCACGTCACGCGCGAAGGCTGAGGAGCTCGACTTGAAGGCGAAATCGAGCAGGCTCTGGAACACGCTCGTGGTCGGCGGAACCTGGGTGCGAGCCCGCACGACGCGGAACGCCTGGCAGGTGGTGTAGTCGTTCACGGGCGTCTGGGGGCCGAACACCGCAGGGTTGAGGGTTGTCCAGGTGTTCTGGAGCGCGTCGGCGGTCACGGCCAAGCCGCACCCGTCGTAGACGATGGCACCAATCGCGAGGTTCTCGCTTCGAGCGACCCGCTTCTTCAGCGTTTTGACCTGCTTCTTGAGCGTCGTGATCTGAGCCTGGAGCGAGCGCAGGGTCGGGCCCCTGGCTCCGGCGGCGGGCGACGCCGCGACGAATCCGAGCATCACGACGATTGCGACTGCGAGCGACCTCTTCATGGTTCCTCCCCGGAATGGACGGCTGGATTGCCCGTCATAACGTCCGCGTGGACGGGAGTCAAGCGCCCCGCAGGAGCGCGCCTTCCAGCTCGAGCAGCGCACGCTTGCGTTCGAGGCCGCCGCCGTACCCGACGAGTGCGCCCGTCGAGCCGACCACGCGGTGACAGGGGAGGACGATCGGGACCGGATTGCGGTTCATCACCGTGCCGACCGCGCGGGCGGCGCGGGGGCGGCCGGCCCTGGCGGCGAGCGTGCCATAGGTCGTCAGCTCGCCGTAGGGGACGCGGGCGAGCTCCTCAAGGACAGTGCGGCCGAAGTCGCGCGCAAGCCGGAGGTCGACCGGCAACTCGAAGCTGCGCCGCTCGCCGGCGAAGTACTCGTCGAGCTGGCGGCGGGCCTCGTCGGTCGGCCTGGGCGAGCGCAGCACCCGGCCGCCGAAGGCCCGCGCCAGCGCTTCGGTCTCGCGCTCGGGCTCCGGGTCGTAGGAGATCTCGCAGAGCCCGCGGTCGGTGACCGCGACGAGCAGGCGGCCGACCGGAGTGTCGACCAGGTCGTAGGCGACGTCGAGCAGCCCCTCGGCCGCGGCGGCGTCGCGGAAGCGGGCATCGAGCTTGGCGGGGACGGTCATTCGCTCCTCCTCTTGCGCAGCCGGCGGACGCCGGACGAGGTTGCCTGCCGCGCCGCGTCCTCGCTCGAGCCGAGCGCGGCCGCGATGTCGCTATAGGGCAGGTCGTAGCCGTAACGCAGCACCACCGCCGCCTTCTCGGTCGGCGGGAGTCCTTCGGTCAGGTGCTCGAGCTCGGCGTGAGGGGCGGGGGCGTCCTCGGCAACGACCTCGGGGAGGGCGCCGTCGGCCCGCGGCTTGCGCAGCCCGTCGAGCGCGACGTTCCGCGCGATCGTCAGCGCCCAGGCGCGCAGGTGACGGCCGTGCGCCAGGCTCGGATAGGCCCGGAGCGCGCGCAAAAACGTCTCCTGGAAGGCGTCCTCCGCGGCCTCGCCACCCAGCATCCGGCGGAGCTGCGCCAGCACGGCACTGCGGTGCTCCTCGTAGAAGCGCTCGAACGGCGGCACGTGCACGGCTTCCATCATCCCTTCAAACGAGCGGAGGCGGGGTCGTGTGAGACGTGGTTCCCAGGGGTTGCGTAGTGGAGAATCGTGGTCTAAAGTGGGGCAGAGTGGAAGATGCTCCTAGGCGAATTCGAGCACACGATCGATGACAAGAACCGCCTCACGCTACCGGCCAAGTTTCGCGAAGCGCTTTCCGGAGGCGTCGTTCTCACGCGCGGCATGGACGGGTGCCTCTATTGCTATCCGCGGGCTGAGTGGGAGCGGACGGTCGAGGGGCGGCTCGCCGGGCTCGACCCGCTCGACCGGGAGGCACGCGTGATGCAGCGCTACTTCTTCGCCGGGGCATCCGAGGCGGAGCCGGACAAGCAGGGCCGGATCATGGTTCCCTCGACGCTCGCCGAGCATGCGGGGATCGGGCGCGAGGTCGTCGTCGCCGGGTTGCGCGACCACCTCGAGATCTGGGACCGCCAGTCCTGGCGCAAGCACCTGAGGGAGATCGAAGGGAGTGCGGAGCATGTTGCCGAACGTCTTGCGACCAAACGCGACTGACCACGTTCCCGTCCTGGCGGGGGAGGTGCGGGAGGCCCTCGCCGTCGAGCCGGGTGAGACCGTCGTCGACGCCACCTTCGGCTCAGGCGGCCACGCCGCGCTGCTCGCGGCCGACCTGCGCGGCGAGGGGAAGCTGATCGCGATCGACCGCGACCCCTCGTCGCGGCCGTACTTCGACCGCTTCCGCAGACGTGCCGGCGTACAGGGGCGCTTCCTCCGGGGCGAGTTCTCGGTCGTCCTCGAGCAGCTCGCCTCGAACGGCGTCCAGGCGGACGCGATCCTCTTCGACCTCGGCGTCTCGAGCATGCAGATCGACCGCCCCGAGCGGGGCTTCTCGTATGCGGCCGACGCGCCGCTCGACATGCGGATGGACCCGAGCTCGGACGTCTCGGCCCGGGAGCTCGTCAACGAGGCCGGCGAGCGAGAGCTGACGAAGATCTTTCGCGAGTACGGCGAGGAGCGCTACGCGCGTCAGATCGCCCGGGCGATCGCGCGCCGCCGGCGCGAGCGGCCGTTCGAGCGCACCGGCGAGCTGGTCGAGACGATCAAGAGCGCGATCCCGGCGCCCGCCCGCTTCGGCGACGGGCACCCGGCGCGGCGCGTCTTCCAGGCCTTGAGGATCGCGGTCAACGACGAGCTCGGGTCGCTCGAGACGGCGCTTCCGTCTGCGCTCGAGATGCTGCGGCCGGGCGGACGGCTCGCGGTGATCAGCTTCCACTCGCTCGAGGATCGGATCGTCAAGCGCTTCCTGCGCGCACAGGAGCGCGGCTGCACGTGCCCGCCCGACTTCCCGGTGTGCGTCTGCGGACAAGAACCCGTGTTGCGGGCCCTGTCCCGGCGGCCGATCCGGCCCTCGGCGCAGGAGGTTGCCCTGAACCCGCGCGCGGCCTCGGCACGCCTGCGCGCCGCCGTCAAGACCGAGGACTAGCCGCATGGCCTCCCGGAGCGACGCCGCCCACGCCCTTCCGTCCGCTCGGCCGCGACCCAGGCCCCGCCCCGGGCCGAGGCGGCGCCAGCGGGCGCAGCGCCGGAGCGTTGCGGGCGGCGTCGTCTGGATCGTGCTGGCGGCAGTGCTTCTTGCGGGCGTCGTCGCGCTCAACGTCGCGGTGCTGCGCCTGAACGTCCAGCTCGACAGGCTCAACGCCGAGCGCACACGCCTCCGCGCCGAGAAGCAGACCCTTGCCTCACAGCTCTCGATGGCCGCCGCCTCGCCACGGATCCTCGCCCGCGCGCGCCTGGAGAAGGGGCTCGTTCCCGCCGACCCGACCGAGACGACCTACGTCCGTCTCGTCCCTCGGGCGCGTTGAGCCCGCGGGTCGCCAACCGTCGCATCCGGCTCCTGCTGGCGGTCTTCGCGCTCGCGTTCGGCGTCGCGCTCCTGCGCGCCCTATGGCTCCAGGGCGTGCGCGCCGCGTCGTTCGAGCGGCTCGCCTCGCGCCAGCACAGCCAGGTCGTGACGATTCCCGCCGCCCGCGGGACGATCTACGACCGCGGCGGCGTCCAGCTCGCGATCGGCGAGCAGGCGACGACGGTCTACGCCGACCCGCGGCTGGTGCGCGACCCACGGACCGAGGCCTTCACGATCGCCCGCATCCTGCGGCTCGACCCGAGGCGGGTATACGAGCAGCTCTCCGACCGGAAGCGCGGGTTCGTCTACGTCCGGCGTCAGGCGGATCCGGCCCTCGCGGCGAAGCTCGCCCACCGGGGCTTGCCGGGTCTCGGCTTCTATCCCGAGGAGCGGCGCTTCTACCCGCAGTTCTCGCTCGCCGCGCAGGTGCTCGGCTACGCCGGCGTCGACAACCGCGGGCTCGCCGGCCTGGAGCTCTTGCTCGACCGTCAGCTGGCCGGCCGGCCGGGGCGTGAGCGGATCGTCAAAGACGCCTCGGGACAGGCGATCGACACGATCCAGTCACGGCCGCCGGAGCGGGACGGCGAGGACGTCTACCTCACGCTCGACCACACCATCCAAGCGAACACGCAGGCGGTGCTGCGGGAGACGGCGACGAAGTGGCACGCGCGGAGCGCCAGCGCGATCGTGCTCGATCCGCGCACCGGCGCGGTGCGGGCGATGGCGGTCGCGCCGGGCTTCGACCTGAACCGCTACGCGGATGTGTGGCGCCCGCTCCAGCGCAACCGAGCCGTCACCGACACCTACGAGCCCGGCTCGACGTTCAAGCTGGTGACCGTCGCCGGGGCCCTCGAGGAGCGCCTCGTCACGCCCTCGACGACCTTCACGCTGCCGTACTCGATTCAGGTGGCCGACCGGGTGATCCACGACGCGGAGCCCCGCGGCACGGAGACGATGAGCGTCGCGCAGATCCTGTCGCAGTCCTCGAACGTCGGCGCGATCACCCTCGCCGAGATCCTCCGGCGGCACCGGCTGGCGCAGTGGATCTCGCGCTTCGGGTTCGGCAAGCAGACCGGAATCGACTATCCCGGCGAGACTGCGGGGATCGTGCTGCCCGAGCAGGAGTGGTCGGGCTCGACGATCGGGAACGTGCCGATCGGCCAGGGGATCGCTGTGACACCGATCCAGATGGCCGCCGCGTACGGAGCGGTCGCGAACCGAGGCCTGTGGGTGCAGCCGCACCTGGTCGACCACGTCGGCGACGGTCGCTCCCTCGTTCCGAAGCGGCGCCGGATCGTCTCGCGTGCGGTCGCGGCGCAGCTGGTCGCAATGCTGAAGAACGTGGTCGCGGAGGGCACGGGCACCGAGGCCGTCGTCCCCGGGTACCAGGTCGCGGGCAAGACCGGAACCGCGGCCAAGCCCGACCCCCAAGGAGGCTATTCGGACTCGCGCTACGTGGCGTCGTTCGTGGGGATCGTTCCCGCGTCGCGGCCGCGCCTCGTGATCCTCGTCTCGGTGGACGAGCCGCGCGGAGCGATCTGGGGCGGCACCGTCGCGGCGCCGGCGTTCGCGCAGATCGCGCGCTTCGACCTCCAGTACCTCGACGGCGGCGTGCCCCCGGACGCACCGACCTCCGGCGCGGGCGCCTCCACGTCCACCGGCTCGGGCTCCGCGAGCCCGTACCCGCCGCCGCAGTAAGACCGCGGGCACTGGCTTCCCCTAGTACGGTTCGCCCAGCCTCCTCCCCGAGGCAATCGTATCGAGATCCGGCGCACGCGTGTGTGACGGGAGTGTGAAAAAAGTGCTGCAAAAATGCCGTTTGTGCTCCGAGAGGCCCGGCCGCTTCGGCTGGGGCCCCTGGTAGACTCGCGCCGCGATGCACCTCGAGGGCGTCATCGCAGCGCTCGCGCCCGCGGACGTCCTTCGTCTCGCTCCTGTCGAGATCGACGATCTCGCGTACGACACCCGTGACGTGCGCCCCGGGAGCCTCTTCTTCTGCGTCCCGGGCGCACGCGCGGACGGGCACGACTTCGCCGCCGAGGCGGTCGCGAAGGGCGCGGTCGCGCTCGTCGTCGAGCGTCCTCTCGGGCTCGATGTCCCGCAGCTCGTCGTCCCCGATGCGCGCCGCGCGATGGCCGTCGCCGCCGACGAGGTCTTCGGCTGGCCGACCGAGGAGCTCCAGGTCGCCGGGGTCACGGGGACGAACGGAAAGACGACCACCGCGTTCCTGCTCTACTCGATCTTCGCCGCCGCGGGGCGTCGACCCGGCCTGCTCGGGACGATCGAGACCCGCGTCGGCGGCGAGCGCCGGCCCGCGATCCGAACGACCCCCGAGGCGATCGACCTCCAGCGCGCCTTCCGCGAGATGCTCGACGCCGGCGATCGCAGCTGCGCGATGGAGGCGACCTCGCACGGCTCGGAGCTCGGGCGGCTCGACCGTGTCCGCTTCGCCGCGCTCGTCTTCACGAACCTGAGCCAGGATCACCTCGACTTCCACGGGACGATGGAGCGCTACTTCGAGGCGAAGCGGCGCCTGTTCCTCGAGGGCAGGCCGCCTGCGGTGATCAACGTCGGCGACCCGTGGGGGCGGAGGCTCGCGGCCGACCGGCCCGACGCACTGACGTTCGGCTTCGCCGACGACGCGGAGATCGGGCCCGACGTGCTCGCCGAGGTCGACCTCAAGCTGCGCGGCCGCTTCAACGTCGAGAACGCGCTCGGCGCGCTCACCGCGAGCCGGCTGCTCGGGATCGACGACGACGCGATCGTACGCGGGCTCGAGGCGGTCCGCGGCGTGCCGGGTCGCTTCGAGTCGGTCGCCGAGGGACAGCCGTTCGAGGTGATCGTCGACTACTCGCACAAACCCGACGCGCTCGAGAGCGTGCTGCGAACGGCGCGCGACCTGGCGGGCGGCCGCGTGATCTGCGTCTTCGGTTGCGGCGGCGACCGAGACCGCGGGAAGCGCCCGCTGATGGGGCGGATCGCGTCGGCGCTCGCGGACGTAGCGATTCTGACCTCCGACAACCCGCGCAGCGAGGACCCGCTCGCGATCATCGACGAGGTGCTCGCGGGCGTGACCGGCGAGATCGAGGTGGAGCCGGACCGCGCCGTGGCGATCACCCGCGCCATCTCCGAGGCCGGCGACGGCGACGCCGTGCTGATCGCCGGGAAGGGCCACGAGCAGGGGCAGGAGCTCGCGGACCGCACGGTCCCCTTCGACGACCGCGAGGTCGCGCGCGATGCGCTCCGGCGTCTGGGAGCGAAAACGTGATCCCGCTCCGGCTGGACGAGGTAGCCGCTCTTGCCGCGGGCGAGCTCGAGACCGCTCGCGGGGCCGAGCAGATCACCGGCGTCCAGGTGGACTCACGCCGGATCGCTCCCGGCGACCTGTTCGTCGCCGTCGGCCGCGGCGCCGAGTTCCGGCAAGACGCCCTCGCCCGCGGCGCGGCAGCAACCCTTCTTCCCCATGACGCGTTCGCAGCGTTCGCGGCCCTCGGAGGCGCGGTGAGGGAACGCTCGAGCGCGCGCGTCGTCGGGATCACCGGCTCCACCGGCAAGACCTCGACCAAGGACATCCTCGCCGCGCTTTGCTCGCCCGCCGCGCGCACCGTCGCGGCCGAGGCGAGCTTCAACAACGAGATCGGCGTCCCCCTCACGCTCTGCCGGCTCGAGCCGGACACCGAGGTCTGCATCCTCGAGCTCGCGATGCGCGGGTTCGGGCAGATCGCCGACCTCTGCCGGATCGCGCGGCCGGACATCGGCGTGATCACGAACGTCGGCCCGGTCCACCTCGAGCTTGTCGGGTCGCTCGACGGCGTCCTGCGTGCGAAGAGCGAGCTTGTCGCCGCCCTGCCTCCCGGCGGGACCGCGATCGTCCCCGAGGAGTTTCCGGTCCAGCGCGAGGACGTCACCGTCGTTCGCGTCGCCGAGCCCGTCGCCGAAGTCCGGGACGATTGCACCGTCGTCGGCGGGGTCAGCTTCGACTTCACGGCGCGCCACCAGGCGGCCAATGCGGCCGCCGCGCTCGCGGCGCTGGACGCGCTCGGGCTGCCCCGGCCCGACCGGGTGGACGTCGAGTTCGCGCGCTGGCGCGGCGAGGAGCGCCCGCTTCAGGGCGGCGGTCTCCTGATCAACGACGCCTACAACGCGAACCCCGTTTCGATGCGAGCCGCGCTCGCGCACCTGGCGGCCCGTGCGGGCGGGCGGCGGCGCGTCGCCGTCCTCGGCGAGATGGCCGAGCTCGGCCCCGGCGCTCCCGCGTTTCACCGTGACGTCGGCGAGGAGGCCGCCCGTCACGGCGTCGAGGTTCTCGTCGCGGTCGGCGCGCTCTCGCGGGCGTACCTCGACAGTGCCGTGGGAGTTCCGGTCACCCGCTGGGCCCCGGACGCGAGCTCGGCCGTCGCGACCGTCGAGGATGTGGTCGAGCCCGGCGACTGCGTGCTCGTCAAGGCCTCGCGAGCGGTCGGCCTCGAGGTGGTCGCGGAAGCGCTGGCGGCGGTGAACGCCTAGGTGAGCCGAGTCATCATCGCGGGCGTCGTCGCGCTGCTCATCTCCATCCTGCTAGGCCCGAAGTTCATCGAGTTCCTGCGCCGAAACGAGTTCGGCCAGCCGATCCGTGAAGAGGGGCCGCAACATCACGTCACCAAGCAGGGAACGCCGACGATGGGCGGGCTGTTGCTGCTGATGTCGGCCTCGATCGCGTTCCTCGCGCTGACCACGTACACGGTGCCGGCGCTGACGGTGCTCTTCGTCACCCTCGGCTGCGCCGCGGTCGGCTTTCTCGACGACTTCATCAAGCTCACCCACAAGCGGTCGCTCGGCCTCAACGCCCGCTGGAAGCTGATCCTGCTCGGGCTGATCACCGTCGGGGTGGCATTCGCGGCACGTCACCAGCACCTCCCGACCAACGTCTACATCCCCGCGGCGGGGCACCTCGAGCTCTCGTGGGCCTGGTACGGCCTCCTCTTCCTGGTGATCGCAGGCGCGGCAAACGGCGTCAACCTGACGGACGGGCTCGACGGCCTCGCCGCGGGCACGGGGATCATCGCGCTCTTCACCTTCGCGGCGATGAGCGTGATCGCCTGGATCCGCTCCGGGACTCCCGGCCACCGCTTCGACACGAAGCTCGACCTCGCGATCGTCGCCGCCGCGCTGATCGGGGGCGCGATCGGATTCCTCTGGTACAACGCCTGGCCCGCCGAGGTGATCATGGGCGACACCGGCTCGATGGCGATCGGCGGCGCGCTCGCGGCGTTCGCGATCTTCACGAAGACGATCTTCCTGCTCCTGCTGATCGGCGGGATCTTCCTGATCGAGGCGCTCTCGGTGATCATCCAGGTGTTCAGCTTCAAGTACTGGGGCCGCCGGATCTTCCTGATGGCGCCGATCCACCATCACTTCGAGATGAAGGCCTGGTCGGAGACGAAGATCATGGTCCGCTTCTGGATCGTCACCGGGATCCTGTGCGCGGCCGGCTTCGCGCTGTATTACCGCTACTTCACCGGATTCCGCTGAGCGAGCGTCCGGAGCGGGTGCTCGTCCTCGGGCTCGCGCGGTCCGGTCGGGCGGCGGCGGCTGCGCTCGAGCGGCGCGGGGTGGAGGTCGTTCCGGCCGACCGGGAGCTCGGGAACGACGGCGAGCTCGTGCTGCTCGACGGCGTAGACGTGCTCGTCAAGAGCCCCGGCGTGCCGCGGGAGGCGCCGCTCGTCGCCGAGGCCGACCGGCGCGGCGTGCCGATCTGGAGCGAGGTCGAGCTCGGGTATCGGCTGCTCGAGCCGCGGCTCGTCGGCGTTACCGGCACGAACGGGAAGACGACGACCTCGGAGCTTCTCGGCGTGATGCTCGCCGCACCGGTCGCCGGAAACGTCGGCCGCGCGCTCAGTGACCTCGACGGTCAAGTCGAGCCCGGCGAGCGGATCGTCTGCGAGCTGTCCAGCTTCCAGCTCGAGGACGTCCACGCGCTTGCCTGCGAGGTCGCGGTGCTGCTCAACCTCGAGCCGGACCATCTCGATCGCTACGAGTCGTTCGAGGCCTACCGCGATGCGAAGCTGCGCATCTTCGAGCGCGCGCAGGCGAAGGTCGTGCCGCGCGGTCTCGGCCTCGACGGGATCGAGTTCTCCGCCGACGACCCGCTTCCGGCCGAGCCGCGCATCCCGGGTAGGCACAACCGCGAGAACGCAGCGGCCGCCGTAGCGGCCGCTCGGGCACTCGGAGTCGACGACGAGTCGCTAGGGAAAGCGCTCCGCGCTTTCCCGGGCGTCCCACACCGGCTCGAGCTCGTCCGCGAGCTGAACGGCGTCCGCTACGTGAACGACTCGAAGGCGACGAACGTCGCGGCAGCGCTGCGGGCGCTCGCAACCTACGAGCACGAGCCGGTGCACCTGATCCTCGGCGGCTCGGGCAAGGGCGAGGACTTCGCCCCGCTGGCGGCCGCGCTCGGGCCGAACGTCAAGAGCGTGCACCTGATCGGCGAGACGGCCGGCGAGCTCGCCGCCGCGATCCCGCAGGCGAGGTACGCGGGCGATCTGGCAACGGCGCTCGGCTCGATCGAGGCGCAACCCGGCGAGATCGTCCTCCTCTCGCCGGCGTGCGCGAGCTACGACCAGTTCCGTGACTTCGAGGATCGCGGCGAGGAATTCAGGAGGCTGGTGGAGAACCTAACGGGGTGAAAACCGGGCAGCTCGAGTCGAGGCTGCTGATCCTCGTGACCCTTGGGCTGGTCGCGTTCGGCCTCGTAATGGTCTACAGCGCGACCTCGGCGTCGGCTGCGCTCGCGAACGGCGACCCTTCGTACTTCCTCAAGCGGCAGGCGATCTACGCGGTGCTCGGGCTCGTGCTGATGGTGCTCGCTTCGCGCGTCGACTTCCGCCTCATCCGCCGCCTGGCGCCGCTCCTGATGGTCGGGAGCCTCGTGCTCCTGCTGGCGGTGCTCGTAGTCGGCCAGTCGGTGAACGGCGCGCGCCGCTGGGTCTCGTTCGGCCCCACTGTCTTCCAGCCGTCGGAGCTGGCCAAGCTTGCGCTCGCGGTGTGGGCGGCCGCCTACCTCACGCGCCGCCGCCCGCCCCAGCGGCTGCCCGAGCTCTGGCGCCCGCTCGGCCTGCTCACGGCCGTGTTCTGCGCCCTCCTGCTCGCCGAGCCCGACCTGGGCACGGCAATCGTCATCCTGCTGATGCTCTCGGCGATGCTGCTGGTCGCGGGCACGCCGGTCCGGACGCTCGGCGCCGGGGTCTCGATCGCGTGCGCGGCCGGCCTCGTCGCGATCTGGTTCGAGCCCTACCGGAGGGCGCGGATCTTCAGCTTCCTCAACCCCTGGCACGACGCCCAGGGCGCCGGGTTCCAGACGGTCCAGGCGATGATCGGGCTCGGCTCGGGCGGGATCTTCGGTGTCGGTCTCGGCGAGAGCGTCCAGAAGGCGAACTACCTCCCGGAGGCGCACACGGACATGATCTTTGCGATCATCGGCGAGGAGCTCGGGCTCGTCGGCGCGGCGGCCGTGATCGCCGCCTACGGTGCTTTCGCGTACGCGGGGCTGAGGATCGCGCTCGCCTGCAAGGACCCCTTCGGCAAGCGGCTCGCGGTTGGCTTGACCGTGCTCGTGTGCGGCCAGGCGGCGATCAACCTCGCCGCGGTGATGGGGCTCGCTCCGCTGACGGGGATTCCGCTGCCGCTCGTCTCCTACGGCGGCTCCAGCCTGGTCGTGGCGCTCGCCTCGGTCGGGATCCTCCTTAACATCGCGGAGGATGCCGGAGAACGACGCGCCAGCGTGCCTGATCGCAGCCGGGGGGACGGCCGGGCACGTGCTGCCCGCCCTCGCGGTCGCGGAGGCGCTCAGCGCGCGCGGGGCACGGGTGACGCTCGCCGGGTCGCCGGGGCGCGCCGAGGCGCGGCTCGTTCCTGAGGCCGGCTTCGAGCTCGACACCTTTCGCGTGAGCGGGCTGCCCCGGCAGCCGGGCGCCGCCCTCGCGCGGGCGCTCCTGGACGACGCGCGGGCCCCCCTCGCCTGCGGCCGGATCCTCGCACGGCGCCGGCCGGATGTCGTTCTCGGCGGCGGTGGGTACGTGAGCGGTCCGATGGTGCTCGCGGCCGCGCGGCGGCGGATCCCGGCGGCCCTGATGGAGGCGGACGCGCACCTGGGCCTGGCAAACCGGCTCACGGCTCCGCTGGCGCGGCGCGTCTTCCTCGCGTTCCCGATCCCGGGACGCGAGCGCCCGAAGTACCGCGTCACCGGACGGCCGATCCCGGCGCGGTCGCGGGCCGTCCCGCAGGAACTCGCGCGGCGGCTCTTCCAGCTTCCGGACGAAGGCCCAGTGCTTCTCGTCGCGGGCGGCAGCCTCGGCGCGCGCTCGCTGAACGACCTCGCGGTCGAGAGCTTCGGGGCCGCCGGGCCCGCGGTGCTGCATCTCTGCGGCGAGCGCGAGCACGAGCGGCTGCGCAGCCGAGTGTCCCGCCCGGACTACCGGCTGCTTCCGTTCACGGACGACTACGGGACGGCGCTTGGCGCAGCCGACCTCGTCGTGTCGCGCGCAGGCGGCGGCGTCTGGGAGCTGGCGGCAGCGGGGAAGCCCGCGATCATGGTGCCGTACCCGTTCGCCACCGCCGACCACCAGACGAAGAACGCGCGTTACTTCCAGACCGCGGGCGGGGCGATCCTCGTTCCCGAGACGGAGCTCGGACGCGTGCCCGAGCTCGTTCGTTCCCTCGTCGGCGACCGGCGCAGGCTCGACGAGATGCGCGCAGCGATGCTGCGGGTCGCCCGCCCGGACGCGGCCGAGGAGATCGCCGAGGAGGTGCTGCGGCTTGCGGCCGCTTGAGGGCCGGAAGCTCTGGTTCGTCGGGATCGGCGGCGCGGGCATGAGTGCGCTGGCGCTCGTGGCGAGGGCGTGGGGAGCCGAGGTCGGGGGGTCGGACCGCGCCCGCTCTTCCTATGTCGAGCGGCTCGAGGCGGCCGGGATCCCGGTTGCCGTCGGGCACGACGCGGGGAACGTGCCGGAGGCCGCCGAGGTCGTCGTGTCGAGCGCGATCGGGGCCGACAACCCCGAGCTTGCTCATTCCCGTGCACGTGGTGCCAGGACGCGTATGCGTGGCGAGCTGCTCGCGGAGCTCGTCGCGCTGAGGCCGTCGGTCGTCGTTGCCGGCGCTCACGGCAAGACCACGACCGCGGGCATGATCGCGTTCTGCCTCGATCGGCTCGGCCGGGACCCGACCTTCCTGATCGGCGGCGAGATCCCGCAGCTCGGCGGGAATGCGCGCGCCGGCGAGGGATGGCTCGTGGCCGAGGGCGACGAGTCGGACCGCTCGCTCGAGCTGCTGCGGCCGCAGGTGGCAGTGCTCACGAACGTCGAACTCGACCATCACGCGACCTTCGGGTCGGAGGCGGAGGTGCGAGAGTTGTTTGACCGCTGGCTGGCAGGTGCGCCGGCGGCCGTACGCGGGGATCAGCTCGAGCCGCTCCCGCTGGAGCTGGCGGTGCCGGGCGAGCACAACCGGCGCAACGCGGCCGCCGCGCTGGCGGCGCTGGAGCTGACCGGCGTCGAGCGGGAGCAGGCGGAGCGGGTCCTCCCCGAGTTTCGCGGCGCGGGCCGGCGTTTCGAGGCGCGCGGCGAGGCGGCCGGAGTCAGGCTCTACGACGACTACGGGCACCATCCGTCCGAGATCGCCGTGACGCTTGCGGCAGCTCGTGCTGCCGTCGACGGAGGCCGGGTGCTAGTCCTCTTCCAGCCGCACCTGTTCTCGCGAACGCGGCATCTCGCCCACGAGCTTGGAGCGGCTCTCGCCGCTGCCGACGCGGTGGCGGTTGTGGACGTCTACGCCGCTCGCGAGGAGCCGGTCGCGGGGGTGGACGGCAAGCTGGTCGTCGACGCGCTCGCGGCCGCGCGGCCCGGCATGCCCGTCGCGTGGACGCCCTCTCTCGAGGAAGCCGCACGCTTTCTCTCACGGCGGGCCCGTGGCGGCGACCTCGTCCTCACGATCGGGGCCGGCGACGTCGAGCGGGCGGGGCGCATGATCCTCGAAGAGCTCGCGTGAAGATCGAGGAAGGCGTCGCGCTCTCGCGTTTCACCACGCTCGGGTCCGGTGGCCCCGCGCGGGCCTTCGCGCGGCCGGAGACGGTCGCGGAGCTCGAGGAGGCGCTGGCGTGGGCCGCGGGCCGCGGGCTCCCGGTGGCGACGATCGGCCTCGGCTCGAACCTGCTCGTCGCGGACGACGGCTTCGACGGGCTCGTCCTTCGCCTCGCCGGCGAGCTGGCGGCGGCGGAGACGGACGGGGAGGTGCTCGTGGCGGGGGGCGGTACGACCAACGCGGTCTGCCTCCACCGGGCCCGGGCGGCCGGGCTCGGCGGGTTCGAGTTCGCGTGCGCGATCCCGGGAACGATCGGCGGCGGCGTCTGGATGAACGCGGGCGCCTACGGGAG
>WNGF01011921.1_pt1 | contig 14429 bp, 15 predicted proteins | sample 5400641 | NCBI WGS metagenome assembly WNGF01 (sample SAMN13153371, study PRJNA577476) | soil metagenome | isolation source: 80 cm soil or saprolite under grassland replicate 2 | place: USA:California | collected 2016-06-15
GGACAGTCAATCATCTAACGTCAGGGAACGCGCGATCTCCGGTGCTCTTGTTAAACAGAGAGTAGACATTTCTCCCGTAAGTTATTGATTTGGCGTCCCCGGCGGGATTTGAACCCGCGTCTGCGCCGTGAAAGGGCGATGACAGACGGGATCACGTTGTAACTACAAGGCAGCGGTCGCTCTGCAAAGCCCTGTAAGGAACCGGTAAGGACGCTAAGGAACAGATTTAGGTTGTACCGTCGTTGTACCGCGAGTCTTGAGCCGGCGGCAATCGATCTGAACATCGCGATCGCGCCTCCGCAGGTGGCCCTCGGACATTCGCACCCAATCCGTCAGAAGGGCCGGACCTTTTCGTATGTTCTTCCTCGCCTCCAAGCTCCATCAAACCCGGGCGCCAGCGCATCACGCATCTGCAAGCGAGCGCGGCACAATCTGGTCTTTACATTCGCTTCTGAGAGGCCGAGCACTTGCGCGGTTTCTGTGATGCTGAGGTGCTGTATGTCCCGCAAGATTAATACGGTGCGGTATTTCTCGGGAAGCGAATCGAGTGCTCGGGTGAGCGCCTGGCGCAGTTCTTTCTGTTCCAAAGCTTCCGATGGGATTTCCCGCCAATCAGCGAAATCCTTCGGCATGTAGTCACCCTCGTCGTTTTGTTGTCCATCCTCCATGGACTCGTACAGATGGCGCCGGTCTTTGCGTAATTTCATCTTGGCTTCGTTGATAGAAATCTGGATCAGCCATGTGCTGAACTTTGCCTCCTGTCGAAAACGGGAAAGATTCTTAAAGGCTTTGAGAATTGCCTCTTGAGTGACTTCTTCTGCATCAGCGTCATTCTTCACCAGCGACAATGCAGCTAGAAAAACAGCGCGCTCATAGGGGTGGACCAATTCGTAGAACGCCTCGACGTCTCCTCCCTGAACTCGCGCGATTGTCCTCCAGCCGCGAATTTGTCATTTGGAGCATTTCCCCACCGCGAGGAGCTTTTTTGCTGAATTCACACTTAAGACGGAGACCCGCGCAAGAAGATGCAGGAAATCTTTGCTGGTCGCCAATCGGCGTGCCGGGTGTGCTTTGGATTAGTTCAACTGGGTTGTGAAGGCTTGCGGAGGAATGCGTGGTCAGATTCTGAGAGGCGAAACTTACGGCTTCTTCTCGCGAATGCGGCTCATCACATCCTTAACAATAGGCTCCACCTGATCTGCCGTGAGCGTAAATGAGTCACAGTCGGTGACAAACCGGATGGTCTTCCGGGTAGTGTCAACAATCACTTGGCAGGTCTTGCACTCGTGCACGTGCTCCTCAAGGCGGGCCCGGACTTCAGGACTGGCCGCTCCTTCCAGGTAATCTCCGAATTCCGCCAGAAACTCAGCGCAGCTGAGCATCAGTACTCCTCTTCTCCACGCGAATGAAGTGGGGTGCAAGACTCTCCCGCAACATCAATCGTCCGCGCAACAAGCGGGCTTTGACAGCAGGAATGCTCAGCCCCAAGGCAGCCGCGGCCTCTTCCGTCGAGAGCTGGTTTATGTCACGCAAGAGCACGACGACCCGATATTTTTCCGGCAAGCGCAGAACCCCTTCCCTTACAAGCTGAGTCCTTTGAGAAGCCGCTAAAACCTGCTCGGGGTCATCCGCCCAGCTCTGAATTTGCCGCGGGCGAAATTCGTCACCGTCTTCGCCTTGATCCAAAGATTCAGAGGGTCTGCGTTGCCGAAGCAGCTCAGTTCCAGTATTGATGGCGATGCTGGTAAGCCACGTCGAAAACTTGGATCGTCCCTGGAAACGGCCGATATATCGTCCAAGTTCCCCAGAAGGCCAGCCAACGTACCGAAGACTCGCCGGGAGTGCCGTCGTACCAGTTCTTCGAAAGCGTCAGTGTCTCCACCCTGAACTCGGACGACAGATGTGGCATCCGGATCATCGGGAGAAGTGGCATCGGAAATCAGACGGGGCCGACTGCCGGAAGGATACAAATCTTTTCGCGTGAAGACGCGGCGTGGCGGGAAATCTGGTACTGCGCCCAGTCCAGCCTGCAGGGTATTGAGAAAATTGGTCACTGCGGCCATTGCTATGGCCTCTAGGATCTGGGGTTCGCTGAATCCGTGCTCTCGCAAGCCTGTCGACTCGAACCGAGCTTGCGCTCCCGGCCAGCTGGCCAATTTTCGAACTTCGTCCAACAAAGCCACTTCTGCGGGTGAAGTCGCGGCGCAGCGGTGATCTTCGACGATCTGGTCGGAGTCTTCCAGCGGTACACCCAACGTTGCGAGTATCTGGCTCTGAACCGCCACGCAATATGTATTCAGGTTCGCAGCCGAGATTACGAGAACAATCTGCTCCTTCACGATACGGCTCAGCAGGTCTTCCGGAATTAGTATTTGCGCCAGAGCCTGGGATTCAGCGTCCACCACGTCGGGACGCAAACTCTGCTCCTGGAAAAGCTTTGGAACAAATCCGAACTCCTCTCGGAAAAAGGCATACGGCTGGAAATTCGAGACGGGCGGCGGACTGGGCTGCAAATACGGACCATTTGTTTCGAACCACTCAGCCGGTTCCGGAAGTCGAGAGGACTCGATTGAAGGCAGAGCGGGGAGTCCCGCGTCTAAGTTCGGACGAAGCGCATTTGCCAGGGTGCAGAGCAGCTGCCCCAAGGCGACTGTCAGGACACATTCCAGGATTATCGAGTCGTCAAACCCTACTGCCCTAAGCGCCACTATGTCGTGCTTACAAACACAAGGCGCGTAGTTCGCGAGCTTGTGCGCAAACGCAAGGAGGGCAGGATCCTCTTCGGCGTCGCGAGGACGCTTCTGGGCGTGAAGCGCTCGACAATAATCGCTACTTCGGGCACTCGCCACGGTCCGAAAAAGGGAATCCTTCAGCTGCCTGCTGAGCCTACCCTCTCGAAGCACAATGGCATGGATGAGGCGCTGCTCCCCTTCGATGACTCTTGGTAATTCCTTCTGCAGAGTAAATAGATTTGGAACGAACCCGTAGGCTTCGACGAGCCCGCGGTAGGGCCCAGTCGGCTCATACTGGGCGGCAGAAGTCAGGTTCATAGGTGCTGGTCGGCCAAGTCTTATCGCGAGATATTACCGCATCATTCAATCCTACGAAGCCCGTGTCGCCACGCCTTCGTTGCAGTGGATTCCTAGTGTATGCTATGGCCACCAGTTGGGGGGGGAGGCTATGACGCACCTGCATAACCAGCCGTACGAGGAAAAGGACTTCCCGGCTTTCGCAGCCATCCGGGAGCAGTTTGGATTTCTGCCGAACTTTTTCCCGGCACAGACTCTAAGGCCTGATTTTGTCGAGGCTGAGATCAATTTGATGGCTGCGATCTTGCTCAAGGAAGGCACGCTGGCGCGCCGGCAGAAAGAATACATTTTTCTGGTGTGTTCGGCGGCGAACCTGAGCACGTATTGCGTGACAGCTCATTGCGAAATCGTCCGGATGCTTGGGCTTGAAGGGCCGGACCCCGAACAGATCGCGATTGACCATATTCATGCAAAGATTGCCGTTGCCGACAAGGCGCTGCTGAATTTCTGTGCCAAATTCAACAAGCACCCTTCAAAGATCGGCGCCGATGATATCGAAGTACTCCGCACCTATGGGTTCGGCGATCAGCATATCCTTGAAGCCATTGTGACAGTTGCATTCGCTCAGTTCGCCAACACCGTCGCGTTCGGTCTGGGGACGGTTCCGGACTTTCACAACCGCAGAATCCAAGAGGAATTGGGGAAAGCTCGGGCCGTGGCGCTAGGGGTTCAGGTACCTGCGGTCGGTTAGTGGATTTATCGTCAACGTGCCTTGGGCTTGCGGGAAGCAAAATGGTCGTTTAGCTTCTTGTAGAACTTCTGACTCGCGCTTGCTGGAATCTCAAACGCTTTTCCGTCCCCCACCAGCTTCACGACGTTGCGCGTTCCATCCAAGATGGCACTGCAGTGCGCGCAATCCTTAAAGTGCGAAGCCATGCTGGCGCGGAGATCACCATTCACCTCGCCTTCAAGATAATCAGAAATGTGCCGCCACACTTCTACGCAGTCGATTTCGACGGGCTTCTTCGCCAAGGGTGTTACTCCCGTTCAAGCCTATGCTTAGCCATGGTCAGATGCTTTCCGGCTAACATTTGGAACGAATAATTTTCCATTCGATTCGCCGATCTCAGAAAGGTGACAGTTTCGCCCGGCCCTGAGTAGCCGATCTATCTAAGAGCGCTTCCTGCGTCTTGCACGACGACTTGGCATCCCAGGTCCGGCCCGTAGTTCGGCTAACACATCTTTTGGCGGCATCTGCGGCGGAACGTCCCAATTGTCTAGAAAAATCGCAATCTTCCAGTCTTCGTCGGCTCCCTTCTGCCAAATCTCCAGGTATCGCGTGCGTGTCGTGGTCGCCCTCCCTCCTTTTTTAGGTGTCATGGTCAGCTTGTGCCATCCCCAGTCATAGGCCCAGGAGCCTTGTACGGAAATCGAGATGATCGTGACTGCCAGTCTCACATCATATTGCGCGAAGAGCTTCTTCATCCGGTGGTTAAGCACTGCACGTGCTTCCGCCCCGTAGAAAGATGCCAAACCTGCCGACATGTCGCTGTATCCCTCTCCAAAGACGGAAAGGACGCCCTTCACATCACCTTTGTAATAAGCGTCCCGCAGCTTCGTCTTTGCCAGTCGAATCGCGTAGCTATCGTCCACGGTTCCTCTGTTTTATTGTTAAGCTTCCACTTACGGTCGAATCCCAGCAATGTTTAGCCGAATCCGGTACAGACCAGTTTTAGCGCAAAGGTAGAGAGTCTTGCCATCGTCGTCGCCCCATGCGAAGTTGTGTGGATGCTCGGGGCCGACAATTGTGCCCAACTGCTTGCCCTCTGACGAGATGATCCACAAACCGCCGGGGCCCGACACGTAGAGATTGCCCTTTTGATCGATCTTCATTCCGTCGAGTGCGTCTTCGCCTTCGGCTGACGTCATATCGAAAAAGACTTTCCCGTTCGCAAGCGTTCCATCCGGGTTCACTTCGTACCGCATGATGATCTTTTTCTTCTCATCCCAGTTGTCTACGTAGAAAAACTTCTCGTCGGGTGAAAATGCGAGGCCATTCGGGCCACTCAATTCGTTGGCCAGCATCTGGACCTTTTTCCCTTCTGGAGACACGCGAAAGACTCCGCTGTAGGGCAGCTCTTTACGTGGATCGTCAAAGAATTTTGGCAGCCCGAAGGGCGGATCGGTGAAGTAAAGAGCTCCATCCGATTTGTAGACGAGATCGTTAGGGCTGTTGAGCCGCTTGCCCTCATAGTTGTCGGCCAACACCGTAAGCTGTCCATTCTTTTCCATGCGAACCACGCGGCGGTTACCGTGCTGGTTGATTGTGAGACGGCCCTGCTTATCAAGCGTTAAGCCGTTGGAACCCGGTTGACCGTACTCGCTGATATCCATGCCGCGGTAGCCGCTCTTGGTCATGAAGATCGAGAGCTGCCCGTCTTGTGTCCAACGGTAGATCAAGTTGTTGTTGGGATCGCTGAAGAGAAGGTAGCCGTCAGTATCTTCCGTGCGGGGCACCCAGACTGGCCCTTCCGTGAAAAGGAATCCACCAGCTAGTTTTTCGATCTTCAAGCCGGCCGGAACAATCTCGTCCAGCGCTGGATCTTTCTGGATGACCTGCGCTGGAGTCTCGCTGATCGCAATTTTGGGCGACTTGTAAAAATCAAGTGTCGCCGACTTGATCCAGATGAAGTTCTGCGGGCTGTAGGAAATTGGCCCGTTGATCCCGAAGACAGCAAGCTGAATACGCTGGCCAGGTTCGGCGTTCCTAGTGATGATCACGCGATTGGGAGCGTTAAATCCTTTAATCACGGGTCCGCCAGGCTCTCCCAAAACCCGTGGCATCTTGCCGTTAACCCAGACCTCAGCATAGTCGTCGATTACGATTTCAAAGGCGACTGTCGAGCCTGCGGTGCTAAAGTTTGCGACTTTTTCAGGAATAGTGACGTTGATGCGGTACCAGTTGAAGCAAACCTTGGCTGTCGAGCGCCGCTGGTCGAGGGCCGTGGCATCGATGGCTTCCCATCGAGAATCATCGAAGGCTATGGGCTCCGCGTGAGGAGCGTAGTCGTAGGTTTTGGTCAGGGCACCGCTCGGCTTCAGGTCAGGACCAACGGCGCGCGAATCGGCGTCGACGATCTTCACCTCGTGATAACGCCATTGACCGTTCACCAGTTGCACTCCTTCGTGGGAGGCCAGGTCGATCACCGCGTCAGGGCGACCCACGGGAGGGTCTTGGATTGTCTGCCCCCCCGCACTGACGAGCGCCAACGCTAGAAACAATCCCAGTGTTGTGAAAGCACTCCGCATATGCCGTCGTGTGTTCATGTTCGCGTCTCGCTCAACGAACCTTCACAACGTAGTAGAGGAACGGATTAGTGACTTCCAGAAACTGGTGCGGCACACCGTGCGGCACGATGATGACATCGCCTTTAGCGATCTGCCGCGTCTCGCCGCCCTTGATACTGCTGCCTCGCAGTTCGTCAGGTGCCGTGGTCTTGGCATCGACAGCGTTGCCCCCGGTAATGAACGTTGCACTCCCCTGCAGTACGTAGATCACGTCCGCGTCTTTCGTATGGATTTCGGCTTGGCCAGGCTTTTCCCGCCGGCTGGCGTGGACCATGTAATTCCGGCCGTCGCTTCCATCGAACAGCACCGCGCCCTTAGAGAAGGCTTCGTCCACCTTGCTTTTCTCCCAGTAAGAGACAGCCGGCGTAGGGTCGCTGCTCATGCTCATCGCGCCGGCTTCGAAAGCTTTCGAGGCGGCGATGGCCAACTGTTCATCCTGGTCGGCGCTGGCCGCTCCGCTCACACCCACACCGCCGACAATCTGTCCGTCCACGGTAATAGGAATGCCGCCGATGAGTGGAGTGAAGTTTTCGAGTGCAGTCATTACCGTGCGCCCTTTGCCGCTGGAATTTATTAGTTCTTCAAAGAAGCGGGTAGGCTTCTTGAACATGACGGCGGTCTTGGCTTTGCCGATGGAGATGTTAGCGCCAGCAGAGAATGTGCCGTCGAGTCGTTCCAGTGCCATCAAGTTGCCGCCGTCGTCCACAACCGCAACCACGCCGCCGGGAGAATGCAACTTCTGCGCTTCGTCCTTCGCAGCTGCGATGACGCGCTCGGCGCCTTGCAAGGTGAGCGTTTTCTTTTCGGTGGTTTGCGCACCCGCCAAACTTGCAATGCACAGAATCGCAGCCACCAAGTCGGCATATCGAACTGATTTCCTCTGAGTATTCATTGCTTTCTTGCCTCTTTGTATGTTTCGAGGGGCACGACCTTCAGGTTCGAAGCCGTTCGCGCCCCTCGGTTGATGGTTGTCACTTTACAGGCGAGCTAAAGCTTGCCTCGCCCAGATTTGCCTCGGCCCATGCGCACCAGATGATCACTTTGGAAACGTTCTTCACGTATCCCGGAAGAACAATCTCTTTCTGGTACTTGTCGCCGAGCAGGGCCTTCTTCTTCAGTTTGTCGAGTAGATAGATCTGACCGTCGGAATCAACAACTTGCCAATGCGGATCCGGAGTGTCCGGCACCACAAAGTCGTCTGACAGCGAGAGGACACTTTTGCCATCCCGCGTGCTGTGGGTGACGTGCCCTTTGTTAGCTTTCGGACCTTGGAACTGGCCAGTAGTGTGAGCGTCTTGAGCAACCGCCGAGACGGCGAACATCATTGTCGTCATGAGCAGCCCCCGAAAGAGAAATTGCATTGCCTTGTTCACATTCATTCCTTTACCTCGTGCCTGAAGATTTGATTCGTGCGCATGCTTATGCACTGGGCGATGAATCGATAACGATTCGCGAACCCGATTTGATGTGGGCTCATGTGCCGTGCTGAGCTGCTCACGTGGCCGTGAGATTCAGAAGCGTCACGAAGGTTTCAAAGCTCAATCTGAAACGCGGGCACGAGGGTGAGCGTCACCTTCTTAGTGTTACGGCATCCAATTGATCGGTGATGTGGGTGTCGCAGAAACCAAGCGTCGTAGAAATCGATTGCTATCAAGTTCGAAGGGAGTTGTCTGATTACCTGGAGAGCGATCTCACACCTCAGCTTCGACTTCAGATCGAAGATCACCTTCAGAGCTGCAGTCACTGTACGGCCGTGTATGACGGCCTACGGGACGTGGTGCGATTACTTAGCGACGAAAAGGCTATCGAGCTGCCTGAAGGTTTCAGTCGACGACTTTATAGGCGTCTTATGCTAGGCGTGTAGGTTGCAGGCAGACGCTCGCTGCAGGGATCAGTCATTCAAAACTGGGCGGCTCGCAAATACCAATTTCACCTTCACTGACAATACGTACAGCAACAGCGCACCCCCAATTGCAAAGCCGATACCACCCCGAACGAAGTCTCCCCGAAGAACGTTAACTAAATCTCCTAGAACTTGCGTGGCAAGAATTAAGACGGCCAGACCCCATCCCCAATAGCGTCGTCCGAACCAGCCGGTCCCTGCAACCGCCATTGAAACACTCAACAGTAAGAACAGCATCCCGGCGATTCTGCCGACAGGTGCAAGTTGTGTGTAGGCTGTCGGATTCAGCGCCCACCTTTGTCGAGAATTGTTCCGGGAAAGACCAGCGTAGTTCCAGCAAGGGCCGCCATCGTGGCGCCGAAAAATAGGAAGATGCCAACAGCGGTGATCCCCAGAGTCAGTTTCTGGCGAACAGTCGTGGCAATGACGCGGGTCGAGAAATCTGGCATCCGCTGACTATAACCCGAAACTCGAGTCGCCAAGCTGTCACTTCTTCGCAACATCTGAATCACACGTCCCAGATCATGAATAGCACCGGGCACAATCTGCTGGTGGACCCGCCGAACCTGGCGAAAGAACTCCGCTCGAGCACCGTCGCAGTCTCAGAAGCGCCCAAACTGGGCGCATTCGGATCGCTTTGTATTCACTGGCCTGAATATGTGATGGAAGCTGGCCTGCTGGGTGCTTTCATGGTTTCGGCATGCGTGTTTGGCGCCCTGTACGAATTTCCGGACTCACCCGTGCGGCAGGCAATCTCATCGCAATTGTTGCGGAGAATGCTAATGGGAACGTCAATGGGGCTGACTGCCATCGCGATCATCTATTCGCCGTGGGGGATGCAGTCGGGAGCGCACATCAATCCCTCGGTTACTTTTACGTTTTTTCGGTTGGGGAAAATCAAGTCATGGGACGCTCTCTTCTATATAGTGGCGCAATTCATCGGCGCGGCGCTGGCCGTTGTTTTAGTCGCTCTTTTTCTCGGGAAACAACTTGCAGATCCGGCGGTCCGGTACGTGGTCACAGTGCCGGGACGCCATGGACCATGGGTTGCGCTGCTTGCTGAATTCGCTATTGCGTTTGGGCTGATGACCACTGTTCTCTATTTTTCCAATCATCACCAGCTCGACCGCTACACGGGCCTGTTTGCAGGTCTGCTGGTCGCCACCTACATCACCCTAGAAGCGCCGTTTTCCGGAATGAGCATGAATCCGGCAAGAACTTTCGGATCCGGTTTTTCTGCAGAAGTGTGGAGCGGCCTGTGGATCTATCTCACCGCTCCGCCCCTCGGCATGCTTACCGCTGCAGAGCTTTATCTATGGCGTAAAGGACGACTCGCTGTGAAGTGCTGCAAGCTCCACCACAACAATGACAGGCGCTGCATCTTCTGCGGAGCTAATGGAGGTTTTATATCATGAGCGACAATCGCTACGACCTGATCATCATTGGAACCGGTGCAGGCGGCGGAACACTCGCCTATCACCTGGCGCCGTCCGGAAAGCGGATCCTAATTCTTGAGCGCGGTGATTATGTTCCCCGCGAGAAAGCGAACTGGGACCCGCAGGTCGTGAACGTCGATGCCCACTACAACGCCAAAGAATCCTGGCTCGATAAGGATGGCAAAGATCTGCATCCCCACACAAACTACTACGTGGGCGGCAACACCAAGTTTTATGGTGCTGCTCTGTTCCGTCTGCGCAAAGAAGACTTCGGCGAACTACGCCACCACGGCGGCATCTCGCCCGCGTGGCCGCTCAGTTATGACGATCTGGAGCCGTACTACACGCAGGCCGAAAATCTCTATCAGGTGCACGGAAACCGCGGAGAAGATCCGACCGAACCGCCGGCCAACTCAGCCTATCCATGGCCCGCCGTCAGTCATGAGCCGCGCATTCAGCAATTGTCCGACGATTTCGAGCGTTCGGGCCTGAAGCCCTTCCACGTGCCCGTCGGAGTCATGCTCGACGAGAAGAACCCTCATAAGAGCCGCTGCATTCGCTGCAACACCTGCGATGGCTTTGCCTGTCTGGTGGGCGCAAAGTCCGACGCGCAAGTTGTGTGCATTGATGAGGCAATCAAGCACCCCAATGTCACCCTGCTAACGAACTCGCTGGTCAAGCGATTGGACACAGATTCAACAGGTCGTGAGGTGAAGAATGTCGTTTTGGAGCGCAACGGCAGCGTGGAGATATATTCCGCGGATGTCGTTGTCGTCTCCTGTGGCGCGATCAACTCGGCCGCGCTGCTCCTGCATTCCGCCAATGACAAGCATCCACGCGGGTTGGCCAACAGCTCCGACATCGTGGGCCGCCATTACATGGGACATACAAATTCGGTGATGATGGCCATCTCGAAATGTCCCAACCCTACGATTTTTCAAAAGACGCTCGGAGTCAACGACTTTTACTTCGGCTCGAAAGACTTCGAGTATCCCATGGGACACATCTCGTTCGTGGGCAAACTGGACGCAATTACGCTGAAGGCTGGCGCACCGGCGATTGCTCCGAATTTCACTCTGGAGCTGATGGCAAAGCACTCGTTGGACTTTTGGCTCACCTCCGAGGATCTTCCCGATCCGAACAATCGAGTCACCATCGGCCGTGACGGCAAGATCGTTCTCACATACACGCCGAATAACCTAGAGGCGCATGAAAAGCTTCAGGGCAAGCTGAAGCAAGCATTGAAGCAGACGAACTGCGCGATGCACGGCCATGATTGTCATCAAGGGCTGTTTGGCCGAAATCTGTACGTCGGACAGCGAATTCCGCTCGCTGGTGTAGCCCACCAGAACGGCACGATTCGCTTTGGACATGACCCGAAAACATCGGCCCTGGACGTGAACTGTAAAGCCCATGACGTCGATAACCTCTACGTTGTGGACGGGAGCTTCTTCCCGTCGAGCGCAGCTGTCAATCCCGCGCTTGCACTTCGGGTGGGCGACCATTTGATGAAACGTCTGGGTCTGTCCGACGTAGCTTACGAACAAAATCGGCAGCAAGACCGCGAACTTGCGCTGAGCAGGTAGTCGAGACATGAAGCCATTTCTTCGATCAAATCGCCATCGCCAGAGTGTGTCACTAGTCTGGGTGCTGTCACTGGTACTGGCTGTTCCCCACTTCTTCACGCCACAGGCCTTGGGCCAACAGAGCCCAGCTCTGGTTGGTGGTGTAGACGCGATCGGAATCACGGTCTCCGATATGGACCGAGCGGTGGATTTCTATTCCAAGGTGCTCACGTTCCAGAAAATATCGGACGCCGAAGTTGCTGGTGAGAACTACGAGCATCTCGAAGGCGTATTCGGATTGCGGATGCGCGTGGTGAGAATGCGGCTTGGGGACGAGTCCATCGAGCTGACGGAATATCTCGCGCCCAAGGGTCGCCCTATTCCAGTGGATTCGCGCAGCAATGATCGCTGGTTCCAGCACATCGCCATCATTGTTAGCGACATGGACAAGGCGTATGCCTGGTTGCGGCAGAACAAGGTGGAACATGCTTCGTCAGGACCACAGCGGCTTCCAGACTGGAACAAGAACGCGGCGGGCATCTCGGCCTTCTACTTTAAGGATCCAGATGAGCACCCGGTTGAGGTGTTGCAATTTCCACCCGACAAGGGCCTGGAGAAGTGGCACCGTCCAACGGATAAGCTGTTTCTCGGTATCGACCATACCGCAATCGTAGTGTGGGACACCGATGCCAGCGTCAATTTCTATCGCGACCTGCTGGGAATGCGCGTGGCGGGTGAGAGCGAGAACTACGGGACCGAGCAGGAACACCTGAACAACGTATTTGGCGCACATCTCCGGATCACAGCATTGCGTGGCGCAAACGGACCGGGGATTGAGTTGCTGGAGTATCTGGCGCCTCGGGACGGACGGCCTTTCCCATCGGACGAACAGGCCAGCGACGTGGTTCACCGGCAGACGATTCTATTGGCCCCAAACGCCGATGGCGCGGCTCGCCAATTGCACAGCAGCAGGGTGAACTTTGTCTCTTCTGGAGTGGTTGGGAATCAAACCGGACAGCTGGGATTCAAAAAGGCATTTCTAGTGCGTGATCCCGATGGCCACGCAATCGAAATTGAGGAGAAGTAGGAGGAGATGTGAGTGCAAGCAACTTCCAACGCGTATTGTCCAGAACGGGCCGGCACTTGGATATCGCATACGCTGCGCCGTCCAGATTGTCGGTGGCCGATCCAAGCATCGACGATCCTGTAAACGATACTGGGCTCAGCTCCCAGCGCGGTGATTTCCACCTTTCAGATGAGTTTGCCTGTTTGGTCAAAGTGATTTGCGAAGGAAGCGGAGAGTTCTCATGACACAGGAAGAGATCCGACTGTCAGAATCTGGAGCGCGCCAGAAACACTGGAAGCGCTGGGGGCCCTATCTCAGTGAACGTGCCTGGGGAACGGTGCGCGAAGACTATAGCCCATACGGAAACGCATGGGAGCACCTGCCTCATGATCACGCCCGTTCACGCGCATATCGCTGGAATGAAGACGGATTGGCCGGCATAAGCGACCGGAAACAGACGATCTGTTTTGCCTTGGCTTTGTGGAATGAGCGCGATCCGATCCTGAAGGAACGGATTTTCGGCTTGAGTGGCAACGAGGGCAATCACGGCGAGGACGTAAAGGAATACTACTTCTACCTCGATTCGACACCCACGCACTCGTACATGAAGTACCTCTACAAGTACCCCCAGGCGGAATTCCCTTACGGTCAGTTGCTCGAAGAAAACCGGCGGCGGGGAAAGAACCAGGCGGAGTTTGAACTGCTCGACACTGGAGTGTTCAACGACAATCGTTACTTCGATGTCTTCGTGGAATATGCAAAAGCCGACACCGAAGACATCCTGATCAAGATCACAGTCGCAAACCGCGGCCTCGAAGCCGCCAATCTTCGGCTGCTGCCGACCGTATGGTTTCGCAACACATGGTCTTGGGGCGGACGTGAAAAGCGGCCGGAGTTGCACGAGGCCAGGCCTGCTCCTAATCCAGTCGTCGAATTGAATCACGATCAGCCCGGCAATCGTTGGCTGCATTGCGAAGGCTCTCCGGAACTGCTCTTCACCGAGAACGAGACCAATGCCAACCGGCTTTTCGGAGTCGAGAATCGGACTCTTTATGTTAAGGATGGCATCAACGACTACGTCGTACACGGCACAAAGGACGCCGTGAACCCGGCGCACACCGGCACAAAAGCGGCAGCGGACTATCCGTTAACCGTCGCCGCAGGAGAAAGCAAAGTCATCCGCTTGCGGCTTTGTAATTCAGACTTCAAAGGCAAGAACGCCTTTGCCAATTTCGATAAGACGTTTGCTCTTCGTCGCCACGAAGCCGATGAGTTCTATGCCAATGTCATTCCGCAAGACCTTTCGGCCGATGCGCAAAATGTGATGCGTCAGGGCTTTGCCGGCATGTTGTGGTCCAAGCAGTTCTATCACTACGTAATTAAGGATTGGCTGCAAGGCGATCCGGGCAATCCTCCCCCGCCCGCCGAGCGCCGCAAGGGTCGGAATCACGAGTGGACCCACTTGTATAACGCGGACGTTATCTCCATGCCTGACAAGTGGGAATACCCGTGGTATGCCGCTTGGGACCTAGCGTTTCACTGCATTCCGCTCGCACTCGTGGATTCTGACTTCGCCAAGGAACAGCTCACGCTGATGCTGCGCGAGTGGTACATGCATCCCAACGGGCAGATTCCGGCATACGAGTGGGCATTCGGTGATGTCAATCCTCCCGTACATGCCTGGGCGGCGTGGCGCGTCTACAAGATCGACAAGAAGCGCAAGGGCAAAGGCGATCGAGCATTCCTGCAGCGTGTCTTCCACAAGCTGATGTTGAACTTTACCTGGTGGGTGAACCGCAAAGATGCCGACGGCATGAACATTTTTCAAGGCGGTTTTCTCGGCTTGGACAACATCGGCGTCTTCGACCGCAGCGCGCCGTTGCCCACAGGCGGCTATATCGAACAATCTGACGGAACCAGTTGGATGGCGATGTATACGTTGAACCTCCTGGCCATCGCTCTGGAACTGGCAACAGAGGAGCCGTGCTACGAGGATGTCGCCAGCAAGTTCTGGGAGCACTTCATCTATATCGCCCACGCTATGAGCCATCGCGGCCACGACAGTATGGGGCTATGGAACGA
>WNGF01016663.1_pt1 | contig 14423 bp, 12 predicted proteins | sample 5400641 | NCBI WGS metagenome assembly WNGF01 (sample SAMN13153371, study PRJNA577476) | soil metagenome | isolation source: 80 cm soil or saprolite under grassland replicate 2 | place: USA:California | collected 2016-06-15
GCGGAGCTCGATCCACGAATGCGCGAGAGGCGTCAGGTGATGGCACGGTCGCCCAGGTCGCGGTCCTAGTTCGCTTCGTATTCCAGATCCTCCGGGTCGAATTCGCCGGACGGACTCTGCTGCGACCGATGAGATCGGCGCCGCGGTCCCGTCGAAGCTCCCGCAGCCGCTGCGACGAATCCGCGGATCAGCCCCAAGCTGCTTGCACACCCACGCCTTGTACGCGTCCAGCTTCGACCCGGTCGGCGCCGATACCGGGGCGCGGCTCGTCACTTCCAAACGCGCGGCGGATCGTCGCCCGGTTCAGACCCTGCGACGCTGAATCTCCCGGATCGACAATCGCTCCACCCGATGCATCCGCCTGACCTCAACCCACTGCTCCACGCCAATCACACACTCCTCCTCGCCCGATCGCATGATCGGACAATGGTCTAAACACCCGGCCGGACACTCCCAGCGCCACGCCGGACGCGTCACATTTTCGACCGGCGCACCTGGGCCAGTATTCACCCGGCGCTCACAATGTCGCGGGCGTCGTGGAGGGCACGCCAAGTTGTCGCGCACTCGGCTTTGTCGAACCATGCCCAGACCGAGCTGTCGATCGCATCTGCTGCCATCCACGTCGCTGCAGGTAGCCTCGCGCATTCGCACCGAGTCTCCGCTCAGCGCGATGCGGGCCAGCGTGAAGAGGTCGGCGCGACAGTGTGCAACGATCACCGGTGGTGCCTATGTCGCGCGCACAAGTGCTGAACTGATGATTCGGACGAAGGACATGCTCCTCGGCCGTCGGCGAGAGCTTGAGCTCTTGGAGGGTGTGCTGAGCAACGCCCGCAATGGCCATCCCGGGTTTGTGGTCGTTTCGGGCGAAGCAGGGATCGGCAAGACGAGGCTACTCGAGGAACTGGCCGAGATAGCGGCCCGGAGCGGTTGCCTGACATTGGAGGCCAGGGCGGCAGAATTCGAGCGCGAGCTTCCGTTCGGGGTCCTCACCGATGCCTTCGACGCGTATCTGAAGTCACTCGCCGAGCGGGCGCTCGATCGCTTGGCGATGGATCGTCTAGGCGCTCTCGCTGCCGTCTTTCCGTCGCTAGGAGCCCTCGACGAAGCCGTCGATTACCCCGTCTCGGCCGTGGAGCGCTTCCGCGTTTATCATGCCGTTCGCGACCTGATCGAGCGCCTCGCCGCGCGGTCGCCTCTCGTGCTGATCCTCGACGATCTGCAGTGGGCCGATGGCGCCTCGCTCGAGTTGATCGCCTACCTCCTGCGACGGCCGCCGCAGGCCGAAGTCATGGTCGTCATGGCCCTCCGGACGGGACAGGCAGATCCTTCTGTCGTCAAGGCGATCGCGGACATCCAACGCTCGCGCGTCGTCCAGATGATCGAGCTAGCCCCGCTGACGAAGGAGAGTGTCCGACAACTCCTTCGCGAGGCGGGGGATCTCGATGTCGAACGACTTCACCGCGAGAGCGGAGGAAACCCGTTCTTCGCGCTGCAGCTCGCACGCACCGCCCCTGCCGATGCCAATGGGGCGGCAGCCGGCGGCCTCGGAGTTCCTCCGGCTGTGGCCCGGGCGATTGCGGCCGAGCTCAACGAACTCTCCTCGGCGGCGCGTGTGCTGGCGGAGGCGGCCGCCGTAATCGGTGATCCGTTCGACCTCGATCTCGCAGCCGCCACCATGGACAGCCCCGAGAACGAAGCCTGGACGCGCGTCGATGAGCTCGTGGCGAGGGATCTCGTCAGAGGAACCGAGCTGCCGCGGAGGTTCCAGTTTCGCCACCCCCTGGTGCGGCGTGCAATCTATGACTCCTGTGCGCCGAGCCTGCGCGTCTCGTGGCACCGCCGGGCGGTCGAGGTGCTCGCGAAGAGGGGGGCATCGGCCGCCGCGTTGGCGGGCCACGTAGAACAATCGGCGAGACACGGTGAGGCCGCCGCGATCGAGATCCTGCGGCAGGCAGGGGAAGACGCCGTCAGACAGGCGCCGACCAGCGCGGCGACCTGGTTTGCGGCGGCGCTTCGTCTTCTTCCGGGAGATGCGCCTACGGCCAAACGGGTCAACCTACTGACGTCACTCGCTACTGCCGAGGCGGCGATCGGTCATTTCGGCGATGCCCGTGCCGCCCTTGAGGAGAGCATCGCCGTGACGCCTGTCGAAGAAGGCGAGCTGCGGGTGAGCCTGGTCGTCGGTTGTGCGGACATCGAGCAGCTGCTCGGCCGCCACAAGGAGTCGCGAGCGCGCCTTCACCGCGCCTACGACGAGCTCGCGGATCCGCGGTCTCCCGCAGGCGTTTCCCTTCTGATCGCGCTCTCGGCGAGCAGCCTCTTCCTCGCCGACCATCAGGGAATGATCGAATGGGGTCGCCTCGCCGTCGAGGTCGCAGAGGATTTGGGGGACGATGCGCTTTCCGCTGCGGCGCTCGCCGCGTACACGCTGGGCGCAGCGTTCGCGGGTCCGATCGAGCTCGCCCTGGAGCTGCACGATCGTGCCGCCGGGCTGATTGATGCCCTCGGGGACGAGGAACTCATCGGGCGACTCGATGCGCTCAGCAACCTCGCGACCGCTGAACTTTACCTCGATTTCTATGCCCTCACCTGTCGCCACGGCGAGCGCGGTCTCTCGCTCGCGCGGGCGAGCGGGCAGACCCAGCTCTTGCCGATCCTGATTCCAGTCCTGGGCTGCTCGTTGTGGATGGTGGGCGAGATGAAACGGTCGGCCCAGGTACTCGACGAGGCCATCGAGGGCGCCCGGCTTGTCGGCAACGCGCAGGCACTGTCAGTGGGCTTGTTCAACCGAGCACTCGCGGCCTCGTTGGCTGGAGAGATCGACGCCGCGGTGGAGCTGGGCGCGGAGAGCGTGGAGGCGGCTCGGACGGTCGACATCGGCGCCGTCACAGCCTTTTGCGGAGCAAGCCACGCGCAGGCGCTGCTCGGGGCGGGTGATCCCGACGCTGCGCTCGACCTGTTGCTCTCGAGCACCGGCGGCGAGGAGCTCCCGCTCCTTGCCGGCGGCTGGCGCGCGACCTTCTTGGAGGTGTTGACGCGTTGCTGTCTCGAGCTTGGCCGCCGCGAGCAAGCCGAGGCGGCGGCAAGACAAGCGCGCCAGCTGGCGGATGAGTCGCAGTTGGGCCTGCCCGGCTTGATGGCCGATCGTGCTGGCGCGGCCGTTGCGCTAGCAGAGGGAAACCCGCGCGAGGCCGCCGAGCTGGCCCTGTCGGCCGTCGCAACATCCGAAAAAATCGGCGCGCGCCCCTACGCCGTCACGTCCCGAGCACTCGCCGGTCGCGCGCTGGCCGAGGCGGGCCGATCTGACGAGGCGATCAGCCAACTCGCTCAAGCTGCCGAAGGATTCGACGCGCTCGGCGCGCTGCGCCATCGCGACCAAGTGGAGGGGCAGCTTCGCAAGCTCGGGGAGACCGTCCATCGTCGGACGCGACCTGGCAAGCGCGACGGTTCCGGTCTGGAACTGCTGACCGGGCGCGAACTCGAGGTGGCGGGGCTCGTGCACGATCGACGGACGAACCGCGAGATCGCGGAGGAGTTGTTCCTAAGCCTCAAGACGGTGGAGACCCACATGCGCAATATCTTCCACAAGCTCGGCGTCTCGTCTCGCGTCGAAGTCGCGCAATTACTCGCCCAGACTTACCGGGTCGAGGCCGACACGTAGTGCTCGCCGCTGGGCGAACCCGATCCGGCGTCCTCGTCTCACCGCTGATTTTCGTGAAAAAGATCAGGGTAGCCCCCCGATGTCACGGCGCATCGCGCGCGGCAATCTGGAGGCATGCCCAGGTACATCCTCCACCACAAACACGAGTCCTCAGAGTGCGGCGTCGTGTTCGCGGCCTTCAAGGGACACCAAAGCCCTCTCCGTCACCTCGCCACACTCGCCTCGTGCAGGTCAGGTGGACACGCCATCTGGTGGACGGTCGATGCTGCCACCGAAGCGGAGGCAGTCGCGCAGCTGCCCTTCTACGTCGCCGAGCGCACGACTGCGGCTGAGGTCACCGAAGTACGAATCCCGTGAGCACCGGCGACGCGGTGCCTGCTCTCCGCGCGCAGTAGCCATTCGCGAATTGCTCGACCAGGGTCAGGCGCCCCCGATCGGTTGCACACTCGTCCGCGGGTAGCCGGCGCGCCGCGACGCTCGCGGGACCTGTGATCAACCGATTCACCCCGAACTCAGGGCTGCGTACAAGCGGCAGCCGTTGTCCGTGCGGGCGCCTCTCGGCGCTACCCCTCGCGAAATCAGGGTGGTGAATCAGGGTGGCGCCCCGATGTTGCAGCTGCCCCGTCAGCGCAGGCTCCCTCCATGCAGTCGATCGAACAGGAGGAAGCCATGAGCTCCACGCTCTGCACCGACACAACCACCCGCGTCTGTCGCGAGCTCGCCTCCCGCGAGAGCGACTGGAGAGAGCTCGCCGGCCGCGAGAACGAGGGCCTCGAGATCTCGCTTTTCTGGAGCAAGACGGCCGGCCGCGTCAAGGTCGCGGTCGCCGACGTACGGCTGGACGAGCAGTTCGAGTTCGACGTTGCGGGCGCGGACGCGCTCGCGGCCTTCTACCACCCATTCGCGTACGCAGCTGTCCGCGGCCTTGGCTTCGGCGGCGCGACGCACGAGTCCCTCGTTCCCGAGAGGAGCGCAGCCTGATGACGATCGATCCCGTCCACTACTCCCGCCGCTGGAAGACGCTCGGCGTGCTGTCACTGAGCTTGGTGATCATCGGGCTCGACAACACGATCCTCAATGTCGCCCTGCCGACCTTGCAGCACGAGTTCAACGCCTCCCCCTCGAAGTTGCAGTGGATGGTCGACTCCTACCTGCTCGTCTTCGCGGGCCTGCTGCTCGTGTTCGGTGTGCTCGGCGACCGCTTCGGGCGCAAGCGCGCTCTCCAGGTCGGCGTCTCGATCTTCGGGCTCGCCAGCCTCGGCGCTTTGATCGCCGACTCGGCCGACCAGGTGATCGCGGTCCGGGCGGCTATGGGTGTTGGTGCGGCGCTGATCATGCCCGCGACCCTCTCGATCATCGCCAACCTGTTCACCGGCAAGGAGCGCGGCAAGGCGATAGCCATCTGGGCGGCTCTTGCGGCAGTTGGGATCGGCCTCGGCCCGCTGACGGGCGGGCTCTTGCTCGAGTGGTTCGACTGGTCGTCCGTTTTCATGGTCAACGTGCCGTTCGCCGCCGTCGCGTTGCTGCTCGGGATCCGCTACGTGCCCGAGAGCCGCGATCCCCGGCCCGGCTCATTCGACCTGCCCGGCGCCGCGCTCTCCACCGCCGGCTTCAGCCTCCTCGTCTACGCGATCATCGAAGCCCCCGGCCAGGGCTGGACATCCGGGCGCATCCTCGGACTCCTCGCGGCGTCCGTCGTGCTGCTCGGCGCCTTCTTGTGGTGGGAGCGTCGCATCGATGAGCCGATGCTCGACCTCGGCTTCTTCCGCAGCGCCGGCTTCAGCGTCGGGACAGCGGCAGTCAGCGTCGCCTTCTTCGGCTTGCTCGGCGGGATCTTCGCGCTGACCCAGTATCTGCAGTTCGTCCACGGCTACAGCGCAATCGAGGCGGGCGCGATCATGAGCCCGATCGCGCTCGGGCTGATGATGGGCGCCGGCTCCTCGAGCAAAGCCGCCGAGCGGCTCGGCGTCTCCCGCGTCGTCGCCGCCGGTCTAACCGGCCTCGCGGTGATGCTGGCACTGACCACCCTCTGGGAGCCGCAGACCGGCGCGCTCACGCTCGCCCTCTGGTTCTTCGGCCTCGCCCTGGCGATGGGCTGGGTCATGGCCCCCGCAACGAGCGCGGTCGTAGGCGCGGTGCCCGCAGCCAAGTCGGGCGTCGCCTCGGCCACCAACACCGTTGCACGCATGGTCTCGGGAGCTCTCGGCGTGGCCGTGATCGGCTCGCTTGTCAGCTCCCTCTACTCGAACGACGTCGACGGCTCGCTCGGCGCCCTGCCCCCGCAGGCCCAGGCGGCGGCCGAGGACTCGGTCGGCGCGGCCAGCGCGATCGCCGCCCAACTCCCCGGCGACGCCGCCTCCAGCCTTCTCGCCACGGCCGGGGACGCGTTCACCCAAGCGATGGGTGTCGGCCTGCTCGTCGCCGCGGCGCTCGCGGCCGCAACGGCCGTGGTCGTCCTCCGCTTCCTGCCGGCCCGCGAGTCCGTCGCCGCAGATGCGGAAGGTCTCGAACCCGTGCTTGCAGATGTAGACGGCGAGTCTCTCAACCTGCAGCCGCAGAGCTGAAAGGAGCATCTGATGTCATCCCTCAAGCGCTCGAACAATCTGGCGGCTCGCATGGGTCGCTGGAGTGCGCGCCATCGGAAGATCGCGATCTTCGGCTGGCTCGGACTCGTGGTCATCGCCGTCCTGATCGGCAAGGCCGCCGGCACGACCGAGCTGAAGCAAAACGACGCCATTCCCGGCGAGTCCGGTCGCGCGACCAGACTCATCGACGCCGAGTTCGGGCCGAAGGCCAGCGAAACGGTGCTCGTTCAGAGCAACACGCTGACTGCGGATGACGCTGCATTCCGTGTCGCCGTCGGCGAGGTCATCCGCAGCGTCAAGTCGTTCGCGGTCGTCGGCGACGTCGACTCCCCGTATGCGCGCGCAAACGGTGCTCAGATCGCGGACGACCGCCACTCAGCACTTGTGAACTTCGAGTTCAAGAGCTCCGCCGAAGACGCAATGAAGATCTCGAAGCCGGTCGAGGACGCCGTCGCGGCAGTGCAGAAGGCTCATCCCGGACTGCTGATCGCCGAGTTCGGCGATGGCAGTTCCGCACGCGAGGTCGAGGGCCAGTTCAGCAAGGACCTCGGAAAGGCAGGCCTGCTGTCGCTGCCGGTAACTCTGATCATCCTGCTGATCACGTTCGGCGCGCTCTTCGCCGCCGGAATCCCTCTGCTGCTGGCGCTCACCTCGGTGATCGCCACCATGTTCCTGATTGCCCTGCCGAGCCATCTGATGCCGGTCGACGCGCAGGTCAAAGAGGTGATCCTGCTCATCGGGCTCGCCGTCGGCGTCGACTACTCGCTCTTCTATCTCAAGCGCGAACGCGAGGAACGGGCAGCCGGTCGCAGCGAGTCCGCAGCGCTCGAGGCTGCGGCGGCGACATCAGGGCGATCGGTCCTCGTCTCCGGCCTCACGGTGATGATCGCGATGGCGGGCATGTTCTTCGCGGGCGATCCCGGCTTCTCGTCCTTCGCGCTGGGAACGATCATGGTGGTCGCGATCGCGATGCTGGGATCGCTGACGGTGCTCCCTGCGCTGCTTTCCAAGCTCGGTGACCGGGTCGACAAGGGGCGGGTGCCGTTTCTGCGCCGGTTCCAGCGAGACAACGGTGAGGGCCGCGCGTGGGGCTGGATCCTCGATCGCGTACTCGCACGCCCGGGCTTGTCAGCGGTCATCGCCGGCGGCGTGCTCGTTGCGATCGCGGTTCCGGCGGTTGGCATGAAGACCGTTCAGGTCACGCCGGAGGCGCTCCCGCAGAACCTCAAGGCGGTTCAGACCTACAACCGCATTCAGAAGACGTTCCCCGGCGAGTTGCACACGGCCACGGTCGTCCTGAAGGCCGCCGATGTGAACGCTCCCGACGTCCAGGCCGCGGTTGCCGATCTTCGCTGCGCGGACGGCGGAGACGATCAGCGTTCCGCTTGCCGGCAACGGCAGCGATGCCGCCTCCGAGTCCGGTGTGACGACCCTTCGCAAGGACATCGTCCCCGCCACGCTCGGGACCCTTGATGACGTCGAGTACGGCGTGACCGGCGGGACGGCAATCGACATGGACGGGCGTTCGGGCATGAAGAAGTCGGCCCCGTTGGTGTTCGCGTTCGTGCTCTTCTTCGCCTTCGCCCTCCTGCTCGTCTCGTTCCGCTCGCTGGTGATCGCGGCGAAGGCCGTCATCCTCAACCTGCTCTCCGTCGCCGCCGCCTACGGGGTGCTCGTGCTCGTATTCCAGCACGGCTGGGGCAAGGATCTGATCGGGTTCGACTACACGGGTGGGATCATCTCGTTCCTGCCAATCTTCATGTTCGTGATCCTGTTCGGGCTCTCGATGGACTACCACGTGTTCATCATCAGCCGGATCCGCGAAGCCCGCGATCGCGGGCTCTCGACCGAGGAAGCAGTCGCGCACGGCATCAAGACGACCGCGGGTGTCGTCACGAGCGCCGCGATCGTGATGGTGTGCGTATTCGCGGTCTTCGCGACCGGCTCGATCATCCTGCTGCAGCAGCTCGGCATCGGGCTCGCCGCCGCGATCCTGATCGACGCCACGATCGTCAGGGCCGTGCTCCTGCCCGCGTCGATGATGCTGCTCGGCGACCGCAACTGGTACCTGCCCAAGTGGCTCGAGTGGCTGCCCCATCTCGAGCACGGCGAGACAGTCGAGAAGCCAAAGCCCCCGACGGCGCCGCCGGTATTCGAGCCCACTGCGTAGAAGAACCGGCCCCCGTGCTCAGAGCCAGTTGGAGCGGTCGCGCCCCCTCGATGCGACCGCTCCAACAATCGAAACGGAGGAACATGATGGCCAGCTCACAGACCCGCGAAAAACCGACGACAGGGAGCCGCGCGAAGCACGCCGTCCTCGTGGAACAGACATTCCCCGTGAGCCGGCCGCTCGAGGTCGTCTTCGATTACCTCACGAACCCAGCGAACCTCGCCGACTGGCAGACCTCCAAGACGTCGGTGGAGCAGCTCACAGAGGGAGCTCCGCGGCTAGGCACGCGTATCCGGGAGCGCACGAAGCTCCCGGGCGGCAAGGAGTTCGAGCAGATCGTCGAGTTCACCGAGTTCGAGCGGCCGGTCCGCGTCCACGTGCACATCGTCGAAGGGCCCTACCCAATCGACGGAACGTGGTCGTTCGAGCCCGACGGCGACGGGACGCGGGTTCACTTCGTGGCCGGCGGCGAGCTGCGCGGCGTGCTGCGGATGCTGCAGCCAATCGCGAAGCTCCTCATGGCTCGCCAGATGGCCGGTTATCACCGGAACCTGCGCCGCAACGTCGAGGCTGGCTAAAGGGAGAGTGCAGCCCCATGGCCGAGCTTGATCCCGAAGTTCGCGAGCTTCTCGATCGGTGGGCAGCCAGCCCAGCCAGGCCGGTGAGCGAGCTGACGGCGGAAGCCGTGCGCGAGGACGACCTCGCTGTGCTCCATCTTCAGCGGGCGCCCGGCGAGCTGTACTCGGTCGAAGATGTCGAGGCCCCCGGGCCGGCGGGGACGCTGCCCGTGCGCGTGTATCGGCCGCGCCCGGGACGGCTACATCCGGTGCTGTTCCTCCACGGGGGCGGCTTCGTGGTCGGCCGCGGCGGTTACGACGTGCCTCTGCGCGAGCTGGCCCGGGCCAGCGGCTGCATGATCGTGTCGCCCGAGTGCCGACTTGCCCCGGAGCACCCGTTTCCTGCCGCGGCGGACGACGCGCTTGCCGTGGCACGGTGGCTCATCGCCGAGGCATCGGCCCTCGGCGCGTCCGACACGCCCCCTGCCATTGCCGGCGATAGCTCGGGCGGGAACCTCGCGGCAACCGTCACCCACACGCTCACCCGCGAGGACGCGCCTCCGTCCTTCCAGGTGCTCATCTACCCGATGCTCGACGCGACAGCCAGTTCAGCGTCCTACGACGACTTCGCCGAGGGCTACGGCTTCTCAAGCGAGAAATCGCGGTGGTACTTCGACCAGTACCTGCCGCCGCGCGTCGACCGGCACGCGCCGCGCGTGTCGCCACTCTTCGACCGTGGCCTGAGCGACGTGCCCGCCACGCTGATCGTGACTGCAGAGTGCGACCCGCTGCGCGACGACGCCGAACGCCACGCCAGAGGTCTGCGCCAGGCCGGCGTAACGGTCGAGCTACGCCGCTACCCGGGAATGATCCACGGCTTCTTCCAGATGACCGGAGCGCTCGAACGCTCACGACGGCTTCACCGCGAGCTCGGTGAGTGGATGCGTGAGGCCGCCGACGATGCCTGCGTTGCCTCTCCCAAGGACGACACGCAGTCGTCTCCGTCGGCGGCTCTTCGGGTGCGCCCCGGGCCGGAGGGAGCGTCGCATCTACGTGACGACAGGGCGAACTTCACGGGCATCGACGGCTGAGACCGGCGACGTGACTCGGCGAGTTGAGAGGGTCCGTCGTTACGGGCCCTCTTCGTGCGGCCCGGAGTCCACGTTCGACCTCCTCTCTGCAGGGAGGGGGTCCGTTTTCGCCCATCGAGGCAACGAATGAGGCCCGCATGCAGGGCTTTCGCCTGCGCCCGCATCGACGTGGATCCGGTGAACTGTGTCACAAGGCGACGCCAGACGTCGCGATGCGTCGCGCTTACCAGGAATGTACCCGCAGTGTACCTGCGTGTTGCATAAGCAGGCGACTAAAAATGCCTATTTGCAGGCATTTAGCCGAAGCCCTCTGACGGACTCGAACCGTCGACCCCCTCCTTACCATTGGTCGCAACCGGTGGCAACGGTTCTGGCTTGATTCCGCCGTTTCCGGGGTCTTCCGATTTGCCACCGGTTGCCACCCTTCCTTTAGAGAGGGGGTCGCGCGCTGGCTTTGGGAACGCGTCGCTGTTACGGCTCAGCAGTCGTGGCAGCAGCCTCGCCGCGCCAGCGTCTGGGCCGCCTTAATGGCCGCGGCAGCGATGACCGAGCGCGGCGAGCGGGTCGGCCGGCTCTGCCTCCGCCGAACCGGCGGCCTGCCAGACACCAGAAACCCGCCCCTGAAAGAGACGGGTCTGCCGCCTTTCGCCTCGAGCGTGCGGCTGCGATGGTGGGTCAGTCAGTTCACGCCCGATCGAGACGAAGGAAGAGCCGCCATGAACGCAAGCGAACCGACCAACACCGCAGCAGGGCCCAGTCGCGAACTGGCCTCCCGCGAGAGCGACGGCGTGCACGTGCTGCTCCTCTGGCACCCCCGCGACGACGCGCTGACTGTCTCGGTCGAGGACTCGCGCGCCGGGCAACGCTTCGAAATCAGCGTCGACAGCCGCCGCGCGCTCGACGCCTTCTATCACCCCTACGCGTACGCCGCCTAACCCGGCGGAAAAGGAGCCTCCGCATGACCGCGGCCGCAACAACGCCGAGGGTCGGCCGCAGCGCCGGGCAGATCGCCTTGATCGTCTTCGGATCGCTGGCCGGGCTGGTCGCGCTCGTCCTCCTCGCGGGAGGCGGCGTGCTGCTCTGGGCGCACGAGACGAAACGGGATGCCGACGGTTACTACGCGACCGGGGCCGAGGGACTGGCGACGTCGACGTACGCGTTCGTCTCGGACGGGCTCGACGTCGGCATGGACGGGCCCGATTGGCTCTTCCGCCGTGGCAGGCTCGGCACCATCCGCGTGAGCGCGACGGGTACCTCCGGGCATCCGGTCTTCGTCGGCATTGGGCGCACGACTCGCGTCGAGTCGTACCTGCACTCGGTCGCGCACGACGAGGTGAGCGATTTCGATGTCGATCCCTTCTCAGTCACGTACGCACGCCGGATGGGCACCGCAGCGCCTGCCGCGCCTTCCGGTCAGGGGCTGTGGGCGGTGAACTCGAGCGGCGCGGGGCGGCAGACGCTGACGTGGCCGGTCCGTAAGGGGAGCTGGGCGGTTGTCGTGATGAATGGCGATGCGTCCAAGGGTGTTCGGGCAGATGTCAGCGTCGGCGCACGAGTTCCGTTTCTGTTCTGGTTGGCGATTGGGCTCCTCGCGGTGGGTGTGGCTCTCGGTGCAGGCGCGGGTGCAGCGGTCTTCTTTGGCTCGCGCACCCGGCGGCACGTTCACGCGGCCGCGAGTCCGGCCTGACGCAGACGACTCGCAGTGGATTCGCGAGCCCGTTCCGGCGTATCCTTGCTGCCAGACGCCTCCTTTCTTCCGCCCCGTGGAGCCCCGGCGGTTGCGCCTGAGAGGTTCCGTCGTACGGAAACCGCGGAGCAGACGGGAGCGGGATGGCGGTTGCAGCGGAAGTCGTGGCGGGCAGAGGCAACACGATTGCGCCCGGACCGCAAGTGCTGCGGGTGATCGCGGCAGCCGGTGTCGCGGCGGCCGGCGCGTCTGTCGTGCTCGCGCTTACGAGCGACCACGTCAGTGAGCCCGTCATTCAGTCGACGCTGATCGACTGGATCACGCTCCCGTACATCTTGAGCGGTGTGATCGCCTGGTGGCGGAGGCCGGAGAACCGGCTTGGGCCGCTGATGGTTGCGGCGGGTTTCGCGACGTTCCTGTCCACGCTCCAGTGGACGAGCAGCGATGTTCCGTTCACGGTCGGTCAGACGCTCGACCTCGTGCCCGTTGCGTTGTTCTTGCACGTCTTCCTCGCGTTCCCGAGCGGTCGCTTGGAGCGACGGTTCGAGCGCTGGCTGGTTGCTGCGACGTATGCGATGGCGATCGGTCTCGAGCTGGTCGGGATGGTGATCGGTGGCTTCGGCCCGCACAACCTGCTCGAGCTGACGTCGCAGCCGGACGCGGCACAGACGCTGGAGCACGTCCAGCTGCTTGCATTGAGCGCGCTCAGCTTGGCGGGGATCGCCGTGCTGGCGGCGCGTAGGAGGCGCACCGGTCGTCCGCTTCGCCGCTCGCTCTCGCTGCTGACCGACTCCTTCGCGCTCGGGTTGGTGATGATCCCTGTGCTGCTGACGTCGGCGATCTGGTACCGGGGCCAGTTCGTGCCGATCCAGCGCGCGACCTTTGCCGTGATCGGGCTGGCGCCGATCGCCTTCCTGATCGGGCTTCTGCACGCACGCCTCGCTCGCTCCGGGGTGGGGGACCTGCTGGTTCAGCTGCGCTCGGATCTCTCCCCGGCGGCTCAGCGCGACGCGCTTGCCCGGGCGCTTCGCGATCCATCGCTCGAGCTCGCCTACTGGCTGCCGGAGTTCGGGAGCTGGGCGGACCTCGATGGGCAGAGCGTGACGTTGCCGGAGCCGGGCAGCGGGCGAGCGATGACGCTGATCGACCGGGACGGCGCGCGCATGGCCGTACTGCTGCACGACCCGGCGCTGGAGGAGGAGCGCGAGCTGCTCGCCGCGGTCGGCGCTGCGGCCGGGATTGCGCTTGAGAACGGCCGGCTTCAGGCTGAGCAGAAGGCTCACCTGGAGGAGCTGAAGGGCTCGCGTGCGCGCGTGATCGAGGCGGGACAGCGTGAGCGCAAGCGGCTGGAGCGCAATTTGCACGACGGCGCCCAGCAGCGGCTGATCGCGCTCTCGCTCGAGCTGAGCCTGCTCGAGAAGCAGGTGGCCGGCGACGCCGACGCGAGCGCCCGATTCGACCAGGCGCGTCAGGAGATCGCAGTCTCGCTGGACGAGCTTCGCGCGGTCGCGCGCGGCCTGCACCCGGCGGTCCTGAGCGGCCACGGTCTCGAGGTGGCGTTGCAGTCGATTGCCGCCAACGCGCCGCTCTCGGTGCGCCTGAACGTCGGGTTCGAGGGTCGGTTGCCCGAGCAGGTCGAGGTGGCGGCGTTCTACGTCGTCTCGGAGAGCCTTGCCAACATCGGCAAGCACGCTCGCGCCGGATCGGCGAGCATCGACGTCACGCGTGTGGACGACACGGTCGTCGTCGAGGTCGTCGATGACGGTGTCGGCGGCGCAGACAGCGAGCACGGCTCCGGCTTGCGCGGCCTGGCCGACCGGGTCGAGGCGCTTGGCGGCACGCTGCGGGTCTGGAGTCCCGCCGGTGGCGGGACGCGTCTTCGCGCGGAGATGCCATGCGCGTAGCGATTGCCGAGGACAGTGTTCTCCTGCGCGAGGGGCTCGCGCGGCTGCTGACCGAAGCCGGCTTCGAGGTCGTCGCCCAATGCGGAACCGCCAACGATCTGCTGCTCAAGGTGCGCAGCTACGCACCTGACGTCGCGATCGTCGACATCCGCTTGCCACCCACCCACAACGACGAAGGCCTTCAGGCGGCACTCGAGATCCGAGCCAAGCACCCCTCCGTGGGAGTCCTCGTGCTCTCCCAGTACGTCGAGCTCGGCCTCGCGCTGAAGCTGCTCGCCGACTCGGCCGAAGGTGTCGGCTACCTCTTGAAGGACCGGATCAGCGACGTCGACGAATTCGTCGCCGCGGTGCGGCGGGTGGCGGACGGTGGTTCGGCGCTCGACCCGATCATCGTCTCGACGCTGCTCTCGCGGCAGCGGCCGGACGATCCGCTCGCGCAGCTGACCGCGCGCGAGCGCGAGGTGCTCGAGCTGATGGCATCCGGCAGCTCCAATCAGGGGATCGCCGACAAGCTGGTGATCACCCTGCGGGCGGTCGAGAAGTATGTCTCCAGCATCTTCGGCAAGCTCGGCCTGCCGTCGACCGGCAGCGAGTCGCGGCGGGTTCTGGCGGTGCTGATGTTCCTGCGCGCCTGACGCACAAGCGCCCTCCGGGACACCAGAAACCCGCCCCCTCGAACGGCCAGTGGCCCGTCTTCCACCGCATCCGTGTGACTGCGAGGTTGAGCGAGTCCCCGCAGTCACCTCAAGGAGCAGTGATGAAGACGCG
>WNGF01007509.1_pt1 | contig 14422 bp, 20 predicted proteins | sample 5400641 | NCBI WGS metagenome assembly WNGF01 (sample SAMN13153371, study PRJNA577476) | soil metagenome | isolation source: 80 cm soil or saprolite under grassland replicate 2 | place: USA:California | collected 2016-06-15
GCTCGCGAAGGCCCGCATGGCGGTCGTAGACGGTGCGGACACTGAGCCGAAGGAGGAGGTGATCGGAGAGCTCGTGGCAGCGAGCTAATTACCGAGGAGAAGCGGTGAGCTCATACACCACTTGCGCGGACGTGGCCCACTGACATCCGACATGGGCCTCTACCAGGCACTATGTCGGCAAATTCGTCAAGACTCAGTGCACTGATGGAGAGCTTTCGCCCCGGGGTGGGGAGAACCGGGGGGTCCGTGTCTCCAACCCGTAAGTGCTACTCTGCAACCATGGTTACAGAAGGCCCAGCCGCACGAGATCCGGTGTCATGGGTGCTTCTCGCGTACCGGCTGCCGCGAGAGCCGTCGACCCCCCGGATCACCGTGTGGCGAAGACTGAAGCGCTTGGGGGTCGCACAGCTCCAGGACGGGCTCGTGGGCCTGCCGCTCGATGGCCGGAACAAGGAGCTACTGGAGTGGGTGGCCGACCAGGTCCTGGAGGCCGGCGGCACGGCGTCGATCTGGATCGGGCACCTCGCGTCCAGGGCGGATGAGCTCACCGTCATCACGGCCATGTCCCGGGGGGTCGCCGAGGAGTACCGCACGGTGATCGCCGAGGCGTCAGGGGCCCGGGAGGAGGCGCCGGCGGCCCGCCGCCGGATTCTCGCCAGACTCCGGAGGGAGCTTCACCGCATCCGCTACCGAGACTACTTCCCACCGCCCGAGGCCGACGAGGCCCGGAGGACGCTCGAGGAACTCGGGTCACTGGTGGAGGCCCCGGCATGATCTGGGTGACGCGAACGGGTCCCCACGTGGACCGAGCGGCGTGCGCCTGGCTCATCCAGCGGTTCATCGATCCCGAAGCGACGTTTCTCTTCGTCGACGACCCGGCCGACGTACCGGAGGATGCCACTCCGTTCGACATTCGGGGCGCCGATCTCTCACACCACGGCGAGGACTGCACCTTCGAGACGATGCTCAAGCGCCACCGGTTGGACGATCCCGTCCTGTGGGACATCGCGAAGATCGTTCACGAGGCGGATCTCGCCGACGAGCGGTTCGACGCGCCGGAGGCGCCTGGACTCGACGTGCTGATGCGCGGCCTGTCGATGGTTCGCGGCGGCGAAGAGGTGTTGTCGATCGCCGGGCCGCTGTTCGACGGGCTCTACGAGTATAGGAAGCGGGCGCTGGTGCTGGGTCGTGAGCCGTCATGAAGTGGGTCACGAGAGAGAACGCCAACGTCGACCGGATCGCCTGTCCCTGGCTGATCAATCGCTTCATCGACCCCGAGGCAGAGTTCCTCTTCGTTCACCGCGATGAGGTGCTCGAAGTCGCGGAACGGGAGAGCGCCCACTCCTACGACGCCCCCGGAGCCGAGTACACCCACAGGGACGGCAGGTGCTCATTCGACGTGCTGGTGGAGGAGTTCGGACTGACCAGCGATCCGGCACTTGTCCGGCTGGCCCAGATCGTGCACGCCGCCGACGTCCCCGAGGACATCGACTCGTCTCCCGAGGGGCGTGGCCTGTCTGCGATCGCCCACGGCTTCGCTCTGCTGTTCGGCACCGAGGACCACAAGAAGATCGAGCTGGAGACGCCGATGTACGACGCCCTGTACGCCTGGTGCCGGCACCAGACGGCGTGAGCGGACGTCCGCCCGAGCGTCGGGAAGATGCCCCGGTGGGCGACCCTCCCTCTTTCGGCGCCGTCCTGCGATACTTCCTCGGTCTCGGTACGTGGGGCTTCGGCGGCCCGATCGCCACGGTCGGCTACATGCAGCGTGACCTGCTCGAGAAGCGGAGATGGCTCTCCGAGCGCGACTTCCTGAACGGGTGGCCCTCGGACAGACAATGCCGGGGCGCTCGCCGCCCAGGTGGTGATGTGGGTCGCTGCGGCAGCACGCCCCCACCAGTGGACGAAGTCCTCGGGTCTGGTGGGGCCGTGCATGTGGACGAACTTTCGCAGCACCTCCTGGGATCGCTTCCACGGGATCGACGTCGCGCCATTTGGCGAGCCACCGATCCGGACGAACGAACGAGACGTTGCGCCCGACGTTCGGCCCGAACGCCAGCGCTCCGGCAGCCGCCGCGGCTTCAGCAATGCGCCCCAGCTGTCGGCGAAGAGCTTCTCTCCTGCGTGTTCGCCGAGGCGCGCCGCGACCTCCGCCGAGAGCTGCTCGCGGGTCAGATGGCGGCCGTCGTCCAGCACGTCGTGGATGCCCTTGATGATGGCCTCCATCTCCCCGAGCGAGACGCCGAACGCCTTTAGCCAGTACGGCTTCCGCCAGTGGTCGCGGCTCTGCATCGCCGCGGCGTACAGCGGGAACTCGTCGGCCGAGAAGAGGTGCAGGGTGCCGCGCATCGCCCACGTCTTCACCAGCGAACCTTCTTCCACAACATGTCCTGGACATGGCGCGGCTTGACCGCCTCCATTCATGCGCCGAACTGCGGCTCGGCCGCGGACATCACCTGGGCGTATCTCGATGTTGTGGGTGGCGATCAGGCAGCACGTCCCACGGGCCGGCAGCCATGCGCAGCACCCGAAGGACTCCGCGCATCCACCCTTCGTCCTGGTGGCCGGTGGGTTCGTCCGCCAGCAGCGCGGGCTGGAGGACCAGCGCCCGTGCGACGGCGGTTCGCTGCTGCTCGCGGGCCACCCATTCTTCGCCATCACGTCGTGCGGAAAGCTGGCCAGGGGGCCGAGCATTCGCTGACCGAGGCCATCGTGGACGGGCCGGTCTACGGGTCGACCGATCGTTTCGGGCCGGTCTCGCTGCCACCGCTGCGGGGAGGCGATCTCGTGGCCATCGGCTACGCGGGCGCGTACGGCAGCGCGATGAGCTCCACCTACAACGGCCGCCCACGCACGCCCGGAGTCCTGCTCGAGCCGGATGGCTCACGAACGCTGCTTCGGCGAGGAGGGAGCTTGACGGCCCTAGGCTGACCCAGACGCGGGGACGTAGAACTCCAGAGCCGTCCCGTCCGGATCCTTCACGTTGAGGTAGATCCCATCTGGTGCTGCCACGATTCCCGAGTTCTCAGCGCCGAGCTCTTCCGCGCGGCGCAACCACGCTTCCAGCTCATCACGGCTGCCCACCCACCACGCGATGTGATCGAGACCGACGCGACTCGGGTCGAATCGATCCTCCTGTTCGGTCCGGTGGTGAACGATGAGCCCGATGACGAAGCCGTCCTCCAAGGACAGGAGTTCGGTACCGGTCGGCCCTTCGCGCCTTGCGGACACGCTCCGCGCATCGAACAGTCTTCGGTACCAGGCGACGCTTCTGTCCAGGTCCGTGACGGTGAACGTGACGTGATCCAGCCCGCGGCTCCTTGGAATCGCGCTCTCCTTCGAACGGGGCGACTCATGACCGTAGCCGATGGACCGGCGTCACGTCGACTCGGGGTGGCGTCAGCGGCTCTGAACCGCTTCTTCAGACCGCCCAGCGCGGTGTTGATGATCGTTTTCTCCGCCTGGAGTTTCATGAGACCCGGCAGGCTGATCGCCAGCTCCATCGTGGTTCGATAGGTGACCTTCGTTCCCTTCTTGGACCGCTCCAGGACGTATTCGCCCTTGATCGACTTGACCGCCCCCCGGACGCTTCCTTGCCCGTCCAGCTCACGCCGCTGTCGGACGCCAACGAGATCTACCTCACCGATGAGATGCTGTCGATCCCTGGAGCCGAGGAGCTTTTGGCCGCGTGCGCGACCGAGGCGCGATCGGTGCAGCTGAAGGGCGTTCAGGGACAGGTACGAGTTCATCGCGTGCATCCCAAGGTTGGACTTACCGCGGCGCCGTGAGCACCCCCAGCCTCGATCGGGTGCGCTCCGCCATGACGAGATTGCCCTTTCGCTCGTAGAGCGCGAGCGCCCTGTCTAGCTCCTCCCGCGCATCCTGACCCGCCAGAGCCAACACGTCTGCGAGGTCGATCAGCGCACATCCAGGCGGCGAGACTAGTCAGGATTGGTCGTGGAACTGTTCGAGCTGATGCAGTTGTCCTACGGGAGACCGGACAAGTCTTCAGCTTCCCCTTGGTCCAGCGCCGCTCCTTGCTCCGCCTCTTCGAGCAATCGCCGTCCCACAACAACGAACAGCGTGGCCATCACCTGTCTCGTCGCGCGGCGGCAGCTCGCTCGAGGGCCGCGAGCAGCGTCCGCATCTCGTACGAGTCGTCGTGCCTCGCACCGTTGATGTAGAAGCTCGGCGTGCCGTTCACGCCGCTCCGAACTCCGCTCAAGAAGTCCTCGTGGACCCGCTCGGCGTGGACGTGCTCGACCAGCTCCTTGTCGAACAGCTCGACGTCCAGTCCGAGCTGCTCGGCGTAGGCGCGGAGGTCCTGGTCGCGCAGGCGCCGCTGATTCTCATAGAGAAGATCGTGCATCGGCCAGAACCTGCCCTGGCTGGCGGCCGCCTCGGCGGCCTCCGCGGCCTGCTCGGCGTGGGGGTGAGAGGTCGAGATGGGGAAGTTGCGAAAGACGAAGCGGAGGCTCTCACCCATCCGCGCCTGCACCTCCTTGATGATGGGATACGCGGCGCCGCAGTACGGACATTCGTAGTCGCCGTATTGGACGAGCGTCACGGGCGCATCCGCAGGTCCCTGGATGTGGTCCCGGTCTTCCGAGACCGGCATGGTGAGCACGGTCTCCCACTGCGTTGTGCTCACGAGGCGGCTCCTTCCTTGCCCAGATCCTCCAGCGCGCGGAGGATCCCGTCTGCCCCGGGGTTCACCCCTACTGGAGAGATGTAGCTCCACCGGACGATGCCGTCGGCATCGATCACGAACAGGGCTCGCTCGCTCGTGCCCTCTTTGGCCCGGTAGACGCGGTACGCCCGAGCCACCTCGCCTTTGGGCTCGAAGTCGGCGAGGAGGGGAAAATGCAGGTTCCGATCCTTGGCGAACGCCAGATGGCTCCACACCCCGTCCACCGAGATGCCCAGGAGCTCCGCATTGAACCTCCGGAACTCGGGGAGCACCTCCTGGTACAGCGCCATCTGGTCGGAGCAGACCGGGCTCCAGTCCTCCGGGTAGAAGGCCAGGATCACGGGCTGACCCCGGAAGTCGGAGAGCGATACCTTCTGGTCGGGGGTCGAGGGTAGTTCGAACTCGGGTGCCCTGGTCCCGGTCGGCAGCGGCGTTGCATGCTGGGCGACGGTCGTGTCGGTCATCTGCTCAGGCCTCTTCGGATGATTCGTCATCGCGCTCGACGTCGTCGTGCGCATCGGGGTGGTCGACGGCCCCCGGCGCACCCTCACTGACGGTCATCGCCGCCTCCTCAGGAGCGACGAACGGGTCGTGCTCAATTGTGGCTTGGCCGACCATCTCTGGCTCGTCGTCTGGGGCATCGACGTCCTCGATCGCGAGTGTGGAGTCAAACGGGGGCTTGCTCGGTCGTTCCTCCGCAAGCTTCTGATCGAGGGGCTCGCCCTCCTCCTGTTCCTCCGCCGTGGTACCAAACGATTCACTGGCGAATGGGCGGTCGGCCTGCTCGATCATCGCTTCGAGGTCTTCTCCCGGGTCCTCCTCGAGGTCTTCGCCGCTGTCGGGGTCCGAGGCACGGGGTCGGGAATCGTCCGAATCACGCATCGTGCAGCCTCCTCTCAGGGGAACCGTCCGCTCGTCCCGTGCAGCTTTCTGGTCCCCCCAGCATAGGAGCCTCCTGCAGAACACGGACCTGGCGAGGCGCACGGCCGAACCGACGGTCTGTTCCCGCTCTCGAGGCTCGCGCAGGAAGGCGCCGGTGTCGTCACTGCCAGCGCCCGTCATCCCTTCTGGGTAGCCGGAATCTCGAGTTCCCAGGTAGCAGTGGGCGCAGCCGCGTAGCCCTCTACTTCGTCAGCGATCGCCCACGCGGGCCGCTACCGGGTCCGCACCGGAAGGCCCGGGCGATGAGGGGCGGACGTGTCCGGCGGGCTCGAGAGGTAAGGGATATCGACGAGCAGCGAGGTCCCGCTTCCAGCTGGGCTCGCGATCTGGATCGTTCCGCCGAGAGTCTCCACGCGGTCTCTGAGACCGGTGAGCCCCGATCCCTGGTCGGGGGCCGCTCCTCCGACTCCGTCGTCGCGAACGGAGAGGTGAACGACCGCATCATCCGCGTCGAGCCCGACCTGCACGACGGACGCGTGTGCATGCTTGGCCGCGTTCGTCAACGCCTCGGAGACAACGTAGTAGGCCGTCACCTCCACCGGCTCTGGGAGTCGGCCTTTGGCTCTCACGTCGAGCTCGACGGGCATCGGCGAGCGGCGAGCGAGCGTCTTCAGCGCAGGCCCGAGTCCGCCCTCCGCCAGGATCGGCGGGTGGATCCCGTGCGCGATCTCGCGCAGGTCGTCCAACACGCTCGTCAGCCCGTCGACGACGCGCGACAGCTCAGCACGGAGTTCGCCGAGCTCGGGCGGTACTGCCTCCTCTGCGGCTCGCAGTTCCAGCGCGAGGGAGACGAGCTGCTGTTGCGCCCCATCGTGCAGGTCGCGTTCGATCCGCCGCCGGGTCGCGTCGGCGGTAGCGACGATGCGCGCGCGAGGCGTCGAGCTCCGCGCGGCTGTCGGTACCCTGAGGGCGCCCCACCTCCCCCTCCCCACAGTCCCAGGCCCAAATGACACAGTCCAGGCCCGAAGCGCAGGTGATCAGCGATCACGTTCCGATCGGGGCACCGATCGATGCGGCCACCACTCCGAGCACGCCGGCAAGGAGGAGGGCGATCACCACTCCGCGCCGCAGGCCGAGCAACCAGGCGGCGGCGAGTGCCAGCACGCCAAGCTGCCAGAGGTGCTGAAGTTCGAGACCGAGGCTGATGGCCGAGCCCGCGATCGCCCCGATGGCGGCGGCCCCTGCTCCGGTGAGGAAGTGATGGACGCCGGTGTTGGCGCGCAGCCGCTCGAAGCGTGGGCCACCGATGAGGACGAAGGCGAACGATGGCGCGAACGCAACGAGCGAAGCCAAAAGGCCGCCCCCGACACCCGCTGCCGCGTAGCCCACTACCGCGACGGTCTGCACCACCGGTCCGGGCGTGATTTGGCCGAGGGCGACCGCGCCCAGAAACTGCCCACCCGTCATCCAGTGGTAGGTGTCGACGGCGTCATGCTGCATCAGAGGGATGATCACGAACCCTCCGCCGTATGAGAGGGCGCCCACCTTGAACCCCACCCAGACTAGGGCGCCGAGACCGCCGAGGGCTACCGCCGGAGCGATCAGGCCCGGGACGAAGCCGCTCAGCCGGACCGTGTCCCGCTGGCCGCGTGCATTCGCGGCGACCTCGATGATTCCGCAGCCGGCCAGGACGAGGACGAGCCAGGGGCCGATCGTTGCCGCTGCGGCGCCACCCAGAACCAGGTAGGTCACCCAGCGAACCCGGCGGTCGCCGGCGGTCCCGGTGCGACGCCAGCTGGCGGGCATCACCGCGATCGCCGCGCTCACGGCGACGGCAGGGACGGCAGCACCGGCTCCTGCGGCCGCCCCCTTGACCCACAGCGGCGGGTGGGACCCGAAGAACAGCGCGGCCAACCCCAGGATGACGATGAGGCCGGGGACGATGAAGCAGAATCCGCCCACCAATGCACCGAGGCGACCACGGAGGCGCCAGGCGCAATAGATGGCGAGCTGCGTGGAGGCGGGCCCTGGGAGGAGGTTGGTTGCGGCGATGCCGTCTTCGAACTCGCGATCGGATAGCCACCGGCGCTGGTCGACGCACAGCTGGCGGAGGAGCGCGATGTGGGCCGGCGGGCCGCCGAACCCGATGCACCCGATCCGAGCCCACTCTCTAGCCACGACGGCGAGTGGCACCCGCTGGGTGGCCGGCTGCCTCAAGCGTGGTGCCGAATCACGCCGAGAGAGTGGCGGCTGTTGCACGCCAACCCGGGATCGTCCACCTATCGGGCCGGTTGGAACAGTTCGATCGGGTTGCCGGAGGGGTCGTCGACCAGGATCTGGGAGCCGCCGGGCCCGGTCACGATGTCGTTGCGGAACTCCACTCCTTCAGCGCGGAGCCGCTCGACCTCGGCCGCTATGTCGTCGACAACAAGGTGGATGCGGTTCCAGCCGCCTGGGCCGGGTTTGCGCCCGTCGGGCATCGGGCGCCCGGCCGAGCTGGTCGGCCCACTGAGCAGCAGCCGCAGGTTCCCCCGAACGACATCGACGAAGGCCGGTGCCGCATTGGAGAGCACGGTGAACCCGAAATGGGTGGTGTAGAACTCGACGGCGGCATTGACGTCGTCGACCATGTAGCGGACGCTGACCACATCTTCAGGCACGTTCGGTCACCTCCTGACGTGATGTCGCACCTTGGATGAGATGGATGAGGAAGCGGATGCGCTTCTCCAGCTCGAGGGCGGTCCGCTGGAAGGCGGGGTAGGTCTCTTCATCGATGTCGCCCTCGAGCGCTGGATCGGCGATGCTCCAGTGGATGAGCTCCGGGGGGCCCGGGAAGTCGGGGCAGACCTCGCGAATTCGGTCGCATAGGCTGATGACGTAGTCGAAAGGCTCTCCGGCGAACTCGCTCACGTGCGTCGGGCGGTGATCGGTGAAGTCGATGTCGCGCTCGCTCATGACTCGTACCGCGTTCGGGTGAAGAGGCTTGGGGTGGCTGCCGGCGCTGACCGCCTCGACCGAGTGATTCGCGAGCTTCTGCAGTAGGGCCTCGGCCATCGGGGACCGCGCGCTGTTGCCCGTGCACAGGAACAGCACTCGAGCGCGGGTCGAGGGCGACCGCGTGTTACGCTCGGCCTCCGAGGGTGGGGCGAGCCGCAGACCAGGGTGGAGCGCTCCACCGGTCGCGGCGAGCAATTCCCCGCAGCGGGCGAGGTCCACGCTGTAGTAGGCGTCTCGGCCGTCCGCCGAACTGCGCCGCATCGACACCAACCGGCCCGCTCGCAGTCGGCCAAGGTGGTAGGAGACGAGGCTTTGCGCTTGGCCGAGCAGGCCCGTGAGCTCGCGAACCTGCCGATCGCTGCGCGCAAGCTCACTCAGCAGGCGCCATCGCATGGGATGGCCCGCGAGCCGCAAGAAACTCGGCGGGGAAAGATCCCTGCGGCGTGTCCTCACGTCCACGCTCACACGCCCAACATACATCAAACAGTTTCAATCGACCAAACTGGTTTATTGGATAGCCTCAGACCCTATCGAGGGATGGGGTTCATCGAGGCGTGCCGGTACAGGCTTGTAATTTTCAGCCCGATGGGGGGCGACTCGAAGATCGAGAACGAGTTGACACCGACAGCGAAAATCAGATAGTCTCTGCGAAGATCATCTGCGTAGAGACTATCTCGAAGGAAGGAGGCTCGCCATGTGGACGACCGAGTACAGCATCGAGACGACAGAGGCACCGGAGGCCATCTGGGGTCTCTGGGCCGAGGTCGCGGGGTGGCCTGAGTGGAACGCCGATCTCGAGCGGGCCACGCTGTCCGGGCCGTTCGCCGCTGGGAGCACGATCACGATGACCCCGCACGGGCAGGAGCCGATCGAGCTGCGGATCGCGGATGCCGTGGAGCCGGAGCTGTTTGTCGACGAGGCCCACCTCGGAGATGTGGTGGTGCGAACGATCCATCGACTCGAGCCCCTCTACGACGATCGGACCCGGGTCGTCTACCGAATGGAGATCGCCGGGCCGGGGGCCGACAAGCTCGGGCCGCAGATCGGCCCCGAGATCAGCGCCGACTTTCCGCAGGTGCTGGCCGCGCTCGTCGACCTGGCCGAACGCTGATGCTTCACCCGAGCGAAAGCCCCGGATTCCTGCTCTGGCACGCCACGCTGCGTTGGCAGCGTGGCATCTCCCAGGCGCTCGCTCCGCTCGATCTCACCCACGTCCAGTTCGTGCTTCTGGCCTGCACCTGGTGGCTGAATCAGCAGGGTCAGCGTCCCTCCCAGATCGCCCTCGCCTCGTATGCGGGCACCGACGTCAAGATGACCTCCCAGGTGCTGCGCAGCCTGGAACGGAAGGGCTTGGTCGAGCGTGAGGTCGACCGCGCGGACACCCGTGCCCTACGGCTGCGCGTCACTCGGCGAGGCGCGCGGCTCGCTCCGCCCGCGATCGCCGTCGTCGAGCAGGTCGACGCGGAGTTCTTCGAAGAGGTCCCGCCGGCGGATGCCCTGCAACTCCTCCGCCGGCTCACGCATGTCCCCGAGCCCGATCTGGCCTCACCGTTTGAGCAACCCACTGGGAGTGAGTGATGAATGCACAAGGATTCCTCGAAGTGGCAAGCGGGACCGGGACGATGTCCGCGATCCGCCTGGTCTCGTCGCGAGGCGTCGACGGGCTCGAGGTCGAGCGGGTGGAGATCCCGCGGGCGGGACCGGGTGAGGCGCTCGTGCGCGTTCACGCGGCGGCCATCACGCGCGATGAGCTCGAGTGGCCGGTCGATCGTCTGCCCGCCATCCCCTCCTACGAGATGTCGGGAGTGATCGCCGCCCTCGGTCCGAACGTGTTCGCTCTGGCGGTCGGTGAACCTGTCTGGGCCCTGACCGGCTTCGACCGGGACGGCGCGGCCGCCGAGTACGCGGTGGTCCCGGCGTCGTTCCTCGCGCCCAAGCCCCGTACGCTCGGACACCTGGAGAGCGCCGCGATCCCGCTGGCCGGGCTAACCGCGTGGCAGGGGTTGTTCGACCACGGCGGGCTCCGGAAGGGGGAGCGGGTGCTGATCCACGGTGCGGCGGGCGGAGTCGGTCGGTTCGCCACGCAGCTTGCACGCCGGCGAGGGGCCTACGTCATCGGGACGACGTCAAGCACTGCGGTAGGGCACGTGCTCGCGCTCGGAGCGGACGAGGCCGTGGATCGCAAGGCTGTCCGTTTCGAGCCGGCCCTCGCCCCGGTCGATCTCGTCTTCGACACTGTCGGCGGCGAGGTGCTCGCACGCTCGGCGGCCGTGCTGCGCGAGGGCGGAAGGCTGGTCTCGGTGGCCGAGGAGCCCCCAGCGGCGGTCAGCGAGAATGCCGAGGCGACGTACATCGTCGTCGAGCCCAGCCGTGAGCAGCTCCTCGAGCTCGCCCGGCTGGTCGACGAGGGCGCCGTTCGGCCGGCGATCGACTCCGTGTTCCCCCTCGCCGAGGCGCGGGCGGCGTTCGAGCGCGTCATGATGCGTGGCAAGAGCGGCAAGGTTGTGCTCCAAGTCGGCGATGACTAGGAAGAAGCGGTAGCGCGCGGGGACAGGCGCTGTCGCAGCCTCGATCGAGGACTACGGGTCCCAGCGGCCATCTAAGACATTGGATCGCCGCCGACACTCTATCAAGCGACTCGGCCCCAGGATCTCGTCTCCACCCACAACTCTGGGACCGGCTCCCCGGTGTTCGTACGATGTAACCTTCGCCTCCGCTACCAGCGGTTTGGCGCAAAGCCGGACACTGCGGTGGTGCCGAATCTGTCTCTATGGGACTATGGAAGAAGATCAACATCGGTCAAGGAGTTCTTCACGCAACCGGCCGCCCGTCGATGCCTATGAAGGCGTTTATCGGGAGCGCGGAGCGCTCCGAACTTGACGGCCAAGCGTGCGGTGATGACGGCGACGCCAGTGTTGACAAAGGCGCCCACCCACAGCGAGGACGGCGGAGGTCGCCGGCCTGTCGATGCCTGTCATGCTCGTGGTCGGTGATGGGGACGGGATGCCACCGTCCCACGCGGTCGAGTTCTTCGGCCTGCTCGGGGAGGGCCAGCGCGACGCGGGCTGGGACCGTTCCGGGATGACCCGCCACCGCCTCGCGATCCTGCCGGGCGTGACCCATTACGACATCAACGCTGTACCGGCGCTCTCCGCCGCGGTCATTCCGTTCCTTGACGGTGCATAGGGTCGGGTTCTCGAGCTTGTCCTTGACTGCAATCGGCTTTAGTGAGGATCAGGCCGCCATCTTGCTTCGACCATCGGACCACTCTCGCTCTCAGCCGCGGCGACGAGCCTCATGGAGCCGCACGGGACGCGATACGCCCTTCAGCTCGACCGAGCTGACCTCGACGAACTGCACGCCGGGGTCGTTCGTGACCTGCAAGACGTCGTCGCTCACCAGCACTTGGCCGGGATTCGCGTACGCGGCTATCCTCGCCGCCATGTTGACGGTCCTACCAAAGTAGTCCCCGTCCTGGAAGATCAGCGGCCCGGCGTCGATCCCGACGTGGGGCCGGGGGAAGGTCGGTCGCTGGGATGTCCTCTCGCATCTCCAGCGCGAACAGCACCGCGGCCCCCGGTTCCCTGAAGTACACCATGACCCCGTCCCCCAGCCACTTGACCGGCCGGCCCCCCCGCCCGTGCGACCTGCGCTGAACGAGCTTCCCCAGGATCGCCGACATGTCCGCCGCCGCCTCGTCACCCCACTCCTCGGTGAGCCGGGTGTACCCGGTCAGGTCGAGAAAGCACATCGCCGGCGGGTGGGTGACCGCTCCGATGCAGTCCGGCCTGGTCCAACGTGGCCTCCACCGCTTCTACTACGTTGGCCATCCAGGTGTGCTCGGATTGGGCGTGATACACCGAGAGCAGGGCCGGGTCGAGGAGGGGGACCATCGCTTCCGTGGCCTCTGACGCAGCCTGCACCATGGCCGACCAGCTCAGCCCCGCCCTGAGGAGTGGGGCCTCGATCTGGGCCCGGTAGAAGGTGCCGTCCGCCTCGGCGATCCGGCGCATGCTCTCGCCCCAGATCCGGACGTGTCGCTCCAAGACGATGGGGTCCGCGCCCATCCCCGATGAGCGTCCTCAGCAGGGGGACGACGGCGAGTTCGTCCTCCCGCACGCGGTCCTCCGGGCCGGGACGGGCGAATCCCATCGACTCCCGGATGGCCTGCAGGAGCTCCACACCGAGGCCGGTCTCGGCGCTGAGCTCCCGGTAGGTCTTGCCCATGAGTCAACCGAAGCGGTCCCAGTACGAGGCGTCGAAGAACCCCAAGGAAAGGGCACCGCTTCGAACGGCCGACCCCACCGCCTCCAGGGGCACTCCGCCCTGCTCCAGCCCATGAACGAAGTATCTCCAAAGCTATCGACGCGGTGCGGCTGCGCGATGGGCGCTCAGACGGCCCGGCGGTACAGGCGCACCGCGATCGGGGCGAACACGACGAGGATCCCAACGCACCACGCGAACGCCTGCCAGACATCGCTCGCCGTCGGCCCGCCCAGCGTGAGGGCTCGGACCGCCGAGGCGGTGGCGGATACGGGCTGGTGCTTGGCGAACGCCTGCAGCCACCGGCAGCCTGGGCCGCCTCGGGATCCCCCACAGCCAGGCCGACGGTCGCGAAGATCCACGACATCGAATATCCGAAGAAGATGACCAGCAGCGCTCCCGCCAGCAAACCCAGGATGTTCGTGTGGATCCGCCACCCGACCAAGAACCCGACCACCATCATCAGGACGACGACGAATACGTTCCTGGTCATGTCGGCCATGGTCCTGCCGGTCAGGACGGCAGAGCGGGCCATCGGCAAGGCGTGGAACCGCTCCATCAGCCCGCTCTTGAGATCGGTCGCCAGGCCGATGGCGGTGGCGATGGCTCCAAAGACAACGGTCTGCACGAAGATGCCGGGCATCAGGAAGTCGACGTAGGGGATCCGTCCCGGCACGTTGATGGCGCCCCCGAAGACGTAGCGGAACATCAGCACGAAGATCACGGGCTGGATCGTGGAGAAAACGAGGAGCTGGGGCACGCGGCGATAGGCGATGAGGTTGCGCCGCGTGATCTCGAAGGTGTCCCGGCCCACGGAGAACGGGATGCGGCGGTCCAGAGTGTCCTGCGCCGGGACCGCGACGGATGGTGCGCTCATGCGGCACCTCGTTTCGTCGCGCTGTCATCGGCGCTCCGACCATCCTGGCTCTCGGCCCGGTGACCGGTGAGCGCGAGGAACACGTCGTCGATGCTCGGCTCCCGAACGGTGAGGGTATCCGGCTCCAGATCGTCGCGGTCGAGGGTGCGGAGCACCTCGAACAAGACCCGCGCGCCCTGGTCCGAGGTGATCCGAATCGTGACTCCCTCCCGCTCGACCCGATCGCCGAGGCTTTCCCTGAGCAGCGCCAGGGCGCGCTCGGCTCGACCGTCGCCGCGAAGTCCCAACTCGACGATGGTGTTCCCGAGGTTGGACTTCAGCCGCTCCGGAGTGTCGTTCGCGATCACCTTGCCGTCGTCCACGACGGCGATGCGGGTAGCGAGCCGGTCGGCCTCCTCCAGGTACTGGGTGGTGAGCAGCACCGTGGTGCCATCGCTCACCAGCTCGCGGATCATCTCCCAGAGCTCGTTCCGGCTCGGGAGATCGAGCCCGGTGGTGGGCTCATCGAGGAATAGGACGGGTGGCCGTGGCATCAGCGACGCGGCGATGTCGAGGCGCCGGCGCATGCCACCGGAGTAGGTCCGCAGCGGCCGATCGGCCGCTGAGGATAGGTCGAAGCGCTTCAAGAGTTCGGCCGCCCGCGGCATCACGTCGGCACGCGGCATCTGCCCGAGGATGCCGACCATCCGCAGGTTCTCCCGGCCGGTGAGGTT